>Ga0105242_10000183_pt1 | contig 47788 bp, 35 predicted proteins | sample KBSM24metaG_FD_81521 | JGI IMG/M metagenome (GOLD analysis project Ga0105242, IMG submission 81521) | Miscanthus rhizosphere microbial communities from Kellogg Biological Station, Michigan, USA - KBS M2-4 metaG | ecosystem: Host-associated > Plants > Roots > Rhizosphere > Soil | place...
GATTGAATCGGGGTTTCGCCGGCGTCACGTGCGAATCGTGAGGCTGGAAGTGCGTTCAAGCAACGTCTCAGCCCAGAAGCTCTATTCCAGTCTGGGATATTCCGTTACTCAAAGACTGCCTAAATATTATTCAAATGGTGGGGACGGCCTGTTGATGGTCAAATCCATTTGAGCTGCTAACTCTTCCGCAATTCCGTAAGTACCTGTTTCGCTACAGCTTTCAGTGTATCGAAAACGCCGGCGCCGGTTGAGGCCACAGCTTCGACTACGGGCTCGCCTTTGCGTTGCAACTCCGAGGTCAAATCGGGCGACGGAATCACATTCGGCAAATCCCGTTTATTGAGTTGCAGCACATAAGGGAGTTTCATCAAGTCATACCCATAAACCTGGAGATTCTCTTCCAGGTTGTAAAGCGACTCGATGTTTGCGTCCATTCGCTCTTCCTGCGAATCGGCCACGAACACTACACCATCGACACCTTTCAGGATCAGCTTGCGGGAGGCTTCGTAAAAAACCTGCCCAGGAACGGTGTAAAGATGAAAACGTGTCTTGAAACCGCGAACTGTTCCCAACTCGAGCGGCATGAAATCAAAGAAGAGCGTGCGATCGGTTTCAGTCGCCAGACTGATGAGTTTCCCCTTTGCCTGAGTAGCCGTCGAATCGTAGATGTATTGCAAGTTGGTCGTCTTACCACACAATCCGGGGCCGTAATAGACAATCTTGCAGTTGATTTCGCGTGATGCGTAGTTAATGAACGTCATAGAGCCTATTCAACCTGTCGATCGGAGAGCCCCGGGGCCTTATGCGTGGGAGAAGAGGCTGTCGATCTCTTCATCTGTAATCTCGGCAAATGGGAGCGCACTCTTCGCTCCGGGTGTTGCGGAGTCTCTCTCGATTTCCGCGAAGGCACTCGCTAATTCCTGAGAGATTTGTTTGGACCGCAGCTTCACCAACCCCAGACTTGACCGGTCATCGAAGACCACGACCAGCAAAACCCGTCCAATCACCGAGATGTGAATACTTTCTTTTGCACCTTCGTGCGAAAGGGTGGGAAACTCGTCCTCCCCAATCAGCTTGGCCATTCCGCCCGTCGCCGCCACATTTCCGGCCACCAAAGAGGCGAGACTCGTCGTGTCCAGGTCGCCGAGTTCACCGTGAACGGCAATCTGCTGGCCGTCCTTGTCCACCAACACGACTATGCGTGCTGACGAATCCAGTCGCAGGCGAGCCAAGATCGCCTTTATCTGGTGATAGCGGTTTTCCCGCAAAAGGATTGGGCCGTTTGCCATGTGGCTAAATAAATAGAAGTGAGCGGAGGCAGGAACGAGACAAATTTTGCGTCTTTCGGCGCTTTCGGAGCCACTCTCGGATAAGTTTCTTCGAAGCGCCGGCCGGCCAAAAGCGGCCACCGACGCCAATGATTCACCTTAACACGCCTATTTTTTGGCTTCAAGTGTTTTTCTTTGGCTGACATGTATATGGTTCGTTTAACAATCCGTCTTAAGATGGCCGCAAACCCTACTCTTTCGTTGATTTAGCAGGTCGAGCTATGTTAAGATTCGCCCTTATTTTTGGGGCCATTTTACTTATTGCTCGTGTCAACAGTGAGGACTTTCCGGTATGAGAAGTTCAATTGAAAAGGGTGGGAAGAAACTTTCTTCCCGTTCGTCTGGCAGATCAAGCGGGCGCCCTTCTTCTCGCAAGCAAGCGGTCACAAAGTCAACACGGCTTAAGCCGGCGACCAAAAGCTCGCCTGCAGGAAAGGCACGGGCTCACAAGGCTTTGAAAACAAAGGTAGCAAAACCAAAAGGTAAGGCTTCCGCAAGCGCCGCTGGCAAGACAGCCCGCAAAATCGTTCCAACCAGGAAGGCTACGAAGGTTTCCAGGCGAGTTGCCGCTCCGAGCAAAGCCACGCCCAGCAAAAGAAAAGCGGGTGTGATTAGCGCGCCTCTCGCTCTTAAGAAGCCCGTGCCGCCTCAACCACCTCCTCAGCCAACGCATGATGAGGCCGCCGCTTTGAAGGCATTTGAGGCTGCGCATAAGGAGTTTTCACGCGGGCATTTTGCCGAGGCACGGAACCTGTTTCGCACCTTGGTCGAAAGATATCCTTCTGTTTCAGAGGTCACGGCGCGTTCGCGAACATATCTGGCAGTTGCGGAGTCTCGCTTGCGAACGGATATGACTCTGCCTCGTGATGCCGACTCGCTCTATGACCGAGGCGTAATTGAACTGAACCGGGGCGAGTACGTTGCTGCTCAGGAACTTTTTGAACGCGCCTTGCGTCGTGAGCCGGAAGCCGCCCATATTCACTACGGACTGGCAGCAACACGGGCCCGGCTTGGAGCAATTGACACGGCACTGAAGTCTCTGGAGCGCGCGCTCGATTTGCAACCCAGCCTTCGCATCAGGGCCCAAAGGGATCAGGATCTCAATCCCTTGCGGAGCGATCCTGACTTTGAACAATTGGTGTTTGCTGCTCGCGATTAGCCCTCAAGTACTTGCCCTGCCTCGCGCGCTCATATTTCCAACGATTTCCGTTTCGAGTATTATTCTCAGTCACGTCACTGCTGGTTAATTCCGGAGCAACATTACTTGCAAGAACCAAACGCCAACGGCAGCCTTAAGCTCGTAGCTATCGGCGGCGGCACCGGTTTGTCTTCGCTGCTGGCCGGGCTGAAGCGCTTTGTCGGCGAGCGCAGTGAAGAGCTTTGGATCGATTCGCTTTCGGCCATCGTCACGGTTTCAGACGACGGCGGCAGTTCAGGTCGCCTGCGCGAGGAGTTGCAAATGCTGCCGCCGGGGGACATACGCAACTGCATGATTGCGTTATCCGAAGATTCGACACTGCTTGCCCGTCTATTTCGATACCGCTTCCGTGGTTCGGGAGATTTGGCAGGGCATAGTTTTGGAAATCTTTTCCTGGCAGCGCTGACGGATGTCACGGGTGATTTTGTGGAGGCGGTCCGTCTCTCTTCAGAAGTTCTCGCCAGCAAAGGTCACATTTTCCCGGCGACGATTAGCGACGTTCAGCTCATGGCCGAACTTGCGGATGGGCGTGAGGTTCACGGTGAAACTCAAATCACCGCATCGCGTTCCCGGATTGTCCGACTGCGGCTGGTCCCGGAAGAATGTCAGCCTTTGCCCGAGGCCCTGGAGGCGATCAGGAATGCCGACGTAATCACGATTGGCCCAGGCTCGCTGTACACCAGCATAGTTCCCAACCTCCTCGTACAAGGCGTCGCGGACGCGATTGGGGCCGCGCGGGCCACGAAGATCTTTATTGGGAACCTGATGACGCAACCCGGCGAGACGGATGGGTTCGGATTTTGGGAGCACTTAAATGCGGTGCGTAGCTACGCTCCGCAAATTCAGTTCGATTACGCCATAGTTAACGACCGCTCAATTTCTGAGGGGCAGTCTGAGTTATATCGAGCCGATGGCGCCTATCAGATACTGTTGGAAGGTGACGCCAACGCCAATCGATTCGACAGCTCAATTGAGATTGCCTGCGCTGACCTGTTGGACGAAAGCGAAATGGTTCGCCATGACTCAAAGCGCCTGGCGCAAATTGTGATTGCCTGCGCCGCAAGTGATCGGGCCCGGCGTCTGGCTGCAGCGAGCAGTTTAAGTCAAAATATACCTCTTGATGCCATCAACCTCGGCCAATAACCAGAAGTCATCGCTGGATGTTCTCGTCATGGCTGCCGGACTGGGCACCCGTATGAAGTCGAACCTGGCGAAGGTTCTGCACAAGCTCGACGGGCGTCCGCTGATCGCGCATGTTTGCCGCACGGCTGCCGACCTAAAGCCGAATGCAATTGTCATTGTCGTAGGTCATCAGGCCAGCGATGTTCAGACAGCGGTCGAGGCGGAACTTGGCGCGCACGTTGTTCGCTTTGCCCTCCAGGCGGAACAGCGCGGCACCGGCGACGCGGTGTTGGCAGCCGAAGACGCTCTGGCAAATTCCAACTCAACCGTCCTGATTCTTTCCGGCGACGTCCCGATGGTCCTTGCGGAAACGCTGCGCAACCTGCTCGACAAACATCACCACGACCAGTCCTCGTGCACGATTCTGACGATCAACCTCGAGAACCCCACTGGCTACGGACGGATCGTTCGCGACGAAGCAAATGATTTTCTGCGCATCACCGAGCACCGCGACTGTAGCGATGAAGAGCGAAAAATCCGCGAAGTCAATTCAGGAATTTATTGCTTTGAGAGCAGCAAATTGTTCGACGCGCTACGCCAGGTAAGACCGGCAAATGACCAGGGTGAGTACTATCTGACGGACGTCGCGGCTATTTTAAGATCAGCGGGTGAAAGCGTCGGCCTCTATCTTCATCCGGACTCGCGTGAAGTCTCGGGCGTCAACACCCGCGCGGAACTTGCGGAATTCGAGAACCTTTTGCGCCGCCGCACGATTCGCCGTCTGATGTTGGAAGCAGGCGTTACCTTTATCGATCCTTCGCATACTTACATCAGCGGTCAGGCGAGAATCGGGCGAGACTGTGTGATTCAGCCTGACGTTCACATCGAAGGCAATACTGCGATCGGCGAAGGCTGCGAGATTTACCAGGGCTCGCGCATCGTTAACTCAAAGCTGGGTGCCCGTGTGACGGTGAAAGATCATTCCCTGATTGTTGATTCTGAGATTGGCGAAGATTGTGCCGTCGGGCCCTTCGCTCACCTGCGTATGAACACACGGATGGAGGAGCGCGCCGTAGTGGGAAATTTTGTCGAGGTGAAAAACTCAACGATCGGTCGCGGGACCAAAGCGATGCACCTGACTTATCTTGGCGACGCAACCATCGGCGAGAAAACAAACATCGGCGCGGGAACGATAACCTGCAATTACGACGGAAAACAAAAACATCCGACCGTCATCGAAGACAATGTTAAGATCGGTTCGGACACGATGCTGGTCGCGCCGGTGCGCGTGGGCCATGGTTCCGTGACGGGCGCCGGATCAGTGGTCACTGAAGATGTGCCGCCCAACTCTCTGGTGGCCGGCGTACCGGCTAAGGTTAAGAAAAAGCTCGTCAAAGAATAGCTCGACAACCGTACTCTAATTAATTACTACCTGGTTAAGGCCTGATCCTTTATGTGTGGAATAGTCGGATACGTCGGAAACAAACAAGTGGTGCCGCTGATTATCGACGGCCTGCGCAAGTTGGAATATCGCGGTTACGATTCGGCGGGCATTGCCGTCGTCGACGTGGATCATAAGCTCAAAATTCAGCGGGCCGAAGGCAAGCTGCGAAACCTCGAAGACGTTTTGCGGCATAAACCTTTGGACGGGACCTACGGCGTGGGCCACACACGCTGGGCCACGCACGGACGGCCTACCGAAGAAAATGCCCACCCTCATCGTGATTGCTCCGGCCGGGTCGTCGTGGTTCACAACGGAATCATCGAAAACTATCTGGAGCTCAAAGAAGCCCTCAGGAAAAAAGATCATAACTTTGTTACCGAAACGGACACGGAAATAATCGCCCATCTGGTCGAAGAGCATTTGAAGGAAGATAACAACTTTGAGGTTGCCGTCCGCAAAACGGTGGCAGAGCTCCGCGGTATCTTCGCCCTCTCAATGTTGTTCACGGAAGAAGCCGACACGATTATTTCAGCGCGGCTCGGGCCACCGGTGGTGATCGGGATCGGCGACGGTGAATTTTTTGTCGCTTCCGATGTTCCGGCAATTCTCGAACACACCCGCGACATATTTTTTCTCGGTGACAAAGAGATTGCCGTGATGACCAAGGCCGGCGTCCGGGTCACAGACTTTGCCGGCAATCACGTCGAACCGCAGCGGCAGCGCATCACCTGGGATCCGATTCAGGCCGAAAAAGGCGGCTTCAAGCACTTCATGCTCAAGGAAATTTATGAGCAGCCACGCGCAGTGCGAGAAACAGTCGAAGGCCGGATCTCGCTCGACAGCGGCCGCGTCTTTCTGGACGAGATGAAAGAGCTGACTGAAGCTGACTTCAAAAATATCACGTCGATCAAAATCGCTGCCTGCGGCACGTCATGGCACGCCGGAATCGCCGGGCAGTACATGATCGAACAGCTGGCTCGCATCAAGGTGGACGTTGATTATGCCTCAGAGTTTCGCTATCGCGATCCAGTGCTGGATGATAATACTCTGCTGCTGGTCATCACCCAGTCCGGTGAAACTGCCGACACAATCGCGGCGCTGCGCGAAGTAAAAGAGCGGGGCGGGAAAGTCCTTTCGATTTGTAATGTGCAGGGATCGATGATTACGCGCGAAGCTCACGGCACAATTCTGACGCATGCCGGCCCCGAGATTGGCGTGGCGTCAACCAAGGCTTTTACCTCGCAGATGATCGCCCTGTATCTCTTCGGGTTGTATCTTGGCCAATTACGCGGAACGCTCACCGATGAAGAAAGCCGAGCTCACGCGCAGCAGCTCGCCGAATTGCCGGTGAAGATGGAGCATCTGCTCAACGGCGCAGACGCGATCGAAGATCTGGCCAAAGAATTTTTCCGTTCGACGGACTTTCTCTACCTCGGTCGCGGGATCAATTTTCCGATCGCTTTGGAAGGCGCTTTGAAATTGAAAGAGCTTTCCTACATTCACGCCGAAGGCTACCCGGCGGGCGAGATGAAACATGGACCGAACGCCCTGATTGACGAGCGGCTGCCCGTCCTGTTCATCAACACGCGTGAAGCCGGCAACCGGGCGTCGGAGTTACGCTACGAGAAGACCCATTCGAACATAGTCGAAGTCAAAGCACGTGAGGGCATCGTCCTCTCTGTTTTGACGGAAGGTGACACGATGTCTTCGGTGGTTTCCGATCACGTGATCGAGATTCCCTCTTCCAGCGACCTGCTCTCTCCGATTCTTTCGATCATTCCGCTGCAACTGCTCGCCTATCACATCGCCGTGCGTCGCGGTTGCGACGTCGATCAGCCAAGAAATTTGGCGAAGTCCGTGACGGTTGAGTAAGTGCGGTACGCTCGCCTCTGGCGTGCCGGTTTGCTTACGTCAATTCTTCAGGCACGCCGGAGGCGTGCGTACCGGTCAGAATCCCCTGGGCGGCAACTCCACCCCTCGCTGCAACCAATTACTCTCCGGATAATTTGAAACCGCATCGATCACATGAAGCGTGTAGGCATGTCGCGACTTCGCCGAACGATTCTCGCGGCTGAGGTGCGGCAGCAGAGGATGCAGGACGATCAGCGTTCCCTTCTCTACTTCGAGCGGCTGGGCCTGGTCTTCGGGCCACGGTGAGTTATCGATAATTTCGACTCGCGTTCCCCCGCCCTCTGCGCGCAAAAACTTCGATTTCAATCCCAACTGGTGACCGCCAGGAATAGCCCACAGACATCCATTCTCAATCGTGGCGTCCTCCAGAGCGAACCAGAGTCCCGCCAGCCGGAGCGGTTCGGTGTAAAGGAAGGTCGCGTCCTGATGACAGGTTACTTCACCCCCAATCCGCGGTTGCTTAAAGATGTACATCGATTGCAGCAGCAAAGGATTCTCAATTCCGAGATCTGAGACCAGCTGACTGATCTCGTTCGCGCGCGAAAACGCATCGAACACCGGATCGAGATCGTGAAGTGCGTGGCCAATCTTATTAATTGAGTGCTCCTTGCTTTGCCGCAGGGTGCCGTCGGAACTAAAAGCGTCCTCTTCAAAGAAGAATCTGATCTTGTCGCCTGACTCCAGGAAATAGTCGTCGCTGGTCCGGGTCTGCTCACGGGTGGAAAAGATCGAAACGATCCCTGCGGGATCGAAATCGCGCACGAGTTCTTCGGCCCTCGTTCTTAACCGATCGCACGCCGCAAGGCTTACAAAATCCCGCAAGACTAGAAAGCCGTCACGGTCGTATTGATCGAGTTCAGCAGGGTTCATTGGTAGAGCATTCTTAGGCTTCACGTGGCCGACGTCAACCGCGACCCAGACGATTTGTAGAGCGTGATCATGCATCCAGTACGGGGGCTCTGCCAGCCGATGTGCGGAAAGGCTCTGCCTTTCCGATGAGAGTACCTATTTCATTCGAGGCTATGCCTCGAATCTGAGGCGGAGCCTCAAAGACCATTATGAGTAGCCGGAAAGGCAAAGCCTTTCCGCACATCAGGCGGCAGAGCCGCGTCTACTCCACAAAGATTCGCGCTCCGCGTCTTTTTGGACAATGTTCCGCGTTCCTGAATTTGGCGTTTGCCTCTCCCCGCGCGCCGATGCTATAACCGCTTCGTCTTCCCCTTGACCCCGTCGGCCTCTCAAAGCCAATTGAGAGAAGACAAATCAGTTCTTAATCGGAGCATAGACATGACCATTCGCACCCCTATCCGTTCGTTCCTTTTGGCGCTGGCCCTGGCGTTAGCCGGCTGTCTTGCCGTCACGCAAATTCAGGTCGCGCGCGCGCAGGCATTGACCGATGCCATGCCGACCGATCCGCAAATCACCGTGGGCAAGTTCGCAAACGGGATTCGTTATTACATTCGCGCCAACAAGAAACCAGAGAAACGCGCAGAGTTGCGACTGGTGATTAAAGCGGGATCGATTCTGGAGGACGACGATCAGCAGGGCATGGCGCACCTGGTCGAGCACATGGCTTTCAATGGCACGAAGAATTTTCCGAAGAACAAAACCATTGAGTTCATGGAATCGCTGGGGATGCGTTTCGGCGCCGACGTGAATGCCTACACCAGCTTTGACGAAACTGTCTATATGTTGACGGTGCCCACTGATAAGCCCGAGATGATGGACAAGGCGATGTTGATTCTCGAAGACTGGGCCCACAACTTGTCTTTCGATCCGGCCGAAACCGAAAAAGAACGCGGAGTCGTCATGGAAGAGTGGCGTCTGGGCCAGGGCGCCAACATGCGCATGCTGCAGAAAATCTTTCCAGTCGTGCTGAAGGGTTCGCGTTATGCCGACCGTCTGCCAATTGGTAAACCGGAGATCATTCAAAAAGGCAGTGCCGAGCGTCTGAAGCAGTTTTATACCGATTGGTATCGGCCCGATCTGATGGCCGTAGTCGCCGTCGGGGATTTCGATAAAGCGGCGATGGAAAAAATGATCACGACTCACTTCGGGTCTATTCCGGCCGCCACCAAGCCGCGGCCGCGTCAGGAATTTGACGTGCCCGATCATGCCGAAACCGCTTACGCGATTGCCACTGACAAAGAAGCTAGCGGCACTGTCGTGGAACTCGAAACGCTGCTGCCATCTCGACCACAGAAGACCGTCGCCGATTATCGGCAGCAAACTGTCGACAACCTTTTTTCGGGCATGCTCTCAGCCCGCTTTGCGGAAATCACCCAACAACCGAACGCGCCGTTCCTCAATGCCGGCGCCGGCAGGAACAATTTCTTCGCCAAGTCGAAAGACACCGCCACCCTCGTCGCTATTGTTAAGGAAGACGGTATCGAACGCGGACTCGAGGCTTTACTGAACGAAGCCGAGCGGGTAGCGCGTTTTGGTTTTACTGCGACCGAGTTCGATCGGCAAAAACAGGATGTGCTCAGAAACTACGAGCAATACGCGCTGGAAAAAGAAAATACCGAATCGGGTCAGCGCGCTGCTGAATACATTCGCAACTTTCTCGACGCAGAGCCGTTGCCGAGCGCTGACGACGAATATGCGTTGCACAAGAAGTTCCTGCCGGGAATCACCCTGGACGAGGTCAACAAACTCGCCAAAGAGTGGTTTCCCGATCGCAATCGGATCGTGATTGTCGAAGCGCCCGAAAAACCGGGCGTGGTAATTCCCGATCAGACAAAACTGGCGGCGGTGCTCAAATCGGCAGGCTCGAAGGATTTGAAAGCCTATGTCGACTCGGCGTCCGGATCAGCATTACTCGAGGGCGCGCCGGCGGCCGGTACCGTAACAAAGACCGTAACGAAAGAAGCTATCGGCGTTACCGAATGGGAGCTTTCGAACGGCGTCAGAGTCATTCTCAAACCAACGAACTTCAAGGAAGACGAAATTCTGTTTCGCGCGACCAGTCCCGGCGGGACATCTCTGGCGACTGATGCTGACTATGCCACGGCCAGCAGCGCCAGTCTGGTCGTGCCGGCCGGCGGCGTCGGTAAATTTAGCGCGATCGATCTGGACAAGATGATGAGCGGCAAGATTGTCAGTGCAGCTCCGTTCATCAACGAGGTGCAGGAAGGTCTGTCCGGGAACAGCTCAAAGAAAGATCTGGAAACCATGTTCCAGCTGATCTATCTGCGCTTCACCCAACCACGCGCCGACAAGAACACTTTTGATGTCCAGATAAGCCAGTTCAGGGCGCAACTCGCCAATCAGAGCGCGAACCCGGATTTCAGTTTCGCGAAAGAATTGATGGCTGCGAGATATCAGAACCATCCGCGGCGCCAGATGCCATCCGTGGAAATGCTTGACAAGTGGAACCTGGAAAAGTCGATGGCTTTTTACAAGGACCGCTTTGCTGATGCGAGCGATTTCACTTTCGTGTTTGTCGGCAGCTTCGACCTTCCCACCATCAAGCCTCTGATCGAGAAGTATCTGGGATCGCTGCCTTCGATTAAGAGAAAAGAAACGTGGAAGGACGTCGGCGTGCGCACTCCGAACGATGTCGTCGTCAAGCGAGTTGAAAAAGGCATCGAGCCGAAAAGCAGCTCCGCGATCGTTTTCAGCGGACCCTTCGAATACACCCAGACGAATCGCGTGGCCATTCGCGCCATGTCTGAGATTTTACAGCGCAGATTGCTTGAAACAATCCGCGAAGAGTTAAGCGGCACCTACGGCATCAACGCCAACCCCAGTTATCAGCGAATTCCCAACCAGGAATATGCGATCACCATTACCTTTGGCAGCTCACCCGATCGAACGGAGGCCTTAATTAAGCGCATCTTCCAGGAGATCGAAGCCTTCAAAACCAACGGACCGACCGAACAACAGATCACCGACGAGCGGGAGACCTTGCTGCGTGAATTTGAGACGAGCAGCAAGCAAAACAGCTATCTGCTGGGACAGCTCGCGGCCCGATACGACGCCGGAGACGATCCCGCCGGCCTTTGGCTGGTTCCGGATTACTACAAGAAAATCGATAAGGCGATGATCATGGAAGCTGCGAAGAAGTATCTCGACACCAAACGTTACGTCGAGGTGATGCTGTTTCCGGAGAAAAAGTAGGTACGCACGCCTCCGGCGTGCAAGCAGCGAGCGCGCCTTTGCCACACCCTGGCGGCCTATCAGGGTCAGGCCTGCAATTCTGCGATCTTTGAACGAGGTCAGTACCGGGAGCGGTAGCGACCGGGTTCCGGTTATTGCGACGATCAATAATCGCCGCCAGGTGACCCGGTCGCTACCGCTCCCGGTACTGACATCATCCTGAGAATCGCAGAATGGCAGGCCCTAGCCCATTTTGGCTTAGAACATTTTGTTTGCTTCCCTCGCCTCGCCGGTGATATAAGGGCCGCGGTTTCCATCGCTCCGTTTCGTCAAGGAGTTCTCACGTTTCAACGAATCCTATCCATTCCTAAGGAGAACCATCATGCGAATTCGCATCCGCACACGTTTGCTGCTGCTGACCTCGGCGATCCTTCTCGCGTCATTTCTAACCAGCCCGTCCCAACTGGCCCGAGCCCAGGCTCTTTCGGACCCAATGCCCGTCGATCCACAGATCACGATTGGCAAATTTGCCAACGGGATGCGTTATTACGTTCGCGCTAACAAGAAACCTGAGAAGCGGGCGGAGCTGCGACTGGTCGTCAAGGCCGGTTCGATTCTGGAAGACGACGACCAACAGGGTCTGGCTCACCTGGTCGAGCACATGGCCTTCAACGGCACCAAGAACTTTCCCAAGAATGAAGTAGTCACGTTCCTGGAGTCGCTGGGCATGCGCTTTGGCGCTGACGTCAACGCCTACACCAGTTTTGATGAGACGGTGTACATACTCACTGTTCCCACTGACAAACCGGAAATGATGGATCGGGCGCTGCAGATTCTCGAAGACTGGGCCCACAATCTTTCTTTCGAATCGGCCGAGATCGAAAAAGAGCGCGGAGTGGTGATGGAAGAATGGCGTTTGGGACGTGGCGCCGGCCGGCGCATGCTGGACAAAGTCCTTCCCGTCATACTCAAGGGTTCGCGCTATGCCGATCGATTACCGATCGGCAAGCCGGAGATCATCCAGAACGGAAAACAGGAACGAATCAAGCAATTCTACGCCGACTGGTATCGCCCGGATCTGATGGCCGTCGTCGCAGTCGGCGATTTTGATAAAGCCGCGATGGAAAAGATGCTCACGAATCATTTCGCCTCTATTCCGGCGGCCACCAGTCCACGCCCCCGGAAGAGTTATGACGTTCCCGATCATACGGAAACATCCTATGCGATTGTCACCGACAAGGAAGCGAGCAACACGACGGTTGAGATTGATACTCTGTTGCCCGCACGCGCGGAAGGAACTGTCGGCGCCTATCGGCAGAAGACCGTGGATCGCTTGTTCTCCGGCATGCTCTCGGCGCGATTGTCGGAAATTGCCCAACAGCCGAACCCGCCGTTCACTTTTGCGTTTGCCGGTCGCGGCAGTTTCTTCGCGCGGTCGAAAGATTCGGCCGTGCTCAATGCGCTGGTAAAAGAGGACGCCATCGAACGCGGATTAGACACGTTACTGACTGAAGCCGAACGAGTAGCACGTTTCGGCTTTACCGCTACCGAACTGGACCGGCAAAAGCAGAGTGTCCTGCGAAACTACGAGCGACTGGCCATCGAAAAAGAAAACCGCGTGTCCGCCAGCCGGGCCGATGAGTACGTCCGAAACTTTGTTAGCGACGAGACCCTGCCAAACGCCGATGATGAATACGCGCTGCACAAACGCTTTCTGCCAGGAGTCACTCTGGACGAGATCAACAAGATTGCCCGGGAATGGTTTCCCGATCGAAACCGCATGGTCGTGGTGAGAGCACCAGAGAAGGCCGGTCTGGTCATTCCCGATCAGTCAAAGCTGGCGGCTGTAATCAAGGCGACGGGCGCGAAGGATCTAAAACCTTACGTGGATGCGATCGCCGGCGCCACGCTACTTGATTCGATGCCGACCCCGGGCAAAGTCAGCAAGAGCGTGACCAAAGAGTCGGTAGGCATTACCGAATGGGAATTATCAAACGGCGTCAAAGTCGTGCTCAAACCGACCACCTTCAGGGAGGATGAGATTCTGCTGCGCGCCACGAGTCCAGGTGGAACTTCGCTCGCCCCAGACAAAGACTACATCCCGGCAAGCACTGCGAGCCAGGTGATCCCGGCTGGGGGTGTGGGTAAATTTAATAGCATCGATTTGCGTAAATTCATGACTGGGAAAGTCGCTGGAGTCACTCCATTTATTAGCGAGATTCAGGAGGGGTTCAACGGCACCAGCTCTCGCAGAGATTTGGAGACGATGTTCCAACTCATTTATCTCAGGTTTACTGCGCCGCGAGCTGACATGAATGCTTTTAACGCTCAGGCGTCCCAGATGAAGACCATTTTGGGAAACCAGGCAGCGGACCCCGGGTTCGCATTTTCCAACGCGCTCATGTCAGCGCGTTATCAAAATCACCTCAGGCGGCGATTTACCACGCCGGAGATGATCGACGAATGGAACCTCGACAAGTCGATGGCCTTCTACAAGGATCGATTCGCAGACGCCAGTGACTTCACTTTTGTTTTTGTTGGCAGCTTTGATCTGGCGACCATCAAGCCGCTGGTGGAGCGATACCTGGGATCGCTCCCGTCGATTAAGCGCACGGAAAGCTGGAAGGACGTGGGCGTGCGCACGCCAGACAATGTGGTCGTAAAAAAAGTTGAGAAAGGCGTTGAGCCCAAGGGCTCGTCGGCCATAGTCTTTAGCGGACCATTTGAGTATGACCAAATGCATCGCGTTAGCCTCCGCGCGATGGCTGAGATTCTGCAACGCAGATTGTCCGAGACGATTCGAGAGGATCTGGGCGGTACTTATGGCATCAACGCCTCGCCTGGTTACGAGAAATTTCCAATTCAGACCTACTCGATCACCATCCAGTTTGGCAGTGACCCAACCCGCACCGACGAGTTGATCAAACGCGTCTTTCAGGAGATCGAGGCCTTCAAAGCAAACGGCCCGACCGATCAGCAAGTAGCTGACGAGAAAGAGACGCTCCTGCGCGAGTTTGAAAGCAACAGCAAACTGAACAACTATCTGATGAATCAGATCTCACTCAGATACGAGCAGGGCGAAGACCCGGCGGTCCTTTGGCTGATCCCGGACTATTACAAGAAGCTCGACAAAGCGATGATTCAAGCGGCCGCGAAGACTTACCTGAATACCAATCGCTATGTTGAGGTGATGCTGTTTCCGGAGAAGAAGTAGTTCGGTACGCACGCCTCCGGCGTGCCATTACGAGACTCGCTGGATTTCTTCGCCTCCGTTAGCAAAATGGGGTCAGGCCTGATGGTATGAGCAGGCCTGACCCCTTTTCTCCTTTTTCAAAATGAGGGTCCCGAACCACGGGTGACTCAGGACTTGAAACATCTAAAGTCGCGTTTAGCTTTGGAGACCTGAGAGACTCCGGCTAACGACCGAGCAAAGTTTTATCGACCTTGCCAAAGTTCCAGCCGGCATAATTCGTTCCACTACCGTACTGAACCCTCACCGGGTCGCTTTGCGAAACTCGCGCCCATTCGTCGGCGGTAAACGTAAAGACCACAGTACCAGTCTCACCTGTGGCGGGATAACGGCTCAGATTGATCTCCTGTGAGCCAATGCGAAGCACCAGCATTTCGCCCTGCGGCAGAAACTCGCGATTGCTGGACAGCTCGATTTCCACGGCGTTACCCAGCGTCGATGACTGGACAGAGCGCACCGACTTGATCTGGTTAACATCATTACCACCGCCGTTCGTAGTGTCGAGCGGAGTATCGGCACTGGGGAATGTCGAGATTACCGAGGCAGGCGCCAGCAGTCCGTTAAGTTTAGAAAGTTGAATATTCGCGAGATAGATTTCGTCGCGACGGGTATCGTCAAAGGTAAAGCGCACCCCGCGCAAGTTGCCAACGATCGCGGCATTGCCGAAGGCCGTGAGCGGAATTCGAGCGGTTTGCAGAATGGGATGTCCTGCAGTCCCGAATCCAATCACCAGGCTGCCCACCGGGCCGGTGAGCGAGAGATAATCCCGAAGTTGTACCGGATTCGAAAGAGTTCCGTTCGCACTCACCAGGCGAACCGAGAGGTTAGTTTCGAAGTTGAACCAGTTCGACGTCTTGTTGCAGAGCAAATCGGTTGGATCAGCGCATTGACGCGACAGGCGAAAATCGAGAGTGCCGAAAGAACTGGCATCAACGCCGCTGTTTGGATTGGTCCAGTTGCTCTGAAAGAACGTGCCTGATCCGGCGCCATTCCATGAGACCAACGCGGCAAATTGCTGCAGGGGATCATGATTCGCGACGTGACCGTGAACTACAGAGACGTTGCTGGAACTGTTGGCTGGTCCATTGCTGTTGAAGCCGGTCGGGCCGGTAAAGTTGTCGAAGACTGTAGTGAATGACGAGTCGGGCGAATCTGTGTAGCCGCGATCGACTCGCGTCACATTCGCGACCGATGCCGGCAGCGCGAACTGCGGATTAAAAATCCGGTTGTAGTCGGGAAGTTTGCTGGCGCCCACGTTGGCTACAAAGAACGCGACCGCGCTGGCGATGGCTGTGGTGCGCTCGTCCGGCGAGCCAGGTAAATGATCAAACAAACGGCGGTTAGCGAAACAGCCGGCTGAATCACTGAGCTGCCATTCAGTGTTGTAAAAATTGTGATTAGCACCCCAAACCGCGAAGGTTGATTTTGGCCGCGCCGGCGTTTCCGAATTCACTCTGAGCATGCGATCGAAAGGCTTCACCCCCTGAAGGTTGAATACGTCTCCATCGCACATCGGTAAAAGGACGTTCCACGAGGTGCCCAGCGCATTCAGCGTCAGAGAGGTTTGCCCGTCAACGGGCCCAATCTCAAAGATGCCCTCAACCGTCATGGGACCAATCAGGCTTTGCCAGTTCGTGCCGCCCGGATCGCTTTGATAGAAGTTATAGGCTGCGCGCATGCCTTCACCGCCGCGCGAGTGTCCCAGCAGGCCGACGTGATCGAAATCAATCTTACCCAACAGGTCGCTGAGTCCTGCTGGAAGAGTGTCTGCTCCAGAGTTCCAGCGGCTGAGCTGCTGTAAATGGCGCAGCACCAAACGCCCTCGCGCCAGGTTGAGTCCGCGATCAACGAGAGTGCCCGGCGCAGCGTTTATGCCCCGGTTCGCGTTAATGGATACGACGATATAGCCAAGACTCGCGAGACGCTCTGCGAAGTAAGCATATCCAGCATGACTCGGCACCGGGATGTAACCGGCGGGACAGGTTCCCGTGAAAGTATATTGAACATTGATATCAAAATGTTCGGCCGGCCCTGACAGGCGACCACAGGTCGCGTGGTTGCCGTGCAGCAGAACCAGGAGTGGGTGGGTCGAACTACCCAGATTCGACGGCCGGTAGACTCGCGCCCAAAGTTCCGTTGCCAGAGCGGTAGAAACAACCGGATCGATTGCGGCGGGCAGTTTGTACTCGGACACGGTAATTGGTCCGCCAGAAAGAAGCGTTGCATCAGGGGCGACCTGTGCCGCCAACGGTGCTGATAGAAGCAGCAAACACAAAAGTATTCTCATGTTTCCTCCAGAGACGGGCGTGATGTTGTTTGGGGGGAGCGGTAGTCTATGCCCCGGCTGTCTTAACCGCAAGGGAAATGATTAAATGGCGGGTGAAGGTCATAAGTTGGAGCCGGCTATCGGATTTGAACCGATGACCTTCTAATTACGAATCAGACGCTCTACCAACTGAGCTAAGCCGGCTTCCGTTGCATCTGACTATACGAATCGGTTCTTTTGAGTGTCAAGCGAGTGGCTTCTCTAATAGGATGAGGTCAGTACCGGGCGGTACGCACGCCTCTGGCGTGCTATTGACGAACGATCAACGTCAACGCGCGTGACAGGCACGCCAGAGGCGTGCGTACCGACCCGGTCGCTATCGCTCCGGGTACTGACCCCGTACGACGGTCACCAGCACGTATGAACGAAATCATCGTCATCGGCGGCGGACTGGCAGGCGTTGAGGCTGCCTGGCAAGCCGCGAACGCGGGCGCGCAGGTGCGCCTTTACGAGATGCGTCCGCTCAAGCAAACGCCGGCGCACCGCACCGACAGGCTTGCCGAAATCGTCTGTTCTAATTCTTTGAAATCAGACGAGCCCGGGACCGCATCGTATCTTTTGAAGGAAGAGTTGCGGCGCGCAGGCTCTCTGGTGATGGAGGCGGCAGCGGCCACGCGGGTTCCTGCCGGCGCCGCTCTTGCGGTCGATCGTCAAAAGTTTGCGGAGTACGTCACCAGGCAGATTGCCTCGCATCCTCAGATCGAAATCGTCCGCGAAGAAGTCAGCGCCATCCCGAGAGATTCGATCACGATAATCGCCACCGGTCCGCTGACCTCAGACGACCTGACCTTTCAGATTATGAAACTAACCGGCGACGATCAGCTTTACTTTTATGATGCGATCGCGCCAATCATTGCCGCGGATTCAATCGATCAGTCGATTGCCTTTCGCGCCGCGCGTTATGGCAAAGGTGGCGATGACTATCTGAATTGCCCGCTGAACGAGGATGAATACGCGCACTTCCATGAAACTCTGACCGAAGCCAACAGCGTGCCATTACAGCGCTTTGAAGAGACACGCTGGTTTGAGGCGTGTCTGCCGATTGAGGAATTAGCGCGCCGGGGCATCGACACTTTGCGATATGGGCCAATGAAGCCGGTCGGGCTGGTCGATCCGCGCTCGGGACGCGAGCCTTACGCGGCCGTCCAGCTCCGCCAGGAAAACCTTATGGCCGACGCCTACAGCATGGTGGGCTTTCAGAATCACCTGCGGTATGGAGAACAGGCGCGAGTCCTGCGTACGATTCCGGGACTGGAAGGCGCTGAGTTTCTTCAGTTCGGCCAGATACATCGGAACACTTATATCAACTCGCCGAGAGTTCTGGCGGCAACCATGCAGATGCGCGAGCATCCAAACATCTTCTTCGCGGGACAAATTACCGGCGTCGAAGGTTACGTTGAATCAGTCGCGATGGGTTGGTTAGCAGGGCAGAACGGTGCGCGTTTATTGAGAAACGATGAGCTCCTGGTGGCGCCGGCCAGTAGCGCGATCGGAGCGTTGGCGCGATACGTTGCGACCGCCGAGACGAAGAATTACCAGCCGGTGAACATAACTTTCGCCCTGCTCAAACCGCTTACCCCCGAACAAGCGCGCTCGGTAAAGCGTAAGCGTGATCGGCACTCTTTACAGGTCAGGCTGGCGCTGGAAGAATGGGACGCCTGGCTAAAGACGACCCGGAAGGAAAGCGAGCCTCAGTTGGTGGCGGCCACAAGATGAGATCCCCTCAAAGACATTCACTCGTTTTCGCAGGCCTGGCCCTTTGCGCCTCTTTGTTGTTTCTGATCATTCCGGCCACGCACTCACAATCAGGACGACAAAAGAACACTAACGCCGCCGCTTCACCTACTCCGGCAACGCGGCCACGTCAATCGACAAAGGCCCTACCTCCGCCCCCGATTATGCCGGTGTCATCGAAATCAAACACCGACGCGCCTGATGATACGGATGTGGTCAAGGTAAGTTCGCACCTGGTGCCCGTGCCGGCAACGGTACTCGATGCCCGCGGCGTGGCGGTCACGAACCTGAAGCTTGAAGACTTTGAGTTGACTGTCGACGGCCAGACAAAGCCGATCAGCGAAATCACCCGCACGGAATCACCCGTGCGTTTGGCGATGCTGTTTGATAACAGCGGCTCGCTGGACTTCGCCAGAGATTTCGAAAAGCGGGCGGCTGTTCGCTTCTTTCACTACGTCCTGCGACCGGCCGATCAGGCGGCCATCTATTCGGTTTCAACCAATATCGTGTTGGCCCAACCGATGACCAGCGACGTTGGCCGCCTGCAGCAAACGATCGAATCGTTTCTCAAACCGGAAGGCGCGACCTCGCTCTACGATGCAATCTTCGATGCGCTTGCTTATCTAAAACCGTTTCAAGGCCGGCGAGTAATTGTCATCGTCTCAGACGGTCGCGATACGACGAGCCGCGACGAACACGATTTCGAAGGTACTTTGAGGCGTCTTTCGTCTGATGAGTGTCAGGTCTACGTAGTACAGACCGGGGTTTATGATAACGCCAACGTGCGCGACCTGGCTGCTGAACGACGCATGCAGGAATTCGCCGCGCAAACGGGGGGCGCCGCGTATATTCCCAGAAGCGTCGAAGATCTAGACAAAGCGTTCGCGCAAATCTCTGCCGATCTCGCACAACAATATGTCCTCAGCTACTATCCGGACATGGACAAGCGCGACGGCAAGTATCATCTGATTACGGTCAAGGTGAAGGCCCTGGCAAACACGCGTGTGCGCGCGCGCAGGGGATTTGTGGTGAAGTCACGCGATAATACGTAAGTCCGTTCCGTTGGTAAATGCTCCGTCTGCGGCGGCTCAGGGAACAAGACGACAAATACTTGATAAATTTCTTGCCTTGATCGGCCTGATAGGATCGTTTACATGGAAACCAAAGACGATCTAATGGGCAGGCATGCCCGCCTACCTCCGTTGATGTACTCTTTTAGCAATCATCAGGATCCGGTATGATTTTGTCGAGATTCAAAGGCGATGAAACCAGTCAAAGAGATCAAGATTCAGCGACCGAAGAGGGAAAGGGTCACACGCGAAGAAACCATCAAGCGCGTCAAGGATTTTCCAAAACGGATGGAGAAACTGATTGCCGCTATCAGAAAAGGTTCGAATCGAAATATTCATTCCTGATTTACCTGACCCCATTTATGCCAACATTCTTGAGGAACTCGGGAATGAACTTACTTACGCGTACGGTGGTTGTACGAGTGTGGCTACAAACGGCAAATATCGCTCGTCCGGAGGGGTGATTCTACCGGACAAGATTCAGCTCCTCTTCTCGGATACATCATTCCTTTGGGACCGCGACCGCCTCATCGTGGAGTTGTATGCTGAAAGAATTCGAACCGTCGTGAAACGCGCACTCTTAAGCGAGGAAGCGATCATGGTGGTCCCATACCCGGTTTTCCATGCCAATTAGATAGCCATGGCAAGTTCGCTCGATCACCTGCTCACACAGTTTCTCGATCACCTTCGCTACGAGCGAAACGTCAGCGCGCATACCTTGCGCAACTACGAGAGTGACATCCTGCAGTTCTTCGAATTTCTGGCTCCCAGAGACAAAGACACCGGCCAGCGAAACGAACCTGAGCTCAGCCAGATCGATCATCTGACAATCCGTGAGTGGCTGGCGAGCCTGCATTCAGATCACAAAAAGAAGGCCTCGGTCGCCCGCAAGCTGGCGGCCCTGCGCACCTTCTTCCAATTCCTCGTGCGCGAGGGCGTTACCGAACTGAATCCGGCGAAACTGGTCGCCACCCCGCGCAAGGAAAAGAAGCTGCCGGTGCATCTTTCCATCGAAGATGCCGTGCGGTTTATTGAGACACCTGATATTGAGACGGATTTGGGCAAGCGTGATCGCGCTATTTTAGAGCTGCTCTACGCAACCGGGATGCGCGTATCCGAGCTGGTTTCGCTTAACCTCCGCGACATAGATTTCCAAAACAGGTTGCTGCGCGTCTTCGGCAAACGGCGGAAAGAACGAATTGTTCCGTTTGGCGAGCCGGCGGTGAAAGCGCTCAAGGAATATCTGAGTGTGCGGGAAGTCTTTCTCGCTAATGCGCCGGTGACCAAACGCGACGCCCAGCCGCTGATCCTTAACTATCAGGGCACGCGCATGACAACGCGCTCAGTCGGCCGTCTGGTAGAAAAATACATTCGGCTCTGCGCCGGGATTCACGACATCAGTCCGCACGCACTGAGACATTCTTTCGCGACTCACCTGCTCGACGGTGGCGCTGACCTCCGCGACATTCAGGAACTGCTCGGCCACGCGCGGCTCTCGACCACGCAAATCTACACCCACGTTTCCATGGAAAAGCTCATCGAAGTTTACGATAAGGCCCATCCCAAAGCGTGAGCCCATGCTCCTCGCTCGCAACGTTGAAGACAGGACTTTTAGCGCCTAAATTGAAGTCAACTCATTCACACCGCGCTTCAGGAGTTTGACGGGAAATTCGTGTTGCTGTGGTTCTCTGCGATCGTGTCAGAACCGCGAGCGGTAGCGACCGGATCATGCGATACACTTGAAAACGTTTCTTGTTCGACTCATCTGCGTCTTGATCCGGTCGCTACCGCTCGCGGTTCTGACACTCTTCGACACAGAGGAATGCTTTTTCCGACAGGCCCCAGACGCGAGGTGTGAATGAGCTCAAACTGCAGTGAAATCCGGAGCCGCAACCTTTCTAAGCCACGATCCGACCTCTCCCTGCTTTCGCGGCTCTGCCCCCGTGCGATATCATCAGAATTCGAGTGCATGCGCCACTCTTTTCGCATCTATGGAAGGACAACTTAGCCGACACCCCCTGGCCGAACTGATTCGCGAAATAAGCGACAGTGAATTATCGGGCGCCCTGCGCTTGTCACGCGAGGCGGCCAAAGTCGCTGTCTACTTCGATTCCGGCCAACCAATTTATGCAGCGTCGAATTTACGCGCGCACCGGCTGCGCGAGATCCTGAAACGACAGAACCTTGACTCCTGGTATCTGGAGAATTTGCCGGCAACGGCGACCGATGAAGAGCTGACTCAGACGTTAATGGCAAGTGGCGATCTCAAGCCCGAGGAGTTACAAAAAGCCCGTAGCGGCCAGGCCCTGGACGTCCTGCGCACGGCTCTGCTCTGGACGGAAGGAGCCTGGCAGTTTAATCAAAAGGTGCGGATTCCCGCTGAAATGCGAGTAACGTTTGACGTCGGCAGATTATTGCTCGAAACGGCGCGACATCTCCCCTTCCCTTTTGTCAAAGCGCGTGCTGATGATGCTAATGCCGGATATTCGCTGGGGTCACAAACTCCCTCGCTCAAATTATTGCCGGCTGAATCGTTCGTGCTTTCGCGGGCCCAATCCGCCGGAGAGGTCTTTAAACTGTCAGACATCTCAGCGAATGGTCTTTCCGAGGAGGATCACCTGCGCGGGGTATACGCGCTTTCGCTTTCCGGAATTATTCATCGGACCGATTGGGACTTTGCGTTCAACATCAGCCGGCCGGATAAGGCAAAGACGAAACGAACTGCAGAGGCCCCTAAAGAGAAGTCTGCACCCGCCGACTCGGCAGCAACCGACGTCGATGCATTTCTCGCCCGGATGAAAACTGCCAAAGACTATTACGACGTCCTGGACGTGCCCAGGCTCGCGGCCGGCGATGAGATCAAGGACGCCTATCACAAATTGGCGCGACAATATCACCCCGATCGCTTCCATCAGGGCGACACCGGTTTGCGCGCCGAAATTGGATCGGCGTTTGCCCGCATCGCGCAGGCCTACGAGACGTTGAGCGATTCCGGGCAACGCGCGGCCTACGACAAAAAGCTAATGCCGGCGCCGGGCTCGGGAAATGCCATACCGGAACAAAAAACCGAACCCAGCGCTCAGGCGAAAAAGGAAGACAGTCGCGCGAAGATCAGCTTTCGGCGTGGCATGGAAGCGCTGGAGCAAAATAGGTTTGATGAAGCGGCCCGTCTGCTGGCCGAAGCTGCGACCCTGGAGCCGCGCGAAGGCCGTTATCGTGCACAATATGGGCGTGCCCTGACATTTCTACCCAACAGCCGGCGGGTCGCCGAATCAGAGCTACAGGCGGCCGTGGCGATGGAACCAAACAATTCGGCATTCCGGATAATGCTGGCCGAGCTGTATCAACGAGTTGGTTTGCGCCGTCGCGCTGAAACTGAAGTCACGCGGGCCCTGGTTGATGATCCAAAAAATCAGGCCGCGCGCGCACTGCTTTCCAAGCTCAGGAGCAAGCAATAGAAAATGGGAATTCACCGAGAGAGAGAAAATGCCGCCCTTTGACGCAATCGAAACCAGCCAATCGGACGTGATCGAGGTTTTCAAGAACCTCAGCCATCGTGCTGACGAGTTCGAAGGGTATGAGAACCCGCACGCGACCAGGATCTCCGCAATTGCCGATCACCTGGCGCGAGCATTTCATCTCGGCACACGCGATCGGTTTTCGTTGCGCGTGGCCGCGCTCGGACACGACCTGGGCGAGGTGGCGATGCGGCGCGATTACATTCGACGCGGCAGCGCGCTCAGCGATGATGAGCGTATTGACCTCGCCCGGCATCCACTCCTGAGTGAACGCGAAGTGGCTGCTTCAGGCGCCGACCGCGGTGCGCAGTTATTAGTGCGATGGCATCACGAGTGGTGGAACGGAGGCGGTTATCCCGACGGATTGCGGTTCGAACAGATTCCGCTGGGCGCGCGAATTCTGCGGGTGGCCGATGCTTACGCGTCTTTAACTGACGCCCGACCATACCGCAAGGCTTATTCCGAGAAGCAGGCGCGCGAGCATCTGCTCGAGTGGACCGGGTTGGAATTTGATCCGCGCGTAGTGCGCGCATTGCTGGCGCTTGAGCCTTTCAAAGAACTTCAGGGTTACGCGAAAGAAGTCGAGCCGGCGCCGGATTTGAATTTGATTGCCGACGAAATCATGTCTCGAATGCAGGATCTGGGAACGGGACTGTAAGATGAGGTTTGGAGTTCCGCGTTTACGCGGCCTTCTTCCCCGTAAAACATTCCGCCTAAAGGCGGCACTCCGAAACTAATTTCATGCAAACTCAAAACGCTCTCAACGCTGTGGGCATTGGCTGGCTTGGCTTTGAGCTTACCGTGCTTCGGCGTTTGAAGTTTCAAACGATTGCTCTGCCGCTGTCGGGCGAACCCCAACTCGGCCATTACCTGAAGCGCTGGGACGCTCAGGTGTCAGCGAACGATCCGGCCCAATGGGCCTGGACCAAGTCACAGGCGTTCATCGAAAACAATTGCGAATCGCTCTCGGAAGAAGACATCGCGACCGTCCTTGACGATGCCTACGTTCCGCGAAACTACTTTCGCAATCCGACCTTGTTGACCTGGTTCAACGAAACTGACGCCTGGTGGTTCGACAACGTTCGTGCGAACGCCGATCGCTTATCATCGCCTTACAAGCGAGCGCTGGCGCTGGCTCTGGGCATGTCGGTGGGCGATTACGTGTTCTCTTTTAATCTCGATACACGCGATCTACGCCAGCCGCTTTCACTCTCGAATGTTTTTCGTCGACTGTGGCACACGACGTTGCCACCCGTGAATAACCTGCGGAGAAATATCAGTTCGAACAAATCGGCGAAAGCGTTTGTGGCAGAGATGCAGGACACGGACGTAATGTTCCTGCGTTTGCCGCGGCCGGCCCGCTCGAGCGACAGTCGCAACGGACGCGTGATCACCTGGAGAGAAGAATGGATTCGTCAGGGAAAGGGTTTCCGGAGCGAACTGGCCCGTGAACGCGGCGGCAAACTCGATGCCTATGTTGAGACCAAGGAGCAGTATCTTGGCTTGATTGATGATTTGCTGCACACCGCGGCACACATTAAGGTGTGGGCCCTGGAAGCGGTCAGCGATGGATTCGTTTCGACTGATGAGTTAGTCGAATGCGTCAGCAACACGCGCAAGATCGACGCGATCTACAGCAAAGATTTTTCCGAACTGCTGGGAATACAGGCCGTGATTATTACGGCCGGGTCGTAAGCACACTACCGGGGAAGCTGCCTCGCAGGACTGGGAAATCTGGCTGGGTTCTTATGAAAAAAGGAAAAGCCCGGCTAAAGCCGATCTGCTGATCAAGCGCCGCGATTTTGCGCGCGACTGGCGCTGAAACAATACCCGCACAAGACCGGCCGTCCGACCTGTGGTTTAAAAGGCACGGTGTCCGGCTTACCACACTGATCGCAAACAATATCGAAACGTTCACGTTCCGCCCCACCACCGCCACCCTGCTTTGATCCACCAAAGTTAGCCCGGCGCGCATCACGGCAAGGCTTGCAGCGCTTCGGATGACTCAATCCGCGCTCGCGATAATAATCCTGTTCTCGTTCGGTAAATTCGAAGGAGTTTCCACACTCGGCGCAAGTGATTTCCATGTCTGGCATAGGTATCTCCCGAGAAAACCATTCAGAGGGGGGTTCCTGTTAATGGTCGGGAGTTTACCGCACTGAGGGGAAAGGTGTACAGGAAATTAGCTGGGCGGCCCAAGGGTAACCCTAACTCATCAATCCACCTGTCGAGCATGCTTAATCAGCACCGCAGGTGCGCAATGAAACAGCCTGGGGCAACGCCCCAGGTAAGATGCCGGCAAATCCTGAAGCGCTGAAGGCGCGACATCGCGTAAAGACCATCATCTCGCCTGCGCAATTCCGGTTCTCATTCCGCGCCTTCAGCGCTTTGACCAGAATTCCTTCGTTAACCTGGGCCGTTGGCCCAGGCTTTTACATTTCACGCCGTTGGCGCTGAGTGGCCAACAATTAGCTTCCGCGTCGGATATCTCATTGCCGTTTCAACAGTTTTTGCAAAATCCGTCAAAACGGCTTAAGGAGTCATCTCTGCCCACGATCACCTCGCTGAAGCGAGGTGTTAATGAGATGAGCCTGGCTTTGGTTTAAAGAGGTGTTTGAGGCTAACTCTGCAACTCAAGCACATGGGCCCTGACGGTTTCGCCCAGGGTGTCGAGGTTGTAGCCGCCTTCCATGCAGGAAATGATCCGGCCGCCGCAGCTTTCATCGGCCCACTGTTTTACTACGCGAGTCATCTGCACAAAGTCTTCGTCCGTCAGCAGCAACTGGCCCAGCGGATCATCTGCATGCGCATCAAACCCGGCTGAAATGATCACGAGGTCGGGAGTGAATTTCGCGGCGATCTCTTCAATCGCCGAATCAAACGCGCGCCGCTGGTCGCTGGTTGGAGTTAGTGCCTTCAGCGGCACGTTCAGGGTGTAACCGCGCCCGCGGCCCTGTCCGGTTTCGCCGCGCGAACCGGTGCCGGGATACCAGGGGTATTGATGCATCGAAAAATAAAAGATAGACGGGTCGTCATAGAAGATTCCCTGGGTCCCGTTTCCGTGGTGAACGTCCCAGTCGAGGATCGCAACCCGATCGATCTCTTTATATCGTTTCTGCGCGTAGCGCGCCGCCACGCCTGCGTTGTTGAAAAGACAAAAGCCCATCGCGCGATCCGGCGTGGCGTGATGGCCCGGCGGGCGCACCGGGACGAACGCATTCTTTGCGGCCCCTTCAATGATCAGATCGATCGCCTGACACGAAGCGCCCGCTCCGCGCAGGGCCGCTTCGAGCGAGTCTCCGGACACCATCGTGTCGGCATCGAGATAGCCCCGGCCTTCGCGCACAGCTTCTTCGACGTGCTTGAAATGCTGCGGCGTGTGACAGGCTTGAATATCGGTCCGTTTGGCCTCGGCTGCTTCAACTTCGACGACGCCGTTCCACAAGTCATCGTCACCTCGTAAGGCGTCGATTACAATGCGATAGCGCTCAGGCCGTTCGGGATGACCAAAGCCCGTGTCATGCTTTTCAAAGACGGGATGATGAACTATGGCAGTAGGCATTCAAGTGGCACAGACTTCAGTCTGTGAATCAGTGAATCGGCACGGGTTCAAATTAGTAAATCACAGACTAAAGTCTGTGCCACTCAACCTTAATTCCGCATTGACGGCGGAGCGGCGTCGAAAAGCTTTTTCGCCAGCGCCTGATCCAGACGCGTCAAGATTCGATATTGCTCCTGAGCTGCCACCTTGTTGCTTTGCTGGATGAAGATCAGGCCCGCGTAGTAATGCGGCAGGGCGTAGTCATTCTTGAGTCTGATCGCCGTGCGCAACTCTTCCAGGGCCACCGGGAACCGGTTCAATTTATAGAGGGCAAATCCCAATTCGGTGTGCGCCTCAAAATCTTCCGGCTTCAATTGCGTCGCCACTCTGAGGTGCTCAGCGGCTAAACCATATTGGCTCATGTCGTTGTAACACCAGCCCAGGCGGAAACGAACCTGCGCGTTGTTTGGAGAAATTGCCGCCGTCTTCTGGTATGCCGCAACCGCATCCTGACAACGTCGCGGCTTGGAATCGACGTAGTAGAGGTCGCCGAGCCCGGTATACGCTAAACCGTAATTCGGTTTCTGGCGAATTGCTTCCTGATACGCGGCGATGGCTTCATCGGGAGAGTTGAGCTTTCGCTTGGCATATCCCAATTCAAGGTAGGCCTCCGGATAACTTGCTTGGAGGGAAATCGCCTTCTGCGCCGCCGCGGCCGCATCGGCATACTCATTTAATTCATTAGCCGACCATGCGAGATTGTAGAAGGCCGTCGCATTGTCGTCCTTCAACCTTACGCCCTGCTTATAAGCGTTCAGCGCTTCACGATACTGCTTCGTCTGATAGTAGAAAGTATCGCCGAGTCCCAGATAGGCCGTGCCATAGTCAGGCTTGAGGCGAACGGCTTCCTGATACGCGGAAATCGCCTCCTGCGAGCGCTTCAGTTTGAAATAGGCATAGCCCATTTCCTGGTAAGCTTCAGCGTAATCCGCTTTTAACGAAGTAGCTTGCTTGAGCGGTTGAATAGCGTCAGCGTATTGACCCTGTTCGTTGTAAACCCAACCAATCTGATAGTACGGCGAAGCGTAATCGCTGCGGACCTGGGTCGCGCGGCGATACGCATCCAGGGCTTCGGAGTAACGCTTTAGATTGCGATAGGTGTAGCCCAGCTCGTTAAAAGCGACCGCATCATTCGGATTCAACGTTACTGCCTGTTGGAGCGAAATCAGCGCCTCGTCATAGTCTTCTTTATCGTTCTGGATCCACCCAATGTGATAGTAGGCGCTCGCGATTGGTTTCATCGCCACCGCCTTTTGGTAGGCTTCAAGGGCGTCGTCGTACTGCTTGGCCTTGAACGCCTCGTCGCCAACCGTGTTGTACTGTTCAGCCGTGATTCCCCGGCGCGGCGGCGCGGTCGTCGTCGTCCGTGGAGGAGTCGTGCGGCGTGGCGGCGGTCGCCGCACGGGAGCAGTGCTGCGGCTGGATCCACTGGACGTCGCGGCTCCTGAAGTGGTGCCGCCACCGCCCATATCATGCTGGGCCATGGCCGCTCCGGCAGTGAAAAAGAGCGCTCCGGCGAGCGCCAATCTTGAAAGAAACCGAGTCATCATTGAGTGAACTCCATGTGTTACAGTAAGTAGGCTTTGAAAGCCTCAGGTACCGAATGAGGCGCAATTATAGAACATCAGCACGGCCTGCGGTAGCTTTGCTTTCAGGCCTGATAGACCCTCGCATATGCAAGAACGACGACGCGCTACTCGCTTGCGCACGAATATCAAAGTGCGCTGGGAAACATTAAAGACGCAAGGAACGGGCTCCGTTTGCGATCTAAGTTCATCCGGATGCTTTGTTTTGACCGGGGGAGAGGTGACGCAGGGAGAATTGACGCGCCTGGACTTGCGGGTAACGGACGAAATGTTGACGGTCTGGGGAACTGTGGTCTATGCCGTCAGCGAGATGGGGTTTGCAGTTCGTTTTCTTTTCGGTGGCCGCGAAGAAGAGGGTTTTATGAAGGCGATAAGAGTTTTAGAGGCCGCGGCTGCGAACGAGCCGTAGTGTCTTGCGTGGCGGTTTCCCTTTGCCGCCCCAATTTGAAAAAACTTGTCCGTAGCCCAGGCGTTTAGAGGCCGTGTCAGAACCGCGAGGGGTAGCGACCGGATCAGGAAGAGCCGCGAAATTCATCTCGGCCCGGCTGGCTGTAATCCTTTTCCGCGAGGTTTCGTTTTTTGATTTGAGGAGACTCCCTGATCCGGTCGCTACGGCTCGCGGTTCTGACACACCCTCTTTACGCCCGGGAATAAAAGAGCGATTAGTTTCAAAAGCCCTATTAATGGGGCTTTGATGGCACCTCCTGTTTCCCAGTCAGGCGTAAACGCCTGGCCTACAGAAGAACTCGCGATGAAATTAGCTCAGCACTGAACTAACCCGCCGTTTGACAGTCTGTTTTCGCTTACGCTAACTTACCAAGTCACTTCAAACCGCGGTCATTCACTTCATGCGTCCCGTTCGTCTAGTGGCCTAGGACACCGCCCTTTCACGGCGGCGACACGGGTTCGACTCCCGTACGGGACGCCAAACTACCCAAGAACCTGCACGATTCGAACCGTTCCCGGACGTTCAGAAACGCCCACCGGAGTCACTTCAACTTTTCGTATTCCTTCTTCGCTTCGATCAGCACCGCCAAATCAGGGTCAGCATCTTTCCAGAGCGCGAAAAAATCCTGATAACCCCTTCGCGCTTTCGGTGTATCGAGGTGCTTATGAATCCGGATTGGGGTGATTATCATTGCCTGGAATCTCTAACTAACACTACATCGCTGGTCACCGAGCCCCGCGCCAATGCCAGCCAGCGACCATCGCGTGACCAGTCGAACTGGAAGATTTGATCCGTTTTGAAATCGGTGATCTGTTTCCGCTTACTGCCATCCAGGGGCAGTCGCCAGAGATTGGAAACACCCGCACGGGTATCAATGTAAGCAAGCGCGCGTCCGTCCGGTGTCCAGCGCAACGGTTGATATCGAGAAGGTATTTGCAGATCGAGAACCTTAACCGGTGCACCGCCTTCGAGCCCGAGGATCCCGATCCGATAAGTTGAGGTTTGTGTATCAACGAAGCCGCAGGCGAGTTGCGTTCCGTCGGGCGAGAGTAATGGCCCCGCGGCAGCGTAGTCGGTCAACTGCGCAGGCGTACCACCGTTAACGGAAACACGCATCAGCGATGCTTTGCCGTTGATGCTCGAAGTGAAAAATACCGACTGGTTATCTGAGGCAGGCTGAGATAGTTTTAGTTCGCCGACGGTTAGTGGTCGTGGGTCGGTGCCGTCCGTGCGCATCCGCCAGATGGAGTCCCTGCCTTCGACGCGATTCGAGACAAAGAGGATGTACCGGCCATCGGGCGTGACCGCCGGCCAGATGTCATTGCCGGCTTCGGTGGTCAGTTGTTTTTGATTTGTGCCATCGGCATTAGTGACCCAGAGATCATTATTGCCGCTCGCGCGCGATTGGAAAACTATACGGCCATCCGGTATCCACGCGAGGCCCTCGCTCCCATCATTCTTGTTAGAACTCACTTGTGTGGCGCGGCTGACATTGCGGTCAGGCGCGACCCAGATGTTCGAGATGGTCTCGGTTTGCACCGTGACGAAAGATGACGAGTCGGCTGTGAGGCTGATGCCGCGGTAATCGTTCGTGTCGTTGGTGAGGCGGCGCGCCTCGCCGGTCGGATAAGCGACGTGCCAGACTTGATTCGCGGGCCCACTCTCTTCGTCGGCCGCGCTGACGATCAAGCCGCTGCCGTCCGTCAGCCATGCGATGGCTACGATGTCCGTCCATCGCTGAGAGGTGATAACCTTTTCCGCCCCGTCTGTCACCCGCACCGTGATGATTGTGCGGAAACTGCCCTCGGCCTCCGGCTTTCGGCTCGCGGCGGCGATCATCTCTCCACCGGGCGACCACGTCGGCTTCACGAAGGAGTTGAAATCTCTCGGCTTGTGTGCGACGAGCTTTTGTTCTCCCGTCCCGTCCGCATTCGCCAACATCAACGCGGTTTCTCCATACTCCGGATAGCCTCGGATAAAGGCGAACCGCTTGTCATCGGGAGAAAGCGTGATGACTGTATCAATGTCTGCTCCCGACCTTTTCGCTGCGCCGCCCAGGACCGGGACCTGATAGAGTACGCTATCCAGCGCGTCCTGCCTCGTAAAGTAGAGATAGTTGCCGTCGTGGGAAAAGGTGGCGCCCAGAATGTCGCCGCCTGTGGTAGGCACGATCTCCTTATCGCTGCCCGTGGCAATATGCCTGAGCCAGAGGCTTTGTTGGCCGGCGCTGCCCATGACATGCACGAGGTATTTGCCCTCGGGCGAGATAGCCGCCTGGCTGGCCTTGCCGTTGGTTGTGAGTCTGGCCAGTTTGATCCTGGTGAAAGGCTCCGACGACTTAGTTTCGAATCGATTCCACCCGATGTATTTGATACCCAACACGACGCCCGCTACGACCAGCGCTAACCCCCCCAGAGCAAGCAACACTCCGCGCCTGTGGCGCCGGATTCCTACCGTGCCAATCCTGGTGTTGGACATCGTGCCAGTGGCGAACTCATCGCCAGTGCGAACTGTCTGCAGGGAGGCTGTCTCAATTTCCCCCGGCCCGGCGCCCGAGTCTCCTTCGTTCCCCGGCGCTCCGTTTCGAGACTCCTGCTCAGTCGAGCGTTCAGGCTTCGCTTCAGAGTCCAACTCTTGTCTGAGCTCGCGGAGATCAATAAGCAGGTCTTTGATCGTTTGATATCGCTCCTCGGGGTCCTTTGCCAGACAACGGCGGATAACTCTCTGCAAGTCAGCCGGCGTCGAAGGGTTGAAGTCTTTGATCGGTGGCGCCGCCTCGTAGACAACCTTGTGCAACGATTTGATAACTGACTTGTCCGCGAACGGCGTTTGCCCGGTCACCGCTTCAAACAGAATGCAGCCGAACGAGAAGATGTCCGAGCGCTGATCGATCTCTTTCACCTTGCCCAGAGCTTGCTCGGGCGACATGTAACCCACGGTCCCCATCACCATGCCGGCCAACGATTGGTGAGCCATGATTCCCGTGCCCGCTTCACTCGCGCTGGCCGAGCCCAATGAGCCCAACGGACTTCGCGGCTCGATCAGCTTAGCCAAACCAAAGTCGAGAATCTTTGCATGGTCATCACGGGTGATCATGATGTTGTCGGGCTTCAGATCACGATGCACGATGCCGGCTGAATGCGCTTTGGTCAGCCCTTCGGCAACCTGGATGAGATATTTCAGGAGCTTTTGTAGCGGAGCTTTGTCGCGGTGGATCTTGTCGCGCAGCGTATCACCGTCAATGTACTCTATGGCGATGAAATGGGTGCCTGCGCTCTCACCGATTTCATAGATGTGAGCGATGTGCGGATGATTGAGTGCAGCCGCGGTCGTCGCCTCCAGCTCGAAGCGGCGCATTCGATCCTGATCAGTAGCAATTGCGGCGGGCAGAATCTTCAGCGCAACTTTACGATGCAGCCGCGTATCTTCTGCCAGGTAAACTTCGCCCATGCCACCTTTGCCGAGCAGCGAGCGAATCTCGTAATGGTCGATACGAGTATTGCGAGTAAGTGAAGGGAGACTGGCAGAGCTGCCCCCCTGCTGCGCCACGTACCCGGCGGCTATATCGTCCAGTGGTTTCTCGGTATAGGCAGCGCGCTGCTCATGCGCAGCCAGCATTGATTCCAACTCGCGCCGCAAGTCCACGTCGCCATCACAAACCTGGGCCAGAAAGGCGGCCCGCTCGTCCGGAGCAATCTCCAGGGCTGCATGAAACAGCTCCGTCAATCGTTCGTATTGTTGTGGCGTCATACTTCGCTAACTGGCATTACGGCACTCCGAAAGAGATCGACTTACAGGTGATATCCGCCCTCCCAAAGGAAGGGGAATAAGAGATCGAATGACAGACATCCAAGTGCCTCTCCGGGAGATTCTTCCTCTTTCTTTAACCCAGGGGAATGAAGTCGTACGTTCATCGGAAATTACTAATGAGGACGACGTCACTGGTGGTCGTGCCGCGGGCGAGAACCAACTGTTTGCCGTCCGCTGACCACTTGAAACTGTAAATCTGTTCGGTCTTAAAGTTCCTTAACTGTTGGGGCGGAGTGCCGTCCAAAGGAAACCTCCAGATATTTGACACTCCGTCGCGATTCAATTTGTAGGCGAGCGAGCGACCGTCCTTTGACCAGTGAAAGTCTTCTGTGCCACCGGGCAAATCAAAAATCTTAACGGGCTTGCCGCCTTCAAACGGGATGATTGCATATCTCAAGTCCGAATCGATGTCTTCACGATAACGGCAGGCGATCAACTTTCCGTCGGGCGAGATCTCTGCCTTATACGAAAGGTAGTCGTTCAACATCAGGGTGCTGCCGCCGTCAATTGAAACTTTCCATAGTCTCGGATTTCCCGAACTTCGAGACGAGTAAATCACCCATCGGGAGTCGGGCGAGATGGCTGCGCCAACGCCATTGGCGCTCGTCAATTGCCTGGGATTGCCTCCGTCCAAATCCATCCGCCAGATTTTCGCCACCTCATCCCGCTGGGAAGTGAAAACCACATAGCGGCCGTCAGGCGTCACTTCCGCTCCATAATTTGCGCCCGCCTCGAAGGTTAGCTGTTTTCGACCGCTGCCATCACTGTTCATAATCCAGATATCCTGAACGCCGCTGGCAAGCGAGTAGTAGATAATTCTGCCGTCCGGTGTCCACGCCAGACCGCTTGTTCCCTCAAGATTGCTGCCGCCGGCTTTGATTTGCACGGCGCGGCCGGCATCGCCGTTCGGGGCAACCCAGATGTTGGACAGCCGGTTAGACTGGACAGCGGCAAGAGTGTTGGAATCCGCCGTCAGGCTCAATCCGACATAATCATTAAAGTCGGTGGTGATTCTTCGCGCCTCGCCGTCGGGGTAAGAGATTCGCCAAATTTGGTGGTTATTGAACGCGGAGACTTTGTCCGCTCCGAGGATGAGAAGCCCACGCTTATCCGGCAGCCAGGCGATGCGCCTGATGTTATTCCAGCCTTGAGAGGTGAGGGGGTTCACCTTTCCGTCCGCGACTTGCACTTCGATGACTCTCCAGTTGTTCCCAGAACCGCCCGAGGCAACAATGCAAGCAATCGTTTTTCCGTCGGGAGACCAGGTGGCATGCCGTCCATCCCCCGGACGAAACTCCACAGGTTGCTTGAGCGAGGCGAGTATTCGTTCGCCCGCGCCGTTGGAGTTAGCGACTAATAATGAACTTTCATCCTTCGTCGGAAAGTTACCGCGCACGAAGGCGAACTGCTTGCCGTCCGGCGAATAGGTGACTGCGCCGTGAATATCTGAAATCAGTTTCTTTTGAGCGCCTCCCAGCACCGGCATCTGGTAGAGCGCCGGAAGCGCATCGCTCTTTTCCTTCTTAACAAAGTTGATGTAGTTGCTGTCGGGTGAAAATACAAGGCCCAGGTATCGCACATCCGCCGCGGGAATAATTTGCACGTTACTCGTCGTGGCTACTTGTCTCGTCCAGAGACTCTGCTGGCCGCCTTCGTTAAGGATATAGACGACATACTTACCGTCTGGCGAGATGGCCGCATCAGAAGTTCTGCCGTTGGTGGTCAACCTTTCAATTTTTATCGTTGGCGGAGGTTTATCGGCCCTGGTCAAAAATTCATAGATCGCAAAAACGAGTCCGCCGGTCACCAGCAAAAGGGCGAGAGCGACAAGGCCGGCGCTTTTTTATGACTCCTAATCCCGCTTACCAAATACTCCGCACTTGATGCGCTTCGAGTCCCGCCTTTAGGAGGATCTTCCCGAGTATCGGTCGAGTAATTGCCTGAAGGCGAGATTCCAAACAGTCCGCTTGATTCCGGTTGAACCGAATACTCCTGCGCGGCTTTGTCCTTTAACTCCTGCCGGATTTCATCGAGCTCTATCGCTACCTCTTTGATTGACTGGTAGCGCTTCTCAGGTTCTTTCGCCAGACAACGACGCACAATCCGCTGCAGCGCTTCGGGTGCATTTGCGTTTGTTTCCTTAATCAGCGGCGTCGGCGCATGCACGATCTGGTGAAGTGAATCCAGCAGGTCCTGGCCCTCAAACGGCTTATGCCCGGTGACTGCTTCAAACAGAATGCAGCCGAACGAGAAGATGTCCGACCGCTGATCGATCTCTTTCACCTTGCCCTGAGCCTGCTCCGGCGACATGTAACCTGCCGTGCCCATCACCATGCCGGCCAACGACTGCTGCGCGATGATGGCGGTGCCGGCTTCACTCGCTGGCATGCTATCCACACCCAGGGACTTCTCTGGCTCGATCAGTTTCGCTAACCCGAAATCGAGAATTTTCGCGTAGTCGTCCCGCGTGATCATGATGTTGTCGGGCTTCAGATCGCGATGCACGATGCCGGCGGCGTGCGCCTTGGCCAGGCCCTCTGCCACCTGTTGCAAATACTTCAGCAACTTTCGCAGTTCCGTAGGTTCGCCATGAATCTTGGCGCGCAGCGTGACGCCGTCGACCAACTCCATCGCGATGAAGTGCGTGCCCTCATACTCGCCGACTTCGAAGATTTGCGCGATGTGCGGATGACTGAGTCCTGCGGCGGTAGCGGCTTCCTGAACAAACCGGCGCATTCGATCTTCATTGGCAGTCGCCACGACCGGCAGCACTTTGAGCGCTACCAGACGCCGCAGAGTGGTGTCTTCCGCCAAATAAACTTCGCCCATGCCGCCTTTGCCGAGCAGCGAGCGAATCTCATAGCGGTCGATGCGAGTATTTGGCGGGAGTGAGGCGGCAGCGGCGCCGCTGTTATCTTGTTGGGCCAGGTACATTCCGGCGGCTATATCGTCCGGCGGTTTCTGGGTGTAGCCCGCGCGCTCGTCATGAGCAGCCAGCAGTGATTCCAACTCGCGCCGCAACTCCCCATCGCCATCAGTCACCCGGTCCAGAAACGCTGCACGCTGCTCGGGAGCAATCTCCAGGATGGCATGAAACAGCTTCGTCAAGTGTTCGTATTGTTCCCGCGTCATACTTTGCTTTCTGGCTTGAAGGCTCGATGCCACGCTTCGAGTTACAGTCCCAGCAACCTGAGACGTGCGGTCATCGGAAATCACTAATCAGGATGACGTCGCTACTGGTATTGCCGCGCCCGCAGATGAGCGACTTACTATCGGGTGACCAGTCGAATGCGAAGAAGGTTCCTGAAGTGAAGTTGGTCAGTTGTCTCGGTGGGCCACCGTCGAGCGGCTGGATCCAGAGGTTTGTCACACCGGAAAGAACACCGCCATGTGTAAGGTTGTAGATAATCGCACGCCCATCCGGCGTCCAGTGCGAATTAGGACGGGATTCGGATGACACGTCGAACGTGTTACGCGGCGGCCCCCCTTCAAATGGCATGATTATTATCTTCCAGAGGCGCGGCCCCGCTTCGGCCGGACGGACGTAGGCAACGAGTTTGCCGTCAGGGGAGATGTCTGAAGCCCAACTGTCTGTCAAATGGACCGGCTCCCCGCCATCGGCAGGCACTTTCCATGAAATAAAATTGACAGTAGTAAAGATCACCCACCGTCCGTCCGGCGAAAAAAACGGGGCGGAGTCGCCAGGGCCGTTAGTTAGTTGCTTCGGATGACTCCCGTCGATGTCCATTCGGTAGATGTGTTGGGTGCCGGTGCGATTAGAGGCGATAACGATATAGCGACCATCGGGCGAAACACGCGCTCCCTGATCCTCGTATGGGCCGTCTGTCAGTTGTCTCTGATCGCTGCCATCACCGTTCATAATCCAGGTATGGATACTGCCGCTCGCGGTCGAGTCGTAAACGATCCTGCCATCAGGCGTCCAGGTAACGTTCGGGTACCCATCCCGACGGTCGGCTCCGGTGGTGAGTTGTTTGGCGCGTTTCGCATCGCCATTCGGCGCGAGCCAGATGTGCGAAGACAGGTCCCGCTTTGTCACCACCAGAGCACTCGCGTCCGCAGTGAGGCTCAAATCGGCATAGTTGCTGAAATCGTTAGTGATCTTGCGCGCCTCACCACTCGGATACGAGAGATGCCATACCTGCAATGGTGTGCTGCGCGATCGTTCCAGCACGGTTACAATCAGGCCACTACGGTCCGGCAGCCAACTGACATTTATGACACCAAACCACTTCGGCGTATTGATCGGTTTCTCCGCACTCCCATCGAGTGGCACCTCAATGAGCTTTTCGGCACGAGGCCCGGAAACACAGGTGATCGATTTTCCATCCGGGTTCCACGTGATTCCTCCAAAGTAGAAATTCAGAGGGGCCTTGTGCGTAGCGATCGCCTGTTCGCCGGTGCCGTCACTGTTTGCCACTACCAGTGAGTTCTCGCCCGCAAAGAAATCGCCGCGAATAAAGGCGATGCGCTTGTCGTCCAAAGAGAGCGCCACGTGGGCCTTAAGATTCTCTATGATCTTCCTCGCCGTGCCGCCAAAAGACGGCATTTGATAAAGCGAATCAGGTCCGTTCTTTTCTCTCTTGTTGAAATAAATGTAGTTGCCATCATGCGTGAAGCTAAAGTTCGAGTAATTGGCCTCCGACGGAGGAACGATCGGCACATTGCTTGAGGTGGCGACCTGTCGGACCCAGATGCTTTGCTGTCCATCAAGCTCCTCTACATAAACAACGTGCTTACCATCGGGCGAAATCGACCCGGTAGACACCTGGCCCGTGGCCGTGAGCCTGGTTATCTTGTTCGCCAATGATGCAGGAGTGCTGCGCTTCTGACTCGCGAGTTTATAAAGCCCCAAACCGGCGGCAACCACGAGGACAGCCAGAATAATGGCGATGCTTTTTTTGTGGCGTGTGATTTCAGTAACGAGGTACTCGGCGCTCGATGTCGATCTGGCCGATTGTTGGTTTGTTTCCCGGCCTGAAGTCTCAGTGCCGCCTGATGGTGGCACACTGGTATCAAGCTCCGCTGCTCCCGACATCCCCTGTCTCACTTCCTTTAACTCAAGCGCCACGTCCTTGATCGTCTGATACCGCTCGTCCGGGTCCTTGGCCAGACAACGCCGCACAATCCGCTGCAAGTCAGGTGGCGCTGAAGGGTTGAAGTCCTTGATTGGCGGCGGCGACTCGTAAACAACTTTGTGCAGCGACTTGATTACCGACTCGTCTGCGAACGGCCGCTGTCCGGTCGTTGCTTCATACAGAATGCAGCCGAACGAGAAGATGTCCGAGCGATGATCAATCTCTTTCACCTTGCCCTGCGCCTGCTCGGGAGACATGTAGCCCGCCGTGCCCATGACCATGCCGGCCAACGACTGCTGTGCCATGATCGCGGTGCTGACTTCAGTCGATGCAAATCCGGTTGGGATCTGCGGCTCGATCAGTTTCGCCAAACCAAAGTCCAGAATCTTTGCGTAGTCATCGTGGGTGATCATGATGTTGTCGGGCTTCAGATCACGATGCACGATGCCGGCCGCGTGCGCTTTGGTGAGACCCTCAGCAACCTGCGTCAGATACTTCAGGAACTTCTGGAGCGGAGCTTTGGTGCGGTGGATCTTGTCGCGCAGGGTTTCACCGTCAATGTGTTCTATCGCAATGTAGTGCGTGCTGTCGCTCTCACCGATTTCGTAGATATGCGCGATGTGGGGATGATTCAATGCCGCAGCAGCGGTGGCCTCTTGCTCAAAGCGCCGCATTCGATCCTGATTAGCAGCAACTTCGGGCGGCAGTATCTTCAGCGCGACTTTGCGATGCAACCGCAGGTCTTCCGCCAGATAGACTTCACCCATCCCACCTTTGCCGAGCAGCGAGCGAATCTCATAGTGGTCGAAACGGGTATTGGGAGCCAGTGAAGGACGATTCGCAGATTTGTCACCCTGCTGTGCCAGATAACCGGCAGCTATGTCGTGCGGTGGTTTCTCGGTCAAGCTTCCTTGCTCATGAGCAGCCAGCAGTGATTCCAATTCGGCTCGCAAGTCGGCATCGCTTTCAGAAACCCGGTTGAGAAAGACAGCCCGCTCGTCCGGAGCAATCTCGACGGCGGCATGGAAAAGCTCCGTCAATCGTTCGTATTGTCGCGGTGTCATATTTCACTCGCTCTGACTGAGGGCGCGATGTAACCAGGTCCTGGCCATGCTCCAATCGCGCATGACTGTCTCGGGCGAAACTTCCAGAACGGTAGCGGTCTCATCCACGGTTAACCCACCGAAGTAGCGCAATTCCACCACCCGGCTCTGTCGCGTTGAAAGTTGTTCCAACTCCTTCAGCGCCTCGTCGAAAGCAACCAACTCGCCGGCCCGTTCCGGGGTCACCAGGGCAGCCTCTTCCAGTGACACAGGACGGACTCCGCCGCCGCGCTTGGCTGTATGCCTTGTGCGTGCATAGTCGACCAGGATGTGCCGCATTGCTTGCGCCGCGACACCAAAGAAATGGGCGCGGTTCTCGAAGTGTTTCTCTTTCTGTTTGACCATGCGCAGATAGGCCTCATGTATGAGCGCGGTGGTCTGCAAAGTGTGACCCGGGTTTTGCTGGCTCATGTAACGCCTGGCCATCTTGCGCAATTCCTCGTAGATGAGGGGCATCAACTTGTCGAGCGCCTCACGATCGCCGTGATTCCACTGCTCCAATAACAGCGTAACTGAATGCGCGTCGGACATCTCGAGATGCCTAAAGACTGACTTGGGGATGGTTTGAGAATCCTGCTTGTTGCCGGCAACTATACCACCGTCGGACTCTTTCGACCCGATTTCAACCGCGAAGAAAGAAAACATGCCAGCTGTGCCAGTTTTCTTTCTCGAATCTCGTTTCTCTAAGTGGAGACCAGAATATCTAAGCATCTGGGAAATAACTTCCGAAGGAGGAGAGTAGATCTATGTTAAGCACTTACAGTTTCAAACGGACAACGGTTTTGGTTGGCACCATGATTTTTGCCGGTCTAGCCGTGGCAATGATGGCTCCGTCCGTACACGCGCAGAGCATTGCTGCGATAAGAGGAGCGGTCGTTTCAAACGGGACGGGTTCAAGAATCTTCAGAATTGACTCTTCCGGGCGGATGAGAGGAGCTGGCGACTTCATACTCGAAATCACCAACCTCACTCAATTAACTAACGATTCCGGTGCGCTCGTCGGAAAGTATTATGCCTCCGGTAAAGCCGCTCCGGCAGCAACAAATGTCACCGGCACAATCAACCTGGTCAGGGGGGGCCAAAATGTTTCTAGAATATCATTCACCGTTGATTCAACCGTTGGTCCAACCCCTGGTTTCCCGGGTTCGTTGACAAACGAAACGGTTTTTGAGGGCGCAATCCGGCTCGGCGGGACGCGAGATCCGGCTTTTGGATTTATGGCTGGTACTTTTACTAATACGGTTACCGGAGGAGTTGCAGACGCGAGGGGACCGTTTCCGTTTTGCGCGATGTTGTCATTCGTGACGCCGGGTTAAGCCACCGAGCCCATTTTCACGCACACAGAAACAGCCGGCAGAATTAGTTCTCTGCCGGTTGCTTTGTTTGTGACCACCTTCTGCGATAACGGACTCATTCCTCGCTTAATCAGCTAGCACCGCATCACAGCGGACCCCTTCCCCCAATTGCAAGTGCCGGATGCTTTTGACGAGCATGCCAGTTTTCGTTCCTAAACCCCGTTTATATAGGTAGCGGACCACCTCGTACCGCCAGGGAGTAGGGACCGAGTGACTTATAGCGGCCAAAGGTTCAGTTAGAAGGAGCAATGATAGGTGATGAATACCACTTCTATTCTCTCAACATCGAGAATGACCAAGCACCGTACGCGGACACCGGTCATTGATGCAGTATTTCGAGCTTTCGAACTTGTCGCCAAACAAGGCACACGATTCCGGCTCATAGTTTTTGGCCTCTTGCTACTCACCGTCGCCGCCGGCACTCAGGCAGTATCACCTGGTCCTGTGATGGGACTAGCGGGAGGCGCTAGTCAATTCACCATGACGAAAAAGATGGTCTTTGTAAGTGAGACCAAAGGCAACTACGAGGTTTACATCATGAACGAGGACGGCAGCGAGCGGACAAATCTGACAAACGATCCGCATATGGACATGGTGCCGCGGCTGTCGCCGGACGCCACCCACGTCGTCTTTCAGACCCATCGCGACGGTAACGGCGAAATCTACTCAATGAAGACGGACGGCAGCGATTTGAGAAACCTGACCAACGATCCCGATGACGACCTTGCGCCCGACTGGTCACCGGATGGCCTACGCATTGTCTTTCAACGCGGCCCGGATACGGGTTCTAAGCTCTATACGATGAACGCCGACGGCAGCGACCAGACACTTCTCACCCGCGATGTTGGCTCCAATAGTTACCCCACCTGGTCGCCGGATGGCCGCTGGGTCGCGTACGTGAGTCGGTTACGCGGAAGCGCCCACATCCACATTGTCAAAGTCGCGACGGGAGGGTCGGTGCGACTCACAAACGATCCGGGGATGGACAATACTCCTAACTGGTCGCCCGACAGTTCAAGGATTGTTTTCATACGGCAGACGCCAACTGATTCCGACATCTGGATCATGAACGCAGACGGCAGCCGGCCAATAAACATCACCCATAGCACATCTTTTAACGAGGGTGATCCGGTTTGGTCCCGCAACGGTCGAAAAATCGCGTTTGTTCAGAACCCCATCGGGGCCGGCTTGAATATCTGGAAGATGAACGCAGACGGAACTGCTCTCACGCAGATCACCTGGACCGATCATGACATCGAGCCGGATTGGTAAGCCCGTGTTTATGGGTCAGGCTAAGCAAATCACTCCGGCATCTGGTTTTTGGTCGCCGCATCGCATTTCAAGTGCGTCAGTGGCAAGAGGAAGGCAAAGCAAATGAGAAACAAATTAATGAGAACGACTTTGTTGACGTCGATTTTACTGGCGCTGCTCTTTGTCACAGCCGGGCACGCTTCCGGCGAGCAGCTGGATATGATTAGTGATCTCACCGTCGAGGCTGATCGCTCCGACTATATCGGTCCCTGCCCCAGGGACGTCCATTTGAAAGGTACGTTTAAAGTTAACGAAGCGGGATTGGGCGTCGCAAGTGTTCAGTTCGTGCACAGTGACGGATCAGCGCAAGAATCGCGCCGGTTACCTGTAAACGACAAGCGCGTATATACCTTCGAAGTCGATCTACGGCATACCAACAGTTGGAGCGACCTGGTGTTTCTGAGAGTCACTCTGTCGCTTCCGGCGGGTCTAAAGGAGTTCGACTCCAGTCGAATCGCGATCAAAGGGGACTGTCGGTTTGCCCAGGCAGTGCGCCCCACTGAAAGGGTGAATGTTTTGGTCACACGAGACGGTGGGCACTTTCGTGTGACCTTAACTGGATTTGCAGTGAATCAGCAGACTCTCGAAGGCCCCACCTCTACCGATGGTGCCGGCGATGAGGTTTTTGCGATGGTTAATTCGGTGGAGGTTGGGCCGAACAACATTATCTTCGGGCCATTGGAAAGCCTTCAGAGTTTGCGCTATGGCGACACTTCTGGACTGGGGTCGAATACGATACCCAGAATCCTGCACGCGGGAAGGGCCAGCCACACCGGCGGTTTGCGAACCGAGGACGCTTATCCGCTACCCGGCGTCCCGGCAGAGAGGTTGCCCTCGGCAGATGCGGCAACCCGCGCGCGGTTAATTCCAATGGTTCTGTGGGACGGGTACTTACGACGTGGGGCGCCGTTGCCGAACGCGGTCTTAATTATTCCGACGATCTGGGAAAACGATAACAATCCAGAGGTGCTCAATATCTGGAATATACAAGTGAACACCTATCTCAGACGTCTTGCATCGACGAGTGGCCGTTTGTTTACCGGCGAGGCCAGCCCTAAGTTGCTGGTTCGGACGGACACAGTGCTTAGCACCATTCCTCAGGTTATCGATTTCGATCGTCCCATTGGAATTGAGGGCGACACTTTCAATCCGTTAGCGGCTCTTCGCCTGCCCGCCACCTTTGTCCCGGCAGTCATGTTTTTGACTTTTGACAATGCAGAGGCGGCAGCCTCCGGGACCTCCAACAGCAGCTCGGGCCTTCGCGGCGTCGTCGAAATCAAATACCAGGATGGAAGTAACTACGGTGCCGGCAGCTACACCATCTTTCTGCTCGTGGAGCGCTTGCCCTGAGTGCGCAGCCTCGTTGGTACGAATCCGAACGCCTGGCGGCGGGATAGTCAGCCGAAAGACGGCGCAGATGAAATTATGAAAGGACGTGTGAATCATGAATACTCGTCACCGACAACTCGATCCTGTTTGGCGTCAGCGAACAACGCGTTTACTGCTGGCTGCGTCCTGCTGCCTGATATTTGCATCTCTTGCTCAGGCGCAGGATCAGACCTTCATCGTTCCGGGAACATCCGGAAACCATTGGTTTGACACCCAACTTGACATCGCACCGGGCACACTTTTGCGGCTGGCAGCCGTAGGCGAAGTCGAGGTAGGGGGCGGCCGTGTTTATGGTCCGCGAGGCACAACCACATTCACTGACGCACCTGGCTTTCCGGCTGAGACGCGATCGCGCTACGGGCTGGTCGCGCGGCTCACAGCCCGTGCCGACATTAATCCCGGCAGGAGTGAAGACGGACTCTTTGAGCAATTTGTTTATGGAGATCTTCCGGGTAATCGATATTGCGCCGCGAGTGGCGGACGTCTGTGGTTGACTGTTAATGACAATAGTCCCAGCGACAACAGCGGGGCTTTCACTGTGATCCTGACGCGCGGAACCTGCCGGAGCGAGGCAGGACAGGCCCGCCTGAGCGTCAATCTATATGCATCCGATGCCCGTTTCTCCCGACCCAGAACACAATTCAGATCGGGCGACACTATCGTCCTGAGAATTGAGAACAATACCGGGAACTCGATCTACCTAAGACAGGCCCTCGATCCGTCACGCTTAATCAGAGGGGAAGGGTTACAGATTGAGCGGGCGGTGGGCTCTGGTTTTGTTCCAGTGTTGCCGTTCGGTCGCCGGTCAGACGCGACCACGACGACCGATAACGGCGCCGGAACTAGAATTACCATGGACTATGCTTTGACCGCGTTGCTCGAACTGCGCACCACCATGAGCATCACGCGAAGTTGGTCCGTCCTCAGCCCGAATGGCCCCGGCACTTACCGCCTATCACTTGTTTATTACAACAGCCGCGATACACAGACATCGCCGCGGACTATTTATTCACCGACGTTTGAAGTTCAGTAGCTTGACGCCACCAAAAATGTATCCCGCGATGGAACACCTCGGTTGATCCTAAAAGGGGGGCTCACTTTCAAGGGCGGATCCACCGCGACATTTACAGGTTCAGCACCGCCACGAGGCTTTCCAGGTTTGCAGAAAATCGCGCGTCCATTAAGAGTCCAATAAGCGTTCCCGTGAGTCCTTCAAGTGCGGTAGAGTGCTATCCATGCCGCTGAATTCCATTGAATTACAATCTTCGGCGTTCCCAGACGAGGACGCCAATTCTTTCAACCAATCCCAGACCTCGCCATTTCGTCCCATTAAGCTAAACCGTTCCGCCAGGCCTTCGCCCTGGACCACCCCCTGCTGGTTGCCTTCCGGAGCGCCGCCGAAGCGGTTGCGGTACTCGTTAGACTCGATAAAAGCTTTGACCATTTCAGCGCGACGCAGACGAGCGAGCGCCACGTGTTCGTTACGCGCGTCCTCGCCTGGAAGCGTGAACGAGTCGAGTTTCGTCAGCCAGAAGTCGTAACCCGCGAAGTTGCTGTCGGGCTGGTCGTTCGGATTGCGCCGGAGGTACACATAGAACTGCATCATTACGAAGGCCGCGTTGTACTGCGCGTTGAAGACCGACCCCGATTCGACGACGCTGCGAAGCGCTGCCGCGCGTCCCGCTTTGTCGCCCGTACCGTAAGACATGATGGCGTCGTCGCGCTCAGCCTGCGTCGGCGCCGCTCCCGCGTTCTGGAAGAATGCGTCAACGTAAGCCGATGCCGGTTGCCCCTGCGGGAACTGCGAGACGAACTCGGGTCGCGAGACGAAGTCTTCGAGATAACTCTGCCGGCTTGATGCCAACTGCTGCTCCCACCCTGCTTGTCCGACAACTACTCCTTTGCCGACCTGTCGCTGGTCTCTGAGGAAGACCACGTGGCGTGGATTGCTTTTAAGGTTGCCAAAGGCAGCCTTGTGCGCACGGATGACCAGGTAGCCGGTCTGCTGAAACTCAATGGAGAGAAAGAAGGCGGTCGAGACATCGGCGCGCTTGCCCGCTCGGCACTGTGAGTCCGCGCCGCACGCCTCAATCTGCTGCGTCCAGAACTCGACGCCCGCGGCGTCGCCTTGCCGGTAGAGTAAGTCGTGATAGTGCGTGCCGACGAAGGTGCGTGAGTCATCAATTGGGTTGGCGGAGGTCTCTGGCACGTTGTCCATGATCAAGAGCGTGGCTGTGTTCGGCGTGCCGAGCGCTGCGCTGCTCGAAGGATGTTGGAGCAGGAGCGTGGCGAACTCATCACCCTCCGCGTAAGCATCGTCGTTGATGAACACCTCGAAAGACTTCTCGGTCTCGCCCGCAGCGAAGTCGAGGTGGCCGACGACGAAGGTGTAGTCGCCCTTCTGCTTCGCAGTGCCGTCCTCGCTCGTGATGTCAACACCGACCGGGGCCGTCGCAGGCCCTGTGCGCAAGACCCGCACGGTGACGGACGTGACACCCTCGACCACGACGTACGAGGCGGAGTCGAACTGGAAGGTCGGAGCAGGCGTCGGTGTCGGCGTGGGCGCCGGTGTCGGCGTGGGCGCCGGTGTCGGCGTCGGTGTCGGCGTCGGCGTCGGTGTCGGTGTCGGTGTCGGCGTCGGTGTCGGCGTCGGTGTCGGTGTCGGTGTCGGTGTCGGAGTGGCCGTCGGTGTCGGCGTCGGAGTCGGAGTCGGAGTGGCCGTCGGCGTGGGAGTAGGTGTCGGCGTCGCTGCGGGGAATTGTCGCTCGAACGCGCCGATGTCGGTGTTGTCACCTCCGGCCGCGGGCACGATGGCTGGATCGTCGGAGGTGCGCAGGAAGCCGGCCCCTCGTTGGTCGATCGTCAGATTCCCTGTCAGACCGTCGCTGGCGCCTTTGTCGATCGCGGGACTGCCGGGAAGCAAAGCGATGGTCGCGGTCGGTCCGCCGTTTTCTTGCAAGCCCAAACTGAGCATCGGCTCGAGCGGCAACATGCTCGTCCCCGTCTGATCGGTGGGTTGCGTGAATCCCACACTCCCGTCTCTCTTGCCAATCAGGTTGAACCCGGCGGAACCAAAAAATCCCTCAACGTCCGGTCCCGAATTGTTGCTCGAATTCTTGGCGATGATGCTGCTCTTCACCTGGGCTGAAGTATTAATTGAGTCGCTATGAATTCCGCCCCCAAGGTTACTAGTAATCGTGCTGTTGGTAACCTTCAATGTACGACGGTTGTCTATGCCGCCGCCATGTCTGGATCCGCCAACAAAGTTACTGGTAATCGTGCTGTTGGTAACGTTCAATACTCCGGAGTTGAGAATGCCGCCGCCCTCGCCGCTCTCCGAAGAGTTGTGGTCAATCGTGCTATTAGTCACATTCACTGTGCCTGTGCCCGTGTAAATGGCGCCGCCACCGCCGCCGAGGTTCCCGGAGGCGCGGTTACCGCTGAGGGTGCTGTTGGTGACGTTGATGATGCCGCTACGGTTGGAGATGCCGCCGCCGCCGATGTCGTCAGCTTCATTACGGCTGATGATGCAGTTGATAACGTTGATAGTTCCGTTGTCGTTTCGTATGCCGCCGCCGCCGCCAAGATCGCTGCTGCCTTCGCTAATGGTCATTCCTGAAAATCCCACCGTGCCGGTCGTCGTTACGGTGAAGATGCGAAAGTCACTCGCGGAGCTGCGGAACACCGTCAGATGCTCCGCGCCGGGGCCCTGGATGTTGATGTTAGTTGTGAGGTCGGGCAGCGCACTGGACAGTGAGATTGTGCAGCGGCCCGCGCCGCAGCGGGGGTCAGACTCCGGGATCGCGAACACGATGGTGTCGTCGCCATCGTTGGCGTTAGCCTTCTGGATCGCATCGCGCAGGGTGCATCTCTTCGCTTTGTCGTTGCAATTAATCAGGCTGCCGGGGTCGGCCGAGGTGTCGACGACGTAAGTTGCCGCCACGAGCGGCACAGCGGCGGCATGGGCGTGGAACGTCAGCGGCGAGCTGATGACCCCTGGCGTGGCAAAGCCCACAAACGGCAACAAGAGGAGCGCAACTAGCGTGAGGCTCAACCACTCCGACCTGATAAAAAATTTGGGTGACGATGCGTTAAAGCGATGTATTCTCATTAATAAACTCCCGCGTAAAGAGATTTCAGCGCAGACGACATGCATATCTCTTCACTTGAATAAGGGACTTCGAGTTCTCTTTAAATTCTTGATTGAGAGAAATGCGTCCTCTATTAGTTAGCGCGACAGTTTTTGAAAACACAGGTCAAGATTTATTAGAAGGAAATCGCAGATCAGGCGGCAGAGCAGAAGTCGCACCAGTGGCACGGATAGCAGAAGAGCAGCAATCGGCGGGTCTTTGCCGAGCGGGCGGTCAGTCCTGCCGCTTCAGCAAGGCGATGAACTGATCCGGGCAGGCGCTGCCGAGCAACGTTAAAACGGCCAGCGCTGTCCTGACCCGCACCGCCAAATATGAATTAGACATAGACTCCTCACAGTCTTGAAAGGGAAAGAGCAATTTTCATAACAACCTCGGGGCGATTTCGCCGCCGAATGGCAAGGCCAACTCCTCCTTTTTGCCGCGTCCTATGAAACTGAGAAGCACCAGCAAAAATCCAAAGCCAGCCATTACAACGCTGCCGGCTGTTAAGAGTTGACTCCGTCTTACTATGTCCTGGTCTTTGCTCACGGCGCGAGCGAACATCTGCTCATCCTTTAACGCTTCTTCATATTTCTTTACCAGCTCATTTTTGCCGGCGCGTTCTGTACTGGCACCACTTGTCTGGATTTCCTGCTCTAACGCTTTAGCTTTATTGTGTGCCCTTGTGTAAGCCTTTTTCACGTATGGCTCTCCTTCAAAAAGGATGATTGAATTGTAATAGGCACTGATGACACCGCCGATTAGAAGCAAAATTCCTAACACCCGTAGCAATATTCGCATATAGGTTAAGACCTCCTGGTAAAGTTTCCTGGCGGCCTGCCGAAAACGAAAGCCGGATTCGGCAGGCTCTTCATCGCGCATATGACTTACCTAACCCCTGCCGGACAGCCGAACAAATCTTCCTTCGCGCTCGAACGATAAGTTTCGGTGCTGTAC
>Ga0105242_10000197_pt1 | contig 46948 bp, 50 predicted proteins | sample KBSM24metaG_FD_81521 | JGI IMG/M metagenome (GOLD analysis project Ga0105242, IMG submission 81521) | Miscanthus rhizosphere microbial communities from Kellogg Biological Station, Michigan, USA - KBS M2-4 metaG | ecosystem: Host-associated > Plants > Roots > Rhizosphere > Soil | place...
CACCCTGGCCTTCATGAGCGGCAACCTGTGCTACCAGATCGAGCACCACCTCTATCCGGACCTGCCGAGCAACCGGCTCTCCGAGATCGCGGTGCGGGTGCGTGCGGTCTGCGACAAGTACGATTTGCCTTACACCACCGGCTCATTCCTGCTGCAGTACGGCAAGACGTGGCGGACCATCGCCAAGCTCTCGCTGCCGAACAAGTACCTGCGCGACACCGCCGACAACGCCCCGGAAACCCGCAGCGAGCGGATGTTCACCCAACTCGAGCCCGGATTCGCCCGGACCGACCCGGCGACCGGCCGTCGCCGCGGGTTGAAGACAGCGATCTCGACGGTGCGGCAGTGGCGCCGTTGACAGTGCTGCCAGGCTGGTCGCCCTGACGGCTTACGCATCGGTGAGCACCGCGAGCTGCCGCCGGCGGCGGGTCCGGTCGACCACCTAGCGCGGACAGCGATCAGGGCTCGCAGGCAACCCTGCCGAGTCAACGTAGTCGGGATCGTGGATGTTGGCGAGAAGGCCCGTCAGGCGCTCGAGCTGAGCGCCCGGCTCCAACAACTTGTGCGAACTGGCCGGCATGTGTGTCGATGGGTGCCCCACCGATCGTGAGCGTGTTCACGTGCTCAGGGTGTAGGCCCGCGTAGACCACCGAGCCAGCCGCCTTGGCCCCACGCTTCGCTTGGCGCCCAAGCGAACTGGGCTGCGATGTCGTTGGCTGACTGACGGGCACGTGAAGTCCTTGTGTGGTGGACACAGACGAACACCGGCATCCGGCGGCTCTCGGAACAGGGTGCTCCTCAAGACCGCCGGAAGTGCCGGTGCACGTTCGATGGGATTACTTCAGCAGGTCGCGCGCAGCCTTGGTGTAGGCGTTCGTCACCTCGGTGATGTACGACGCCTGCGCCTTGGCGATCGCCGAAACCCAGTCCACGTTTGTGGAGTCGGCGGCCTTCTGGCTGAAATCCAGCACGCTGTTCACCGCCTGCTCATAGGTGTCGATCGACATGGTCCCAGTCTGCTTCGCCGCAGCGAGCACTTTCTCATTCAGCCCGCGAATCCGCTCGGTGGCCGCCTCGAAATCAACGTCGAACGGTGATGTGGTGGTAGCAGCTGATTTAGTTGTAGTCATTGTCATTCCTCCTGTTTGTACCACGGCCATCTGTGGCCCGGTTGCTAGCTACGTTAGCACAGACCTTGCTAACAGAGCTATCTGTGATCAGGCTCACGCGGTACTCACCGGCGAATCGCTCGGCGCAACCGGATCGGTGCAGAAATTGCAAGGCACGAGATTCGTTGGGCGCGTTCGATTCTCGTCAGTCGGTGTCGTGATGCCCCGATGTCTTGCGCACTCGGTTTGCGTCAATGAAACTTCGGTGGATCTCCGCCATCGCGCGGCGCTGGGCCGCCGTGAGTTCGGGCGCCGCCGCGATAGCATCCGCGAGTTCGGAATGGGTGTGATCATCGGGTGAGGGCTCCGGCTCGACGTAGCCCGCACGCCGGTACAGCTCTTCGACCGACAGGTCCAGCGAGGCGGCCAGCGCCTCGACCACCGCCTCGGAGGGTGCCCTCAACCCCCGCTCGATCTGCGAGAGATACGGATTGGAAATTCCGACAGACTTGGCCAACTGGCGCAGGGGCAGCTCCGCAAGCTCGCGTTGTTCGCGGATGATCGCCCCTAGCAGACTCTGTGGTCTGTCTCGGTCCACGTCGTGAGACTAGCTCACATCTCCGTTCGGCTATTCGGCTCCGGCGCACCCGAACGTTCGCCGCTAGAACCAGCCCTTGCGCTTCGCCCAGACCAGCAGCGCCGTCGACATGGCCATCATGATGGCCAGTGTGATGGTCAGCAGTATCCAGTGCGTCTCACCGTTGACGATCAGGTTCATGCCCAGGACGGAGGACAGCGCCGTGATCGGCAGCGTGACTGCCGCGATCACCGCGAGCCGTTCGGCCGCGATGGTCATCTTCGTGTTGGTGCGCGCCTGGTAGAACTCGATCGTTCCCTGTAGATATGACTTCTGGGTTTCCGCCATCTCCGATAAATGGTGGAACTGATCGACAGCGTCCAGTAGCAGCGATTGCCCGTGACCCGGGCCGCAGGCCGTGATCGTCGCCATCCGGCTGTATACCTCGCGGCTCAGCGCGGACATGGTGCTGACGGTGAGCAGACCGTGCCGGGCCCGGAACATCTCATCGAGAAACGATTCCGGATCGCCGAGGTGGTCTCCGGTGACGCGTTGCTCGAGCATCCAGACGTCCTTGGTCAGCTCCGCGGTGTATGTGCGCAGGCGCCCAGTCAATGCGGTGAGAAGGGCATAAGATAGCTCGAATCCCTTCTCCGGCTTGAGCTTTCCGCTTTCGAGCCGCGCTAGCACCGTATCCACCTCGACCATTGCCGCCGCCTGGTCTACCGCGGGGTTGAGTGGGCCGTGGACGGTGACAAGGTAGCGGTCGCCGATGAACTGGTCGAGCTCGACGTAGTGCACATGGCCGCCGGCGCCGGGCTGCGGCGCATGCAGCACCAGGAAAAGATGGTCGTCGTAACGATGGATCTTGGGCACCTGATTCCGATTCGCCGAATCCCGGATCGCGAGCGGATGGAACCCGAAGATCGTCGTCAATGTCTGCTCGGCCTGCTCGTCCCACACCGGTACGTCGACCCAGACCAACCCGTCGGTGCGGGCCAGCAGGGTGGGCAACTCGGCAGCGTCATACAACTCGACTCCCGCAGGACTTACGAAACGGACGTGCATGTCGGCCTCCTGGATGCACCCTGGCATCCCCGTCCGTATTAGCACTTCTCAGTCGCGTACCAGCACGAACGGAGATCCGATCCACTGGATGAACTCGATATACCCGAAGACTTCCAATGGTGCTCGGACAACGGAACACGCAGTGCGGCTCAGGTGTCGCGACTCGCGAGAATGCGGGACACACTCAGCGCAGCAGTGTGGACGGCGGGCGCGACTCGTCGAATGTCAACCTTCCCGGCCCACCCCGACGCCGAAATCGCCGCGACAGGAACGCCTTCGGAGTCGAGCACGGCGCTCGCGACACACACGACCCCGGCGGCGGACTCCTCTTGTTCGTAGGCGATCCCGTTGACTGCCGCCCGCCGGAGCTGCTGTCTCAGGACATCAGGATTCCGAATTGTCCGGGGCCCCACTGGCACCAGTCCGGCAGCGATCGCTTGATCGATCACATCGGGGTCCGAAGCGGACAGCAGCGCCTTCCCCACTCCCGTTGCGTGTGCAGGCAGCCGGCCGCCGACCCTGGACGGCAGACGCGGGGCGCCTTCCTTATGCAATATCTCCACGTAGACCACCTCGGTGCCGTCCAGCACAGCAAGGTGGATCGTCTGGCGGGTCGCTTCACGCAAATCGGCCATGAACGGTAGCGCCACCTGGCGCAGTGAACGCCGCCGAGAGGCGCGCTCTCCCCATTCGAACATCTGCAACCCCAGCCCGACTTTCTCGGCTTTGCGCTCGAGGAAACCCGCTTCGTGCATCTCCTTGACCAATCGCGACACCGTCGATTTCGGTAGATCGGTGCGGCGGGCGATTTCGTTGACGCCTAGATACACATCTCGGGCACGGAATGCGTCGAGCACGGCCGCGAGTCGGCGAACCACTGACGTCGACGAGTTGTCGTTCTGTAATGAGGTGTTCCGCACAGTGGAACTCACCCGTTGAGTATGTCGGCGAGAAGGCGCACGGTTCAAGCACGACATGCGAACGGTGCGATCGGCGAACGCCGACGTCCAGCGCAACCGAGTCAGGACAATGCGATGAGCACCCCAAAACTCACGGCCAGCTACGTCACCCTCGCCGGAGCCGGATTCGCCGAGCCACCCAGATTCACATTCCGACAACGGTGCGAGGCCGCCTCGGCAGTCGGATTCGCACGGATCGGTATCCATCTCAACGATCTCAAGACCCTCAAGAGCGCCGACGTGGCTGACATTCTGTCGGACAACAACCTGGAGCTCGGTGAGATCGAGTTCTTCGCCGGCTGGGCCGCTCCCGGGGCCGAATCGGCTACCCGGGCGACACTTGAGAAGGTGCGGGAGCTGGCCGCAACCACCGGCGGCGGTGATCATCTCAGTTCGGGTGACTTCGTTGGCGGTCCGCTGGATATCGACGGTGCCGCTACGCGCCTGAACGACGCGGCGGAGGCAGTTGCTGATGTTGGATTGGACATCGCAGTCGAGGCTTTCGCATGGTCTGCGATCAACTCGGTGCCGACAACGAGCGCTCTACTGGCGCGCGCAGACGCGCGTAACGCCGGACATTTGCTCGATGTCTGGCACTTCTACAACGCTGGGTCAACCGCTGATGCCATCACCAATCTGGACGTGACAACGGTGGCCGCTGTGCAACTGAACGACGGCCCGCGCGTACACGACAACTACCTGTGGAACGCCCGGAACACTCGGCTGCTGCCTGGCGAGGGCGATCTCGACGTCAGCGGGTTCCTCTCGGCTCTGAAGTCCATCGGCTACGACGGGCCCTTCGGCATCGAATCGAGTTATCCGGAATTCAGACAGCTCGATGTGGACGAAGCAGCCGCCCGGGCGTTCGACGCAACCATGAAATTCTTCTAACGCGAACGCCAGCCCCTTGTTAGCCCATTCAACCGGGGGTCCGCAGACCCCGACCACAAACCCAACCCGTCGCTGGCCCCGATCGAGAAGGGGCCCTTCTACGCGATCAAACTGCTGCCCGGCAGTTTCGGAACCTTCGCCGGGCTCAAGACCGACCCGATGTCGCGCGTGCCCAACAGCGACTGCAAGCCCATCGCGGGCCTCTATGCCGCGGGCAGCGACCAGGCCAACGTGATGGGCGGGCACTACCTGTCGGGCGGCATCAACATCGGTCCCGCCATGACCTTTGACTACATCGCCGGCCGACACGCAGCCGGTGTCACCGACGATGAAAACGCCACCCCCGCGCCGCCGAACGACGGGAACTGACGATGGCCGCTACACCGCCGCTCGTCGTCAGTTCCTACACGCTCGGCACCGAAGTCGAGTTCGGCGAGCGGGTACGCGCCGCCGCCGCCGCGGGGTACGACGGCATCGGGCTGCGCGCGGAGAACTACTGGGCCGCAGGCCTCGATGACGCCGCGATGCTGGCCATCGCAGAGCAGCACGGGGTGCGGATCCTGGAAGTCGAGTACCTCACCGGTTGGGGCACAGCGGCCGATCGCGACGCGGCACAGCAGGCCAAGGAGCGAACCGTCTTCCACATGGCGCGTGCTTTCGGCGTACGGCACCTCAACGCCGGTCTGCTGGAGCAGCTCCCGCTCGACGTCATGAGCGAGGAATTCGCCGCCCTGTGTGAGCGCGCGGGCCCAGATCTGACCGTTGCGCTGGAGTTCATGCCCTACAGCGGTGTCCCCGACCTCGCGACGGCCTGGCGAATTGTGCAGGACGTGCCCAACGCTGGCCTCATCGTCGACGGCTGGCACTGGGCGCGGGCCCGCCAACAGATCGCCGACCTCGATGACGTGCCTGCGGAGCGGATCGTGTCGGTGCAGCTGTGTGACGTGCGGGCGGAACCGATGGAGCGGCTACGCGCGGAGTCGCTCGGCCATCGGCTGCCGCCCGGGCAGGGCTACGGCGACACGGTGGGTCTGGTGCGAGGTTTGGCCAAATGCGGCGTCACGCCCGCCGTCATGACAGTGGAAGTGATTTCCGTCGAGTTAGTGGCCCGCGGAGTGGACATCGCCGCGCAGGTATCCGCGGACGCGGCTCGCGAGGTCCTCGCAGCCGTTGCGACTTACCGGCTGTAGCTCAAGTGGAATCGCCGTGACCGCTGGGACGGCAAAGCTACAAGGGCTTCCAAGACCGCGGCCGGCGGCTGCACGCGCAGCCGTTCACGGTCGTCCGGCGACAGCTTCGCTAACTGCGCATCCCAGGCAGCCAACACGTCCTTGGCAGTCACGCTGTTGAACCGGTTGATCGACAGCCTGAACCATCCGTGAAGCGCCCAGCACAAGCCGCCCACCACAGCAATCGACGCAACCACAGCCGCAATATCGGTGAGCATCTGAACCTTCCAGGCCGGACGAAAAACTATTCCTACATTCCATGTCAGCAACCGCTGGTTAGCGAATTTTATTGCTGTCGTTTCCCTCACGCCCTGAGCCGACTGTGTCGCCCCTCATGGCCAGCCGCCCGTTCCCGGAGTGGTCGGCAATGCGATCGATCAGGCCACCAGCGCTTGGTAGACGAGCTGGCGCAATTGCTGGCGGATGGGATGGGTGCTGGAGGGCAGCAGCTGGGTGAAGAACATGGCCGTCAGCTCCTCGGCCGGGTCGACCCAGAAAGCGGTGCTGGCCGCCCCGCCCCAAGCGAACTCGCCCGCACTCGACAGCGTCTTCGCCTTCACCGCATGCTTCAGCACCGAGAAGCCGAGCCCGAACCCGAAGCCGTTGAACGGCATCTCCGCGAACAGCGGCCGCCCATAGGCTTCCAGATCCACGTCGCCGGGAAGGTGGTTGCTCGTCATCAGCGCGACGGTGCGGGGGCTGAGCAACCTCACCCCATCCAACTCGCCGCGGCGCAACAGGAATCAGGAATTGGGTGAACCGGTGGTAGTCGGCCGCCGTGGACACCAAGCCGCCGCCGCCCGACAGGCAGTCGGGCTGCCCGTGGCCGACCTCGCCGAACGCGTCGTGCCGGACCGCCTTTCTCATCCCGGCTGCGGCACGTACAGTGCCGCGAGATTCTCGCGCTCGGTGCCGAACGATGTGTCGTTCATGCCGAGCGGGGCGAAGATCCGCTGTCTGAAGAACTCATCAAGCTGTTGCCCGGACACGACTTCGACCAGCCTGCCGAGCACGTCCGAAGAGACCGAATAGTTCCATTCGCCGCCAGGCTGGAACACCAGTGGCAACTGCGCCCATCGCTCGACGCACGCCGCGAGATCAAATCCTGGCGGCGTGCCCCATTCGAACCCGGCCGCGCGGTACATCTCGTCGACGGGATGTGCATGGTGGAACCCGTAGGTCAGGCCCGAGGTATGGGTGAGTAGGTGCCACAACCGGATCGGTTCGATCGCCGGCTCGCTGAGTGGATTGAGTGCGGAGCCCCTGACGTAGACCCTCGGTTGCGCGAACTCGGGCAACCAACGGGCGATCGGATCGGTCAGGTCGAAGGCGCCCTCTTCGAAGAGAATCATCGCCGCGACCGAGGTGACCGGCTTGGTCATCGAGTAGATGCGCCACAGAGTGTCGACCTCGACCGGCCGCCCGGCCTCGACGTCGGCGTCCCCGCACCGTGCCAGGTGCGCGACTCTGCCGCGGCGGGTGACCACGATGAGCCAGCCCGGCAGTTGACCCTCCTCGACATACGGGCGAAGTGTCGGTCGATCCTCTAGAGCCGGCCCGCGTCGAACCCGACTTCCTCCGCGTCCGTGTCCACCTTCAACTCCATCGCCATGGGGGGCATCATCGACTCGCGTCAACGCGACGTCAACGCATCAGCCCACAGGCCCCGTCCCGATCAGCGGAAAACAATCGGTATCGATGTCGACCGCAATACACGATGGACCCAGCGAGCCGACAACTCTCTTACATCGCAGGAGGTCACGATGGCGGTGCGGAAGTCCATCAACATCGCCGGATCAGGCCCCACCATCGAAGCATCCATCCACGAGGCCATAGACCGCGCCTACACCACGCTTGAGGGGATCACGCGGTTCGAGGTCACCAAGATCGGCGGTGACCTCACCGACACAGGCCCGGTGTTCGACGTTGAGGTCACGATATGGTTCACGCTCCTCGAGCGGATGCACGAGTGAGCCGAAAACGGTGACGACCGCGCCAGAACTGCGTGGCCAAATCCAACCCGACGGCATCGGATTGGCCACGATGCCCATCGGGATCAACCACATCGAGAGCGTCAACGTCTACATCGTCGAAGACGGCGACTCGGTGACCCTGGTGGACTGCGGCATGTGGCATCCAGGTGAGCCCGACGACGGGTTGTCCACACTGCGCCACGCGCTCAACTCCCGAGGCTACGTGCTCGACGACATCTCACGAATCATCGTCACCCACGCTCACATCGACCACTACGGTATGGCCGGCAGACTGATGGAACTGACCGGCGCCGAGCTGCTCATGCACGCCATGACCGATCTGGACTGCGAAAAATACCGGCATCCTGACACCGCTCAGGCGCGAAAGCGCGACACCTACAGTGACCACGGCGTGCCCAAGTCCGAGTTGCCCGCTTTCGCCGACACGCTCGTCGCCTGGCTGCCGTACCTCCATTCCGTGGTCGAAGCCTCCACGCGTCTGAACGGGGGCGAGGTACTCACTATCGGCACACGCCAGTGGGAGGTCCTGCACACTCCCGGTCACTCACTCGGTCACGTCTGCCTGTGGTCGCCGACTGACAGACTCCTGTTCTCGGGCGACCACCTGCTACCGGCGGTCACTCCACCAGTCACATTCGAGCGCGGATTCGACAGGAATCCGCTCCGCAGCTATCTGGCGTCGCTCAAGCTGGTCGCCGAGCGCGACCCAACGCTGGTGATGCCAGGACACGGCCGCGCATTCGCCGACGGCCGACGGCGAGTCGATGCGATAACGCGCAACAAACAACGCCGGCTCGACGCCATCCACACCATGATCCGCAGCCACCCCTGCACCGTCCGTGAGATCGCGGAAGTTCAGGTCGCGAAGGCCCTCTTGAAGTTTCAGCGGAATCTGGCAATGGCTGAGACGCTCGCACATCTGGCCTACCTGCGGTGGCAGGGACTGATTGAGCGGCGAACCCGCGAGGACGGGGTGTACGAGTGGTACTCGACCGATGAGGCCTCGCGCTGAGTTGACCCGAGCCGGCCGATCCGGCGGATAGGCTCGGACTCCGTGCGCGCCGTGCTGATCGTGAACCCGAACGCGACGTCGACCACCCCGGCGGGCCGCGATCTGCTCGCCCACGCGCTGGAGAGCCGCGTGAAGCTGACAGTCGCGCACACCGATCACCGAGGCCATGCCATCGAGATCGCCCGTGACGCGGCACGTGAGGGCGACGACATGGTGATCGTGCACGGCGGCGACGGCACGGTGAACGAGGTCGTCAACGGGATTCTCGGCGAGGCCGGTCCCGGCAGCCAGGCGCCTGCCGTCGGAGTGGTCCCTGGCGGCTCGGCCAACGTATTCGCCCGTGCGCTGGGCATCAGCCCCGACCCGATCGAGGCGACGAACCAACTCGTCGACTTGCTGTCGGTGTACCGCACGCACAAGTCCTGGCGCCGCATCGGGCTGATGGACTGCGGCGAACGGTGGTGCGTGTTCACGGCGGGCATGGGCGTGGACGGCGACGTGGTCGCCGCCGTCGAGGCCCAGCGCGACAAGGGCCGCAAGGTGACCGCATCCCGCTATATCCGCGTCGCGATCCGCGAGATGCTGGCCAGCGCCCGCAAGGAGCCGACCCTGACGCTGCACCTACCGAACCGGGAGCCCGTCCCGGATGTTCACTTCGCATTCGTGTCGAACTCGAGTCCGTGGACGTATGCCAACACACGCCCCGTCTGGACGAACCCCACCACCACCTTCGAGACCGGCCTCGGCGTGTTCGCGACCACCAGCATGAACGTCTGGGCCAATTTGGGGCTGGTGCGACGGATGGTGTCAAAGAAACCGCGCATCGAAGCCAAGCACCTGATCCGCGACGACGATCTGCCGTGGGTGCGGGTGACGAGCGACACGCCGGTGGCGTGTCAGATCGACGGTGACTATGTGGGTCCGCGGCATGCGATGACCTTCACCGCGGTGCCCGATGCGCTGGGCGTGCTGGCACCACCCGCAAAGAAGCCCTCTGAGCTGCAGAAATAAGATCCGATCGGCCAAATTAGGGCGCAGGTTCGTTCAGTGTAGTACAAACGAATGAGGGTTCTGCTAACGACCCTCGTTAGTGAGATTACCCACTTGTTAACTCACGAGTATTGACATCTGTTCAGCCTGTGAAAGCATCGGATGCAACAGTGCAGAAACATTTCGAGTGCACGCGTTAACAGCCGAAGAAAAGCTCGTGCGCCCTGCTGCGCACACAGTAAGGAGAGTTGGACCTATGGATTGGCGCCACAAGGCGGTCTGTCGCGACGAGGACCCGGAGCTGTTCTTCCCCGTGGGGAACAGTGGGCCGGCCCTTGCGCAGATCGCTGACGCGAAGCTTGTCTGTAACCGCTGCCCGGTGACCACTGAGTGCCTCACCTGGGCATTGGATTCGGGCCAGGACGCTGGCGTGTGGGGTGGCATGAGCGAGGACGAACGGCGCGCGCTGAAGCGGCGCAACGCTCGCACCAAGGCACGCAGCGGGGTGTAACCGCTACCCAGTGTTCCGCATTTAGCTACGGCCCCGGCAAATTTGTCGGGGCCGTATCTGTGTGCAATAGAAGTTTCTGCGAGAAATACCGCACACAATCGTCAGTTTGCGAAATCGGTCACATGTTGTGACCGCACTGTGTGGTTACTGAGCTAGCCGCGCCTTGCGCCCGATCGGCACCCGCAGCACCACATCCGTCCCGCCGGTCGGCACGTCGTGCATGCCGAGCGAACCGTCCAGCTCCGCCGACACCAGCGTCCGGACGATCTGCAGGCCGAGCCGGTCCGACTTTTCCAGGCTGAAGCCGTCGGGCAGCCCTTTGCCGTCGTCGTGAACGACGACGTCGAGCCAGCGCGCTGAGCGTTCCGCGCGGATCGTCACACAGCCCTGCTGTTTGGAGCCGTCGAAGGCGTGCTCGATGGCGTTCTGCACGAGCTCGGTGATCACCATGATCAACGCGGTGGCACGATCGGCGTCCAGTACACCGAGGTCGCCGACCCGGTTTATGCGGATCGGGGTGTCCACTGTCGCAACGTCATTCATGATCGGCAGAATCCGGTCGACCACCTCGTCGAGGTTGACCTCCTCGTCCACCGACATCGACAGCGCATCGTGCACGAGCGCGATGGACGAAACCCGCCGCACGGATTCGATCAACGCCTCGCGGCCCTCGGCGTTGTTCGTGCGCCTGGCCTGAAGCCGCAGCAGTGCGGCGACGGTCTGCAGATTGTTCTTCACACGGTGGTGGATCTCGCGGATGGTCGCGTCCTTGGACAGCAACGCGCGGTCGCGGCGCTTGACCTCGGTGACATCCCGGATCAGCACCGCGGCACCAACGGCCTTGCCGTGCACCACCAATGGCAGCGTGCGCAGCAGCACGGCCGCGCCCCCGGCGTCGACCTCCATGCGCATGCTCGACCCGCCGGCCAGTGAGTCGCGGACGTGATTGGCCAGTTCCTGCGCCTCGAATGGATCACCGATCAACGGCCGGGTGACGGCGACTAGGTTGTGGCCCTCGAGTTCAGCCGTCAGCCCCATCCGGTGATAGGCCGAGATCGCATTCGGGCTGGCGAAAGTGACGTCGCCTACCTCGTTGAGGCGGATGAACCCGTCGCCGACGCGGGGGCTCGAACGTGACATCGCCAGATCGCCGACGTTGGGGAAGGTGCCGTCGGAGAGCATCAGCAACAGGTCACCGGCGCAGTCGAGATAGGCGCTCTCCAGGGGGCTGGCCTTGCGGGCGGCGGCAAGCGCCGTCTGATGCGTCAGCACCGCCACCACTTCGTTGTTGTATCGCACCGGCACGGCCTCCACTTTGAGACCGGCTGAATCCTCTTGTCCCCCAATGTTTTCCCGGCCTATCGTGCCGGACTCGAATGCCGCCGTCACCAGCGGCACGTGGTCGTCATCCTCCAGGGTGCCGACGGCATCGGCCAGCAGTACGGTCGGCGCGGTATTCGGCCGGACCTGCGCGACGCACACCAGCGCGCCGTCGTCGCGATGCACCCACATCAGGTAATCGGCGAACGACAGGTCAGCCAGCAGCTGCCACTCACCCACCACGGCGTGCAGGTGATCGACGGCGTTGCCGGGCAGCATCGTGTGCTCGGCGAGCAGGTCACCGAGGGTGGACATCGGCGCTCACTCCGGCGTGACGGCCGTCAGCTGATCACCGCGATGAGGTCGCCGGCCTGGATGACATCGCCAACCGACACACTCACCTTGCTGACGGTGCCTGCCACCTCGGCGAGCACCGGAATCTCCATCTTCATCGACTCCAGCAGCACCAGGGTGTCGCCCTCACCGATCTGGTCGCCCTCGTGAACCACGACCTCAAGCACACTGGCTACGATCTCGGCGCGAACGTCCTCGGCCATCTTCACCCCTTTCGGCTGCTTTACGCCGCTCTATCGAACCACAACGGCTCGGGGAGGGTGGGGTGGCCGCGCCATGAGACAATGGACGCAAGCACAACCAAATGGAGGATCAGCATGGCCAAGCGAGGCCGCAAGAAACGCGACCGTAAGCACTCAAAGGCAAATCACGGAAAGCGCCCCAATTCCTAGGGGCGCTTTTTCGTCTCAGCTGCCGCGGATGATCGTGGTGCGGCTGATCTCGATCCGCAGCCGTTCGCGAAGCCGATCCGGCGCCTTCTCGCCGCTGCACTTCTTGGCGATCAGCGACTTCACCCGCTCCTCGACGCCGTAGTAACGCAGGCATGTCGGGCATTCTTCGAGATGGTGCCGCAGCTTGTCGCGCGTCTCCGCCGTGCACTCACCGTCCAGCAGCGTCCATACCTCGGCGATGACTGCCGCGCACTCGGGATGCTCGGGATCGATCGGTCCGACCGGCGGGGACCAACGCTCGTCATCGCTCATGAGGACACCTCCTCCGGCGTGTCGAGCTGCTGCTGTCCGCGAATGAAGCCGCGGTCCCTTGCGACGTCGGCCAACAGCTCGCGCAGTTGGCGCCTGCCGCGGTGCAACCGGGACATCACGGTCCCAATCGGCGTGTCCATGATCTCGGCGATCTCCTTGTAGGGGAAGCCCTCGACGTCGGCGTAGTACACCGCCATCCGGAATTCCTCGGGCAGTGCTTGTAGGGCTTCCTTGATCTCGCTGTCCGGCAGCGCCTCCAGCGCCTCCACCTCGGCCGACCGCAGGCCTGTCGAGCTGTGCTCGGCATTCGCGGCAAGCTGCCAGTCGGTGATCTCCTCGGTCGGGTACTCCGACGGCTGGCGCTGCTTCTTGCGGTAGCTGTTGATGTAGGTGTTGGTCAGGATCCGGTAGAGCCACGCCTTGAGGTTCGTTCCCTCACGGAACGACCGGAAGCCGGCGTAGGCCTTCACCATGGTTTCCTGCAGCAAGTCTTCTGCGTCGGCGGGGTTGCGAGTCATTCGCAGCGCACCACCGTAGAGCTGGTCGAGCAGCGGAATCGCGTCGCGCTCGAACCGCGCCGTCAGCTCGGCATCGGTTTCCAGAGAAGATGAAGCCCTGTCGGATCCCGACGTCTCTGGCGCCGTATCCGGCGCCGACCCGTCGATGTCGGTCATTGTGGGGAACACCGTCCCTTCTGTTGCGGCGCCACCAAACAGGCCCGGTATATCCACCGGACGCTCCAGGCACATGGCAAGCACCAAAGACCCCTTCCTTCGATCCTAGAGGCTGAGACCGACATGACCCGTTTACGGGCCGAACTGCAAGCAATAACAGCACGGACAGCCGCGGTTGTTCCCGCATTACGCTGAGCCAGTGGTGCGCGCGGCAACCCCGGCAATCGCGGCCCTGCTGGCCGCGGAGGTCCCTCATGAGGTCATTCAGTACCATCACGACCCCCGAAACGAGTCGTTCGGCGAGGAGGCCGCCGAGGAGCTTGCGCAGGTCGAGGGCGTCAACCCCGAGCAGGTGTTCAAGACACTCGTCATCGCGCTGCCCAAGGGTCTGGCCGTCGCGGTGATCCCCGTGCCGTCGAAGCTGTCGCTGAAGGCCGCCGCGGCTGCGCTGGGCGTGCCGAAGGCGGCGATGGCCGACCCGGCAGCCGCGCAACGGTCCACGGGCTACGTCCTCGGCGGCATTTCGCCGTTCGGCCAGCGCAAGCCGTTGCCGACCGTGGTCGACGCCTCGGCGATGCACTGGGATCGCGTGCTGTGCAGCGCGGGCAAGCGCGGCTGGGATGTCGTGGTGCATCCGCAAGACCTGATCCGGCTGACCAACGCGGTCACGGCCGATATCCGCGCCTAGCGGCTAAGCCTTGATATCCGAAGGGTGTTTCGCCAATGGCGTCGTCTTGATGTCCATGTAGGGAAACAGCGGCAGGCCGGAAAGGATGTCGTGTAGTTCGTCGTTGGAGTCGACGTCGAATATCGAGAAGTTCGCGTATTCACCGACGATCCGCCAGATGTGCGGCCATTTGCCGGCCCGCTGCAGTTGCTGGCTGTAGGCCTTTTCCCTCGACACGAGGTGGGCCAGCGTGTCGGGTTCCAGGTCGTGAGGAATGCGGACATCCATCCGCACGTGAAACAGCATCCGCCGATCAGCTCCGCACCGGATCGAGCACGAAGTCGTAACCCATGGCGTAGCCGCCGTCAGGCCCTTCCACTGGGGCCAGCATCAACTCGGGCTTCACCGCGGTCGCGATGTCGTCCTCGTTGTGCGGGTCACCGGGGAAATACAGCTGGGCGGTCAGCAATTCATGTCCCGGCGCCGACACCTTCACATGCAGGTGCGCGGGGCGCCAGGCGTGCCAGCCCGCGGCGGAGATCAGCTTGCCGCACGATCCGTCGGTGGGTATCTGGTACGGGGCGGGGCGAATCGTCGTGATCTTGAACTTGCCGTCCGGTCCTGTCGAGAATGACCCGCGCAGATTCCATTCGGGAATGCCAGGCGCGAACTGCGAATAGAAGCCGTCGGCGTCGGCGTGCCACAGCTCAACCATGCCCGCCAAGGGTTTTCCGTCGGTGGAGGTGATCGTGCCCTCCCACACCAGCTGGCTGCCCTGCTCGCCGTCGCGCATCGGAATCGTGCCGTCGGCGCCTAGTTCTGGTGCATTCGGCACGTAGTACGGGCCCTCGATACTGCCCTTGTTGCCCTCGCGATGTGACGTCGCGACATCTTCGACGACGTGCTCAACCCAGACGTCGAGGAACAGCGGCCACTCCCCATCCTGGCCCACCTGGATCAGCCACGCCTTGAGCGCGTTGTACTCGTCGTAGGTGACCTTGTGCTCGCGGATCGTGTCGTGCACGGCGTCGAGCACCGCGCGGGCCAGCAGGTCCACCCGTTCCTTCGGGGTGTCCTTGACCGCTTCGAACGGCGATTTGTCGGTGTGGAACCGTTCGGTCGCCGACGCACCTGAGGCGGCGGCGGTTGCATGTTCGGTCGGGGTTTCGAATGTCGTCACTGTTGTTCTCCTCGTGGGATGTTGGGCTGTTCAGTTGTCGGTTCGGTACCGCGCGAGCCGGTCTGGATCGACGTCGATGCCAAGGCCGGCGCCGGCTGGGGTGTGCAGGAGACCGTCGCGGATCTGCAGTGGCTCGGTCAGCAGGTCGTCGCTCATATCCAGGAAGTTCGACAGCTCGCCGGCCCGCCGGGAGGTGAGCTGGTACGCCGCCCCGAATGCCACGGTGCACGCCGTGCCGACCTGCCCGTCGATCTGGTTGCCCATCACGATCTCCAGGCCCAGGCCCTCCGCGAGGTGGTGCACCCGCTGCGAGCCGGTGAATCCGGTGCGGGCCGTCTTGATACTGATTGCGGTCGCCGACTTGCCGAGCACTTCGCGGGTCACGTCTGCCGGCGTGGGTACCGACTCGTCGGCGATGAACGGGACGTCGAGGTGCTCGACGAGCCAGCGGCGGCCCATCACGTCGTCAGCCGGGCACAATTCCTCGGCGAACAACAGGTCCAGATCGGCCATTTCCTTCATGGCGCGCAACGACTCTGACGCCGTCCAGCCGCGGTTGCCGTCGACGTACAGTTCGACCGCGCCACCGAACCGCTCGCGCAATGCGCGCACCACCGCCGTGTCCAACGACACCGGACGCCGGCCGACCTTGACCTTGAATGTGGTGATGCCGTAGGTATCCCGAATCCGTTCCGCCTCGGCGACCATCTTGGCCGGGTCGTCGAACCCGAGCATGTGGCTGACGCGCATGCGGTCGGTGAACCCGCCGAGCATCGCGCTGACCGGCAGCCCGAGCGTGCGCCCGAGCGCATCCCACACCGCCATGTCGACCGCCGCCTTGGCGGTGGGATTGCCGACGGTGCGTGCGATTCGGGTGGTGATGACCTCCCGTTCCAGCAGCGTCAGCCCGACTATCTGCGGTGCGAAGATCTGTTCGATGACCGCGACGATGCCTGCTTGGGTCTCGCCGTAGGTGAAGGGCCGCGGCGGCGCTTCGGCCACGCCGACCACGCCCTCGTCGGTATGCACCCGCACCAGTACGTGTTCGGCGGTGTCGACCTCGCCGGAGGCGAACTTGAGCGGTTTGGTGTACGGGATGGCGAACGGGATCGCCTCGATACGAACGATTTTCACGGCTGTCCTCCGGAGGTCAAAGCGTCGGCGGCGAACATGCTGTCGAGGACACCGACGACTGCGTCGACGAGCGGGTTGTCCGCTCCCGCGCGCCAGGCCAACGCCAAATCAATGGTTCCCGCGTCGAGTAGGTCCCGGAACACCAAGCCCTCGAGCGGCAGCGCGCGCACCGATTGAGGGACAACGGCGACGCCCAGCCCGGCGGCGACCAGGGCCAGCAGCACAGCGGTGCCCGCCGCCTCGTGTTCACGGTGCGGAACGAACCCGGCCTGCCTGCAGCTGCGCAGTACCGCTTCGTTGACCGCGGAGTCGCGCGCCCCGTAAGCCACGAACGGCTCGTTGCGCAGATCTGTCATCGACACGACGGGCTCGACGGCCAGCCGGTGGTCCACCGAAATCGCAAGCACGAGCGCCTCGGTGTCGATCGGCCGCAACTCGATGTCGTCACCGACCGCGGGCGGACGCAGCACACCGAGGTCAAGGGTGCCGGCGCGCAGGTGCTCGCATTGGTCAGGAGTCAGCATGTCGGCCTGGATCTCCAGCGCGACGCCGGGCAGTTCGCGCTTGACCACCCGGGCGATGCGGGGCAGATGCGAGAAGGCCGCGGTCCCTGTCAGCCCCAACCGGACCAGGCCGCTGCGTCCCGCGGCGATGCGGCGCGCACCGCGCACGGCGTCGTCCACACCGGCGAGAATGCGGGTGGCTTCGGCCTGCAGGAACTCACCGGCAGCGGTCAGCGACACCTGCCGGGTGGTGCGGGTGAACAGCGAGGCGTCGAGTTCGGCCTCCAGTTGCCGGATCGCGTACGACAGCGCCGGCTGTGCGACATGAAGTTGCTCCGCGGCCTGTCCGAAATGGCAGGTCTTGGCCACGGCGATGAAATACCGCAGGTGACGTAGCTCCATGGCTGTCTCGCGCTTTCCTGGTCGGGCCCACTTGTGACGGGCGACACGCTCAGGGTATGGCGGCCATCGATAAATGACAAAGACCAAATTTCCATCTATTGATCGATGACATCAATGAATCCGGACCTAGGCCAGGACTAGGAATTTGCCTCGTGTGACCCGGGCCACCCGATGCGATGGTCGAAAAAACCCACCCGCTGGAGGCAACATGACCACACCGACCGCCGAGAGGCTCGACCATCTGGCGAACGTCCTCGCCGACGCGGTGATCGACGATCGCGAGGCAGGCATCTACCGGGCCAACCGTCGGATCTTCACCGACGAAGAGATCTTCGAACTGGAGATGAAGCACATCTTCGAGGGCAACTGGATCTACCTGGCTCATGAAAGCCAGTTGCCCAACCCGGGCGACTACTTCACCACCTACATGGGCAGGCAGCCGGTGATGATCACCCGCGACAAGGAGGGCGGACTGCACTGCCTGATCAACGCCTGTGCACACCGCGGCGCGATGATCTGTCGGCGCAAGACGGACAACCGGATGACGCTGACCTGCCCGTTCCACGGCTGGACGTTCCGCAACGACGGCACGCTCCTGAAGGTGAAGGATCCGGATGGGGCCGGCTACCCCGCCACGTTCGACGTCAACGGATCACACAACCTGACCCGTGTCGCGCGGTTCGAGAGCTACCGGGGCTTCCTGTTCGGCAGCCTCAATCCCGATGTGCTGCCGCTGTCCGAGCATCTCGGCGACACCACGAAGGTCATCGACATGCTCGTCGACCAGTCCCCCGAGGGGCTGGAGGTGCTCCGCGGTTCCTCGACCTACACCTATGACGGCAACTGGAAAGTGCAGGCGGAGAACGGCGCCGACGGGTACCACGTCACCGCGACGCACTGGAACTACGCGGCCACCACCTCGCGGCGCGGCACCGGCGAATCCAAGAACGACGCCAAGGTGCTCGACGCCGGCAGTTGGGGCAAGTCCGGCGGTGGCTACTGGTCCTACCCGAATGGGCACCTGTGCCTGTGGACCTGGGCGGCCAACCCGCAGGACCGCCCTCTCTGGGACAAGATCGACGAACTCAAGCGGCAATTCGGCGACGCGAAGGGCGAGTTCATGGTCAGCGGTTCCCGCAACCTGTGCCTGTATCCGAATGTCTATCTGATGGACCAGTTTTCGACGCAGATCCGGCACTTCCGCCCGATCGCACCGGACAAGACCGAGGTCACCATCTACTGCATCGCGCCGAAGGGTGAGAGCGCCGCGGCCCGGGCGCATCGCATCCGCCAGTACGAGGACTTCTTCAACGCCTCCGGCATGGCCACTCCCGACGACCTGGAGGAGTTCCGGTCCTGCCAGCTGACCTTCCGGGCGCAGGCAGCACCGTGGAACGACATGAGCCGGGGCGCCGAGCACTGGCTGTCCGGACCGGACTCGGTCGCGGAATCACTTGGCATGCAGGGGGTTATCTCGGCAGGCGTCCGCAATGAAGACGAGGGTCTCTATCCGGTCCAGCATGGCTTCTGGCTGGAGACCATGCGCACAGCCCTCGCGAAAGAACACGCGACCCGGACGGAGAACTGACGATGACCACGACACAGGCGGGCGCAAAGCTCATCACTCAGAACATGATTGAGCAGTTCCTCTATCGCGAGGCGCGCTACCTCGATGACCGCGAGTTCGAGAAGTGGTTGGCGTGTTACGCCGACGATGTCGTGTACTGGATGCCGTCCTGGGACGACAACGACATGTTGGTCGAGGATCCACAGCGCGATATATCACTGATCTACTACGCGAACAAGGGCGGCTTGGAGGATCGGGTCTTCCGGATCCGCACCGAACGCTCGTCTGCGACGTCGCTGCCGGAGCCGCGCACCAGCCACAACATCAGCAACGTAGAGGTCATCGAGCGGCGCGGCGACGTCGTCGATGTCCGATTCAACTGGCACACAATGTATTTCCGCTACAAGACGGTCGACCCGTACTACGGGACCTCGTTCTACACCATCGACTTCTCCGGCGAGCAGCCGCTGATCCGGCGTAAGACGGTGGTTCTGAAAAACGACTACATCCACCACGTGGTGGATGTCTACCACTTCTGAGGTGCCCGAATGACTACTCATAAAGTGGCGCTCGCCTTCGAGGACGGCGTCACCCGGTTCATCAACTGCCGCGAAGACCAGACCGTCGCCGACGCCTCGTACCGGCAACGCATCAACATCCCGCTGGACTGCCGCGACGGCGCCTGCGGCACCTGCAAGGCGTTCTGCGAGTCGGGGCGGTTCGACGGCGGAACGTACATCGACGACGCGCTGTCCGCGGACGAGGCTGCGGAAGGCTTTGTGTTGCCGTGCAGCATGAAGCCCCGATCGGACCTGGTGCTGCAGATCGCCAGCACCTCAGAGGTCGCCAAGACACAGGCGGCCACGTACACGGGGAAGCTGGTTGAGCTGCAACGGCTCTCGGCGACGACGGTGCGGTTCGGCGTGGAGATCCCGGACCGGGAGCAGCTGGCGTTCCTGCCGGGGCAGTACGTCAACATCGCGGTGCCCGGCACCGACATGACTCGTTCGTATTCGTTCAGCAACGCCCCGCATGAGACGCAACTCACCTTCCTGGTGAAGCTGACGCCTGGCGGCGCGATGTCCGGCTACCTCGCCGACCGGGCCGCGGTCGGTGACGAGATCACTTTCACCGGTCCGCACGGCTCGTTCTTCCTGCGCGAAATCGATCGGCCGGTGCTGCTGTTGGCAGGCGGCACCGGGCTGGCGCCGATCCTGGCGATGCTGCACAAGATGCGCACCGAGGGCAGCCACCGCAAGGCCCACCTGGTCTACGGCGTCAGCACCGACGCGGACCTGGTGGAGCTCGACACGCTGTCCGAAGTGGCGGCCGGTTTGACCGGATTCAGTTGGGACTACTGCGTTTCCGACCCGGCCAGCACGGCAGAGAACAAGGGCTTCGTGATGAGCCTGATGCGGCCCGAGCACATGTACGACGGAGATGTCGCGATCTACCTCTGCGGGCCGCCGCCGATGGTCGAGGCGGTGCGCAAGCACGTCGCCGAGGCAGGTATCGAGCCCACCGGCTTCTATTACGAGAAGTTCGCGCTCGCGCCGCCCGCCGCCGCGGAGCCACCGCCAGGGCCGGTTGTCGACAGCCCTGCTCCGAGCGAAGAGCTGCTGCTCTCGCCCGACGCCCGCGCAATGGCGGGGCAGCAGGCATTCCCTGCCGTCGAGATCGACCACTGGGTGGGATCGGTCGCGCTCACCGATCAGCACGATGTAGCACGACGGATCGCCGGGCAGTTGATCGGCGTGCAGGGCCCCGGCGACGGCGGGGTAGGCCGACTCGACGAAGATCCGGCATTGCTGCCATCCGGTGCGCGCACGATCGCAGGCCAGGAGTTGTTCCCGCCGTCCTCTGTCGAAACACCCACTCCCCCAGCGGCTGCCACGGTCGCTGCGGACGGTTACCAGATCGGCGAGGAACATCCGGCGGTCCACGAATCGGACGCGATCTTCGAGGCGCGCGAGGCCCTCGAACTGGGGGCGCTGGAGCTGACCATGGGCAGGCTGTCCAGCCAACAGCTGGCGGGCTACCGGTTACTCGCCGAACTGACGCTGCCGTATGTCGAGGGCGACCGATTTGTCGACGCCGCGCAGTACACCGAAACCAACGCTGCGTTCCATGACTACCTGTTCACCCTGACCGGCAACGAACATCTGTTGCAGGCGTACAAGGCACTCGGCGTGAAAGGACGGATGAGTGAGGTACTGCGCAACGCCATCTGGTGCCACCCGTTGTGCGCGCAGGACCACGTCGACATCGTCAGCGCCTTCGATCGCGGCGATCGCGACACCGCCCGAGCCCTCATCGCCGCGCACGCCGACCGGTCCAAGCAGACCATGCGGCGGGCGATGGCCGACGCGCAGGCGGCCCGGCGACCGAAGTTCGTCACCCCGGGCCGGTTCGCAGGCAAGGTCGTCGTCCTCACCGGCGCGGCTCAAGGCATCGGCGAGTACACCGCCCGCCGTATCAACGCCGAAGGCGGCACATTGGTCTTGGCCGACCGCTCCGAGCTGGTCAAGGAACTGGCCGATGAGCTGGCGACTGCCGGGCCGGACACGCTGGCGGTCACCGTCGACCTCGAGCAGCCGGAGGGCGCGCAAACCCTTGTTCGACAAGCACTTTCCCGCTTCGGCCGGATCGACGTGTTGGTCAACAATGTCGGCGGCGCCATCAACTTCAAGCCGTTCATCGAATTCACCGACGCGGAGATCCGCGCCGAGATCGATCGCTCGCTGATGACCACGCTCTACACCTGCCGCGCCGTGCTGCCGTCGATGGTGGCCCGCGGTACGGGCGTCGTCGTCAACGTCTCCTCCGCGGCCACTCGCGGCGTCCACCGCATCCCGTATTCGGCGGCCAAGGGCGGCATCAACGCGATCACCGCCTCACTCGCAAAGGAGTACGCCGACGCCGGCATTCGCGTGGTCGCGACCGCGCCTGGCGGCACCGAAGCGCCGCCGCGGCGGATCTCGCGGGGCACGCCGGAGCCCGCGAACGACACCGAACGCGCCTGGTTCCAGGCGCATATCGACCAAACGCTCGACTCGTCGCTGATGAAGCGGTACGGGACGCTCGACGAACAGGCGGCTGCGATCTGCTTCCTCGCCTCCGAAGAAGCCTCCTACGTCACCGGCACGGTACTGCCGGTCGCGGGCGGCGACCAGGGCTAACGGGCTGTCACCGCTACGCTGGGACGGTGATCATCGTGGCCACGACGTGCGTCGGGCGCGATCGGGAGCTGGCCGAGCTCGACAGGCGGTGCGCAGCGACCGCGACCCGCGGCGCGGACGTCGTCGCGGTCGTCGGTGAGCCCGGCATCGGCAAGAGCGCACTGTTGCGCCGGCTCACCGACGAGCACCCAGGTGCCCGTTGGGCCCGGGCCGTCGTTTGGGAGGCCGACACGCCCGGGGCGGTGCTGAGCCAGCTGCTTCAGGAGCAGGTGCCCGCCGAACCGGTCGCGGCGGCAAGGCATTTCGTGGACCGGATCACAGCCCCGACGCTCGTCGTGGTCGATGACGCCGAGCACACCGATGACGCCTCCCTGCATGCACTGGCCACGGCGGTGCGGCACCATCGCGACGTAGGGCTGCTGGTGGTGCTCGGGATGACGGATCGGCAGGCACGGGTTGCAGACCTGATCTCCGACGAGATCCGGCTCGAGGGCCTCGATGCTGCGGCGGTGGCCGAACTCGCCGCATCGCGCGGGCGGGTGCTGCACCCGGCGAAGGCCGACGTCCTCACGCGGCACACCGGCGGCAATCCACGACACATCCTGGCGCTGCTCGACGAGGTGCCCGCCGCGGTGTGGTCACGCCCCGATGCCCAGCTGCCCGCCCCGTCGCCCGTCGTGACCGAGGTGGACGCCAGGATGCGCCGATGCGGCCCGCAGGGACGGGCGCTGGTAGCTGCGCTGGCGATCCTCGACGAGACCGCATCGCTCGGCGAGGCCGCGAAACTGGCCGGCCTCGACGAGCCGCTGACGGCGATCGATGAGGCGGCCACCGCAGGGCTCGTGACCCGCTGGGCGGATGACGACCCACGCCTGCGCGACGCTCTTACCAGGGCCGCCGTGCTCGGCCTGATGGGCGCGCACGCGGCCCGCGACGCGCACCGTCGGGCCGCCAAGATCGTCGCCGATCCCGCGCGCCGGCTCAGTCATCGGGTTGCCGCCACACCCATCGCGGATCCGTCGCTCGCCGACGAGGTTGACCGGCTGGCCCGCCAGCGCGGCACCCAGGGCGCCTGGGCGGAAGCCGCGCGGCTGTTCCGGGATGCCAGCCGGCTCACCGCTGACTCGCTGCTGCGCGACGATCGGCTCACCCGCTCGGTGGACGCCCTCATCGCAGCCGGTGACTGCGAGGGAGCCGCCGCCCTGGTTCCCGCCGTGGAAAGCCTGCGGGAGACGCCGCTGCGCAACGCCGTACTGGCTTACCTGGCGATCGTGCGCGGCCGAGCGACCGAGGCGCAGGTGAGACTCGGCCGGGCGTGGGACATCGTCAACGTCGAACGCGATCCCGATACGGCCGCGCTGATTGCCCAGCGCTACGTACTGCATTCTCTTACCCGTTGCCGCAGTGACGAACTCGTCGAATGGGCAGACCGTGCGATCGCGCTCGCCGGTGACGACTCACCCGCGGGCATCGAGGCGGCCGCCATCCGCGGGCTCGGCCTGTCCGGGTGCGGCCGGTTCGTCGAGGCCAGGGCGGCATACGACGACCTGACGAATCGAGTCCGGCACGGCGCCCAAGCGCAGCGGGTCACCATGGGTCAGGGCTGGCTACAGCTGTCCATCGACGACATCGACGGCGCCCGCATCAGCCTCGAAAGCGCCATCGCGATGGCACAATTGGGCGGTTCCGCGCGAATCACGCTGTGGGCGCTGGGCTGGCTGGCCCGGGTGCAGTTCCTGACCGGCGAGTGGGACCGGGCGCTGCACACCGTCGAACAGGGCCGCGCGCTGGCAGCCTCGAGCGGCATCGTGCTGACAACGCCCCTGCTGGAGTGGACCGCGGCCGAAGTGCATGCGCTGCGCGGAAACTGGCCCGATGCGGCGACGGCCGCGCGTACCGCAGACGCGGTCACCCAGGACTACGACATGATGCGGATCCCGACCCTGCTCGCCCGCGCGCAGATCGCCGAGGCCGAGGCCGACTACGGGAAGGTACGCGCGGCGCTCGAGCCGCTGACGCGAATGACATCCGGTACCGCCGTGAACGAGTCGGGGCTGTGGCCATGGGCGGACGTGATGGCCAACGCGTTGGTCCTCGACGGGCAGCCCGACTCCGCCGACGCGTTTCTGCGGCCACACGAGGAACGGGCGCGGGCACAGGGACGGCGGTCTGCGATGGCGCGGCTTGGTTACGCGCGGGGCCGGCAGTTGGGAGCGATAGGCGACTTGGCAGCGGCCCGAAGGTCTTTCGATGAATCGCTGGAGCTGCTGGACGGCACGCCGCTGCGCTACGACCTCGCGCGGGTGAATTTCGCCTACGGCCAGACATTGCGCCGGGCGGGCAAGCGTCGCGATGCCGACGCGATCATCAGCACCGCGCGCGATATCTACCTCTCGCTGGGCGCGCACACGTATGTGCAGCGCTGCGAGCGGGAGCTCAAGGCAGGCGGTCTGCACATGGTGCGCGGAGCACGCGGCCACACCGAACTCACGCCTCAGGAGGAGGCAGTGACTTCGCTTGTGGCCCAAGGCCTGTCCAACCGCGAGGTGGCCGCCGAGCTGTACGTGTCACCGAAGACGGTGCAGTACCACCTGACCCGGATCTACGCCAAGCTCGGTATCCGGTCCCGTTCCGAGCTGGCGGCGCTGCGCCGCTGATCGGTAACGGGGGCGGCGGTATTGGCAACCACGTCGTCGTATTTGACGCCCGGTGCCAGCTCGAGGACCTCGAATCCGGAGCCCGCCACATCCAGCACGGCGAGATCGGTGATGACGCGGCTGACCACCGCCCGGCCGGTCAGCGGCAGGTCGCACGACGCGACGAGCTTGGCCTGACCGGACTTGGTCACGTGTTCCATCAGCACGATCACACGGCCAGCTCCGTTCACCAGATCCATTGCGCCGCCCATGCCCTTGACCATCGCGCCCGGCACCATCCAGTTGGCCAGATCACCGTTCATCGCGACCTGCATACCGCCGAGCACTGCGACGTCGACATGGCCGCCGCGGATCATCGCGAAACTCGTTGCGGAGTCGAAGTACGACGCACCCGGTAGCACAGACACCGTCTGCTTGCCTGCGTTGATCAGGTCGGGATCGACCTCGTCGTCGTACGGGAACGGGCCCACCCCCAGGATCCCGTTCTCGGCGTGCAGCGTGACGTCGGACTCCGCGGGCAGGTAGTCCGGGATCAGCGTCGGCAGCCCGATGCCGAGGTTGACGTAGTCCCCATCCTTCAGTTCCAGCGCCGCGCGGGCGGCCATTTCACCACGGGTCCAGCTCATTTCACGGTCTCCTCAGGGCGACTGCGGGTGGTGCGCTTCTCGATGTCCTTGCGGGCCGCCTGCTCGGGCGTCAGCGCGACAATCCGCTTGACGAAGATCCCTGGCAGATGGATCTCGTCCGGGTGCAACGCGCCGACCGCGACGACCTCTTCGGCCTCCACCACGGTGAGCCGTCCGGACATCGCCGCCGGCGGGTTGAAATTGCGTGCGGCCGCATGGAATTTGCAGTTACCCGCGGTGTCCACCACGGCCGCGCGGATCAGCGCGTAGTCGGTCACGATGCCCTCTTCGAGCACCATCTCCTTGCCTCCGAAGGTGCGCACTTCCTTGGGCGGTGACGCGAGCGCGATGCTGCCGTCGGGGTGATAACGCCACGGCAGACCGCCTGCGGCGACCAGCGTTCCGACGCCGGTGGGCGTGAAGAATGCGCCGATGCCGCTGCCGCCTGCGCGCAGTCGTTCGGCCAGCGTGCCCTGCGGCGTCAGCTCCACGGTCAGCTCGCCCGCAAGGTACTGCCGGGCGAATTCCTTGTTCTCGCCGACGTAGGAGGCGATCACCCGGCTGATCCGGCCGGCTTCCAGCAGCAGGCCCAGACCGGCGCCATCCACGCCGCAGTTGTTCGACGCGATGCTCAGGTCGGTGGCGCCCTGCTCCAGCAGCGCCTCGATGAGGAACCATGGAATGCCCGCCAGGCCGAATCCCCCAACGGCCAGGCTGGCGCCGTCCGGGATATCGGCGACTGCTTCGGCTGGCGACCCGACCAGTTTGTTCATGCTCATGACTGCTCCAGATGTTCGATGACGGCGCGGGTGATGATGTCGGGTTGCTCGGCGTTGGCCAGGTGCGCGGCGTGCGAAACAATCAGCAGCCGACCGTCTTTCACCCCGCTCGCGATCTCCTGCAGCATTGCCGGAGGGGTCGCCGGGTCGTCGGCCCCGGCGATCGCCAGGGTCGGCGCGATGATCGACGAGAGCTCGTCGCGTAGGTCCAGGGCCGCGATCGCCTCGCAGCATCCTGCGTAGCCCTCGGCAGGCGTGGCTGCGACCATCCGCTCGTGCCACTTCCGGACGTCGGGATGGGCGGCGCGGTGTTCGGCCGTGAACCAGCGCTCGACGACAGCCTCCGCGACCGCGACGGCGCCGTGCGTCCGTACTGTCGCGGCGCGGTCAGTCCAGCCGGACGCCGGTGCCAGCCGGGCGCCGGTGCACAACAACACCAGCCGGTCGACGCGGCCCGGGTTGCGAGCCGCCACTTTCATCGCCGTCATGCCGCCCAACGACAACCCGACGATGTGCGCTCGCTCCACCTCCAGCCGGTCAAGCAGCGCCACCAGGTCATCGGCGAGATCGTCAATTCCATAGGGGCCCAGCGGGACCGGTGAATCGCCGTGCCCGCGGGTGTCGTAACGGATCACGCGGAACCGCTGTTCGAGGTCGGCCAGCTGCCCATCCCACATCCGGTGCGTCGACCCGAGCGAATTGGACAGCACCACCGCCGGACCGTCGGCGCGACCGGTGACGACGGAGTACACCTTCATCGCACCGCCTCGAAGACCGCGGCCAGCCCCTGGCCGCCGCCGATGCACATCGTCTCGAGCACGTACCGCGCGGCGCGGTGCTTGGCCTCGTGCGCAGCCGTGGCGAGGATTCGCGCGCCGGTGGCGCCGATGGGGTGGCCCAACGAAATTCCGGAGCCGTTGGGGTTGACCCGGTCATCGAGCGGGTCGACCTTCCACTCCTGCAGCACGGCCAGCACCTGCGCGGCGAACGCCTCGTTCACCTCGATCAGGTCGATCTCGTCAAGGGTGAGATCAGCCCGGTCCAACGCGGCCGCGGTCGCCTTCACCGGCCCGATGCCCATCACCTCCGGGTCGCAACCCGTGACCGCCCAAGATCGCAGCGCCAAAAGCGCTGTCAGACCGCGCTTCTCAGCCTCGGCCCGAGTGGTGACGACGCACATCGCGGCGCCGTCGTTCTGGCCCGACGCGTTGCCGGCCGTCACCGTGGAGTTCGGATCCACCTTGAGCCGGATCGGGCGCAGCGCGCCGAGACCCGCAACGGTCGCATCGCCGCGGGGATGCTCGTCGCGGTCGACGACGATGTCTGCTTTGCCGCGCTTTCCGGGGACGGTGACCGGCACCAGTTCGTCTGCGAACTTGCCCGCCTCGTGCGCGGTCACCGCGCGGTGGTGGGACCGCACCGCCAGCTCGTCCTGCGCTTCGCGAGAGATGCCGTAGGTGGCACGGAGATTCTCCGCCGTCTCGATCATGCCGCCGGACACCGGGTGTGACGCCCCACCGGCAGTCTCGCGGGCGCGGTCGAGTCGGTCCATCAGCGCGATGCCGCCCTGCCTGACGCCGGTCCGTAGGCCCAGCGCATAGTGCTCGACGTTCGACATCGACTCCGTGCCTCCAGCGACCACCAGCCGGGCCGCCCCTGTGGCGACTTGCGCGGCGGCATAGAGCACCGCTTGCAGGCCGGAACCACAACGCCGGTCGATCTGCAGGCCGGGCACTCTGGTGCCGAGGCCGGCGTCGAGCGCAGCCACCCGACCGATCGCCGGTGACTCGCCGTTGGCGTAACCCTGCCCGAGGACTACATCGTCGACGTCACCCTCGCCCAGGCCGGTCCGGCGGACGAGTTCGGCCAGCACCGTGGTCGCCAGCTCGGCGGCGGTGAGTGGGGCGAGCGCGCCGCCCATCCGGCCCACCGGCGTTCGGATCGGTTCGCAGATGACAACGTCCATGTAGTCGACGTTACGAAACCATCTTGATATTTGGAAATATATGTTTCAGTCTGATTGAGATTCTGAGAGTATCAATTGATGGAACTGCGGCATCTCCGATACTTCCGCGCGGTGGCCGAGGAACTGCACTTCGGCCGCGCCGCCGAGCGGTTGCACATCGCACAGCCGCCGCTGTCGCAGCAGATCCGTCAGCTCGAGCGCGAGCTGGGCGTCACACTGCTGGTCCGCAGCACTCGCAAGGTCGAGCTGACTCCAGCCGGCAGCGCCTATCTGACTCGGGCCGTGGCGATTCTCGACGCCGTCGACGACGCGACCGAGCAGGCCCAGCGCATCGCCGAGGGGGTGGAGGGACGACTGGCCATCGGGTGTGTCGGGTCGGCGACCTACTCGCTGCTGCCCCGGCTGGTTCGGGCTCTGCGCGAGCGTCTGCCAGGCGTCGAAGTCAGCATCCGCGGCGAGATGCTGGCGCCGGCTCAGATCAGTGCACTGCTGGCAGGCGAGATTGACCTGGCCCTGCTGCGCCCGCCTGTCGAGCAGTCGGGCGTCCTGCTGGAGACCGTCCGCCGCGACCGACTGCTGGCGGCGCTGCCTGAGGGACATGCGCTGGCGCTACGCGACGAATTGAGCATCGCGGACCTGCGTGATGAGGAGTTCGTCGCGCACGCCGGGCACGGCCGATCCGTGATGAACAGTGTGCTGACGGCGATGTGCGCGGACGCGGGTTTCGTGCCCCGCGTGCGCCACGAAGTCGAGGAGACATCCACACTGGTCACCCTCGTGGCTGCGGGGCTTGGCGTGGCGATAGTCCCTGATCCCACCGCGGCCCTAGACATCGCCGGTGTCTGCTACCGACCGCTGACCGGAGACCGGCTGGGGGTGGACCTCGTTGCCGCCCGCGCGGTGCAAGCGAATTCGCCGCTCATCGAACGCGTGCTGACAATTCTGCGGCAGGTGGCACGCACCAAATCCGCACCGGCATAAGGTGACCCCATGTCGCTTTCAGGGAAAACCATGTTCATCTCCGGCGCCAGCCGCGGCATCGGGTTGGAGATCGCCAAACGCGCCGCCGCTGACGGCGCCAACATCGCGTTGATCGCGAAGACCGCCGAACCGCATCCCAAGCTGCCCGGCACGGTGTACACCGCGGCCAAGGAGCTCGAGGAGGCCGGCGGTCATGCGTTGCCGATCGTCGGCGACATCCGCGACGAGCAGTCGGTGGCTGACGCGGTCGCGCAGACCGTCGAACAGTTCGGCGGCATCGACATGTGCGTGAACAACGCCTCGGCGATCAACCTCGGTTCGATCAAAGAGGTGCCGCTCAAGCGCTTCGACCTGATGAACGGCATCCAGGTGCGCGGGACGTACACGGTTTCGCAGGCCTGCATTCCGCACATGGTCGGCCGCGAGAATCCGCACATCCTGACGCTGTCGCCACCGGTCCGCCTGGAGTCGGAATGGCTCAAGCCGACCGCGTACATGATGGCGAAATACGGAATGTCGTTGTGCGCGTTGGCGATGGCCGAGGAGTTGCGTGAGGACGGCATCGCGTCCAACACGCTGTGGCCCCGCACGCTGGTGGCCACCGCGGCGGTGCAGAACCTGCTCGGCGGTGACGAGGCGATGGCCCGGGCCCGCAAGCCCGATGTGTACGCCGACGCCGCGTACGTCGTCCTCAACAAGCCTGCCCGTGAGTTCACCGGCAATGCCCTGCTGTGTGAGGACGTGCTGTTGGACTCCGGTGTCACCGACCTGTCGGTCTACGACTGCGTGCCCGGCGGAGAACTGGGTGTGGACCTGTGGGTCGACACCCCGAACCCGCCGGGATACACAGGTCCTTAATTGAATTCGATGATGCCGCGGATGTTCCGGCCTTCGCGCAGATCCTTGATTGCGTCGTTGAGCTGGTCCAGCCTGTAACGACGGGTGATCAGCTCGTCGAGTTTGAGGTTGCCGCTGCGGTACATGTCCAACAGCATCGGCGTACTCGCGCGGGCATTCATGCCGCCGTAGATCAACCCTTTGAAGGTTTTGCAGCTCTGCAGGAAGTCGACGAGTATCAGCGGCACATTGGCGATTTCGAACTTCGGTACGCCGGTCATCAGGCAGGTGCCACCTTTGCGCGTCAGCATCAAGGCCGGGGCCAGCATGTCCGCGGAGACCACACCCGGCGTCAGCACGACCCGGTCCGCCATCACCCCGCGGGTTAGCTCCTGCACCAGAGGGAAAGCCTGCTCGATCGACGGACTGGTGTCCGTCGCCCCGAAGAACTTCGCCGTATCACGTTTGAAATCAACGGGATCTACGGCGATGACGTTGTTGGCACCCGCGGCGCGGGCACCCTGCACTGCATTGATTCCGACCCCGCCGGTCCCGATGATGACCACGGTGTCACCGGGTTCCGTCCCGACGCCAACGGTTCCGGAGCCCCATCCGGTCGTTACGCCGCACGACACCAAGGAGGCCGCCTCCAAGGGAATCGACTCGTCGATTTTGATCACGGACTCCTCTGCGAGGACGGCGTATTCGGCGAAGGTGCCGAGCTGACAGAAGGCTGTCAGGCCCTCGTCGCCAACGCGCCGCCTCACGGTGCCGTCGGTGACCGACTCCCTGGCCAGCATCATGGCCCCGTTGTCGCACAGGTATGTCATGCCTGACACGCAGAACCGGCAGGTCCCGCACGCCGCGATGAACGACATGGCCACGTGATCACCGGGTTGCACGGACCGGACACCCGGACCCACCTCCTCGACCACGCCCGCGCCTTCGTGACCACCGAGCAGCGGGAAGTAGTCAAGGCGCGGGATACCCATGGCCTCCATCATCGCCGCGAGGTCCGGGGTGGGAACCATGTCGCCGGTGGCGAAATGGTCGTCGGAGTGGCAAACGCCCGCGACGGCCATCTTCACCAGGACCTCGCCCTCATGGGGTGGGTCGAGCGTAATGTCGGTGACCTCCCAGTCCTGGCCGACGCCGCGCAGAACCGCCCCCTGACACTTCATCGGGCGCCTCCCCGCGGCTTGAGGCCCACCCGTCGCACGCCGTGCGCCGCCGCTGCGCGCACGACGGCCATCAACATCCGGAACTTACGCCGCGAATACGGGTACCACAGCAGCTCACGCGATTGGGTGGGGACACGCGGCGCTGTGATCGCTTGTGGGCGACAGTATTTCAATATGCCCTCGGCGCCACCGTTGCGGGATCCGATGCCCGAGTGCTTCCAGCCCGGCATCGGCAGGGCGAAGCTGAAGCCGTTGGCCATCACGTCGTTGATGTTGACCGCACCGGCCTCGAGCTGACGTGCCACCCGCTCGCCTCGCACCGCATCACCGGTCCACACGGTTGCCGAGAGCCCATAGCGCGAGTCGTTGGCGAGCCGGATCGCCTCGTCCTCGTCGGCCACCTTGACCACGGGCAGCGTCGGGCCGAACGTCTCCTCCGTCATGCAGGACATCGACTGGTCGACGTCGGCCAGCACGGTGGGCTGGAAGAAGGTGCCGACCCCGGTTGGCCTCCCGCCGGTAGTGACGCGCGCACCCCCGGCGACGGCTTCGTCGACGTGGCGTTGAACGATATCGCGTTGTGCCGCGGTCGCGATCGCGCCGACATCGAAGCGGTAGCCGCGGTCATCCTGTCCCTGACGCAGCTGACTCACCTTGTCGGTGAGCTTGGCGACGAACTCGTCGTAGATGGGCGCCTCGACGTACACGCGTTCCACCGACACACAGACCTGACCGGAATTGAACATCCCACCGAACGCAATGCCGTTCGCGGCGCGCTCGAGATCGGCGTCGGCCAGCACCACCGCGGGGTCCTTGCCGCCGAGTTCGAGGCTGTATGGAATCAGGCGCTCAGCACACGCGACCGCGACCTTGCGGCCGGTGGCCGTCGAACCGGTGAAGTGCACGTAGTCGGAATTGGCGATCACAGCGGCACCGGTTTCCGCATATCCGGTGGTCAATGCGAGCACCGGTGGAGCACCGATTTCGGTCCACCCGCGAACGAACTCGACTGCGCTCAGCGGGGTGACCTCCGACGGCTTCAGAAGCACCGCGGCACCCGCGGCCAACGGGGGAACCCCGTCGATCGGGGCGTTCATGAACGGGAAGTTCCACGGAATGATCAGGCCGACAACCGGATACGGCCGGTGGACGGTGGTCAGCCGTTTGGTCTTGCCAAGCGGGCTGTGAGGCTTCGGGTGGCTGTCGGCCAGAAACGCCTCGGCATTTTGGGCCCAGTAGTTGAGGATGTCCGCGGTCATGGGTACTTCCATTGACGCCTCGGCCCGCACCTTGCCGGTCTCGGACTGCAGGACATCCGTGATGTGTTCGGCGTTGTCCAGGATCCACTCCTGGAACTTCAGCAGCCAGGGTTTGCGGCCCCTCGGGCCGAGGGCTTCCCACTCCGGCTGGAACAGCCGCAATTCACGCGCCTTGGCGGCGACGGTCTCAGGCGAATCGTTCGGTACTTCGCCGACGATGGTGCCGTCGGCGGGATTGCGCACCTCGATGGTGCTCAGTTCGGTGATTGGCTGGGTAGCGGTCATGCGGGGTCCCCCGTTCCACTGTGTGGCTGGACGTGCGCCGCGTGAGCGGCGAAGTCAGAATCCCACCGGCCTGACACCTGCAAGCGAGTATTCGCATATTCGGATTTCCGTTGCTCACATAACGCACACATCGACGCCGAAGAGCGTCGCCGGCCATATCAGCGCCGTCAGGCCGTAGGCCGCCACGTCGGCGCCTGCGGGTAGCCGGGTCTGCAGCTGCGTCTCGATCAGCTGCACTCGCTCGGCCCCGAAGAAGGCGAACACCAGCCCGATCACGATGTAGGGAATCGCCATCCACAACGCGAACTCGATCATCGCCTCGACACTCACCCGACGGCTCAGCACACGACGAAGCACGGCCTCACCCCAGCGCTCGGTGATCGCGGACCCGCCTGCGCACGTCGGCCAGCAGCACGTAACTGCCGCCTTGGCGGATGAACACCGGCAGGAACCGGTTGACGAAGGCGACCAGTAGGAACAACCGCTCGAACTGGCGCTGCTTGAAGTCGCTCCACTGCGCACCCATCGCGTCCCGGAAGACCGGCGCCAGGAACCCGATGGTGAGGAATTTCAGCAGTGGCCGGAACGGCAGTGCCAGAACCGGATTGATCATTCGCAGATTCAGCAGATCCTGCAGATAGGCACGCACCCGATCGTCGATCGCGACGCGCAGGCAGGCGTCCCTCCAGTAGATGTCGAAGTCCGCCCGCGTTGGTGGCCACTGGTCCTCGGTGACCTGCAGCGTCGTGCCCAACGACCACGCCGACCGGTAGAACTGTTCAGCCTGGTCGGCGGTCATCTCGCCGCGCAACAGCCGGTAGGTGTCCTCCAGGCCGACGAAAAGGCATGCGGCGACCCACATCTGGAGATCGCGGTCAAAGGCGTTGTAGCGGACGGGACTGTCGGCAGTGGACTTGACATGGCGGTGCGAACTGTCGACGGCCTCTCTGAACGCGGCACGGTCATCGGGTCCGCCGAGGATCGCCACGGCCAGATACTGAAATGTCGTCCTGGCCCGTTTCCACGGGTGCTTCAGCAGATTGCCGGAATCCACCTTGCTCTCGGCGACGCCGTAACCGACCTCCGGCCAAGACAATTGCATGACCACGTTGGCGGCCCCGGCGGTGAACGCCCAGAAATCCATGGCCTCGGCCGCCGTCACGTCGGCGTCCGGGTCCCAACGCGCGGTGCGGCGGCGGACGTCGATGCGGCAGTCAACGGGTGTCATGCCAGGCACACCGTCGAAACCAACATCACCGGCCACCACACGATCGCCCTGACGTCCCCGGCGTGGGTCAGCGCCCACAGCACGCCGATGGCCAGGTACGGCACAGCGAGCATGACGGCCGTGCCGATCCACTCGGCGATCGTCATCTCAAAACTCAAGACACTCTTAAGCGCGCTGAGCATGCTCGACCCCCTGGCGTCCGGCCCGCGAGCGATTATGTTAATGGCGATTCGCACTGCGAGGGGTCGATTTCCGATTGTCTGAGCGGATAAGTCCGCTGAATGTGAACGGCAGTGCTTATTCGAGCATGGCGCGAACGCTGTCGGCGAACGCGGCGGTGGTGAAGCACGTCGGTTCGGCGAATTCCTCCAAGGTAATCGCTGCGTTCCAGTCGGCGTCCGCGGTGGCACGCAGCAATGGCTTGGTCATCGCGACCGCGTGCGGCGGCAAACTCGCGATGCGCGAAGACCATTCGTCGGCGGCGGCCAGCAGCCCATCGTGCTCGACGACCTCCTGTACGAGCCCCAGCCGAAGCGCTGTGTCCGCATCGATGTGGTCGCCGCGCAGGTAGTAGGCGAGCGCGCCCTGGTAGCCGAGACGACGGGTGAGCGCCCAACTCGTGCCGACCTCGGGGATCAGGCCGAGGCGGCCGAACGCCGGGACGATCACCGCGCGATCACTGGCGATGACGAGGTCGCAGGTCAGGGCCCAGGCCAAGCCCACGCCGGCGGCCGCGCCGTTGAGCGCGGCGATGAAGATCGTGTCGGACCCGGCGATGAGGCGGGCGATGCCGCCGAAGTCGCGGCGGATCCACCGCCACACATCGGCGACCCCCTCGGGTTCGCCGAGCGATTCGACGGCCACCTTCATCATCTTCAGGTCGCCACCGGCGCTGAATCCCGGATCGGCGCCGGTCAGCACGACGGTGCGGACGTCGGCATCGGCGTCCAGCGCAACCAGCGCCCGCCGCAATTGACGCACCAGCGGAGCGGAAAGCACGTTGAGCCGGTCGGATTCGTCGAGCGTGACCACCGCCCGGTCGCCGCGATGATCGACGTGCACCCGTTCGGGCGCATCGGCCTCGTCGCCGCTCTCAACGATTGCGCGGTACATGGACTTCATTGCTCCTGCTCCTCAATATCGTTGGCGCGCAATACCGCCCACGCAGCGGATGCGAATGTGTCGACGGCGTCGCGTGGCATCTTGGCTTCTTCGCCCGTGATCCAGTAGCGGCTGTACTCCTGCGCCGGACCGAGCCAGAGCGCGGCGGTGACACCCAGCCGCATCGGCTGCAGCGCCCCATAGGCGTGGTGGGGACGCCACCAGTCCCGGACTGCGGCGAAGAACTCCCGATTCGCGTCGCGTAACGCCGCGCTGTCGAGCGGGTCACCGAGCAGCAGCCTGGCCTCGCCACGGTGCTCGGTCACCCACCGCAGGTGGTACGCCACGCCGCCGCGGATGCCGCCTTCGGCGATGTCGTGGTCGCGCAGCATCGTGACGAACCCCGCCTGGTATTCACTGATCAACTGCGCGTAGACGGCCGCAGCCAGCGCGGGCTTGTCAGGGAAATGGTGGTACAGCGCGCCGACACTCACCTCGGCCTCCCGTCGGACCTCGTCGAGCGTGGGCACCAGTGCACCGTCGACCGCGAACCGGCGCCGCGCCACTTGTAGCAACCGGTCGCGGGCGTCCGAAGTCTTCGCACCCGAGGGCACGAGGAATACTCTAGTTGTACCGAGGAATCCTCGGTAGATTCAGAGCAGCGTGGCTTGTTCGGGCTCCGGCTTGGCGGGTTCGATCAGTTCGGGGCCGTTGTTGCGGATGCTGTTGACCAGCCGCGACACCTCGCGAATCTCGATGCGGTCCAGATCGCCGTGGCCGCGCAGCAGTCCCTCGTCGATGGGAGCATCGGGATCGAGCCAGCGATCCCAGTCGTCGCGGCTGATGGTCAACGGCATGCGGTCGTGGATCTCTGCCAGCGGTCCGGCGGCATCGGTGGTGATGATCGTGCAACTCAGCAACGGCGGCGCGTCTTTGGGCCCGTCCTTAGGCCGCCAGGTCGACCACAGGGCCGCCATGAACAGCATCTCGCCGTCGCAGCCGTACATGTAGAAGGGCGTCTTGGGCGCCTTCTTGCCGGATGCAGTTTCACCGTTCGGGCGCCACTCGTACCAGCCGTCCATCGGCACCAGGCAGCGCTTGTTCTTGGCGGAGTTGCGGAACGCGGGCGAGGCGGTCACCTTCTCGGCCCGCGCGTTGATCAGCAGCGGTCCCTTGGTGTCGGGGCCACCGTCCTCCGCGGTCTTGGCCCACGGCGGCACGAGGCCCCACCGCATCAGCCGCACCCGCCGCGTCGACTCGTCGTCCGGTTCGGTGTGCCGCTTGACGACCGTGCTGATCGTCGTGGTCGGTGCGACGTTGTAGTTGACACCCGGGGTGTCCTTCTCGGCCGAGGTGGCCTCGTCGATCGCCTTGATCTTCTCGGCCAACAGGGCCGGATCGGTGGTTACCGCGAATCGCCCACACATATATCCCATGGTGGCACGCGGATCGGACAGGGCAGGATGGAGGCCGTGAGCAACTGGCAGGCACCGTCGACGCCGACCCCGGTGCACGCCACACTGACGGTGCCGGGCTCCAAGTCGCTGACCAATCGGGCGCTTCTGCTCGCCGCGCTGGCCACTCCGAACGGGACGTCGACCGTCAGCGGCGCGTTGCGCAGCCGCGACACCGATCTGATGATCGGCGCATTGCAGACGCTCGGCGTTGACGTCGACGGCGCAGGCACCGAGTTGACGATCAGCGGCGCCATCGCGCCGCAGCCAGGTGCGCGGGTGGATTGCGGCCTGGCAGGCACCGTGCTGCGCTTTGTCCCGCCGGTGGCGGCGCTGAGCACCGAGGCGGTGCTGTTCGACGGCGACGAGCAGGCCCGGGGCCGCCCGATCGCGCCACTGCTCGACGCGCTTCGCGGCCTCGGAGTGGACATCGACGGCGACGGTCTGCCGTTCGCGGTGCGCGGTGCCGGGTCCGTGGCCGGTGGCGTGGTCGAGATCGACGCCTCCGCGTCGTCGCAGTTCGTCTCCGGTCTGCTGCTGTCCGGTGCGGCGTTCGCCGACGGGCTCACGATCGTGCACACCGGCGAGTCGGTGCCGTCGGCGCCGCATATCGCGATGACGGTGTCGATGATGCGCGATGCGGGCGTCGAGGTCGACGACGGCGAGGCCAACCGCTGGCATGTCGCGCCCGGCCCAATTGCCGTGCGGGACTGGATCATTGAACCCGATCTGTCCAATGCCGTCCCGTTCCTGGCGGCGGCCGTGGTCAGTGGCGGTATCGTCCGGGTGAGCGGCTGGCCACAAGCCAGCATCCAGCCCGCCGAGGACATATTCTCGATCCTTGAGAAGCTGGGTTCGGTTGTGCGCCAAGGGAGTTCACACCTGGAGGTGCAGGGTGCCCGGACCTACGGCGGCTTCGATGTCGACCTGCACGACGTCGGCGAGCTGACGCCTGCTGTCGCAGCCATGGCGGCGTTGTCGTCCGACGGCGCGGTGTCGCACCTCAGCGGGGTAGCCCACCTGCGAGGCCACGAGACGGACCGGCTCGCGGCGTTGTGCGCCGAAATCAACGGTCTCGGCGGGCAGTGCGAGGAAACACCCGACGGCCTACGCATCACGTCGCGGCAATTGCACGGCGGCGTCTGGCGCTCATATGCAGACCACCGAATGGCGACCGCGGGCGCCATCGTCGGGCTGCGGGTGCCCGGCATCGAAGTGGAAGACATTGGTACGACGGCGAAAACGCTGCCGGAATTCCCACAGATGTGGGCCGAGATGCTCAAAGGCCAAACTGCGGAGAGCGGTCCGGACGCGAGGGGGAAAAAAGGCCTTTGAGCCCTCGCGAGTACGACGAGTCCGATGTCCGGGTCCGACCCGGCCGGGGCTCGCGGCCGCGAACCAAGACTCGCCCCGAACACGCCGACGCGCAGGAAGCCATGGTGGTCACAGTCGACCGCGGCCGGTGGGGATGCGCGCTGGGCCGGGACACCGACCACCGGGTCATCGCCATGCGCGCACGGGAACTCGGCCGCACGCCGATCGTCGTCGGCGACGATGTCGGCATCGTCGGCGACCTGTCCGGGCGGCCCGACACGCTGGCCCGCATCGTGCGGCGCGGTGAGCGGCGAACGGTGTTGCGGCGCACCGCCGATGACACCGATCCGACCGAACGCGTCGTCGTAGCCAACGCCGACCAGCTGCTGATCGTGGTTGCGCTGGCCGACCCGCCACCCCGAACCGGCCTGGTCGAGCGCGCGCTGATCGCGGCATACGCCGGAGGACTCGAACCCATCCTGTGCCTGACCAAGACCGACCTGGCCCCGGCTGAACCGTTCGCCGCGCAGTTCGCCGATCTCGATCTGACGATCACCACCGCCGGCCGCGACGACCCGCTCGATGCCGTGGCGCCGATGCTGAGGAACAAGGTGACCGTCCTGCTCGGGCATTCCGGGGTCGGCAAGTCCACGCTGGTGAATCGCCTTGTGCCGGACGCAGACCGGGCGACAGGCGAGGTGACCGACATCGGCAGGGGCAGGCACACGTCGACCCAGTCGGTGGCGCTTCCGCTGAGCCTTGGCGGCTGGGTGATCGATACGCCAGGCATCCGGTCGTTCGGGCTCGCCCACATCGAACCCGACGATGTGCTGCTGGCCTTCTCCGATCTCGCCGAGGCGATCAAGGACTGCCCGCGCGGATGCGGGCACATGGGGCCACCCGCCGATCCGGAGTGCGCGCTCGACAGGCTGACCGGTCCTGCCGGCGGGCGCGTGGCGGCGGCGCGACGGCTGCTGGCGGCGCTGAGGGAAGGCTAGGAGAAGGCTGCAAGTCCACTTGCCCTGTTGCTCGTTAATAAAGCTAAGAGTTAATGGGCTAAGTGAGTGCTGATCGGACAGACGACGACACCTGGGACCTGGCGACCAGCGTCGGCGCGACCGCCACCATGGTCGCCGCGGGCAGGGCACGTGCCACCAGGGCCAACCTCCTCGACGACCGCTACGCCGAGCCCTTGGTACGGGCCGTCGGCGTCGATTTCTTCACGCGCTGGGCAACCGGTGAGCTCGCCGCCGCCGACGTCGACGTTCCCGGCTCGTTCTGGGGCATGCAGCAGATGACGGACCTGCTCACCGCGCGCACTCGGTACTTCGACGCCTTCCTCACCGATGCGACCGATGCCGCCATCCGTCAGGTGGTGATTCTCGCGTCGGGGCTCGACGCGCGCGGATACCGCCTCGCGTGGCCTGCGGGCACCGTCATGTTCGAGATTGACCAGCCGGAAGTGCTGGCATTCAAGGCCGCGACGCTCGCCGAGTTGAAGGCGGCGCCGACGGCCGAGGTGCGGACGGTCCCCATCGACCTGCGGCAGGACTGGCCCGCCGCGCTGCGCGACGCGGGCTTCGATGTGACCAAGCCTTGCGCATGGACGGCCGAAGGCCTGCTTCCGTTCCTGCCCGCGGAGGCCCAGGATCGCCTGCTGGGCAACATCACCGCGCTCAGCGTCGACGGCAGCCGGCTGGCGTCGGAGGTGGCGGTGATGTCGGCCTCCGCGGGCGACGGCCAATTGTCGGACTCGATGGACGACGTCACGAAGCGCTGGCGAGACCACGGCTTCGACATCGAGCTCGGCGAACTCGGCTACCCCGAGGAGCGCGCGGACGTCGCCGACTATCTCGACAGCCGGGGCTGGCGCTCGGTGCGCAAGCCGCTGCGGGAGCTGCTGGCCGATGCGGGGCTGCCCAAGCCACCGGAATTGGAGAACTCCGCGTTCGGCGACAACTACTACTGCATGTCCGTGAAGGGACGCTGAGCACCGACACGTAGCTGGTCTATCAGCGGTGGTAGCCGGGCACGAAGTGCTGGATCCGATCCGCGCCGTGGTGGCCGTGCCAGCCGGGGACTGCCTCGGGCGCGGGGTGCGCCTTGACGGCGGGGGCGTACGAGTAGCCCGGGCCGCTCGGCTGCGTCTGGGTGGCCGCGTTGGCCATGCCTGCCATGCCGAGGGCGGCACCGACGATGATGCCTGCCGAAACCACCGAGAGGACGAAGGCGCGGGCGATGTTGCTGATCATCTCTGAGTTCTCCTGTGTCAGTTGGCTTTTCAGCTTCTGCGCCGCTGCGTTCCGGCGATGAACTAAGAATGCCGGACGCAGCCCACGCTGTATGTCGGGCGATCGGCCGGTCACAGGGGGAGATCGGTTGTCCCCCGATCGGGGGGAACTAGGCTCGCGGCCGTTAGCCCGATACCGGCCGTCGCGCAGACCGACACCGTGCCCGCCGTGAATCAGGTTGAGGCGCATCCGTACTTCGCCAACGCCGAGGTCTGCGCCTACAATCAGGAATACGGAATCACTAATGAGGCTTGGTCGCCACTCGCACGCGGCAGAGCGCTCGACGAACCCGTTGTGACCCGAATCGCCGTCGCTTCGGGTAGGTCACCGGTCCAGGTGGTGCTTCGCTGGCACCGTCAGCGAGGCCATGTCGCCTTCCCCAAATCGGTGACACCACAACGTATCAAGGACAACTTCGCACCGCTCAGGGTCTGATGGCCAACAGCGCCGGGGTGTGTCCTGGCCATGCGGAGCTCATTTCGTCGATCAGCGTGCGAGGTTCCTCGGCCGGCGCCACCGCAACCGTTCGGACGAAGACGTCTAGCCGCGTCAGCATCCAGAACATCGCGGCGAGAAGCCGTCTTGGGACGCGGCTGAGCACCGTCATCGGCGCTGGGGTGACGGCGTTTCCGAGGTGGCGTACCAGACGAATCCCTTCGTTCATCGCGCCGGCCATGCGCAGCGACTCGCGTTTGGACAGGCCGCTTCCGCGGAGGTCGGCGGTGCTGCCTGCGATCACCAACGGCACGATGACCGCGGCGTGGGACCGCAACCAACTCTGGATATCCGGGTGGACGGTAGCGGGAATGCCTGCGTTGCTGAATATCTCGGCCCAGAACGGATCCGTGACCGTCGTCGACATTCTGCGACGGAGGATGCTGAACGACAGAGTGCCGTCGGCGACGCTGGCAACGATAGCGGGAAAGCCGAACGCAAAGCGGTGTGCACCGACGCCGTCGCGCAGCCGGTCGAGCGACTGGAACGTGTTGAACATGAACATCACCGACGCTGCGCCGCTTCGCGCCAGCGTGGGCAACAACGTGTCGACCTGAGATGCCAACACCGTGACGAGCACCAGGTCGTATGGCATCGACTCATCGAGCACGGCTGCGACGCGGATGCCGGCTCGTTGGCCGTCAGCGGTGACGATCGCGCCGTCGCCGCGCAGCTGTTCGAGCCTGCGGCCGCGCGCGATGACCGTCACGTCGTGCCCTGCCCGGGAGAGCCGGAATGCGAACGTGCTGCCGATGCCGCCCGGCCCGATGATTGCGATCTGCATGTCTTCCTCGATACCAGAAGCTGAAATCACTGAGGCCCTCCCCATTCGGGAAGGGCCTCAGTGACTGGACGGGATCAGCGGTGGTAGCCCGGCTGCAGGTTCTCGACGTGCCACACGCCGTGGTGGCCATGCCAGCCCGGCGTCGCAGAAGGCGCCGGGTGCGCCTTGACCTCCGGGGCGGCCACGATGCCCGGCTTGGGATCGGAAGCGACTGGGGTGGCCGCATTGGCCATACCCGCCATGGCGAGGGCGGCGCCGCCGATGATTCCGGCCGAGACGACCGGCAGGGCGAAGTAGCGGACGAAGCGGCGGCTGCTGTTGATGTTCATTTGAGTTCCCCTGTCTCCGTTGACTTTTGGTCTCTTGCGTCGGTGCGTTCCGGCGATGACTCAACAATGCCGCGATCAGGCCGCGGTCTATGTCCGGTGATCGGCCGACGCACCGGTTGAATCGCATGTCCCCCGATCAGGGGAACAGCCCAGAGTCGGCTTACGCTGGGTTGCAGACGCCTGCCCAGAGGAGTGACGGTGACGCGCTACCAGCTGCCCGACATTGCGGATTTGATCCGGCTCGGCGATCGCCACGAACGCGCCATCACGGTGTACGCAGAAACCTCGCCCGCTCCCAATGAACGCGAGAACAGCTTGCTGCAGGTGAAGAGTGCCGTCGACCGCGCGTTGCGCACCATCCGCGAGGGCGGCGCACGGCACGCCGCCGAGGAGAAGCTGCGCTCGCGGTGGGCGGAGATCGCCGACTCGGATCTGTGGCTCAGATTGTCGCGGTCGTTGGCGGTCTTCATCGCCGACGACTTCCATGAGGTCTATGTGCTGCCCAATGCGCTCGAGACGCAGTCACAGCTGGGCGACTACTTCGACATCGGCGAGCTGGTGCGTGCCGTGACGACGCCGCAGCAGGCGTACGCGCTGACGCTGTCCGCCAACGGCTGGAACCTGTGGCGCGCGACGGCCACTACTCGGGCCGAAGAACTCCCGCTCGTCGGCGAGTACGCCACCGACGTCGCCGAGGCCACCAACCGCGCGACTGTCCGCGACCGCGGGCACGTGCGGCGGCTGGTCGGCGACGAAGGCAAGAAGGTGCTGCTCGAGACGTACGCCAAGCGGGTTGCCGAAGCGGTGCGGTCCGAACTGGGGCACACGGACGCGTCGGCGAGCGTGCCGCTGTTTCTCTTCGCGACCGACCCGCTGCTGGACCTCTACCGCGGCGTCGACCGCAAGCGCCAGATCATCGCCGTTCCAGGAGCTCCCGACGAACTGCGGCCGGACCAGATCGACCATGCCATCCGCGAATCGCTGTCGACACTGAATGCGCAGCGGACCAGCGCGCGCGTGGACGAGATCGCCAACGGCGTCGGCCGGGGGCTGGTCGCCACCGACGTCGCCGACATCGCGCGCGCCGCTGTCGCCGGGGCGGTCTCCACGCTCGTGTACAACTTCACCGTCGACATCCTCGGTCGACTCGATGACACGACCGGCGAGGTCAGCTACGGCGACGACGGTTATGACCTGTTGTCCCGGATTGCGGTCATCGTGCTCGACAAGGACGGCGAAGTGATCGCCGCGCGGCCCGAGGAGATCACCGCAGACATCTGGAACAACACCGCCGTCGCGGCGCTGCGGTTCCCGCTGTCCTAAACCCCCGCGAACGTGCGTGTCCGCACGGCGACACGCCGGCATCCACGAGCATTTTATGCACGCTGGCGGACAGCGAGCGTGCGTAGAGTGCGGACGTGACCGAACTGGGCTTCCTGGCGCGTACTCGCGAGGGGTACGACCTGACCGCGGCCGTGTACGCCCAACAGTTTCACGACCACCTGCACGACAAGCCGCTCGACCGCGCGATGCTGGCCGGGTTCGCCGGATTGCTGGATCGCGATGGCGTCATCGCCGACGTCGGCTGCGGCACTGGTGCAACGTCGCGCGTGCTCGCAGACATCGGGCTGGACGTAATCGGTATCGACTTGTCTCCCAACATGCTCACAGAGGCACGGCGCCGCAACCCCGATCTGCGCTTCCAAGTCGGATCAATGACAAATTTGGACTTCGACGACGGCCACTTCGAAGGAATCTGCGCGTGGTACTCGGTGATCCACATACCCGATGACCAACTACCGCACGTCTTGTCGGAATTCCGCCGCGTGCTGCGCCCCGGCGGATGGGTGCTACTGGCATTTCAGGTCGGCGAGCAACCCCGCGAGTTCAAGCAGATGTTCGGCGAGCAAGTGTCGTTGACGTTCTACCGGCGCCAGCCGGACAGCGTCGCCCTGCTATTGGAAGAGGCGGGCCTTGAGCCGTATGCGGGTTTGGTGCGTGAACCCAACGACGACGGCTTCGAATCGACGCCACATGCCTATCTGATCGCCCGTCGAATGTGAGCTTGTATCGACAGTCAGGGCATCGCCTCGGCCACCGAGATGTGTCCTTCGAAGCCAAGACCTGCGGCCGTTTGTCGATAGCGATCGCGGAGATCTCGATACGCGATCGTGTCGCCTTGAGCGCGCGCTAGCAGCGCACGCAACCTCAGAAGCGCGACGTCGTGCAGCACGAATCCGGGATCGGTGCGAACGGCGGCCAACCGGTCGATCGCGGCGTGTGCCTGCTCGAGGTCACCGTCGCCGCAACGTTGCACCAGCGCCTCGACCAATGCGGTGGTGGCGAGCGCGCACCAGATCGATCCACCCGTGTCGTAGAAACCGTCGAGGACTGAGCGCGACAGTTCGACGGCGCCGTCGAGATCCCCGACTCTCGTCTTTTCCCGCGCGATGTGGATGTCGGCAAGCGGGACGGTCAGCAATGAAAACCGGTCCCTGACGGACCTCTCACGCATCTCGGCCAGCAATCGGAATCCGGCTTCCCGGTCCGGACCGTTGTGGTGGATGAGGATGACGGCCCGCGCAGCTTGGGCACCAAGGAGGCAGATGTCGTCACCGGATTGCTCCGCTCTTGCCAAGACGTCGGCGGTGTCGCGAAGCGCAGTGGCATCGGGCAGCAACGCCCCAAAGGCGGCGACGGCGTAGACGTAGGTGTAGTAGTTCGCAGCCTGTGCCGTCATCGGGTCGAATGTTCGCGCCATGGCATTGGCCTGGTTCAGGTCAGCCTTCCAGCCCGCGATTCCCAAACACATTCGTGCGCTGGATCTCAGAGCCAACGCCACCGCCATCGGGGAGCCCAGGAACTGGTCACCTTTTCTCGGGTCGTTCTCGGCAAGATCGATGATCCGTTGGGTCACCCGTAGCAACTCAGCCATCTCGCCCGTCTCGTGCTTGGCTGTTGCCACTCCCATCGACAACGCGACCGTCAACGTCGAATCCCCTATCGAATCGAGCAGCGACACCAGTTCGTCGGCCAGACGTGACGCCTCCTGACGACGGGCGTTGAAGAGGAGCAAGGTCTGTAGTCCGTTCAACCCAAGCACCAAAGACCGCTTATCGCCGGCAGCGGTACACAGGTCGCGGAGTTCATCGAAGCCAATCTCTGCCCCGCCTCCCCCGACGCGAAATGCGGTGGCACACAATGGCGCCCGCGCCGCGATACGTAACGACATTCGATCGGGGTCGCCATCGGGCAACCGGTCGGCCACCAGCAGTGCCCGTCGCCAGCTGTTTCGCGCGGCGAGAATGTCGCGGTTGGTCAGCCATGTGCCGGCGCGCATGTGCCAGTCGAAGGCGTCATGGGAATCACCGGCCGCCTCGAGATGCTCGGCGATCAACGCGGCATCCTCATCGACCGATGCGGGGTCGCGGGCCTGGATGGTGGCGGCAAGACGCCTGTGCAATTGGGCACGGCCGGACTTGAGCTGCGATTCGTAGGCCACCGCGCGGATCACCGGGTTACGAAACGCGTACTCGGCACGCCGTCCAAACCTGACCTGGTCCACGAGATCGGATTTGATGAGTGGCGCGACATCGACGCTGTCGACCACGCTCGCCAACAGGTCGGCATCGAAACGAGAACCGATGACAGCTGCGGCGTTCACCGTCTGTTTTGCGGCCACGCCTAGCCGATCGATGCGAGCGCCGATCGTGGCCTGCAGCGTGGCGGGCACATCCACATCACCGATGTCGCCACGCGATGTATACGCGCCTGGCGCACCATTCAACACGCCACGCTCGGCCAGATCGCGCACGATCTCCTCGGCGAAGAAGGGATTTCCGGCGGCTCGGGTGGACACGTGGTCAGTCAGATCCGCCAGCGAGGGATCATCCCCCAATAGATCAGCGGCGAGCGTCGACGCGTGCGCATGATTCAGGGGTCGCAGCGCGATCACTTGTGCGCCGGAGGCGTGCATCAGCGCACCACGGTATTCGGGACGGGATGTGATGAGCATCAGCGACGGTGTCTGCGGGATGACGGCGAGGAACTCTGCCATCATCGACTCGCTCACCTCGTCTATCCAGTGCACGTCCTCGACCACGTAGACCGCAGGTTCGGGTTGTGCCATCGCGGCCGAGTTGATCAGTGCACTCAATCGCCGGCGCCGCGCCTCGGGGGCGATGGCCGGCAGAGTCACCGCCGCGTCACCGATGCCCAGCAGGTCGTCGAACAGGAGCATGTCTTCATCGTCTGCATCAGCGAATTGCTCGCGGACGCGCACCCGGGCAGCGTCAGCAGCCAGACCGTCGATTCCCAGGGCGGCGCGCAGAATTCGCGAAATCACCTGGAAAGAAACGTCGCTCGCATGTGACTCGCAATAGGTGGTGAACACCGCCACATGGCGTCGCGTGGCGATTGCGGTGACTTCGCGAACGAGCCTGCTCTTGCCGATGCCGGCTGGCCCGACGATGTTCACGGCGCAGCCCGCGCCCCCGACGGCCTCGTCCAGGACCGCGGTGAGGAAGTTCAGTTCCCTGGTGCGCCCAACCAAACGCGACTCCCTGCGGGAGTGCGGATGATGCTCGCCGATCGCACGCAGCAGTCGCGCCTTCACCGGAGTGTCGACGCCCTTGATCTGCACCACCTCAGCGTCACCCAGCGCCACCGTGTCCTCGACCAGTCGCGCAGTCGATTCGCTGAGCATCACGCCGCCTGGTGGCGCCGCCGACTCCATTCGCTGCGCCATCCCGACCTGCTCGCCGATGGCGGTGTAACCCGCCGCCTTGGAACCGATCTCGCCCGCGATCACCTGGCCGGAATTGACCCCGATGCGCAGTTGCAGCGTGACGCCATCGCGAGACTTCACGTCTGCCGCCAGCCGCTCGGCCTCTCGTTGAACCCCCATCGCGGTAAGGCATGCCCGTAAAGCGTGGTCCTCCAAGGAGATCGGCGCACCGAACACCGCCATGATCCCGTCACCAGTGAACTGGTTCACCGTGCCGCCGTAGCGCTCGACAACCAATGCCGATCGCTCCAATAGCTCGGTCATGATTTCCCGTAGCCGCTCCGGCCCAACGGCCGCTGCGATGTCCATCGAATGGACTACATCGGCGAATAGGACGGTCACCTGCTTGTACTCCGCCGACTTCTCCGGTGCGGCGATCGGCGTCCCGCATTCGAGACAGAACTTCGCAGTCGGCGGCAGCTCGAAACCGCACGCCGCGCACGCCACCCCCGCGACGGTCATGTCGCCTCCGCAGATGCCATCTGCGAGCCAGAACGGCCGCCGACCACCACGCCGAAATCGTTGCACCGCGCGCACCGCCAAGCGGGCAAAATGGGCGCTCCACTAACCA
>Ga0105242_10000199_pt1 | contig 46649 bp, 37 predicted proteins | sample KBSM24metaG_FD_81521 | JGI IMG/M metagenome (GOLD analysis project Ga0105242, IMG submission 81521) | Miscanthus rhizosphere microbial communities from Kellogg Biological Station, Michigan, USA - KBS M2-4 metaG | ecosystem: Host-associated > Plants > Roots > Rhizosphere > Soil | place...
AAGCTTTCAAAAAACGAATTAGCTCAAAGCGTCAAACGCGCAAATCAAATATTTCAGGGCACGGATTTGATTACGTATTCATCGACTAAGCGTCACGGGCGCGAGCAACTTTGGAGTGCAATAGAAAAGTCGCTAAAGGGCTAGGGTGAAGCAAGCTTGCTTGTGATTTCGCGCTTGCGCTTTTTCGAGTTTTGTTTAGAATTGAATTTCCGAAATCGTTAATCGCGGTAAGTAGTCACCGGCCTTGGCTGAAACCCTGTTCTGACCTGAGCCACGAATCCCCATTAATCGGCATCCAATTCGAGCGACCTTAACTACATCTGGATTCCGAACACTGACGGACACACGGCCAGGAGTTCTTAAGCATTGCGGCGAGAAGCCCCCACACGAGCTTCTCAAATAAGCACACCGCACGGAAACTTTTCCTTTGACCGACAAGCGTGAAATCAATTGAAAGACAAACCACACAGACGCAGAGAAACTGCGCACGAAAGAACTGATATGCCAAAACAACGACGCAGTAATAACGGCGGCAGCAATAACAATGACGGCGGCGGCGTAGCCACGGCCGAAGCGCCCGCAGAGGCCGCCGCGGGCAGAGACGGAAGAGAAGAAGTTTTCAATCTCTCTGCGCTGAAGGACATGTCGATCTCGGCGCTCACCCAGGTCGCCAAGACTATGGACGTGCCGGGAGCAACCGGCATGCGCAAGCAGGAACTGATCTTCAAAGTTCTGGCGGCGCAGACCGAAAAGAGCGGATTGATATTCTCCGAAGGTGTGCTGGAGACGCTGCCGGACGGCTTCGGCTTCCTCCGTGCCCCGGAATATAACTACCTGCCCGGCCCGGACGATATCTACGTGTCGCCTTCGCAAATTCGCAAGTTCGATCTGCGTACCGGCGATACGATTAGCGGTCAGATTCGGCCGCCCAAAGAAGGCGAGCGCTACTTCGCCCTGATCAAGGTCGAAGCGATCAACTTCGAGTCGCCTGAGCAGGCGCGCGAGAAAGTATTTTTTGACAACCTGACGCCGCTCTATCCGGACGAGATGCTCAAGATGGAGGTTCAGGCGGACAATCTCTCCGCGCGCGTCATCGATCTGGTTACACCGATTGGCAAAGGACAGCGCGCGCTGGTCGTTTCGCCGCCGCGCACCGGTAAGACCATGTTGTTGCAGACGATCGCCAACTCGATCGCGCAGAACCATCCGGAGGTTACGCTCATCGTTCTGCTCATCGACGAGCGCCCGGAAGAAGTTACCGATATGCAGCGCTCAGTTCAGGGTGAAGTGATTTCGTCGACCTTCGATGAACCGCCGACGCGCCACGTTCAAGTCGCCGACATGGTGATCGAAAAAGCCAAGCGGCTGGTCGAACACAAGCGTGACGTCGTGATTCTGCTCGACTCAATCACCCGTCTCGCCCGCGCGCACAACGCGGTCGTGCCGCCGAGCGGCAAGATTCTTTCGGGCGGTATCGATTCAAACGCACTACAACGACCGAAGCGTTTCTTCGGCGCCGCGCGCAACATCGAAGAAGGCGGCTCGCTGACGATCATCGCCACCGCGCTCATCGACACCGGTTCGCGCATGGACGACGTAATCTTCGAAGAGTTCAAAGGCACCGGCAACTGCGAAATCCATCTCGATCGCCGCTTGAGTGACAAGCGTCTGTTCCCGGCCATCGACCTGCAGCGCTCCGGAACCCGCAAGGAAGAGTTGCTGATTCCGAAGGACGATCTGGCTCGCATTTGGGTCATGCGCCGCGTGCTCAATCCGCTCTCGCCAACCGAGCAGATGGAAGTCGTGCTCGAGCGTCTGGAGAAGACCAAGAGCAACGCGGAGTTTTTGGCTTCAATGCAGACCTGAGCCGCTTAGCGGCATGATGTTTATAGCTTCATCGCTTGTGGTAACGAACTTCGGAGCAAACGGAATGCGTGCATTTCGTTTGCTCCGAACTGTTGAGAGGGGCCCGTTGGTACCATAAATGTTTCGGGCTACGCCACTCTAAGATAAAGCGTGCGAATAGTAATCCTTTCACCGGAAGCCGTTCCCTTCGCCAAAGTTGGCGGCCTCGCAGATGTGTCCGGCGCGCTGACCAAGTCGCTGCACGCCGAAGGTGTTGATTCGCTCCTGATTCTCCCGCTCTATGATTCCATCGATCGCAGCCGGCTGAAGGTTTTCGATGAAGCATTGGGCATGTTTTGGCGCGGCCAGACTCCGCATATTCGCGTCTGGCAAAGCGATGAACTGGCGGCCCCCACTTATTTCATCGACGCGCCGCACTATTTCAATCGCGGGAAGATCTACGGCGACAATGACGACTTCGAACGCTTCGCTTTTTTCTGTCGCGCGGCGGTGGCGCTGACGCGAAAACTCGATAAACCAGTTGACGTGTTGCATTGCAACGATTGGCAGACCGGCTTCGCCGCGGCCGAGATGCAACGGTTGCGGAAAGCCGATGAGTTCTTCGCGCAAACCAAAATTCTCTTCTCGATTCATAACCTCGCCTACCAGGGTGTGTTCGATCCGAAGGACCTTTGGTGGTTAGGATTCGGCGACGAAAGAGACTTGTTCCTTTCGAACCACGCCGCGTCGGCGCTCAAAGCCGGCGCCATGGCCGCCGATGCGCTGTCGACAGTCAGTCCACGCTACGCGCGAGAGATTCAGACTCCTGAGCAAGGCTACGGCCTTGACTGGTTGATGCGCGCGCGCCGCGATCGGCTGGCCGGAATTACCAATGGCGTCGACTACGAGGTTTGGAATCCGGAAACCGACCCGAACATTGCGGCGAATTTCACCGCTGACGATCTCAGTGGCAAGCATAAATGCAAAATCGATCTGCTGCGCCGATTCCGATTGCCCGACGAACCAGAACGGCCCATCATCGCCATCATTTCGCGTTTGGTCGCGCAGAAGGGCTACGATCTGATTCGCCAGGCGGCGCACCGCATTCTCGACACCGGCGCGTTCTTCATCGCCTTAGGCGCCGGCGCGGAGGAATACGAAAACTTCCTGCAGGCACTGCACGACACGGCGCCGCATCGCGTGGGCATCTACAAAGGATTCGCGGGCGAGCCGTTGGCGCATCAAATAGAAGCCGGCGCCGATCTTTTTCTGATGCCCTCACTCTATGAGCCCTGCGGGCTCAATCAGATGTACAGCATGCGTTATGGGACCGTCCCGGTCGTGCGCGCGACCGGCGGCCTGGATGATACGGTGCAAAATTTCGATCCGGCCACCGGCGCGGGCACTGGGTTCAAGTTTGGCGGCTACACAGCCGCGGCCATGCTTGAAAAAATCCACGAAGGGCTTTACTTTTATAAGCAGCCGGAAGCTTGGAAGAAAATTCAGCAGAACGGAATGACGACCGACAATTCATGGTCGTACGCCGCGAAGAAATACATTAAACTTTACGAAGAGATTCCGCGCGCTAACTAACAGTCAATTAGAATTAACATCGAATCCCAAGGAGTTTTTCAATGAGTGATCACGTACAAGAAGTCAGCGACAACAGTTTTGAAGACGATGTGCTGAAATCGGATCAGCCAGTGTTGGTCGACTTTTGGGCCGCATGGTGCGCGCCTTGCCGCATGCTGGCGCCGACTGTCGAAGCCGTCGCCGAGAAATATGCAGGCAACGCCCGTGTGGTGAAACTGAATGTTGACGACAACCCTTCAGTGTCCCAGCGTTATGGCATCAAAGGCATTCCGACGCTGATCCTTTTCAAGAACGGCCACGAGGAAGAGCGCGTTGTGGGCGCCACCTCTGAAGCTGCGATTTCCAAAATGATTGAAAAGCATGTCAGTGCGGCCACTGCGGCCTAACTGCTGCTCAGCTACTAATGAGGCGCGGTTACGTGATGTGCGCAGCCGCGCCTGTTTTGTGTCTGTTTGAAAGGCAGGAGACAGAAGTTAGAAGCCAGAAGTCAGCATGGTTACGCCGACTATTCCATATCTGTTTATCCTGACTCTGATTCTCTAAAACTTCTGACTACTGACTTCTGACTACTGACTTCTTTCTTTTCATGGTTATCGCAGTCATAGGCGCCCAATGGGGCGATGAAGGAAAAGGCAAGATCGTCGACTTGCTCGCCGAGCGTTTCGACATCGTCGTCCGCTACCAGGGCGGCCACAATGCCGGTCACTCAGTCCAGGTTGGTAATCAGTCCTTCGTCCTGCACTTGCTGCCCTCAGGCATCGTTCACGAAGGTAAGACGTGCGTCCTCGGGAACGGCATGGTCATCGATCCCAAAGCGTTCTTTGAAGAGGCGGACCGGCTGGCAGCCCAGGGCATTCAGATTACGCCGGAACGCGTGAAGGTCAGTTCGCGCGCGCATTTGATTCTTCCCTACCATCGCGCGCTCGATCACACGAGCGAAGAGCGGCTCGGCAACGAGAAAGTCGGCACCACCCTGCGCGGCATCGGTCCTGCTTATGAAGACAAGGCCGGACGTCGGGGCATTCGCGTTGCTGACGCGCTGGTGCCGGAAGTGCTGCGTTCACGCATTGAACGCAATCTCGAAGACGCAAACCGGATCATCGAAGCCTACGGCGGTGAGGCGCTCGACGCGGAAACCATCATCGCCGAAACGACCACGATGCTTGAGCGACTGGCGCCTTTTATCGCGGACACCAGCCACTTTCTGAATCAAGCTGCGGCCGCTCGTCGCACAATCTTGCTCGAAGGCGCCCAGGCCACTCTGCTCGATGTCGATCACGGCACCTATCCCTTTGTCACGTCTTCGAGCACGACAGTCGGCGGCGCGTGTGTCGGCACCGGTCTCGCGCCCAGGCACATTACCGGCGTGCTGGGCATCGTGCGGACTTACACCACCAGAGTCGGGGAAGGCCCGTTCCCAACCGAAATGCTGGAGGGCGAGGAAGAACTGGGACAGCTGATTCGTGAACGCGGCCGCGAATACGGCGCCTCGACCGGACGCCCGCGACGCTGCGGTTGGTTCGATGCTTTCGCGACGCGCTACGCGGCCGAGATCAACGGCTTCAGTTCCGTGGCGCTGACGAAGCTCGACGTGCTGGATGCGTTGGAAGAGATAAAGGTCTGCGTCGGCTATAACCTTAACGGGAAAAAATGTGATTCGCTGCCCTCGGTGTCTCACGACCTACGGGGCGTCGAACCGATTTATGAAACTTTACCCGGATGGAAGACTTCAACTCTCGGCACAACGCAACTAAGCGATCTGCCGCGCGCAGCGCGTGAGTACGTCAACTTCCTGTCGAATCAAATCGGCGTGCAGATTGGCTTGATCTCAACCGGCCCTGAACGATCGCAAACAATTGTCGTCAGAGAATCATTGCTGGCGGAATGGCTAAGGTGATGAGTTTTCAGGTTTCAAGTTTCAGGTTGGCAAAATCGACTAACTTGAAACTTGAAACTTGAAACCTTAAACTCCCTCAAAACAAAGTGGGCCGATAGCTCAGTCGGTAGAGCAACTGGCTTTTAACCAGTGGGTCGCAGGTTCGAGTCCTGCTCGGCTCACCACTTATTTGCAACAATTTACAGGCGACCATACGGTCGCCTGTGGTGCTAAAAGCCCACATTCGCGCCCACATTGGATGCTCTTTTCAAGCAATTCTTGGAATAACTCGATCACGTCGCGAATGAGCGGGTTCGCGCGAAACGGCTAATTTCGAGCCCTTGCGTTCTCAGGAACTGAGAAAATCATTAGCTGCTGCTTTGCGGCGCGCGAAGTCGGTTCGGTCCTGGATATATTTGGAAGAATTGTTCGACAGTACCATCAAAGAAGTTTCAGAAAGGACTCATATGAGTTGCCAAAGTGATGTACAGAAACGACCTGAGCGGAGCAAAAATCTGAACGACCTATTCTTCGTTAATGTTTAGTTAACCGCGCCCACAGTAATTGTACCAGCACCGTAGTAATTGTCGCGATGAAAGGAGTCATTATGAGACCTAAAAAGTACCTCACCTGATGAAAACTCATCGGCCAAGTCGGATAACTCTCCTTCGCTATTTCATATGTTTTCTTACGCCCCGCAAGAAGCTCAGCTTCCTTCTCGGCATCCACATTCTGCAACTCTTCGGCCAATTTCCCGAGCTTGTCATTACGATACTCAATCATGGCCTTATGAGGCACCCACAGCCAGCCCCAAAGAAACATGGGAAGAAGCATGCAAGCTGCACCTGCCATATAGACCTCGCTCCGGTTTAGAGTCACATGCAAGCTATGATCGTGATATGACAAGACCCTCCCTACTGTGGCTAGTGAAACAAAGATCGCGAGCACAACTGCATATCTCAAAAGCATGCGGCCTATCGGCCTAAAGCCGCCGACACCGTCCACGTGGAGTGGGCTTATTTTGACTTCAAACAAGTCAAAGAGGCGCTTTGTTGAAAACAAGGTCAGGCAGAATTTGATGATTGAGACTAGATACGCATAATACGGCAGCGCATAAACGAACACGAGAGCCACTACCTCTAACCAAAAAGGGCGTTTGTGTGAATAGGTGAGCATGCGGTGGATCCAGAACACGACCACAAACGTGAGCCCCAAAACTGAACAGATCCTTTTATCAATTCTCCTAGCTGTATCATTTTGAAAATCGTCAGAGTTGTAACTAGCGCGTGCCTTTGCGATCACTCTATTACTCTTCAAGCCATTAAATAAATCGGCGATCCAACGCGGCAGCAGAAAATACACGGACAAACCAAAGGAGATAATTAGAAGCTTCCTGATTGAAGTTAAGACTTCGAAGGGTCGTTCAGCAGGCGCTTCCCTTAGAACATCAGCCACGAAAACAAGCCCAGCCAACAGTACGTTAAGGATCACCGTCAGAGGGGCGCCTAACTTTTCATGAAGCAGCCTGAATACCGGGTCCTGGGTCACAAGCTGCTCGCTCGACAAGGGGCGCCCTTGGTTTGTCGAGGTTGTTTCTGGAGCTGCTGGGTAGTCGTTGACGTTACTCATGATCGGAACCTCTTGCTTAGCACCACGCGAATCTGCGAATGTTGCGCTCGCGCACTCAAAGTTCTGTCAACGCTTGGACTGTTTCATCTGAGTCACCTGAAAAAAGAGAGCCCGATGCTTATCATGTTGTCATTGGTGCCGATGTTTTCATTCCTATGGACTCCGTCGGAGGCGTGGTAAAACTTATACCCGAAAGTTAATGCCTTTTTCTTACTGGCAAAAATATCAACGCCGAAGTCGAGGCTGTACGTGAAATTCAACTTCCTACCTTCCCGAGGGACGGGCCGAGCATAGAACACGAGACCGCCGCTCATACTAACGAAAGGCTTTACACGCGAGCGCCGCAGGTAAGAAACTTTCAGACCGCCGTAATTAATCCCCACCCCGTATACCTTGCCAACAATCCCACGTCCATCGCGTTGATTGAAGACAAGATTTAGAGGAATGACGTCTGCAACGTACTCCAGCGTGCCCAGGTGATTCGTGCCTACGATCCTTCCATACCTGAGGCCCAACATGGCGAGTGGCCTGTAGGTGCTCCCGATGAGCGTTGGCGCATCGAACGAGCTCGCTCCCCAGACGGCAAATTCAGTGTCCCCTTTCACAAGTCTATACTCGCAGTCTTTCGGGGCCACACTTCGGGCGGCTGGGTTGAACCCGCCATTGGACACTTGTGCGCGAATCTGGATCGGGTTCAACGCCAAGACCAAAGAGAAGAGTGAAGTCGGCAATATGCTTCGAGTTACCGCGGACATAATAAGCGCTGTAAAGGAGGAGAGGCTTAACAAGTGGCTGGCAAATAGAGAAATGTGCGAGTTAAGCAATTCAGAGAAGGATTGAATCGCTAATCGGTCCCCAACGTGAGGTGCTGATGTCATGATCTGAGGCCCGTCTAGATGACAAGAGCAGGTGAAGAAAACTACGACAATATACCAAGGATCTTGGGCTAAACCCTCAGACAAGTCAAGGTTCTTGCAATGGGCGCTATGAGGCGAGTTTTCGAACTTATCTTTGAAAATATTCGCGCCAACTCTTCAGACGAAGCTTGCAGCTTCATCGCGCGTTGCAGGGTCGCCAGATCAGCTTTCTCAAAAGCATAGAAGCGCACGATGTCAGCGATAGGCGCCAACTTGTATCATTTAGCAGAGGGCCGACCGATTACTCAGGTCAAAAGGCAAGCGATACTCGCTGCCCTTAGGATCATTGATGATGGGTATTCGCTCTTGTAGATGTATTTCATGCCTTCAGACGCAGTCTGATTTGAGTAGCGTTTACTGCCGGCGCATCGGAACGCGGCTTCCGCACGATCTTGTAATTTCAGGCGCACGAATCAGCCTACCCCGTTGCGGCGTGAATACGGCTGCGTTCGCGTGGTACGGCTAGTTTCGAACCTTTGCGTTCACAAGTAGTCAAAAAATCACTAAGCTGCTCCTGGTTGTAGAGCACACGGGTCCCGATGCGAAAGAACCGAATTCGCCCGGCCTCCCGTGCCCGCAGCAAAGTGATGCGCGAAATACCTAAACGCGCAGCCGCTTGTTTCTCTGACATTAGGTTGTGGTTGTCTTGATAGTCATTCATAACTCCCCCAGTTAACAAAGACTTCATCAGTGGTTTCGCTATAGGGCGAATTCAAGTTCGACCTCCTCAGACTGTGCAGCGTCGTTCCCAAGCACTTCAGTCTGTTCGTAGTCGTCCAAAGTGCTTTCCTCGAGACCCTGATGGAAAGCCGAGTCTGCTCGATCCCGAAGGGCATCTTGACTGGATTCGTTGCGCTGGTTCTGACGTTGATCGAAGCTTTCTTTCGTGGCTTCCAGCGCCATCTCTTTATCGACACGGCGATCCAGAGCGCCGCGTAATTCTTGAATTGAGTTTGTGTAAATGATCGCGTCTTCTCGGGCGCGCGAGACGGCAACATAGGCCATTCGATCATTAACCAATACTCGCGATTCGCTCGTATCGGCGTTTATGAGGACACGGTCAACCGTAGTTCCCTGTGAAGAATGGCTTGTAACACCGTAGCCGTGATCGATATGACGAAAGTGATCCTTCTCGAAGCTGACTTCACGTCCGCTGTCGAGCTTTACCGTTAGCTCCTCATCACCAATCTTCGCAATGGTTGCGAGTTCGCCATTGGCAACGCGTTTTTCACTCAAGGGCGCACGGAACTGAATGCGGTCGCCTTCAGCGAATTCGCGCTCGGCTTCGCGATAGACGCTCACGCCTGAGAGTCGCTGCGGGTTGTAGGTGAGTTCGCGTCCGTTTTCGAAGTGAACCGTAATCTCATTCTCCTTATGATTCTTTGCGGTCACGCGGGCGTAGTCGCCAACCTCAACGCCATAGACCTTGCTGGCGTGGTTGTATCTGAGGATGTCTTCGCCCGGCACATAGGCATTGGCAAAGGTACGTTCGGTGCCAGTCATGTCTTGACGATTCACATACACCGTCATCTGATGATCGTCTCGGCTGACCTTGCCGTCGCGCTGTAGCTGTCGGTGAATGAGGGAATTAAGTTGGACGCGTTCCCGATTACGCGGAGAAACGACGAGCGTGTTGTCCGGGCTTTCACAATATGCGTTGGCGATTGTTTTTAAGCGCTGCTTTGTACTGACGATTTCAATGATCCGCCCTTGCTGTTCAAGGCTGTCGATCGCTAGGCGCATTTCCCTCGCTGAGAGTTTCTCAACGGTGCGCTTCAATTCGGGTTTCCGCTGACGAACGATTTCACTCAGTTTGACAGTCGCCATTCCATGCTTTTGAAACTGTTCGAAGGGTGTGCCAGCTTCAACGGCTTGATGCTGTCGGCTATCGCCGACGAGTAACACCTTGTCGGAGGAATTGAGCCGGGCAAAGAACTTGTGAAGATTCCTGGTGCTGGCAAGTGAACTTTCATCCAGCACGAAAAGCCGATTGTGAGTCGCCGGCGCTTCCTCTCGCCGGCGGATGAACTTCTGTAGCGTCTCTGATTGAATTCCACTTTCTGCGAGCTGCTTGGTTGCTCGTGTAGTAGGCGCAAAGCCACGAACCTCGTATCCCTCTTTCTCGGCTGCTTCTCTCAGAACCGATAGCGCTGTGGTCTTGCCTGTGCCCGCGCCGCCTTGTAATCCAATGATCTGATCGCGACTGGTGAGGATCTGCTCAACTGCTGCGTGTTGGTTGTCGTTTAATCTGAGTTGTTGTTTCTCTGCGATGGCGTCAACTGTCTGCCGCGCATCGTTGCCGACTATCGGGATACGTTGCCCTTGTCCGTCGAGCATGGTTTGAATGTTGGACTTCTCCATATCCAACATTCGCTGCGTTGTCGCCTCGCGCGGTTTCCGTTCGCGAATGATCTCAATGAACTCGCCACGCTGAATGCGTTGATGAAGCTCGGTGGCCACTGCTTCGTATGTGGTCAATCCCATGTTGCGTCGCAGCGCATCAGCCATTACCTTCCGCATATCGGTCACGGCCTCGCGTTCGGTCGCATTGTCACGAGCGAAGGTCACTGCTTCCTGCGCACGTTGAGTGATCTCATCCCGAGAGAATTTGATTGGCTCACGCTGCCTCGCCTGCTCAACTGAGCGGCGCGCTTGGCTGTCATAACGTGCGTCCATTTCCAGCGCCCGATCTCTCATTTCCGCATGGTCATAATGTTTGCTTGCTCGGTCTGCGCGCGCCGCTGCCTGGTTCAATCCCGCACCTTCTTTGACGGTGAGCCCTTGTTGTTCAAGGCGCTCCTTCATCGCCGCCGCTTCTTTACGTAACTCGACACTGCGTGGGCTGCTTTCCTGTAGATAATCCTTGCTGAATCCCTTGATCTCAGGTGCGCCCGTCCGTGAATCGACTTCGATTTCGTAACCGAGCTTCTGAAGGCTCTCGGCTAAGTTCACTCGATAGAGAGCGGTTGCGTATTGCTGGCTTCGATATAGCTCAAGTGGTTGTAAGGGCTTCGTCTTTCCGTCCTCAGTCTTTGTGACATTGAAGATGACAACGTGCGTATGAAGTTGTGGTGCGGCATAGCCGGTCTCGTGATCAGGCCGCGCCGCAGTGTGCTCGAACTGCGCTGCAACCATCTTGCCCGTAGTAACTGCGGGCTTGTTGCCGCCCATTCGCGCTTGTGTGAATTCTTCGAATATTTTCAGTGCTTCATTAACAGCTTCTCGATGCGCAACACGGACTCGTTCGTCATTTCCGACGAGCGCCGCAAGCGATACTGACTTCGGCGCGCTGAAGGTCGCGTCCCAACCCGCTCGGTGTTCGCTGGTCGTTATCTCCTCACCGTATCTGTTGACCTCTTCTCTCGACTTAACCGTGCGAACGAGCTGTTCACCAGTGTGCGGGTCTTGTCCCTCAACTAACCTCTCGTATTGTTCGGTTGCAACCTCTCCTTTCAGTTCCCACTCGTCAGCCAATCGGCCATACCACTGTCCACGGACTTCGCCCGATTCGCTGTAATAGTTTTCCTTCGCGCTGACAAATTCCTGCTGGTAATAGTCTTTCGCCTGCCCAGCCGAAAGCGCTTTGCTCATCGTCATCATTGGCTAGACCTCATCCCAATCAAGCTCCTCGGTTGTCTCGGGTTTGATCTCTTCAGACGAAATTGCTAAGTCGGTCTGTTCATGCGTCGGCGGTTCCCCCGCTATTGGCGGCGGTGGTGGTTCTATTGACTGCTCAACGACAGACCGAACACTCCTTCTTACGAAAGCGTGGGCAACCTGCTCGCGCTCCACTGGCTGAATGCGAAAGGGCACAACCGCATCGGAATATTTCCAATAGCCATGAAGGTTTCGCAGCGCCATGATCTGCTCTTTACTCACGACTGATCTTCGTTCGGTGAAGGTCGAGTAGTTGATTGAATCTCGACCATTCGCTTGAACCGTCGCGGTTGTCCCGACCCTTGGCCGCTCCTTTTCTTCTTCGCCGATCATGTCGGAAACCCAACGTGCGGATTCAGGCTCATTGCAGCGAAACAGAATCTTTAAGTGCGGCGCAGAAAGCATCGTCGCTGCGTTACGGCCGTAATGCTCTTCGAACTGCGCCTTGTTCTGCGTTCCTACTACCAACTTAAGGCCGTACTTTCGTCCTTCAACCAGAACTGTTGATAACGCCGGCAGTCGTTTCAATGAATGAACCTCATCGACAACAACCCAACATGGCCGCTGCTGGGCCCAACTCGGTGGCGCAGCTAATAGGCGTTTCATTAAGATGTTGATCCAAGCGGCCTGAATTGTTCGCAGGGCGTCGCGCGTGTCTTGAGTAGAAGTGATGAAGATCCAACCGCGCCGCTTGTATCCCCAACCTGTCAGACTAAACTTGCTGTCGCAATCGTCCAGTGAAGGCAACAGTTTCAACGACTCTCCGATCTCCGACAGCGTTGCCAGCACGCCTCCACGCTGGCCCTTTGCATCTTTATCAATCAAGTGAGCGTGCTCAGTGCCTTTAACGACTTCGTCAATCAGCTTTTCATCGGTTAGCATTTCAACAATCCGCGCAGCGTTGGGTTTGAATTCCAACATTCGGGCAAAGATGCTGCGGGCGGACTTAATGAAGAACTGCGCATTGGTATTCGCGTGATCGCGATCGGGGAAGAAGCTCTCCGCCACTAACTGCCGGTCGGTCGCGCCGCCGTTTCCATTCTCATAATCGACTTCTAAAGTTGGCGACCAGTAAGGACAGCGGGCATCAAGTGGATTAAGAACTACATCTTGTCCGGGATTGAAATAGTTGGTAATGAACTCTCCTGCTGGGTCATAGCAAACAACGGCTTCGGGTGGATTGCGACCGGCAATCATGCCCAGGATTTGTTGAATGACCTGGCTCTTTCCCGTTCCCGGATCGCCCAAGAGCAACAATCCTTCCGTTTCCTCCTCGCGCGGCACTCGCAGTACGTAAGAGCGGGCGTCCATTCCGATTAGCTGTCTGATTGCGTCGATCATATTTGGCTCCCTTGTCTGTAAGTCGTTATAGCCGTGCCCGCCGCTCTCCGATATTGGCGGGCATATTTCTTGGGTGACAGCTCGCGCGTCCCTCGAATTGGTTCGCCCTTTAAGTAGAGCCGCTGGGCCACTGCGTCGAGAATGGTCAAAGCGATGGTGCCAATGATGAAGATCAGAAGTGCGCCGAGCCATGCCGGACGCCAGATATCAGGAATGCTTCGGCCCTCGTACATGTGCTCCTTAAACCACTCGTACTGAGCTAGGTCGGGAACGATGATTTCGGCCCAGAAGAACTGCTTGTATTCAATTCCGCCTCTCAGATGGACAACCGGATAGTGGTGCTGGTCATACTGGTAGCGACCAAACTCATCCATGTCTATCGCGATCTCATCGTCCTGCGCGACCAGCCGTACTTCCTTCTTCGTTTTGGGATCGATGACGGTGCGGACGAGAATGGTGTAATGGGATCGCGCGCGAGACAGATAACTGCGATAGCTGCTCTTAAGATATTGCTTGAAATACATTCGCTGCAGCGGAGAAAAGGTGGTGCTGATCCAATAACGATGAATGACATAACCACCGGCACCGCCGATCAGAAACATCACGACGGCATAAGCGCAAAATCTGCGAAACGCATTCTTCGATCGCGTTCGACCTTCCTCAGTTAGAAATCCGAGTCTCGTTTTCATGGCACACTTTCTCCCTCCGCCAAATGCGGATTTTTCAAAATATTCAATTGTCGGCGGAGAGGGATCGGAAACGAGGCGGACCCAAAACAACTCCTCGCCGGTGAGCGCTGGAGAACTGGTTAACAAAGCCAATTCCCCAACGTCTTCTATAGGCGGAAGACTCGGAATGAAATTCCAGTCATGCCGAAATTTTGCTTTTTGTAAAGAACAAAAAGAGCGCGTGACTTAATCGCGCTCGCATAATTCAAAAAAAGACTTCCTATATATTAATGACGGCACATTTCGCGTTTCGCGGCCATCGAGCAAAACAATATTTTCTTCGGCAGTTACGGAAGAAAGGCGACACTTTGGCTGATCCCCCTGCGCGGTCTTCCAGGCAGGCCGAACGTTCGCTATCGTTAATTTTGGCTCTGATCTTTAGACTCATGAGCTCGTTGGGGCCCTCGTCACGTTTCTCAAAAACTGCGCTCTACAAATCTCGTTCCATGCCATCTATGGACGGAGTTTCAGTTGAACTCTCAGTCCCGCCAAAATTTATTTTCAAGGGTCCTCGGCAACTAGGTAAGACGCGACATTTGATCAGAAATTCCCGTGACCCAAGACTTTTTTTCCAAATAGCTTTTTTCAATCATTAATAGACAGAAGTTTTGCTCCGAAATTCCACTCAGCCCGAAGTTTTTTTCAAAGGGCGGCTGGCATCTTCTAAAGACGCGACATTTCGTCAGAAATTCCGCGTGGCTCAAACTTTTTTCGCGGAGCGTCGGTCAACCTCTCCCGTTCCAAGGTTCTCTCCAGCTATCTTCAGGTATCTCCAGTTACCTACACAGTGCTCGCGTGTGCTTCCAAGCGCTGTCTGTTGTAAATGACAACAACGTATGTGAAACACAACATCCCTAACACTTCGATTCCAAGGCGAATCGAAAACATGTCATTAGTGAGCGCGCCAATCGACCAGCTTGCACAATAGATCAATTTTGAAAATCCGTCTGTGTTGTACAACACAATCATGTTGACCGATTGCTTAGGAATTTCGAAGATTCTTCATGTTCTGAAAAATAGTTTGAAACTCTCGACTTGAGCTGTGCAAAAAGGCAACAGGCTCATTCGGTTGAGCACCAAGATCGAAGAGTTTCGTGATGGAAGTTGGCGGGCCGATTGCCTCATTCAGGCTTCTGCTATTCGGTCAAATTTTCCTTGCTCTAACGCTTTAACTTGTACTATTGTCTGCCCCGCCGGAATTCAGTCTCGCGGGTTCTCATTGACTCCAAGCCCGTAATCCCGAGCCCGCAGATTTTCATAAGAGTAACGCTCGCCTCGTATGTAACCGCTACCCGCAGAGGTGCTTTATGACTAAGAGAATCCTGTCCTCACTCATCGCTTTTTCGGTACTGGTTTGCACTCTTCCGCCGCCAAGCATCGGGCAACAAGATAAGACTAAGCCCGCATCCTCGCAGCCCTCGCCCGAGACACCGAAGAAAGAGAAGAAGGGACTTTTTGACAGAGCGAAGGACACAACCAAGAAGGTAGGAAAAGCCGCGACAGATGTCATAACGGGCAAGACTACCGCTGACCCTGTCGCTCTAGCTCTAGGCGCACTGTTTAATGACCAATTGCCGTTAAAGCTTGATGTCAGCTCGGCCTATAAGGAGGTTCCGACGCCGGCTGATTTCAGGCCCAAGGCTCTTCACCCGACTCCAGCAAATATCAATAACCCATTACTGCCGGGTGATTATTCCGTTCCTGTTCGTGCGACTTGCACCAAGGACAGTATTCATGTGCCCGGAAACGGTCTGGCTTACAAACTGGCGCCGTTACAGGGCAAACACGCGGATGCGCTTGGAGCATTGATCATGAAAGGGGACTTGGCGCGGGTTCCTCATAATACATTGCAAATGGTGGCTTGGGAGATTCAGGCCAGCATACCCTACGGCGAAATGCCAAAAGAACATCAAGCGCTCATCGATCGCTTTATCCCTGAATACAAGAACGACCTCAGCGGCAATTTTCTTCAACGAATAACGGACGCGTATGACAAGGCAGTCCGCGAACACCCCAACGCGCCGATAGCCGGTTTCGGCGAAACCCTGCGCAGCATAAACCGCTCGCGGACCATCATTCGCGAAGAGAATTTTAATTACCAGCGCTCGCAGATGCATTTGTACGACCCCGCGTTGGGAGAACCGGTCACACCGGCCGACCCAAGCGAGCCATCTCCGTGGACGGAACTACAGCCCGGAGTCTACGCGCAAATCCTCATCGTTGATGGATGGGCAGGACTCAACCGGCTGAACCTGCGAATCACCAAAGAAGCGGGTAGAAGCCCCAGCGCCGGATCAACGAACCGCCTGGTGTTTCTAAACACCGCGTACGCGCCCGGACAGGGTGCAGCGGTTGTTGTTGAAGGTTTCACGCTGGCGGAACTCTTCGGCCTCACAGCAAGAGCGGGACGTGTCCTTCGAGGACTGATAGCTTATGGCAAGGCCGCCCAAGCGCTGATAATGGCGATGAGCGGGGATGAAGGGAAAGACGGAGGGGACGACCCGGATCGCAAGAGTCGTTGGGAAGACAACAAGAAGAAAGCGACGGACAAAATGAAGGAGTGGGGCGAGGGCAAACCTAGTGATGAAGGCAAGGATGGTGAAGGATGGAAATGGGAAGACCCCAAGAACCCCAAAGGTAATCAAGTGAGAATAAGGAAGGGCGATCCTAACGCCAAGTGGGAAAGTCAGCGTGAAGATTATGTTCAAGTTAGGCGCGAGGGCAAAGTCATAGGGAAAGATGGCAACCCGATTAAGGAGGAACCGCGGGTCAGCACGTCAGATAAACCTGAGGCTCATATATCGATGAGAGAATGGTTACAGTGGTCAAGTCCACTCAAACCGTGATTGGAGGTGGCCGCGAAAAACTCTTGCGATTTGCTCCAGCCGGCGGCGGGCACAGCATATATCGGCGTTGCATTTTACTTGGCGTCTGCGTTTAGGAGGGGGTTAGACAATAACTTCAACAAAGGATCACGAACCATGAAAATAGCGCGACGTTCGTCTTGTGCTCTGATCGGTTTATTTACGCTTACTTTTCTGCCAATTGGCTGCAAGACGAAGGACACGGAAAATAGAAGAGTTGCGGCAAGATGGAAGAAGCCTGTGCTCATCGCGCCACCGATCGGTCAGGGCACAAGCGCCAAAAAAATCCGCAGTCGTGTCTACTGGAACAATCTCGCCACCCTGATTGATTCGATGTACGAAATACAGCTTGATGACAAAGGAACGAAACCACTTGTCTTATACCAGATTGGTGGAGAGGTTTGCGGCCTGGTAGCTGAAGAGATAAACAAACTCCAGACTGAATCTGTGGATGAGGACGCCGTACGCGCGGGACAGAAGACGTACGCGACGCTACTGACTGCCAAGGCGTTCTACACAGAGTGGGGTCCAATGGCCAAGGCACTCGCAGATGATCCAAGCGCCCTAAGTAAAGATGACCCAGGACATTCGTTCGGTGCTGGAGTCGCTGCGGGCCAAAAACAATCGGCACTTGAGTTGCAGACTCAAATTGAAATAGCCAAGGCTCATGCCTTACTGGTGAGCAGGTACAATGGAGTTGATTTCAAAGTTCCTCATGAGTTTAAGTGACTGAACGACTCAGGCTCTACGTGACTGACTTTGATCGACGGCGTTTCTGACGTGGTCCCAGTTATCTCCAATAGCACACTGAGCTTCTCGTAAGGTCGGACAAGTGCTCGACGCAGATTCGCTATCACCGGCCGGCGAGTTCGGTCGGCTGACAAACCTACTCCACCGCCCAGCAAGTCTTGATTGCGCCGTTGGTCCCTCAAGGGTGGCTGAGGTGGATGCAATGGAATAGCACTGAAGCCGTCAAGCTCTTTAGACAATTCGACGCTCACTTCCGACGAGACAACAGTCCCATAGCGATCTCGTCGCCCCTTTCCTCAACTTGAGTTGTGATCTTTTTCCAGGCAGTGGCGGTGGGTTTTTCCCCGCCGAGCATCAGCTTGAATCCATGCCCCACAAGGTAACGCAGCCGCGCAATTTCACCGTAGAGTATCCGCTCATTCCGAGCTAAGCCAGACCCTTCCTGCAAGACGGCCAGCAAGGTTTTGTGACACCATGTATTCGGGTCCAGTCCAGCTTCGGTGGCTAGTTTCTCGATTTGATCGTATTCCTCATTCGTCACCCGAAACGCAACATTTCTGATTCTCACAGTCTTCTTTTCAGCCATCAGATTGCTTCCTCCGCACCTGAAAAATCAGCTCACTTTTGTTAGCAAGTCTGCTCACGTTTGTGATCCGCTACTAACGATTCTAAATGAGAATCGCTAAGTAAGGCAGCCGCTCGTGTTAACAGATCGAAGTAGTTGCTCACAAACGTGAGCAACGCAGCCCGCTCAGAGCGGGGTGACGTGTCCCATTTTTTTCAGGTGCGCAGCACCTACTCGGGGTTCAATCAAATTACGTTTCAGAATGATGGTTAAGTTACAATCATCAGTTTCGCGTACACGCTTGATGGTCACAATGCGCGCTTGCCAACGATTGCGAATGAGAGGAGACGGTAATGAGCCAACCCTCACCCCAGCTAAGTAATCCATTTTCCACTGGAGCCGGTGGCCCTAACTTTGAAACGCGGGTACAAGCCGGATTCACCGTCCTCATGTTGACGGGGAGGGTATCGCCCTGTCTTCCTTCGTGGCCAATAACGAAACTGAAATTGCAGGGCTCATATGCGGGTTTCAAGACCGATGATTTCGTTGTAATTGTCAAAGATCCGCAAATGCAGCATGAAGCCAAGCTACTCGCTCAAATCAAACATGATGTAACGATCAGTGAGAAGGACGAGACTTTCAACAAAGTAATCGCAGCAGCTTGGAATGACTTTAATGACCCTACTGTGTTTACCGCTGGAGTTGACGCGATCGCTCTTATCACCGGTCCGTTGAGCGCGAAGGATATCAATCATGTACGCGTTCTATTTGAGTGGGCCAGACATTCAGAAAACGAACGAGAGTACTTAGACAAGATCAATCGCGTCGGTGGGGCAGCAAAGAGGACAAAATTGCGGGTCTTCCGAACCAGTTTGAACCTCGCGAATGGCCAGGATATTTCTGATAAACAACTCTGGGAGTTTCTGAAATCGTATAACCTGCTCGGATACGATTTGGATATGGAAGCTGGCGGAACGTTATCCCTGCTTCAGTCACTGATTGGCCAGTGTTCGGATCAAGACCCTGCCGGTTTGTGGTCTCAAATAGTCAACGCGGTCCAATCCGCTAATCAAGATGCCGGCACCGTCACGCTCGAAACGTTGCCACGCGAAATTCACGACTCCTTTGACCCACGCCGATCGCAGTGGGAACTGGATGTAAGAAAGTTAGAAGACCATGGAGACTACATCGTTAGTGGCATTAGAACTTCGATCGGCGGGGTTCACGTTCCTAGGTCAGAACTTTTTGCACAACTTATCGACGCGAGCGAGGTGTCTAGGTTCGTTTTAGTCACGGGACATCGTGGCTCGGGAAAATCGAGCCTTGTGCGGGAGTTTGCTGAATATATGAATGGCCGTGCGCCAGTATTTTGTCTCAGAACCGAAGATCTGGATCACGCACACCTTGATAACGTCTTTTCGACAATTGGCTTAGTTAGCTCAATCCGCGATATCGAGGCTGGGTTTGCGTTAATGCCAAAAAAATATTTGCTGCTTGAATCGGTCGAGAAATTGTTGGAGTTGAGGCACTCGTCCGCGTTTACTGATTTACTTCAATTCCTCAAAAAGAATCTTGGCTGGACTGTCGTTGCCACAGGCCGCGACTACGCGTACCAACAGGTGGTCTTTAACTACTTCCAACCGACGGGACTTAGCCACACATCGTTACCGATCACCAACTTCAATGATCGCGAAGTCCAAAGTCTCTGCGAAAGCCTTGAGCCATTAAGAGCTATCGCCGCCAATCCGTCACTCGAACCGTTACTTCATAATCCGTTTTTTGCAGAACTGGCTTTACGAGTCACCGAAGCGGGAACGGAATTCTCGGCCGAACAAGGGGAAAGAGAGTTTCGAGCAGCCGTCTGGAGGGATGTCATTGCGAAAGAGCAAGTCCGAACTGGTGGCATGCCGTTAAAGCGGAGGCAGACGTTTCTCGACATGGCAGTAACTAGAGCGAAGCGGATGGCATACGGAGTGCCCGACAGAGATTTCGATTCGGAGGCCATTCTAAAGCTAGAAGAGGACAACCTAGTGCGACGGGAACATTCAAAGGGACTGGTTAGCCCAGCTCATGACGTTCTCGAAGATTGGGCTCTTGAACAATATATTGAGGACATTTACCAGCAGTCCTCTAATGACGTACCTGGTTTCCTTGCCACGGTAGGTGATGAGCCCGCAATGAATCGTGCTTTCCGTTTATGGCTTTATCAAAAGCTACGGCTTGGCGAAGATGTGAAGTCTCTGATTCTCAACATACTGACGAATCCGAATCTGCAACGGTACTGGCAGGACGAAACGATTTCAGCGATTCTCCTCAGTGATAACCCATACGGCTTCCTTACTGAACTAACCGACCGGCTTTTTGACAATGAAGCAGAACTGTTGAAGCGATTTTGTTTTGTCCTCCGAATATCTTGCAAGACACCGAATCAAGATCTAATTCGACAGTTGGGAGCTGACAAGCCGGGAGAGTATTTGTTCCTGCAACCTTATGGAAGTGGATGGAATGCGATTATTCGCTTTCTTTTCGAAAACAGAGAACGTTTGCCGAGCGAGTTCGCGGCCCATGCTATAGCAATACTCGAGGAGTGGTCTTCGTCAATCCACATTGAAGCAATGCCACCGTGTGGCCGCGAAGCGGGTCTTATGGCCCTGTGGTTACTCGACCCTTTGAAGGATGCGTATCGCGATGATGACAAGAAAACTCGAAATAAACTTCTCAGCATAATCATCAAGACCGTACCGGCAATAACTAAAGAGTTCGACGAACTGCTTGATGCCGACATCTTTCAGCCCAAGGGCCGACGGCGACTGCATTACGTCGACGATTTCTGCAAAATGGCGTTAGGAACTTTTGATACTGTCTTCTTATGCAAACATGTTCCTGATACGGTTATCAAACTCGCCTTAGCGGAATTCTTTGTTGACGATTCCGAGGTCGATCCCGATGATGCTTGGCATATCGAGGTTGAACCTTGCTTCGGCCTTCACCCGTTTAGACATGAATTCTTCCCTGCGAGCGGTGCCAAGGGCCTATTCCAATTTCTCCTTCGGTTTCACCCGCGAAAAGGGTTGGATTTCATACTTGAATTACTCAATCGAGCTGGAGACAAGTATGCGCATTCTGATTTGGATTCCCCAGATAGACACACGACACTTTTCCGAAACCCTCAAAGCACGAGCGGTGAAGAGATAGAGATCGTGCTCGATGATGGGACTTCGGTTAAGCAGTGCTCCTCGGGCCGTTTGTGGGTGGCATATCGAGGTTTCTCGGTGGTCCCGTACTTGCTCCAATCCGCACTCATGGCGCTTGAGAATTGGCTGATAAGTATTGCTGAAGAACCATCTTCACGCGAGAGCTTGGTGTGGGTGTTCAATCATATTCTTCGCAACGGCAATTCTGTCATGCCAACCGCCGTTTTAGCATCGGTCGCAACCGGTTTTCCTCAGCTACTAGGCAAGGCGGCTTTGCCGCTGCTTAGATGTTCAGCACTTTACAGCATTGATATGGCTCGCACTGTACGTGAGCATGGGCAGAATGAAATCGACTTGTTTTCATCTCCACTTCAGAATGACCCTTTTGCAAAGCTCTACACTGCTGAACGACGAACGGCAGCAACGCGTCCTTGGCGTAATGAGCACCTCGAAACGCTGCTTACGCGATTGCAGTTTACAAACTTAAGAGAACAGGCCTTTGCAGTTGTTGACGAGTTGCGCGAAAACGCACCTAAAACGGAGAACTGGCGGTTTCGTTTTCATCGGATAGACAGCCGTACGTGGAAAGCAGTCGAGGATCGAGAAAACAATCGAATCCTGTTTGAGCCGCAAGGCCTTGAACCTGATTTAGAGAAGATTCAACAAGAATCGCAGGAGGCGATGGCTCTGCGGGATCGCTTTTCGCGAATGTATGTATGGGCAGGCAAGACCTTCGATAAAGAAACGCCCGACCAGGAATATTACGCAAGTTGGAAGGATGCAGTGGAAGAAGCGAAAAAGCTCTCCGACGAACTTAAAGGCGGGGCATTGGGTGATCTTTCAAGAATGTTCGTCGTTGGCGTGGTTAAAGCGGCTGCAGTTTGTTTACGCGATCATTCACATGAAATGGCTGAAGAGGATTCGGAGTGGTGTGCGGCCACATTGATTGGGGTAGTCCAATCGACCGCAGATTCAAACGACACATTCGCGGCATCTGATAAAACAGATTTTGACGGAGCTGCGGCCGCTGCTTCGGTGCTTCCAATTTTGTTAAGTCTTACCGAATCTGAGGATGACAAGCTCTTCATAAGGGAACTTATTGCGACTGCCCTGACACACGTTAATGCAAACGCACGCGCTGGCGCCGCACAAGGAATAAGACAACACTTGTGGCAACGCGACGCGCAGTTCGCGCAGCAATGCATTTTCGGAGCGATAGATTACGCGCGGTTACAAGTCGAAAACTCTCAGCGAAGAGGGCGAACAGATTTCTTCCCCATTGATGACGAATATGATGGCGATGAGGAACGTACCGAGGCTGAGGTGAGCGACTGGTTAGGTGAGTTCCGTAAGCGGCTCGCGAATGGTCGCGTATTGTTAAGCGCAGCTGACATTGAACGCTTGGACTTCAAGACTCACAGCCCGTGGTACATTTTGACGCCGTGCCTAATGATTCCCGATGGCTCGACGGATTCGATTCACGTTGCGCTATTTTCTCGAATGCTATCCCTATTCTTTGCAATCGAGGAGTCCACTCGAAAGCATCGTCAAGATGATAGGATCGAAAACGATATTTGGATTAATGCTGAACCGCGACTCAACTTTACAAAGAGGTTCGCCGAGTATCTAGTTTCTTTGGGAGCGTCGGGTTTTAAGATCTTCGCTGACCTTCTGATCGAAGGATGCGAGATCGCGCCAGAGTTTGTTGACCATCTGCAACTAAACGTTGCGCTCGTAACGGAAAATAACAACCAAAAGGAACTCTACTGGACTTTTTGGAAAGGGTTGTCGAAGAAACTTGAGAACATCGCAATCACTACTGCCAACCAGAACCGCCGGTATCTGTCAGAAAAGAACAGTCGGAAATTGATTCGCGGGATGCTATTAGCTGACGCACCATGGCAAAAACTCGACTATGAGAGACAAGACATAGCTCTGGGCAAAGATCTAATCCTTGAAGTCGTTGAAAACGCAGGAAGGAACGCAGATGTTTTTGAAGCGCTAAGTTCTCTCATGTATCATTTTCCAAGAGTTTTCTTTCAAGCTGGCGTGCATATCTTGGCAAAGCATCAAGCAGAAGAGGGCGGCACTCGTCTGCTTTCAGGCGTGAACACGGCATTCTATCTGGAAGGTTCCATTCAACGATTCCTGCAAATTGATGAGACCGGCCCTCTCACTAGAGAGATGCATCAATCCTGTTTCACTCTGCTTGACGCTCTTGTTGAAACTGCGTCGTCGAGAGCTTACTACCTGCGGGAACAACTGATTCATTCTCGCCGAATTCTGTAAGGCCGGCGGGTGTGCGATAAGCACTTGCGTCGCGTTGCCCTTGCATTTCAGTATTCTGAGGCGAGAAGAATTGTTGTTGTGCGAGGCCGCCGTGCCCACCCCGACTTCTCACGACGGCCTCGCGGCACTGGTCACTCCGATTTGTTAGGACGGGAGGGCCGTGCCTAAAGCAAAGTCACCGAATCTCGACCTCACTTTGACTTGTCTTTTGATCGTCTTATTAATCTTGTGACGCTCGCTGCAACGCGTTCTATGTCTTCCGGCTTTCGCAGAAATTCCTTGACGCCGGCGCGCCATGCTTCTGTTTCAATGTCATCGCCGGAAAGCATGATGATCGGCGTCTTGCGGCGATGCGTCATTTTGCGTAATCGCCGGACCAATTCAAGTCCCGTCAGTCCAGGCAAATCGTTGTCAACTATTACCACGTCAAAGCGAGTTTCATCCGCGAGCCATTTCAATGCTGTCAATCCGTGTCCACAAGTCTTAACTTCCATTCCTTCCAAACCGAGAATGTCCGCGACGACATTCGCAACCTGCTTGTTGTCCTCAACATGAAGAACTGAGATTTGTTTGGTCTTTCGAGTAGGGGCCGCTTCGGTTGGCGTTCTCTTTTGCGGAGAGAATAAGCGTCGCCTTCTCTTTCGTACCGTCGACCGTGCTTTTAGTAACTCTTGATGTCGGGTGTTTAGCAACGAAATGAGGCTCTGGTGATGGTTGAAACCAAGTAATCGCGCAGCCCTGCTTACGGAGCCTCCGCTGTCTCTCAACGCCCGTTCGATCACGGTTCGCTCACCTTCCCGCAGATATCGTCTGAGCGAGAATCCTTCCCACGTGTCGGGCAACTCCTCCTTTAGCTGTAGTTGTTCTAAGAAGGCAAAAAGTTGCGCTCCACAGGAAATCAAACGCTTTGAAATCGAAGGAGCCTGCGAGGTCTTCAATTGTTCGATCGCCGATTGATAGATCGAAATCAATTCTTTAATCGACAGCTTCTCTCCAAGCTCTTCGATAATGCTTAACTTGGCCCGACCAGCGCCTTCAAGATCACCTGCTATTTCGGAAACTTCGATTGCACGTTGCAGTTGCAAACGAGCCCTTGCCTCGTTGCCCGTGCGCGCAAGCGCAATCCCGTGCGTGGTTAATGCCTCTGCCAGCAACGCTCGCTCGTCGCCTTTCTCAAGAGTCTTCACGGCAGAGCGCGCACGTCGCTCTGCTTCGACCGTACGACCTTCGCTGAGCAGCGCTCGTGCCCGCGTGTCATTTACTTGCGCAAGGTGGACACTGTCGTCGATTGAGAGGAAGATGTCTCGCGCTCGATTTAGATGCACGTGCGCTTCAGCGAACCTTCCAAGGATCGACAAGACAAATCCGATATTGATGTCAACGCACGCTTGGAAGCGGATATGTCCAGCTTGCTCGAAATGAAAACTTGCGGCTGCATATTCAATCAAGGCTTTATCAAAATAATCATTGCGATGCTCAGCTTCGGCTAGCCGCTTAAACAAAACAGCAAAGAGATTATGAAATGTTCCTTGCAGAGCTTGGTCGGCGCTCTGCTGCACGAGAGGCAGGGCCTCATTGAAAATTTGCCGCGCATCGACCAAGCGATAGGTGACTATCTCAACCATGCCAGAGCGAATCATAAGAACCGCTTTTAGCTCATCGTCTGCGTCCCCTACGCTCTCAATTGCGCTGGAGAGTTGAATGCGTGCTTCGTCATATGCTCCCTCGCGCCAATAGCAAAGCCCGAGTTCACCCCGTGCTTGGGCTAAATTTACAAAGTCTTCGCCGCTCTCATAAATATCAATTGCGCGCGTGATTAGATCTTTGGCCGTCTCCTGACTGCCTTCGTCTTGATGAGTGCTGCCCAACCATCCCGCTAAGGCACCCACGCGGAGTAGCAGCGCCGCCCTCTGGGATTCATCGAGATCGTTGAGCTTTGGAGACTCTTTGCGATCAGGCCAGAACTCACTCAATGCCTCATATGCCGCTTCATATTCGCCAGCTTTCTCTAGCTCTTTAGCCAAGCGACATGAAAGTTCGACACGTTCAGCAAGAGGGAGATCGCTGCTCTGGTTCTTAAGCGAGAGTAACTGAGACTTTAAGTCCATGTGAGGCCCGCCCTTCTACATGAGTGATAAACTCCTTGCTCTAAGAAGCAAGAACTTCCCATTGGAAAGCCGTAGGCAATCGGCGTTTCCGAAGGGTCGTTTTGTCTTGCTTGTTTAGAAAAACTCGCTCAACACCACTTACTTACCAAAAGGAGAAGTATGAAAAACCTAAGACGACTTGGGGCCGCCGTTGCCCTGACGTTGGTGCTCGGCCTCTCTGCTTTCGCCGGTGATACGATGACACCACCTTGTGCACCTGGTGACACAATGACGCCGCCTTGCACAAATGCTCCGGCGACACCTGACGACGGCGTAGCTCCGAGTGACCTAAATGCTGGTCCCGCTGCAACCGCTGGACCTGATTACTCAGTCACCGGCGTAGCTGTGGACGTTCTCGAAAGCCTGCTGTCGATCTTCTAACAGCGGCCTCAGTCTTAGAACCCCTTCCGGTTGCCATTGAAGTTCCTTCAATCGGCAAAGTAGTAGTTGTGTGCCTCGTTTGGCTCGCAACTGAAGTCTTGCAAGCTGAGCCTAACGGTTACGCAGGATAGACTTGAGGCGAACCATGATGCAAGCAATTGCTGTCTTCGACGCTATCAACTACTTTTCATTGGATTGGATAATTATTGTTGCAAGACACCATGCATACGGAATCTTCGCGGTTGAGGTGTCAGCAAGCCCGAGGGCACTGTAGAAACGTGCCTTTGAAAAGCGCATGAACACAAAGAAAGCCCAAGCTCGATCAATGACCGAGCTTGGGCGTTATGTGCTGCAAGTTTTCAATGCGACTGCTGTTGGGAACTATCCCGTCCGGCGCGAAGGATTTGATCGGCGGCGCGAAAGATTTTCTGTGCGCTCTTTTCCGGGATCGCGTCGGCGTCGTAACCGATGCCTCGATACAACCACGTCTGTATGTACCCGCGAGCGTAGTCTGCTCCTTCCAAACCAAGCGCTTCGCAGCACAGTAACGCGACCGACTCCGCTTCGACTTCTCGAAGGTTCCTCGGCGTCTCCTCGGTGTCTGTGAAATCACCTTCTAAGGTGTGCAAGAGTACGTGCGCCATTTCGTGAAACAGTGTCTTGTGCGGGAGTTGGGCCACGGGATTGATCGCGATCTGATTGCCACGGGCGAACCCCTGACAGTTGCCGTCTGTCTTGTCGAACGCGATCCGCTCGATGCAAAGTGTCGTAAGCGCTTGCTCCGCGTCCCACTCCGGGATTGTGATAGGGCCAATTTCGTTTCCGAATGTCTGACTGATGACGAACCAACGGGCTTTGTGGACAAACGTCGTATATGTCTGTTCCTCGGATCGTTCCTCGCTTCCGTTTGCCTCGTCGCTGCGGCGCTTGCGCGTTATTGGCATGCAAAGCGTCAAAGCCTTCTCGCCACGTTTGACCACTCGGCCTAACGTCTGCCACTTCGGAAACGTATTGATCGGACCTGGCTGTATGCCGCGCAGTTGGCATTGAATGAGCGCAAGGATTTGATTTCCCACGCTATACGACCAGAACGCGCTATACGCTTTCATGATTGTGCCGGGCTTGTTGACTGCTTCCACGAGTAGCGCTGACCACTTCGGAATGTTTGCTGATTGCGTTGTTTGTTTTTCTCTCTGCATCGTCGTTGCTCCTTCTTTGGTGTTTTTGAGAAGGTGTTTCCCCCTCGCAGCGAAAGAAGGAACACGACGGGGTTGCCCACTCCGCACACCGGAGGGCGCAACGAAGTGGAGCACTTGAAGAGAAGCGAAGAGTTGTGCGGATGGGCTAGTCGTTTACGATGAAGCGCAGAGAGGAACTAAATCAAGACACTCTCGGCTGGCATGGAATGCAAGCGGAGTCCTTAATTAATTATTTTGCACCTGAGGGTAGAATGTGAAACCAGCGCGGCAAAACGTCTCGCCATTCCTCTCTAATTTGGATGCGGTAAAACCATTGACATGCCCCTCGGACTCCGATAGTGTCTGCTCACCTCGCAATCGACGGTGGTCCTCGGAGCCTGCGACCTCCGCACTCTCGCTGTGTTAGCTACCAACGAAGTTGGCTCAAATAGACTGGACGTCTTGCTCGGCGAACACAAACTCTTGCGATCCTGATTTATGCTATGACAAGTATTATCTCGGCTATCTCGGGGCAATTCAGTAAGTCCTTAATTCTCGGCACATTCCTGCCAGTTGTCGTTTTCGTGATCCTTAGCTTGATCTTCGCCGTTCCACTATTTCCAGATACTTGGTCGCTTTTGAAACCGCTCGAAACGCTCGGTACTCAATGGAAAATCGCTGCCTTCTCGTTTATCGCCGTCGTACTAAGCGGCCTACTTTATAATTTGAACATTCCGCTCACCCAACTTTACGAAGGCTATCCGTGGGCAAATTCTTGGTGGGGAGTGAAGCGCACGAATCGTTACCAGTCTCAATTCGACTTGATCAACTCACGCTGGTTCGGGATGTCCAAGCTCGCGCATGCTATAGACCCGCAGGACCCATTGCGGGCAATCATTCAAGCTGAGCGCGAGAAATACATTCAGAGTCTCAACGTCGAATTTCCAAGAGATCGTAACTTTGTGCTTCCTACGCGGCTTGGCAACGTCATTCGAAGCTTTGAAGACTACTCATACCGGCAGTACGGCATGGAATCCATAACACTCTGGCCTCGTTTGATAGCCAAAATTGACAAAGACTACGCCGGAGCGATTGATGACTCCAAAACTTCGTTCGACTTCATGCTCAACTCCTCTTTATTAAGTGCTGCCTTGGCGTTAATGATCCTAGTCGTTGGGCTGATCTATCCGATTCGCCTAGCAGCCTGGTCGCAGTGGCGCTTTTGGATTCCGTGGGTCGTTGAAGTAATTACCTTCTTTTCCGTCTCTTATTGGTTCTACCTACTGTCAATTGGTCGAGCCGCAGCGTGGGGAGAGATGGTCAAGAGCTCGTTTGATCTCTTTCGCTGGGATTTGCTAAAGCAACTCGGCTTTACGCGTCTTCCAACTACAATGGCCGAAGAACGCGCCGTTTGGAATGATATTTATCAACAAATGCTATACGGCGACACGCCCAACACTCCTTTGGCCGACTACAGATCCCTGTCTACCTTCGCAATGCCATCCGCGCAGGCCGGCGTACCAGATCTTGTATATCTAAGGGTGGCCCGAGGCGTGAGTCGGAGAGCGCGAGATGGCAGGTTCATTGTTACTTTGAGCGTCAGAAACGTAGATCCTAGAGAGCGCGAGGCTAGAGATATCATTGTGACGGATGTTCTAGCCGATGGGTTTGACTATCAATGGGGCTCGGCGCGCCGCATCGACTCAGAGTTGTCGGTTGAAGTCGAAGGTGTCAACCCATATCAGTTTCGTGTTGGGAGTCTAGCGTTTGGAGAAGCGATGATCTTGCGATACCGCGCTGTTCCACGCAAGAAATGACCCAAGCAGGAAAGAGAAAGGACGCGACAAAAAAATGCTGACCGACGAAGGGGAAGAAGCAGTGGAAATCTATCTTACGTTTGCCAACGAAAGGCACATCGAACTACTCAAAAAATCGGGCATTGAATGTGCCGAAGATTTGGGGAGTGTAGAGCCGGAGTCGCTTGTCGTGAAGTTAGCCGAGACTAACATTCAGCACAACTTGACATATTGGTTGCCTGGACAAGAGATTGTTAGGATTTGGGTCAGCCAAGCGAAGCAAGCTGATGACCGGAGAGCGCTGCTCTTGCCGGGCCGTCCGGGTGGTGGTGGAGTCAAGTTAATGGCTGACATCTCAACTATGGATGAGGTGGGTTAACAGGCGGACTAACGATCCGATTGACCTTAAATGGTAAACGCGCCGCAAATAAACGTGCCCGCGGTGGAGGCAAAGAGTCTGCTCGGCGGAGACATTAAGAACCTAGATGATCTCTGGTATTTCATCGGTCAAGAGCCAGCGAACGGGCTTGCTGTGCTGGCGTGGCTGAAAGGCCTTCAGACCGAACAAATTGTCACCGCGATGGCCGCACAGGGCGTTCGCGAATCCCAATTGAAGGAAGTTTCGAACCTGAAAAGGTTTAGGCTGCGGCTTAATCAGTATTGGCTTGAGGTCGGCTTATGTGTAGGACTGTTGTTTCTAATCATGCTCGGATTCCGAGCCTTTGGTTACCTCGACTTCTTGCCCAGTCCAGTGGGCCTACCAGACAGAATAGTCGTAGCAGCGCGCGATCTGGTGCCGGGTCAAGTGTTGCGTTCTAACGACCTATATACAGCACGCCTACAGAGGCACGTCGATTACTTCGTTACCCCAACCGTTTACCCTGAAGGGTTAATTTTGAGCCAACGAGCCCCGGTTTCGCAGTTCAGACCCATCAAGTTTGAAGACGTACTGCGACTACAAGTGGTCGCCAAGAGAGATATTATCAAGAGCGCGAAATTCGTCCCCGAGGATCTCATGGTAACTTGGTCTCCGTACCAGCCAGATGCCCTCACGAACCCACAACAAGTCTTGAATCTCTTTTCGCGTTATGACATTCCTGGTGGCGCAGTCGTGTCTTGTAAGTTCCTCTATTCGGATACCCGAACTGATGATCCGTGCCCTTCATTGCGCTGACTTCTCTGCCTTGCGGATGAGTTCAGGAGTACCTTTGACAATGCTATACTTCCAAGATGTTGAGAGGAATTCACTATGACTCAAACAGTGAGTGTAGACGAGGCTCAAAATAAGTTACAGGACTTGCTCGCAGATGCTTTGGCGGGTAACGAAGTAATAATCACAGAGCACGGCACGCCAGTGGCGCGTCTGGTTCCGGTTGTGGCTCATTCTAAGAAGAAACGAATAGCGGGTCTTAATCGAGGAACGATCTCAACGAGTGAAGATTTTGATGAACCCTTGCCGGATGAGTTTTGGCTCGGCCAAGAATGAGACTCCTGCTCGACACTCACGTTTTCATCTGGTGGGCCGACGACCCGGAAAAGCTGTCACCCGCTGTGCTCGCCGCTCTGGAAGATGAAGCTAACGAATTACTTTTGAGTGTCGCCAGCGTTTGGGAAATGCAGATCAAGATTCAGTTGGGTAAATTAAAACTGAGTCTGCCTCTGAAAGAGTTAATTAAGAACCAACAAGAGACCAACAACCTTACGGTTTCGCCTGTGGCATTACCTCATGTTCTGGCACTAGAAGCCTTGCCATTTCATCACAAAGATCCATTCGATCGTTTGCTGATTGCCCAAAGTGTTGAAGAAGACCTTACTCTTGTGACCGCCGATTCGCAGTTTTCGTCCTATTCGATTAAGTTGCTTCAATGATCGCCGTCAAAACTGATCTTATTACTTAGGCGCCGAAGGTGTAGTCCCTAAGCGTTGATGGAGGTGTAGGGATGCGGAAGTACCAGATCGTTGACGCGGTACGGCGGGCTCGCCTTGAGATTGAGCGCGCGCTAGACGCGCAGAAAAAGGTATCAGCCAAGGTTGTTTCCCGTCTTGACCCTACGAAGATAACTATGGCCGAAATCGATGAGGAGATCGCGAGGTGTCGGCGAGAGAAACACCACTGAGGGTTAGGGAGAGACTCGGCCCGAACTTCTCTTTGACTTTTCAAATTCTCCATCAGCTATCCAACGAAGCCAACGATCCCAATCATCGTAATCTCTCCAAGGAGTGTATTGGCACGGGGCGCAGTTATTTAACGCTTTGCGTAACAAGCGAAGGACACTCATCATTCTGGGATGGATCTCGACCTCAGTCAATTCCTCACGCCGCAAGCGTTGTATATACGCTCGCGCCTCAGTTACAAGTCTAATTATCTTGCGTCGAAACTCGAGTTCAGCGCGGTTAAGCGACTCATCGTTAACATTATGATCGGATACCTCGAAGGTATGGATAAATCGCGGCTCGATCACACATAAGCGGCCTGGATGTGTTGATGCGAGCTTTCGGAAATCTGCGAGGCACAGTCCTTCCAGATGGTAGAAGCATCGGTCCGGCCTACTTACCAGCACTTCTTCAAGACAACCGAGTGGTAGATCCCGGAATGCGGTCGTTGGTGAAAAGGTTGGCCATGCACAATGCTTGGTACAGTTTAGACAATCAGCATATGCATAAAAGGACTCAGTGTTAATGCCATGACGAGCGTTGATGATTCGTGCACGCGCTTTGGCCGTCTTTGTACCCTGATTTTTTCGGCCATTCGCGGCTGAAGTTCGTTTGCCTCCCTCCGTCTTAGGGCCAGCCTTTCCGCGAAGGTTGCGCCTGCTGGCCTCAATCTGGCTTAGACTAGGGTTCCTTGGCACTGCTGCCTCCAAGGTTCTTCAAAACACGCGTCAATTTTTGCCGAAGATCTTCGGTCGTATTCGAGTAGTCAAGACGTTCGATCCCAATGATATCGGTCGGAATCGAGATTCGCTGCATTTCTCGGCGTTCTTTGCTGCAGATAATCACGGCCGGCTTCCTCCGAGCCATGACCAAACCTAACTCTAAAAGGATGTTTGGCTTGTTCTCCGAGATGTCCACAATGGCAAAATCGCAAGAATCAATGTATCGGCAAACTTTGTTTAGAATATCGACTGTTTCAGGTGCTTCAGCAGTCTCAGCGAGTATTCCATGTTCTGCGCAAACTGAGGACACGACGTTGACGACGTCCCTGTAAGCATCAGAAAATGGACAAACTATGAAACACCTCATATGAAATTTCTGACCATCCCGCGTAATGGAACGCTCACGGGTTTTAGAATTCGTTAGTGGCAAAGGTCCAGACCACCAACGGTCAGTGAGGGCAGTTAGCTGGCGGCGATCTTCTTCCCACTGCTGCACCGCTCGACCCCAACTATCAAACGTTCGAAGGGCTTCGCGGATCAATTCCTCCAAGGCGTGAGTTTCAATCGGGGCCCGATCGAGCACTGCAAAAAATCGGAGCAAGCAGTCATAGATCGGGCGCAATCGCTCATAGTGAACATCAAGTTTCCCTAATGCCTGCAAGTGCTTGTTGGACGCATTTAGCAAGATTTCTTGATCGCCAAATGCAAGAGGAAGTGTAATCGGAGCAAAGTCAACAAGTCGAGTACGCTTGTTAAAGAAACGTTCAATGTTCTGACGAACTTGTTCAACAGACGCATCTTGACCTTCGCCTGAAGCGCTTATGAGGTCTTGACACTCGGAGAGTCTTCGCTTACGAGCACCATTCTTGGTACATACGCGACGGAGTAACTCGTCATCTTCCTCGTCCTCAGTACGAATGACGGGTATCTCCCTCTCTTCACAAACTCGTAAGAGAAACCTTTCTCTCTCTCGGTGTTCGGAGTGCAATGACTCAGGAACAGTGCAAAGAACCGACTTTTCAACAACAGCCTGACGCCCTAAGTAATCTTTGATGGTGACGAATTCGTCCTCGCTGCCATGGAGAGGGAACAGTAAGTAAGGGTGAATCTTGTCAAAAAACTGAGAATCTTTCAGGGCGAGTTCTTTGAACACCTCTTGGTTTTGTCGAATTATCTTGACGAGCCGACCATCTTTTCTGTGCTTTCGAACCAGCTCAGCGACCCACTGAAGCAAGAGCTCTTCGACTTGACTGAATAGCCGCGCGGAAGTCGAATCAGTTTGCACCCCCTCGCGCCCAAGACTAAGCTGGAGAACATCGCAGTTGATCGCAACATCGATAAAATTTAAGAAATCTGGAACAAAGTGAAGCGCGTCTGTGACGAACATTCGCTTGCAATACAACTTCTCGCGGTGATGTTCTTGAGGAGCACCACAGCAAAATGCGTATTCGAACGTTAGCCGACCGGCACTCGACCTCCCAACTTTGTGATACCAAGGTTCCGAATTCAACTGTGAACCGAACCATTGCCCCCTTCGAACCGCCCCATCTTGCTCCCATGGAAACTTCATCTCATTGATTGGGATTGGGCCGTCATTTAGGTAAATGGGGCAGTCAAGGAAGTCGCAGTACCTCTTGACAAGTTGGATAACGGTCTCAGCGTTCGTATAGGTTGTTGCTACAGCCTGCTGAAGCACAAGAGTCGCGGATGTCCCCGCGTCAAGAAGCGGCGTCTCATCTGGTTTGACATCAAATCCCTCAATTCCCGACGACGACCAGGTGTAACCGCTTTTAGCATTCACCTTCCGCGTTCGAAGATCGATCCGATCGGCGACGATGAATGACGAAAAAAAGCCTATGCCGTACTCACCAATGTTCGCCAAGTTCTTCCGCTCCAATTCACTCTGATAAATCTTAATGCCGTCCCCCAACCGGGACAGATAATTGATCAATTCCTTATCGTCCATTCCCGAACCATTGTCCGCGAAGGTTATCGTCCTGCGTAAAGGATCGACGCGTATATCGATTCGTCCATTTGCAGCTGCGCTCTTTCCATGTCGCGCGCGAATAGCATCGTACGAGTTTTGAACTAACTCGCGGACGACCACGCTCGGTGTCGAATATAGACGCTCTCCGAGTAGTCGAACGATTTGCTTGAGATTAACGGTGAATTGGGTCACGGAGGCTTCTGAAGCAAGTTTTCACGTTAGCTTTTCTTCGAATGCAATTTACCAAATGGCAACCGGCTCAGCAAACAAATCAAATAGCTCGGATTATTCAAGTTGCAATGACGAATCGAATTTTCTTCTTGGTCAAGGAACACTCTTCTCTTCAGCGCAGCGTCAGATGTGCGGTGTTGGCGAAACCGCAGGAAAGCTACTCGACGTATCAGCGTGATCAAGCAATCGCTTGAGCGCGCCAAGGAGTCACCTACATAAACGACGTTCAGCGAGCTTCGAAGCGACAACGTAGTTTCAATTTGGGGATCTTAAAATAAATCACTACTAGCGACAAAACAGCGGGCGGCACTAGGGTTGCTTGCAGTATCATGGGTTAATAGGCCTCGCGATAAACCCCATAATCTAGATGTTGTGCATAAAGTGCGTAATACCACAACATAATGTAAGTTTGTGAAAACTCGCCCCGCCCAGCCGACATGCTAAGTTACACACCACGCTGGACTTCGCATATGACCAAAACCAATCATCCTTAGAGTTCTAGGCTTCGCGTTCAATATTGGGTCGATTAACGACATACGGCAGGGTGCTTGGGTAATCGTAACTTATTCATTCCATGTGGTTTGCTTAAAACCAGACCGCGACCATCCACTCGTTAGACATATTGAGCACCTCCTGTCAATATAAAATATTGAATAATCGGGCAACCCGCAGGAATCTGGCGCAAATATGGCCGGTTTACATCTCGGTCGCTCTCGCTAAGCGGCTGCGGCCCCGCGACATAGCCTTCGAACCAATCCAACGACCATTGTGCATATGTGACTCCTATGCAGAAAATCCGAAACTTCGGATTAATCGGCGCACTCTCCGAAACTTTGGAAGCGGAAAATCTAGAACCGCGCTCAGAAATTCGACTAACATAGAATGGGACTGAAGTAACAGCTTTTTTTGCTCAAGCTCAGATTTACGCTCATAAATCGCCGCCCAGAACTTTTGGCCCTCCCTTATCCGGGATTGAGGCAGCATGGAAAGCCGCTAGACGCCGCGCCGCTTGTTGAACCGCTTCGCCCGTGGGATTTATGTAGCGCGTGAAGGTTGTCATTTGCGTATGGCCAGAGATCTTCATGACTTCAAGCGGTAGTATTCCTGCCTGGATCATTCGCGTCAATGCTGTGTGACGAAGATCATGAAACCTAATTTCAGTAATCTTTGCTTTCTCACAAGCTGAGCCCCAAGATCGCTTTACAGTATCAACGATTCCAAAAACCAAGACCTTCGGGTCCTTCGGACTCTGTTTCCAAAGCCGATTCAACTCGTCGGCGACGCGCGGCGTCATTGCGATCGTGCGAGCCCGCGCGGTCTTGCTGTTCAAAGCGGTGACGGTAATGGTTTCCGTTTCGAGATCGACTTCTCGCCAGCGAAGCTTTAAGAGCTCGCCTCGTCTCATTCCTGTGTCCAAGGCGGTTATCACGAGAGGCTTGAGGTGCGCCCGTTGATTTGCGCATGCCTCAAGCAACCGTTGCTCTTCAGCGAAGGTTAGGACTCGCTCGCGTCGGTTTTCATCTGCTTTGCTGATCAGAGGTTGTCCCTCGGAGAATGGATTGTCGCTAATCCATCGTTGCCGCTTCGCGAAGCCCATAACCGCGCGCATAGTTTCCAATTCGCGGTTGACGCTCGCGATAGCGCGTACTTTGTCGGTTTTGATAATGACCCACTCCCCTGCCTTGTTCTTCACCTTTCGGGTTACGGGCTGTTTCAATCGCGCTCGCTTAAACGATTCCAGGTCGGCGTGGGTGATATCTCTAATGCGCTTGCCGCCAAAGCAACCTACGAGTACCTCCAAAAAACCTTGAGGAGTCTTGTATGCTCGGAGCCCCGCAACCTTGCGCTCGCCGTGGTACTCTGCCGGAATTAGTTTGTGCTCCTTGTAGTATGCCGCCAATTCTTTGAAGGTCATTCGCTGACCGTCAAGGCCGCGATCGCCACGCTCCTGCAATTCGGCAAGGAGACCTTTGATGATGAACCGCGCTTGCGTTCGATTCTCAGCGCGGCGCTGTAGCTCATGACGCTTGCCGTCATTGCCGACATAAGTTACTCTCGCCCAGATGCTACCGTCTTTGCGTGTTCGGATTGAACCTCTGCGTTCTTTTGCCATACCTAGTTGGTCTCCCGCGCCCACATTTGCGCCCACATTGGAGTGCAATGCCGGGATTATCGGTGATAACGCGAGAGAAGGCAATAGGTATTATTTGCTAGAGAAACGAGAGATTCTGCGATTTTTGATACTCAGCGAAAACGGCTGATAACGGGATCGTACGAACTTTTAACCAGTGGGTCGCAGGTTCGAGTCCTGCTCGGCTCACCACTTTCATAAACGCATCTGCCCTTCGCGCTAGGGATTTGCTCCATGCGCAATGCTGACGTCAAAAGAAGACCGGCTGGCCTTAAAAGGATTTTTGGAGATGACGTTTTTCAGATCCAGCCTCATCTTCGCACTCGCGTTTGGCGCGGTCTGCGTCTGCCGGGCGCAATCCACCACGTCCGGCAACATTTCCGGCCGCGTTACTCAACACGGCAAGGGCCTGGCTAACGTTCAGGTAAAAGCCACTCACCAACTTACCGTGCGTCCCGACACTCCGGGATATGAAGCGCGCTCGGACGCGCAGGGTTATTACCAAATTCGATCCATGCCGGCCGGCCATTACTTCGTCGTTGCGTCCGAAGCGGGCCTGGTTCCGCTGCGCAACGATCAGGCTTCGGGGTCACCGCGCGAGGTTTCCGTTCCCGACGGAGAAACAGTTTCCGATGTCAATTTCGATCTCGTCGTCGGTGGCGTCATTAGCGGTGCAGTCACCGACAGCGCCGGGCGGCCGTTAGCTCAACAAACGGTGATACTGACCTCAACGTCGTCACAACCAAACCCTACGCTTTACGGTACGAACGTAAGTCTGATTCCGTTTTCCTCCGGGTACTTTAGAACTGACGCGCAGGGTTTATATCGTGTCAGTGGAATTCCACCCGGTTCGTATCTAATATCGATCGGAACACAGTTCACGGCTTTCCCCGCATTTCACGGCCAGCCGGCTTATCAGCAAGTCTTCTTTCCGAATGCGACTGATCGCGCTCACGCGCGCGCGATTGAAATTGCGGAAGGCGCGAATCTTTCAAATCTCGATTTCAAACTGGGTCAACCCCTCGCGACGTTTTCAGTTAAGGGTCGCGTGCGGCAGACATCAAACGGCAACCCGGCTGCCGGCGTCGCGCTCGACCTTCACATTGAGCAATCCGGCGCCCGGGCCGTAATTCCGAAGGCGGTCACCTCTGATGCCAGTGGCGAGTTCCAGCTCGACAAGCTGCCCGCCGGCCACTATTCACTCGAAGTTGCCGAGGAACGCAGCGGTCAGAAAGGCGAGTTCTTTGGCGCATCACCCTGGTTCGACGTACGCGACGCTGACATTGGCGACGTGGAACTTCGCGTGCTGAGCACCATCGGCGTCGTCGGCAGAGTGAGCGTTGCGAACACAAACGATCCGATCGTTCTGGGTAAGGTTTCTGAACTCGACTTGCTGGTTGAGGTCTCTCCAAATGACGGCGGCGCGATAATCTTCAAGACAGTTCGCGCCAATGCGAATCTCACTTTTTCGGCTTACGGTCTGAAGCCGGGCCGGCTGAACGTCTACGTACATTCGGACAATCAGACTGCGACCCTGAATCTACGCTTTCTCAGATTGGAACAAAGCGGACGGACCATTCGCGACGTAGAGATCGGTGAAGACAAACAGGTCAACGATTTGCGCGTGGTGCTCATCTACGGCGCCGGCAGCGTCCGCGGCAGCGTGAAATTAGAGAACGGTTCTTTGCCGCCGAACACCAGAATCGCGGTTAACATCAAAGACGAAACAGGCTTCAATGCCGGAGATTGGGTGGACACGAACGGAAATTTTTTGCTCAAGGCAATCCCGCCCGGAAACTACACTCTGAATGTCACCGCTGAGGAACCGGGCAAACGAACCCTCGGGCCCGCAGCCCACCAGACAATCTCCGTCGCGAACGACAAAGTGACGACTACCGCAATCGCCCTTGATCTATCCTCATTGAAGACGCCTTAACCAGACAACGAGGCGTTACCCTGACCTGAAAATGCTTGAAGCATATTCGCCACGGTTGTAAGATTCGCCTTCTCATAATTCAAAGTCGGAGAGGCAATACTATGCGAGAAATTCGTTTTGCGGTTGCAGCGATCGCGGGCGTCCTGGCCCTGGCAGGGTTTCAGAGCGAGCTGCGCGCTCAGGATCAAAAAGCACCCAACCACGTCCACTACAAAGAGCCGGCGCAGCAAACCACGTCGCCGACCGGCGCGATCGCGCCGCGGCTACAGAAGCTCGGCAATCACAAGTTTCCGGTTTCGACGAAGAACGCTCAGGCGCAGCTCTTCATGAATCAGGGGCTGAATCTTTCGTACGCCTTCAATCACGCAGAGGCCGGCCGCGCTTACCGCGAGGCCGAGCGGCTTGATCCAAATCTGGCGATTGCATACTGGGGCGAAGCTTTGGCGCTCGGTCCCAACATCAATGCCCCGATGTCTCCGGACAGTGAGCCGAAAGCGCTCGAAGCGATTCAAAAAGCGATCTCCCTGAAGGCCAAGGCCTCGCCGCGCGAAGCAGCCTTGATTGAGGCTCTGAAGTATCGCTACACCGGCAAGGCTGAAGAGCGTCGAGCGAACGACATCGCTTACGCCGATGCCATGCGCAAAGTGCATCTACAGTTTCCGGATGACGATGACCTCTCGATGCTCTACGTGGAATCGGTGATGGACCTGCGGCCGTGGGGTTATTGGACCAAGGACGGCACGCCGTACGATCGCACATCAGAGGTGGTCGCGCTGACTGAACAAGTGATCGCGCACAGCCCGAACCATCCCGGCGCCCTGCATCTCTACATCCATCTGATGGAGGCATATCAGGCGGGCAAAGCCGAAGTGGCCGCCGATCGCCTGCTCACCCTGATGCCGGCCGCCGGTCACATGGTCCACATGCCCGCACACATCTATCAACGTGTCGGACGTTATGCTGATGCGGCCAGGAGCAACGTCATGGCCATTGCCGCTGATGAAGACTACATCTCGCAGTGTCGCGCCCAGGGCCTCTATCCGATGGCCTATTATCCGCACAACCTGCACTTCCTGTGGTTTGCGGCGACGGCCGAAGGCAACAGCAAAGTCGCGATTGAAGCGGCGCGCAAAGCTGCCTCGCAAGTCAACGATGAGACTTTGAAAGCAGTGCCATTGCTCGCCGGCTTTCGCGTCGTGCCTTACTTCGCTCTCACGCGTTTCGGGAAATGGGACGAAATGTTGAGCGAGCCCGAGCCGCCAGCGACCAGCACGTACCTCAAAGGCATGTGGCACTACGCGCGCGCCACTGCTTATCTGGGCAAAGGCCAAACGAACGACGCGGATCAGGAACTGGCCAAGCTGAATGGCTTGATGGTAGATAAGTCTCTCGACGGTCCGCTCTTTTCGCCCAACACGGCCCGCGCGATTCTCACCATTGCGCAGGAAGTGCTCGGTGGTGAAATCGAGGGCGCCAAGAAGAACTACGACTCGGCGGTGGCGCACCTGGAGCGCGCCGTGCGGTTGGAGGACGCGCTGGTCTACACCGAGCCGGCCGAGTTTCACTTCCCGCCGCGGCAGGCGCTGGGCGCGGTGCTGCTCGACGCCGGCCGTCCGGCCGAAGCCGAGACCGTCTACTGGGAAGACCTGCGACGAAACAAAGAGAACGGCTGGTCGCTATTTGGCTTGATGCAGGCTTTGAAGGCGCAAGCCAAGAACGAGGACGCGGCGCTGGTCGAGGCCCGCTTCAAGAAAGCCTGGGCCGGAGCGGACGTGAAGTTAAGTTCGTCGCGATTCGGACAGTGATGGGGTAGTGTGTTTCGCTTTGTTTGAAGCGAGCTGTTTGTAGAGAGGCGGCTTTAATCAAATCTGCCAGTCCGCGAAGCGGACGTCGGCGTAAAGCCTGGGGCGCAAGCCCCAGGATCGCGTCAGCAAAAGCGATCGAAAGCCCGCGCAGCGGGCGGTAGCCGCATCATTGGATCGAGTGTCAAGCGCTCAGGCTATCACCCGCTTCGCGGGTTCAATCGACACTTTGGCACTTGTCCTGGGGCTTGCGCCCCAGGCTTTACGCCGACGTCCGCTCCGCGGACTGAAAACAGGGTGATGCGTCAGTACGTCGTTGCCCTGGGTTTTTGGCCGGTTCGTCCACGCGCGAATTACTTATCAACCGCGACCGTATATTCGATCCAACCAATCATCATTTCATCGTAAGTCGGATCGCCCCAGCGCACGGCTTTCGTGGCGTCCGGGTTGTGCATGTTCCTGCTCGAGTTATCGAAATGGGCGGTGACGATTAGCTTCGTTCCCTTCGGAATCGCTATCGGCTTCTTCAGCCGATAGACCGTCTGCCAATTGAATTGGAAACGCGGCACCGAAAGCAGAGTCTCGCGCCGGCCATCGGGATAAAGCGCCTCGTATTTCATGTCTTTGCCGCGCATGTGCATGTGCGGCATGTAACTAATCAGCTCTACATCACGATCGAAAGTGTACGCCGCGGTCACCTGATGATTCGGCGCTCCAGGTGGGATCTTGAAAAAATGATTTGGCACGGTCGCGGTAATGGCGCGCCTCGTGGGCGGCGACTTGGCAAAGACGATCGCGACGGCGGTCTGATCTTTTTGCGCTGTCTCGATCGCGCCGTGGAAGCTCGAATAATGAATCTGCAGAATTATGGTTGAGCCCGCCGGAATTCTTTTCGCGGTTCCCGCGGGATAAATGTCCGCGCCCTTACCGGGAGCGTAGGAAGCCAGCAGCATGCTGTAACCGGCGGCCCCGTCGTCGCCCGTCGGCCGGCGGAAGAGTGAACCGCCGCTGGCCGCGTTGGCGCCGTCATCGATCACCGGCGCATCCATCTTTACTCGCGAAAGCGATCCTTCTTTATAAAAGATCGAGGATGGATCGGCGTCCGCTTGCGGGAACTCGCCGCCCAGACGCTGGGCCGCTCCGGACGTCGCCTGCGGCGGCAGCACGTGAGCAATCACGTGATGAACGATGCGCTTGTTGCCGGGAATAATCTCGGCCGCCTGTACCCACTTGTCCTCTTTGAACCTGGTCGGAAACGTCACGTAGACATATTGATCGGCCGAGTGCGGCTGCACGGTATATTCCTGCGACATCTCGAGCACATAATCCGGCTTCCCAATTTCAAATCCCGACACGACCGGCGGCAGCTCCGGCAGATCTTTCGCGTCTCCTTCTTTCGCGCCCAGCGCGACCCAGTTAACGACCGTGTCGATCTCCTGCTGACTGAGCCGGGCCATATTCGCAAAGTCTCCATATCGAGGATCCGCGTGCCATGGCGGCATTTCCCTCGCTGAGACCTTTTGTCGGATTGTCTCCTTCCAGGGCAGGACGTCCTTGTATTCCAGCACCGAAAACGGCGCGATGTCGTCAGGTTGATGGCACGCGGCGCAATGCTTGTAAAAGATGGGGGCGACGTCGCGCGTGAATGTGAGGTCGGGTTTTTGCGCGAGTGAATTTCGGCCGGAGGCGGTCGCGACTACGATTACGATTGTTGTCAGGAACGCGAGGGCCAGCCAACCCTTCAAGGATCGATCTGCGGGCGGGCGATCTGAGGATTGCGCTTCCATGCTCATTAACTGTTTAAGTTCGCGTGCTTTCGAATCAGGTTCGCCAACGCTTCGGCCCATTGCGGATTGGCATTCAAGCACGGCACTAACTGCAGTCGCTCTCCTCCGGCGGCTTGGAACGTTTCGCGTCCGCGAATCCCAATCTCTTCCACGGTTTCGAGGCAATCGCAAACGAATGAAGGAGAAGCGACGGCGATTCGTTTCAGGCCGCGACGCGCGAGATCCTCAAACACATCGACTGTGTTAGGCCCGATCCATTCCGCGCGACCCAGACGCGATTGAAATGAAACAGTGTAGTCCTCCTTGTCCAGCTGCAGATAGTTCGAGATGGCGCGGGCAGTGGCGAAGCACTGCGCCCGGTAACAGTTTTCATTCGCGGCATTAATTTCGTTGCAGCATTCAGCGGAAGGGCGAGCGGCGCCCTGGTGAAATTTGGTGAGATGTCGAACCGGCACGCTATGAAAGCTGAAAACGACGTGGTCCGTCGTCTCGACGTCGAGGTCAGCGCGAAGACGTTCAGCCCAGGCGCTGATAAAACCGGGATCGTCGTAGAACGGCTTCACAAACGTGAGCAGCTCCTCACCGCCGAGTTCACGCGCGCTGCGCTTCGTTTCGACCACCGCGGTTTCGAAACTCGATTCGGCGTATTGAGGGTAAAGCGGGGCCACGACGATCTGCGAAGCACCGCGGGCTTTCAGATTTCTCAACGCGGATCTAATTGAAGGATTCCCGTAGCGCATCCCAAACTCAACCACGAAATCTTCATCATGCAGTCGCTGAGCAAGTTGTTGCGCGAGGGCGCGCGTGTGGATCAGCAAGGGCGAACCTCCCGGCAATTGAACCTTCTGGTACGCCTGGGCCGATTGATGTTTGCGTCGCGGGACAATGATCACGTTCACGAAAAACCAGCGTAGCGGCGCAGGCAGGTCGATCACAAAAGGATCCATCAGGAACTCGCGCAGGTAACGACCGACGGCCTCAGGAGTGGGCGCGTCGGGTGTGCCGAGGTTGATCAGAAGAACGCCAGTGCTCATTTCGGTACGCGGTTCAGCGGGTTGAAGTTGCCTGGGACGCAGGCGGCGTGCGTACCATCTGCTCCGCTGCGAAAGCGGCGCGCTCAAGAATTTTAGCCAAACCGATTCTACCAAGATAGTTGCCTACGAGTGCGATGTTTTTCGGCGGCGGAGGCAGCATAGTCAGAGTCCTTTCCAGTTCAATTGAATAATGCGGCAGAACGGTTCGCCAGCGTGTGACTCGCATTTCCAGGAGTTGGTCGCGCCGACCGTAAAACCGCTCACGTTCGGCAGCAATTGTCCGCGCCAACTCGTCACCACTCAGAGTGACAACTTCGGGATCGAGAGCGCCGCCAAAGATCCAGGTTTCTGCGTGGGCCGGCCCACGTCCCTCAAAAATGAAATCATTGAAGAGTACACCGCGCGCGCGAAAACCCTCATTCCGCGGAAACAAACAACCAAACCCTTTAAGCTTTGCCGCATCCTGCGAATAGAAACAAGTGACCGTAGCAAGTGAAAGCATCTCAATCTTGCTCAGCGCTTGAGCGAGTTCGGGCGCAAGGTTCTCGAGATACTTGGCCGCCGCCTTCGCCGAGAGACACACAATCGTTTGCCGATTTGCATCAGGCTCGTCCTCATGTTTGAGCGCGAACTCCGCACCGTTTCTCTGCAGATAATCCGTCAGCCCATCGATCAATTGCTGCATGCCGTTCGGCGGCGCGACGGTGCCGTGCAAACGCCCTTTCGCGGGTTTGGTCGTATTCAGATGATCGGGCAGTTTTGCTTTACCGAAGATCAGACTCGCGCTCAGCCGATCAGGATCGCCGGCGTAAATGCCGCCGAGCGCCGGCGCCAAAAGATACTCGGTCGCGCCCTGGCCCAACACGCGGCGGCTCCAATCACCAATCGACTCGAAAGGCCGGGGAGAAAACTTAGTGACGTTGACTGCGACACGGGCCGAGACGCTCAGCATCTCACCGAGTGTCAGCGGCAGTTGTTTTGGCTTCCCGCGATAGATGAAGCGACGGCGACCTTCGCGTCGCGTCATGACGAGCGGAACGCCGATGTCGGCGCACATGGCTTCGAGGCGAGCGGATGCGAGCAGGCCATTTGCGGCGGTCTCGACCAGGCCATGCTCAGTGCGAATGGTTTGAATCAAACCGCCGGTCCGATCAGAATTCTCTACAATGCGAACCTTGAATCTTTGTTTTGTGAGGAAGTACGCGGTGGTTAAGCCTGAGAAACCGGCGCCGACTACGTTGATGGTCTCATTCATGAAAAATCCCCTCTCCCGTTGGGAGAGGGCTTACTACGATAAAGCTCCCCATTCGATGCGAGGCTCAACCTCGCGTAGTCGTCATCAGGTCTGGCAGTAAGCTTCGCACCCTCACCCCAGCCGGCTCCCAACAGGAGAGGGAGAATCTTAAAGCGCTTGTGAAAAGACCTGCGGTCGCTGCTCCTGACTGCGCAGCCGTCGATCAAAGAACATGCACGCATTGCGCAGGAACGGTGTTCCCTTCTCTGTCAGCTGAAGCGTGTCGTTCGAAATCGCCACCAGGCCGTCGTCGATCATTGACCGCAAAAACTCGCGCGCATCTTCGGTCTGGTTATCAGTCAAACGAACTTTGAATTTGGTCATGAACTGCAAGATCTGTTCGCGCAGCTCCCGGTCTTCTGCACTCAACAGGTGGCCGCGCAGCGTGGGAATCTCACCGCCACGAACGCGTCGCTCGTAAACCGGAAACGCCTTTTCATTCTGATGAAAGCACGTCGGCGTTTCCGAGATTGCGCTCACGCCCAATCCCAGCAGCACCGTCGTGCGGGTCTCGGTGTAACCCTGAAAGTTTCGATGCAGGGTTCCCTTGCGTTGAGCTTCTGCCATGCCATCCTGCGGCAGCGCAAAGTGGTCCATCCCGATTTCCAGGTAACCTGACGTCGCCAGCATCTCGCGGGCCAACTCGTACAGCGCGCGTTTCTCTCCGGCGGCGGGCAAGTCTTCATCTTTGTAGCTGCGTTGCGCCGGCTTGATCCAGGGCACGCGCGCAAAGCTGTAAAGTGCGATGCGATCGGGACGCAGCTCGATGGTCTTGTTGACCGTGTCGCGAAACCGGTCCGGTTTCTGTCGCGGCAAGCCGTAAATCAAATCGTAATTCACCGATCTGTAACCAAGCTCGCGCGAGATGTCGGTGATCGACTTCGTCACTTCATAGGGTTGATGTCGATTGACGAGCCGCTGCACCTCAGGATCGAAGTCCTGCACGCCCAGCGAAATGCGCGTGAAGCCCAGGCCGTAGAGCAGCTCGAGTTGTTCGCGGGTCGTGTGACCCGGATGAACTTCGACGGACGCTTCGAACCGGTCACGATCAATTTTGGCCTGTGAAAGGATCGGCTTCAAAATCCGTTCAAGATTCTCTTTGGCGAAAAACGTCGGGGTGCCACCGCCCAGGTGAACACCAAGGAGCGCGCGCTCAGCCAGTGCCGGCACGCGATCGAGATAAAGATTCCATTCAATTGAAAGCAAATTCACGTAACCGTCTTCGCGGCCATGGTCGCGCGTGATCACCGTGTTGCAGGCGCAGAAAGTGCACAACGTTTCACAGAACGGGAGATGAAAATAAAGTGACCACATCGCGGTTTGATCGACGAACGCGTCGTTCAAATGATCGATCCACTGATCCGTCGTAGGCGAATCAGTCCAGAAAGGGACCGTCGGATAACTCGTGTAGCGCGGCGCCGGAACGTCGTACTTGGCAAATAAATCTGTCACTGCATTACCTCTCTAACGGTGTCAACAAAAAGTCTGACGTTGTCTTCCGGCGTCGCGGGCAGAACGCCGTGCCCCAAACCGCAGATCCAACCGGGCCAGTCGCGTCCCTTCAGCGGCTCGAGAAAATCCGACAAGTGCTGCTTCAATTCGTCGCGGTTCGCGTGCAACAAAGCCTGGTCGAAATTGCCCTGGACAAATCCGCGCGCGGAAGCTTCGAACGCCTCGCGAATTTCCCAACTGTGATCGACGCCAATGCCGGCGAGATTGCCCGACTCAAACAAGGCATTGCGCAGATGTGCGCGTTGCGTTCCTTTCGAGTAGTACCCGATGCGCGCTTGATTCCGTTGGGTCAATCGTCGCAACTGTGGCACGACCTGCGAATTGAAAAGCTGCGGCGAAAGTTCTCCCGCCGCCGTATCGAAAACCATCACGACTTCAGCGCCGTTCTCGAGTTGCAGCTCGATGTTGCGCTCGAGCAAAGGCACCAGCGTCTCGCAGAACGGGGCGAATAGCGGCAGCAGGCGCTTTGATTTCGTGAGCGACCCTTTGTGCGTGCCTTCCACGGCATAGACGAACAAAGTCCACGGTCCACCAACGAAACCGATCAGGCTTCGATCGTTTGGTATCCGCGCGCGCGTGGCCCGCATGGCATCGCCTTGAAACTGGAGTTGAGGCCACGCGTCCGCGACCGACCGCAGTCGCCGGATGGAATCTTCATCCAACTGCGTTCCAAGCTGCGGGCCACCTTCCGTGTACTCCAGGCCCATGCCGAGGGCTTCGAGTGGGAACAACAAATCGCTGAAAAGAATTGCGGCGTCGAACCCGAAGTCCATCACCGGACCGTATGCGACTTCCGCGGCCAGCTCAGGCTGTTTGCACAATTCCATGAATGAATGCTTTGCGCGCAACGCCTGGTAATGACGATGGTATCGACCGGCTTGGCGCATTAACCAGATCGGTGGCGTGCGCTGTGGCTTTCGCGCGAGCGCATTCTGAAAACGCGCGTTGCCGATCTGGAGTGCGGCGGCAAATCCCGATTTATCGGGAGGCGACGCCGCTTTGGATGAAGCTGTGGTTTCCTCGATCATGATTTAACTCAAAAGACGATCCAAAGCGCCGTCGCCTCCCGATAAATCGGGATTTGCCGGCGCACTCCAAATCACTCATCGCCGCACCACTGATACCCCACCCCTCGCACCGAACGAATGCAAGTACTCTCGGTATCGCCAAGCAGCTGCCGCAGCCGAACCACCATGTTGTCGATCGTTCGCTGATTCAGAAATTTATCTTCACCCCAGAGCACGTCGAGAATTTGATTGCGGCTGATGACGCGCGGGCTGCTCGTAATCAAAAGTTGCAGCAATTCGAA
>Ga0105242_10000200_pt1 | contig 46508 bp, 37 predicted proteins | sample KBSM24metaG_FD_81521 | JGI IMG/M metagenome (GOLD analysis project Ga0105242, IMG submission 81521) | Miscanthus rhizosphere microbial communities from Kellogg Biological Station, Michigan, USA - KBS M2-4 metaG | ecosystem: Host-associated > Plants > Roots > Rhizosphere > Soil | place...
ACCAGGAAACCACAGTGTCGGCCACACCGGATGGAGCGGTTGGAAGCAGCACAGCGCATCACGTGTTTGACGCCGCTGGACTCTCGATCACATGTAACCAGATCAGATTCCATCAGGTCCAGGTGGGCGTTGCCGACACGCCTCCTGTCGGCTTGGGATTCCATTCGGAAAACCTGACAATTGAACCGACGTATGACGAATGCTCGTTCCTCGGCGCTACCGTCACCGTCAATATGAATGGCTGCGACTATGTTTTCACCGCCGAAGGCCACGTTACCGTCGGCAGCAAATCAGGTCGTAACTGCACCACGGAACCAATTTTCTTCGAAGGCCCTGGCGCCAAAGTCGAAGTTGGTCCGCAGACACTGACAACTATCAGTTACCACAACGTCAAACCTGGCACCAGTGAAGAAATCACAGTCGAAGCGCTGGTGGAAAACATCGCCGGCAAATGCACGGGCATCTTCTGCGGCTCGAGCAGCTTCACCAATGGTAAATACACAACAGGCAACACCTTGGTGACATGCGCACCGAAAAACAACACGGTTTCGACAATTCCGTGCAAATGGGACGCGAAAGTCCCCTGAGCAGCATCGTGCAATGGCGCTGAGCTAGCAGCAGCTTGCAGCGCTGAAGGTTGTGTGAAGGAGGGGGTCGCGAAATTCCGCGGCCCCCTCCGCGCAAATAAGCGAGACCTTCTCGGCATTCCTTGACAGATACTCCGTCGTTCCGATATCCTGTCGGCACGGCCTGCTGATCAGGCGGTGCCGACAGGGGAAAGGGACGACGTAAAGATGGGCGTACGGGGGACCAACATTTGGCGCACCAAATCGGCACGCCTCTACATCCTTGTGGCGATGGCTACCGCCGCGGCGTCGCTCTCAATGAATATCCAGCGAGCAATGGCCGCCACCGAAATCTCGACGCCGCCTCCTGGTGAAGGAGCTGGTCATGTCAGTGGTCCTGGGCGCCTAGCGGTCGATACGGAAACCGGCCGCTTCTACGTAGCAGATGGTAACAATCGCGTCGCTATCTTCGACGCCGAAGGCCATTTCGAAATGGCCTTCGGCTGGAACGTCAACCAAGAACATCATGAAGAAAAATTCCAGATTTGTACCCCTGCTACTGGCTGTAGGAAAGGCAGTGTCGGCGCTGGAAAAGGACAGTTCAACGGCGTTGGAGCGATAGCAGTTGACAACGATCCTCTCAGCCCTTCTCAACATGACATCTACGTAGTCGACGCGTCCAACAACCGCATCCAAAAGTTCATGCTGAATGGTTCCGATGAACCTGAATTTGTCCTTACTTTCGGGGCTGGCGTGGACAAGACTGTACCGGCAAATGTCTGCACGGCCGCTTCTGGACACATATGTGGCGCCGGCTCCCAAGGCTTTGCTGAAGGAGAATTCAATGTGGGCCTCTCCGTGGCGGTTGGTCCCGACGGCGTCGTTCATGTGGTCGACGGCCGGTCCACCGGGGTTGGTATCGAGCACGAAGTGCGCCTCCAGCGCTATGAACCCGACGGTACTGCAGTCGCCCCCCAGCACCTCGTACGCAGCGCAGCCAACCCTGCCCCAAATGTCACGGTCGGTCTGTCTGCTGATTCCTCGGGGAACCTCTACATCGGGGCAGCCACGGTCCTCTACAAATACGCACCGGATGAAACCACCGAGCTGAATGAAATCCCAATCCTCGGCAGCGGCGGCTTTCTCGCTTTCAGTATCGATCCGAGCAACGATCATCTCTACCTTGGCGAAGTCGAACCATCTACCAACTTCAGGGTCATTTCCGAGTATGATGCTGCTGGAAGCCTCTTGAAGCGCTTCGGGTATGGGGAAATCAACCCGAACGTCACCGGGCTCGCCCGCCGTCTGTCCGGCGCCGGCCTGCCTCTGCCGGCGGTCTACGTCGCCGAAGGTGTCGGGAGCGGCACCGGGAAGATTGTGTCCCTCAGCCTTCCGCCCGCGGGCCCCTTGATCTATCCCGCGGCTTGCAGCGCCGCTCCGGCCCGGAGCGTCAAGGCAACGCTGACGGCACAGGTCAATCCCGAGGGCAGCTCGACCAGCGTCGAATTCGAATATGTCACCCGCGCTCAGTTCGAAGCTGAAGGCTTCACGAGCGCCAGCAAATCCACGAGCTTGGCCCTCGGAGAAGATGTTCTTATCCACCAGGCGAGCGTGCAGGTTACCAACCTTGAGCCAGAAACCGAATATGTATGCCGAGTTGTGGCTCGCAGCTCAAGTGGCGAATCGACCGGGCAGACCGGCAGCTTCGAGACGACCGAACGGGTAGAATTCGGCGCTTCGTGGGCCTCCGAAGTGGGCACCGACTCGGCCCAGGTCAACACCGAAATCAATCCTCAGGAAATTCCGACCGACGGTTACTTCGAGTACGTCGACCAGGCTAGCTTCGAAGCCAACCAGCCCGACGGGTTTGCCGGCGCGACCAAAGTGCCAATCTCCCCAGTCGGCGGCGAAGAATTCACGGTCGTAAGCGCCGCTCTGAGTGGCTTGACCCCTGGCATCACCTACCGCTACCGCTTGGTCGCGAAACAGGGGACGGTCGAACTCCCCGACGAAGCGACCCCGAGGTCGTTCCGCACCTTCGTGTCCGAAAGCGCCGCGCTTCCCGACGGCAGAGCCTACGAGATGGTGTCTCCGAGCGAGAAGAACAGCGCCGAAGTGGCGGTGCCGGGAGGCCGGGGTGGGCTGATCGATGAAGCCAGTGGTTATTTCACGGTCCAGGCGGGCTCCAGCTCCGGCGAAGCGATGACCTATACCTCCTTCACCTCCTTCGGCGAACCGCAGAGCGCCCCCGGCACCAGCCAGTATCTTTCCCGACGCGGCCCGGGAGGTTGGACGACGCAGAACATCAGCCTGCCGGGACAGGACACCAACGGTTTTCACCCGTTCTACCGGGGCTTCACGCCTGATCTGCGTTTCGCCGGCGCCGTCGTCTTCGAACCGGCGCTCACCCCCGATGCTCAACAAGGCTTTGAAAATGCCTATCTGCGCGACAACGAAAGTGGTGCCCTGCGCGCCTTGACGACCGAAAGCCCCCAGCTCCTGCCCGAACAGGCGCGTTACTGCGATTTCTATGGTGGGGCCTCCACGGACGGCACCCGTGCCTTTTTCGCTGGCAGTGGGGCGATGGCGGGCGCGCCGCTCGGAGCCGGGTTCAGCCTCTACGAATCCTCTCCGCAGGGCCTGCAGCTGGTGAGCGTGCTGCCGAACGGCAGCAAGGCTAGCCCCGCTGAGAAGACGGGCTTCGGCGCCGGCAGCGCCAGCTGCAGTAGTGAAAGGGCCTCCTTCCACTCCATTTCCACGGACGGATCTGTCGTCTTCTGGACCTACGGTGGCGTGTACAAAACCAGCTCGGAACCGCTCCTGGTGCGTTTGAATGGCAGCCAAACTCTGCAACTCGACGCCCGCGAAGGGAGCGCACTGGGGCCGCAGGGCGGCGGCAACTTCCTCACTGCGACGCCCGATGGTTCCTTCGCCTTCTTCACTGCCCCCGGCAAATTGACGGAAGACGCGGCTGCCGGCGGCGATCTCTACCGCTACAGCACCGGCGCCACGTCCCTGCTGAATCTCACCCCGGCTGCGGCCTCCCCGCAAGTGAAAGGTGTGCTCGGCGCAAGCGCCGATGGGAGCTACCTCTATTTTGTGGCGGGCGCGAACCTGACCGGCGAACAGCAGGGCCCGTCGGGAGAGAAAGCCGAATTGGGCCAGAACAATCTCTACCTCTGGCATGAAGGCGAAGGCTTGCGCTTTATCGGTACCCTCACGGAAGGAGATAACGCCGACTGGGCGGCGACTCCACATCACTCGACCGCGCGCGTCACCGCTGACGGCAATACCCTTGCCTTCACCTCGATCGACAGCGTTGGCTTGGCTGGATACGACAACCTCCGCAGCACCGGCGGGAGCTGCCGGCTCAACGAAAAGGAACCACCGACGACCCGCTGTAGGGAGGTATTCTTCTACGACGCGGCGGCCAACCAGTTGGCATGCGCTTCTTGCAACCCCAGTGGCGGCAGGCCCGCCGCCGGCTCCACGCTGCCAGCTTGGTCAAACCCCTTTGAAGGGCCCCGCTACCTCTCCGAACACGGAGACCGCCTCTTCTTCGAAAGCGACGATCCGCTGAGCCTCGGCGACGAAAACGGCCAAACCGACGTCTACGAGTTCGAGCGTGATGGCAGCGGCAGCTGTACGAGCGCGAGCACCTCCTTCTCCCCGCTCCCCGGAGGCTGCGTCTACCTGATCTCAGGCGGCAAGAGCACCGATACGTCCTACCTGCTTGATGCCTCCGCGAATGGCACCGATGTTTTCTTCGCGACTCGCGGGCGCCTCGTGACGCAGGATGAAAACGACAACTACGACGTCTACGATTCTCGTGCTCCGCATGTGCCGGGGGAAGCGGTCGGTTTCGCGGCTCCTCCAATATACGTTCCTTGCGTCGAAGTGGAAGCCTGTCGTCCGCCCACGACCGAAGCGCCGTCCGCGCCGAGCTCACCCGGGAGCGGGAGCTTTCAGGGTCCCGGTAACCCCAAGCCGCCGGGAAAGAAGGGGAAGAAGAACTCAAAAAAACACCGTCACCACGCTCATAAAAAAGGGAAGAAAACGGGAAAGAAGAAGGGGCACAACCGCGACTATCATGGGAGACAGGCCCGATGATCTTCCAGAAGCTGTCGTTTGCAGCGACTCTCGCAATCGCCGTGCTTTGTTCGCTGACGACCGAGGCTCAGGCTGATCCTGCCGCGGCGCTCAGCCTCGGTTCGGCGGCGGTGCCCGCGGCCTTCCGGTCGGGCGCTGCGTTCCCAAGCAACCTTGAGCGAGCCGATAGGTATGACTTGACGGTCGAAAACCGCGGTGCGGCGGCCACTCGCCCCGACGAGCCGATCGTCATCACCGACACTCTGCCCCCAGGGCTCGTTGTCAAAAAGGTCGAACTGCCTTTGCCGTCAATCAAACCCAATCGGGAACTGGTCGACTTCGCCCCCGCTGCCTGCGACACGGGTACGAGCGGCGAATCGGAGACGGTAACCTGCGTGATTGACGAAACGCTAACCGAAGCGTTCGAACCCGGTTTGCTCTGGCCGAGCGAACTACTGGAAGTTCTGATCTACGTTGAAACCCCCCCGAGCGTCTCGGGAGAGCTTGTGAACTCGGCCCGGGTGGAAGGCGGGGGAGGTGGCAAAGCGACGACGACTTCGCGGAACGAAGCCAACGAAAGCGGCGAAGCTCACGCCGGCCTCCAGCGATTCGTGGCGGCGTTGATCGACGAAGATGGAGCCCCCGCCAACGACGCCGACTCTCACCCCTACTCCTACACGACCTCCTTCGCGGTCAACAGCAAACTGCCGTCTCAGCAACAGGGGGGAGAGGCCCTGCTGCTACCAGCCGAAGGCAGCCTCAAGGACATCGAAGTTAAGGCGCCACCCGGTCTCACCGGCGCCAGCGCTCTAACGCAGACTCAGAGTCGATGCACCGCGCAGCAGTTCAATACCACGAGAGGCGTTACCAGCGAAAGGGGAGGCTCGCTCTTCATCAACGAATGCCCGGATGCGTCTGCCATCGGCCTGATCGCGGTCAACATGACCGAAAGGGGATTCGGGGTCGTCGCCGAGCCTGTCTACAACCTGGTGCCCCCGAAGGGAATGCCCGCCCAGTTCGGTTTCGAGATAGCAGGAGCTCCCTTCTACTTGAAAATCTCGTTGCGGTCTGATGGTGATTACGGGGTGAGCGCCCGTTTCATCAACGCCCCCGAAGCGAAACGGGTCATGGGGGCTACGGTGACGCTCTGGGGAGTGCCCGGCGACCCAAGCCACGACCGTCTACGAGGTCATTGTCTCAACCCCACTCCTCCGCTTTCACTGGGTTCATGTGCAGCGACCGGCGGCGATCCCTCGAAGCCGTTTCTGCGGTTGCCGAGTTCCTGTGATTCTCCGCTGACGACGTCGATGCTCTTCAGCATTTGGCCCAACCCCGGCGCCTTCGCGGCCGGTACGAGCTCCGTTGAACCAGCCCCGGAGGGTTGCAATCTTCCTCCTTTCGCGCCCACGATCGAGGCCAGGCCCAGCACCGTCGTCGCCGATGCTCCGACTGGCCTGCACTTCGATCTGCACTTACCTCAGGCCGAAAACGAAGCTCCGAAGGGCCTTGGCGAGGCCGATCTCCGGGACGCCCGGGTCACGCTGCCGCCGGGCCTTTTGGTCAACCCTTCGTCTGCCGACGGACTGGGCGCCTGCTCGCTCTCTCAAATCGGCTTCCAGGGGATGCAGGAAGGCCGGCCGAGCTTCTCGGCGCGGCCGGCCGAATGCCCTGATGCCGCCAAGGTCGGCACCGTCCAGGTTGCCTCACCCCTTGTCGACCATCTCTTGCCAGGGGCCGTCTACCTTGCCCAGCCGCATGAAAATCCCTTTGACTCCCTCATCGCCATCTATATCGCTATCGCTGATCCCCAGACTGGGGTAGTGGTCAAGCTGGCGGGTGAAGTCAAGCCGGACCCGGTGACTGGGCAGCTGACGACTACCGTCCTGCAGAACCCACAGCTTCCCTTTGAAGACTTTGAATTCGATTTCTTCAAAGGAGCAAGGGCACCTTTGCGCACCCCGGCAGTGTGCGGGCAATACACGACCACGACCTCGCTGATCCCCTGGACCGCGCCTGCCTCAGGCCCGGCGGCAACGCCGTTCGACTCGTTCGTGACGACGACGTCGCCTAGCGGCGGAAGCTGCGCCACGAGCGCCGGCCAGCTCCCCAATGCCCCGCGTTTCGAAGCGGGTTCCCAGAACCCGCTGGCAGGCGCTTACAGTCCCTTCCTGCTGCGCCTCTCGAGGCAGGATGGCTCGCAGGAACTGAAGGGTCTCAATCTAACGTTGCCGCCGGGCATCTCCGCCAAGCTTGCTGGCGTGGCCGAGTGCTCCGAAGGGGCGCTCACCACCGCGGAACACAAGAGTGGCAGGGAAGAGCAGGCGGCGCCGAGTTGCCCCGCAGCCTCCCACCTCGGCACCGTCACCGTTGGGGCCGGCGCCGGTCCGTCGCCCTACTACGCTCGCGGCGACGTCTACCTAGGCGGTCCTTACAAGGGCGCCCCCCTCAGCATGGCGGTCGTCACTCCGGCCGTGGCCGGCCCCTTCGATCTCGGCACTGTCGTCGTCAAAGCCCCCCTGAATGTCGATCCTGAAACCGCCCAGGGATCGGTCAAGTCCGAGTTCCCGACGGTTTTGCAGGGCATCCCCTTAGACGTCAGGTCGGTAGCAGTGAGTATCGACCGCAGCCAGTTCACGCTCAACCCAACCTCCTGCGAAGCGAAGGAAGTCATCGGCGAAGCGATCTCGGTGCAAGGGCAAAGCATTCCGCTGCAAAACCGCTTCCAGGTCGGCGGTTGCGGGAGCTTAAAGTTCAAGCCCAAGGTTTCGCTCAGGCTCAAAGGAGGGACGAAGCGCAGCGCCTTCCCCGCACTGAAGGCGGTAGTGACCTACCCGAATGGCGGGGCCTACGCCAACACCGCCAAGGCTTCGGTGGCGCTGCCGCACTCCGAGTTCCTCGAACAGTCACACTTCAGGACGATTTGCACCCGTGTGCAGTTCGCGGCCGAAGCTTGCCCCCAGGGAGCGATTTACGGGAAGGTAAGGGCCTTCACGCCGCTGCTCGACCAGCCCCTTGAAGGTCCGGTCTACCTGCGCTCCTCCTCCAACCCGTTACCCGACTTGGTCCTCGACCTACGTGGCCAGATCCACGTCGTCTCGGTGGCCCGTGTTGACTCTCACAACGGCGGCATCCGTTCCCGCTTCGAAGCGATCCCCGACGCCCCAATCTCCAAGGTCGTTTTGGAAATGCAGGGTGGCAAGAAGGGCCTCTTCGTCAACTCCCGCGATATCTGCAAGCACGTCAATCGAGCCACGGCCAAGCTCGTAGCGCACAATGGCAAGGTGAGCAGCTCCAGGCCAGAGTTGAAGGCGCAGTGCAGGCAGAAAAAGAAGACGAAGCGCCACCGTTACCGCTGAGGCCGTACCAAACCGTGTCCCGCGCCACGCCGCGCGGCCGACATTTGGTTGAACGCTAGCTCCAGGGATTTGTCGACGCCGCTCGTTCACTCTTCATCGGAAACGTCCACTCCTCTTGAGCGCTTTGGGCTCGTGCCCTATAGATGGGGTGAATGAGCCGGCAAGCGCAAGATCCTGACCAGTGCCCCCAGGGATGCCAGCTCCCTGCTCCTCCCACCGCACTAAGGAGATTAGAAGATGGCCCCAAAGCTGAAAGCCCTGGGCGTGTCCGCAATGGCTCTCCTCACGCTAAGCGTCATCGCGGCGACCGCGGCGCAGGCAACTCCATATTCACATCCACCACCGAAGAAACCACAGTCACGGCCACACCGGACGGGGAAGCCGGCAGCGCCACGGCGCACCATGTGTTCGATGCCTCCGGCCTTTCGATCACATGCAACCAGATCGCATACGACTCGGTCGTGAAAGGCACCGCGTCTGGCGGCCTCGGCTTCCAGGCTGAAGCCATAACAGTGGAACCGACGTATGACAAATGCACGTTTCTCGGCGCCGAAGTCGCGGTCAAATGAATGGATGCGACTACACTCTCTCGTCCGAAGGCGGCGCTGTCATCGGAAGCAGGGCAGGGAAAAATTGCGCCACGGAACCGATCACCTTCGAAGCCGCTGGCGCCAAGGTGGAAGTCGGCCCTCAGTCCCTGACCGGGATTAAATATCACAACGTCAAACCTGGCACTAGCGAAAAAATCACAGTTGAAGCGCTGGTGAAAAACGTCGTCGGCAAATGCACGGGTATCTTCTGCGGCTCAAGCAGCTTCACCAACGGTGAATTCACAACAGGCAACACCCTCGCGACATGCGCTCCGAAAGGCAGCACGACGTCGACAGTCCCATGCAACTGGCATCCGAAAGCCTAAGCGCATCGCCTGAATGGCGTCGAGTGAGCGGAGCAGCGACCGGGGCGTGGCTCTGCTCTTTATAGGCCGAGCCGCGAAAGGAGGCAGCACAGCATTTCTTGACAGATATCATTTCGTTCCGATATGCTGCCTCGACGGTGCCGGGTGGGTCCGGACCGTCGGCAAGGGGGTCTGTCTTCGAGCCAGGAGATCACCTCGCTGTGGACCGACCGCCAGATCAGCGTTTGAGTCGTAGTTGGTAGGCGGGAGGGAGGACAGGCATATAGACCTCACAGGGAGGGATTGATGTTTTCGCTATTCCGTGAGCGGTTCGGGATCCCCGGCGTAGTCGCGGTGATTGCCCTGGTTTTTGCGTTGGCGGGCAGTGCCTATGCGGCCAAGAAGTACGTGATTACCTCAACTAATCAGATCAAGCCGAGCGTGTTGAAGAGCCTGAAGGGCTCACCGGGCGCGCCCGGTGCCACCGGGGCTCAGGGCCCAAAGGGCGACACCGGCGCTGCCGGCACCAACGGCAAAGACGGCACCAACGGCACCAACGGCAAAGACGGCACCAACGGCAAATCCGTTGTCCTGGGCACTATTAATCCGGGGGACCTCGGTTGTGGTAGTGGCGGGGCCAGTGTTGAAGTTGAAGGGTCGGGCTCGAAAAAAGCAGTATGCAACGGGGAAACCGGATTCACGGAAACGCTTCCTAGTGAAGCGACCGAGACCGGATCTTGGGGTGCGGGCCTCCCAGAAGGGCCGCTAGGCTCGCGAAAACTGTACGCACCAGTTTCACTGAATATCCCATTGTCGGCGGCACCGGAAGCGGTTTTCGTCCCAGATGGTGGAAGCGTCGCCGGGAAATGCCCCGGTGTCCTCAACGGTGTGCCCACCGCCGAACCCGGCGTGTTGTGTGTCTACAGCAGCGGGATCAAGTCCGGCAACGTTGAACTGGGCAGTGCTGCATTTCTCAATTCGGCGACCCCTGCCCTTTCGGCCAGCCAAGTTGGGGCTGTGCTGCTCATCCCCTGTGAAGGGGAAGCACCATGTTTTGCAACGGGGAGCTGGGCAGCTACGGCACCTTAAGAGACACGCAATTTTCCCGAATTCGGGGAAGGAGAACGAGGCCCGCCAATTGGCGGGCCTCTTTTTTTGACACAGCGAAAAAAACTGTTTAGATTAATTTCCATTGAGGCAAACTCGCCTGTCTGCACGGCGATTTTTGCTGGACCGGAAACCAGTAAAGGGAGAGAGACAAATGAAGTCGAAACGCCTCGCCACCTTGGTGGCGGCTCTCATGGGGGCAATCGCGATGCTGGCGACGCTAGGGTCGGCAGCTCAGGCGGCAACGCCGAATCCTGGCTACGGCCAGTTCGCCGGATGCCCGAGTAAAGCCGAAAACTCCGAAATTTCGACCTGCCTCGTGACGAAGATCACAGGCGGCCATTTCAAGATGGGCAGCAAAGACGTGCCGATTGAAAACCCGATGACGCTTAGCGGGGGCACCAACCCCAGTCTTGGGAATTTCAGCTTCAATTCCAAAGGCGGGCTACCCCCCGTCAAACAGAAAGTCCCGGGCGGAGTTATCGGCCTGACCGGCCTGACCTGGCTAGCGGAATTCCTCGGCATCGAAGCCCTGACGCTCTACGCCGTCACCGAACTCGCCGGCACGCCAAACGTCAGCAACCCGGAAGCTGTGAAACTCCCGATCAAGGTTCACCTGATCAACGGTGTTCTCGGCAACAGCTGCTACGTGGGTTCGAACTCGAACCCGATCAATCTGACCCTGATCACCGGCACGACGAACCCGCCGCCGCCGAACCAGCCGATTTCGGGTAAAGGTGGGACGCCGTCCTTCGATTTCGAAAAAGAAATTCTGACTTCGAAAAACGGCACCTTTGTTGACAACTCGTTCTCGGCTCCCGGGGCCAATGGCTGTGTGCTGACGCTGTTCGGGTTCATTCCGATCAGCATCAACGGCTTGGTCAACTCCCAGTCGGGGCTCCCGGCAGCCGCCGGCACCAACGAAACGGTCCAGGAATTTGACCTGGAAATCGCTCCCGTCACGCGGGTATACCCGTAGGCCGCTTTCGTTCTGAAAGAGGGACGGATGAAGATCGGGCGGCGCCATTTGGCGCCGCCCGGTTCATATGAGAAGTTCCCTCTGTTTTGCTAGACTCAACTTCAGTACTTATGAAATTATCGTCCATATCCAGATCGCGCTTAGGCGCGTTGGCGGCGCTAGTCCTTCTGGCGGCCGTGGCCGCAGGCTGCGGGGGAAGCAGCGACAGCAGCGCTTCATTGACGAAAGCTGAATTCGTCAAAAAAGGAGACGCGATCTGTAAAAGGTTCGAACAGGAACGGCTCTCCGCGATCAAAGCTTTCGTCCTCGTTCACAAAGGAAAACTGGGGCCGACGGCTACCCAGGAAGACCTGGTCGAGGAAGCAGCCCTTCCTCCCATTCGTGCTGGAGTCGAAAAACTCGCCGAACTGGGGACGCCGAAGACCGACGCCGACAAAGCAACCAAATTTGTCGAAGCGTACGAAGAAGCCGTAAGTCACATCGGGGAAAACGCCAGCGTTGCGCTGAACGGGGATCCATTTGCAAAGGTGAGGAAGGCGTCCAGCGGATTTGGATTCAAGAACTGCGGGCAGATCTAGAGCTCGCGTCCTCAGTACCTGGTCGTACCGATATAGTCTCTTGCACGGATCTTGGGAAATCCGCGAGGGGGGAGGAAGTGAGCGATGACCGGTAGGGGCACCCGTTTGTCCGTGACGGGGACGGTCGCTATGACGTTGATGGCGATTCTTCTCGGTGCTCTCGCCTTTTCCTCATGGGCGCCGACCGTGGCGCTAGGGCTCGTGCCGGGGTCGGAACCCTCGGAACCGATTCCCTGCGAAGAGGACGCTTGCCAGCCGCTGCCGTCACCGCCCGAAGACCCAACGCCAGGCACTCTCGTGCCGGGCCCGGGCAACCCGCCGGTGCATTTCCCAAAGACGAGAAAGCCGAAGCCGCCGAAAGGGACGGGGCACGGACACGGGCACCGGCAACCTCACCATCAACGGGTCCGTCGGTGAGGCTCGCGGGGATCCCGAGCTGCCTCCTCATGGCACTGGCGGCGGCGCTCCTGCTCGCCGCCCCCGCTCAGGGCTTTGGGTTCATGCCAGGGGCGGCCGGGTTCGACGTGCAGATCAATGGGGAAGGTGGGACCGGTGTGGACACTCAGGCCGGATCGCACCCCCTCTCGATTGTGACCAGCATCAATTTCACCGAAGGCAACGTCCGCGATCTTCATCTCGAACTGCCGCCTGGCCTGATCGAAAATCCCAGCGCCGTCGACAAGTGCAGCCAGGCGCAGTTCCAGACGCCCCGCAGCTCCCCCTTCGAAACGAGCCGCTCGGGCGAGAGCTGCCCGCCCCTAAGCCAGATCGGCATTGCCACCCTCCACTCCAGCGCCGAAGGAGGTGGCAGCCGCACGTTTGGGCTCTTCAACCTGACCCCACCGCGGGGCTTCCCCTCGCAGATCGGCTTCAACCCCTTCGGGATCCCGATCACCTTCACTCCGCACATCCGCGAACTCGGGGGTGAATACGGCGCCACGCTCGATCTGACGAATCTCTCGCAGCAAATCGATTTCCAAGGCCTGACTCTGACGATCTGGGGGACGCCGTGGGGGGTCAGTCATAACGGTCAGCGGGGTGAATGCCTGAACGAGGCAGAGCCCGACTTCCCGTTTGCAAAATGCCCGGTCCTCTCGGGCGCGCGCGGCCACCTTCCCTTCGCTTACTTGACGCTGCCGACTTCATGTAATGGGCCGATCGACTTCACGGCAGTGGCGACCTCCTGGCAGGGCGCCACCGCCACGTCCACCGCTCTCAGCCGCGATGTCTCGGGGGCGCCGGCAGGGCTCACCGGGTGTGTCCTGCTGGGCTTCGAACCGGTGGTCATGGCGCAGGCCACCAACCCGCGGGCATCCTCTCCGAGCGGCTTCGACTTCAGCCTCTCTCCGAAGGAAGAAGCCTTGACGAACCCGAGCGCCAAAGTCCCCTCGCAGACCAGGAAAGCGGTCGTGACCTTGCCGGAAGGAATGACGCTCAACCCCTCCCTCGCCGCCGGCCTCGGCTCCTGCTCGCCGCAGCAGTATGCGCTCGAAGCAGCCACTTCCCCGCCGGGCGGCGGCTGTCCGGAAAACGCCAAGGTCGGTACCTTCACCGTGCAGAGCCCGCTGTTCGAAGAACCGGTGAGCGGGGCTGTCTACCTGGCCAAGCCAGACGACCCGGCGACGGACGTCAGCGGCGCCGAGAACCCGTTCGATTCTCTGTTGGCGGTCTATCTCGTCGCCAAGAATCCGCGGCGGGGGGTTCTCGTCAAGGTCGCCGGGAAGCTGACTGCGGATCCTGCCAGCGGCAGTTTGACGGCGAGCTTCGACGACCTGCCGCAGCTGCCATACGCCAACCTCAAGTTCCACTTCCGAGAAGGCCAGCGGGCCCCGCTCGTTACCCCCTCGAGCTGCGGCACCCTCACGACCGGCGCAGACCTGACTCCATGGAACGATCCCGGCGGGACCGTTCACTCGGCCCCTCAGTTCCAGATCTCCAAGGGGATTGGCACGGGAGAAGCCTGTCCCTCGCAGGGCGTGCCACCGTTCTCTCCAGGGGCGGTCGGCGGCAGCCTGAACAGCAACGCCGGCTCCTACACGCCCTTCTACCTGCACCTCACGCGGGCCGATTCCGAACAGGAGTTCACCTCCTACTCGGCGACTCTGCCCCCCGGCCTGACCGGCAAAATCGCCGGGATCCCGTATTGCCCGGATACGGCGATCGAAGCGGCGAAGCGCAGGACCGGGCGGGAAGAGGAACTGCACCCGTCCTGTCCCGCGGCGAGCCAGATCGGCCGGACGGTAAGTGGCTACGGCGCCAGCCAGGTGCTCGCCTATGCGCCGGGGAAGCTGTACCTAGCCGGGCCTTACCACGGCTCGGCCTTTTCGGTCGTGGCGATCGACTCTGCGACCGTCGGGCCCTTCGACCTCGGGGTCATCGTCGTGCGCTCGGCGATCCGGGTCGACCGTCGCACGGCTCAGGTGTCGATCGACTCGGCCGGCTCGGATCCGATCCCGCATATCCTCGCCGGCATCCCGATTCGGCTGCGGGACGTGCGCGTCTACATCGACCGGCCTGAAACGACCCTCAATCCGACCAGCTGCGAACGCTCCGTCGTCAGCTCGACCATGACCGGATCGGGACTGAGCACCGCCACCACGACCGACGATGACACCGCCCGGGTGAGCAACTTCTTCCAGGTGGCCAATTGCTTGGAACTACAATTCGCCCCGCAGCTCTCTCTGCGGCTGAAGGGTGGCACGAAGCGGGGAACCTTCCCGTCGCTGCGGGCGAGCCTTAGGCCGCGCCCTGGAGACGCCAACATGGCCCGCGCCGCGGTCACCCTGCCGCCCGCGCTGTTCCTGGCCCAGGATCACATCAAGAGGGTCTGCAGCCGCCGGCAGTTCGCAACCGAAGAGTGCCCAGCCGCCTCGGTCTACGGTCAGGCGACGGCGATCACGCCGCTTCTCTCCCGGCCGCTTCGGGGCAAGGTCTACCTGCGCTCCTCCGACAACCTCCTGCCGGACCTTGTGGTGGCGCTGCGCGGGGACGGCATCGCGATCGATGTGGTGGGGCGAATTGACTCCTTCAAGGGTGGCATCCGCACCATCTTCGACACCGTCCCCGACGCTCCCGTCACCAAGTTCTCGCTGACGCTGAAAGGCGGCAAGCGCAGCCTCCTCGTCAACGCCGCCGACGTCTGTGCCTCGCCGCAGCGGGTGCTCGCGCGGTTCGTCGGCCAGAACAACACCGGCGAGATGACGCGACCGTTGCTACAGGCGAGATGTGGGAGGAGGCGAGGGTGAGAGCGATCGCGCTGTTCTCGTTGCTGCTCGTGGCACTGGCTCTGGTCGGTTCCGCCGAGGCCGCCGAACCGCCTGCGAATCATCCGTTTCTCGGCAGGATTGCCCCCGAAACCCCGCCGCACCCAGAACCGCTGAAGGACGCTTGCGGCGTGGCAGTGGACTCCGGCGGGCAGCTCTTCGTCTCCAGCTACTACGACCACTCGGTCTACCTCTTTACCTTCAACGAAAAAGGGCCTAAGTGGGAATGGTCGATGACGATCCCGATTCCTGTGCTCCCGCCGATGCCGAGCGGGAAACCATCTGGCCCCTGCGATTTGGCCGTCGACTCGGCCGGAAACCTCTACGTCAACAACTGGCACGGCAGCGTCGTCGAGCTGGCCGCAACCGGGCCGACCAGCTACGCGCCCGCCGTGATCGTCGACCCCAACCCGGCGACCGGTATCGCGATCGACCCGGCTACGGGCAATCTGCTCGTCGACAACCGCACGTACATCGCCGAATACGCGGCGCCGATCAACCCCGGCGACCCGCCGGTTCGCACGATCGGCTCGGGGGGGAGCATCGAAAACGGCTACAGCGTCGCCGTATCGTCCTTCCCCGGCAACCTGGAATTCCCCGGCACCGCCGGGCGGATCTACGTTGCCGACGCCGCCGATGGCTTGGTCAAGGTCTTCGACCCCAGTGTCAGCCTCACCGACCCGGTGGAAGTCATTGACGGCGATGGAACCCCGCAGGTGGGCTTCAACGACCTCGCCGACACCGACCTCGCGGTCGATCCCCTCGACGGTCACCTCTATGTCGTCGACAACCTGCAGCCTGGATTCGAAAGGCCCGAAGCGGTGGTGGACGAGCTCAGCTCACTCGGCCGCTATCGCGGCTCTGTTCCACCCCAAGTCGCCAGCGGGCACGAATCGGGCGTCACCGACGCCGAACCGTCGTCGCTAGCAATCGATGGCGTCGGCAACATTTACCTCTCGAGCGGCAACTACTTCTTCGACGGCACCATTCACCAAGACGCCGATGTGCAGTGGTTCGGGCCAGCGGCGAAAGTCACGACGCGAATACTCACGGTCTCCAAGTCCGGACTCGGCGCTGGGAACGTCTTCAGCAGCGACCCGCCGGGGTTGCGCTGTGGGACGGCCTGCGAAGGGGAATTTGTCTTCGAACGCTCGGTGATCCTCACTCCCGAACCCGTTCCCCATAACCGTTTCGCCGGTTGGTCTGGGTGCCCCGACGAAATCGGAGAAGGACGCTGCGTGATCGCCATGGACACGAATCATTCCGTCGGCGCTGAATTTGTACCCATCCCGCAGCGACAGCTGTCGGTGACGACCACCGGTTCGGGTGCTGGGTCCGTTGTCAGCTTCCCCGCCGGGATCGTCTGCAGCGGCCCTTGTGACGGTGAATTCGACGAAGGCTCAGGAGTCACCCTCACGGCAACGGCAGGCGCGGCCAGTAACTTCGCCACCTGGCGCGGCTGCGACTCCGAACCCGCCGTCGGTATATGCCGTGTGACGATGAGCGCTGCCCGCTCGGTGTTCGCGGAATTCGACCGGATCGTCGAACTACCCCCGCCTTCGCGGGAGGCGACGCGGCACGTCCTCTCCGTTGCTTCGACCGCGCTTGGTGGTGCCACGGGGACGGTGACGAGCGCCCCCGCCGGGATCAACTGCGGCAGCGCCTGCGCGAGCCTCTACGCCGACGGAACTGCCGTCAATCTCGTGGCTCGCCCCGGGGTAGGCTCGACCTTCGTCGGCTGGGGCGGCTGCGATAGTGCCGCTGCCGATCGTTGCACTGTGCGCCTCGGTGCCGACAGGACGATTGTCGCCACCTTTGGACCCGGTTCAGCTGGCCCGCTGCGGCTCGGCAAGCTGACCGTGCGCGGCACGACGGCGGTGCTGCAGGTGAGAGTGCGGGCCGCCGGGGAGCTCTCGGCAGCTTCCCGGCTGCTTGCCCCGACGAGCGAGCTCCCCCTCCGCGCGGGCATCGTCGCCATGCGGCTAAAGCTCAATGGCGCCGGAGCCCGCGCCTTCTCTCGATCCAAGCACCATCGGCTCGCGGTTCCCATCGCGCTGACCTTCAGGCCGTTTGAAGGCGGAACGCCGGTCCAAGCGAAGAAGACGATCGTTTTTGGCGGTCGGGCGGGGCAGGGTGGCCGCCGTGCCGGCGGGAAACGGCGCGGATGATGGCTTCGCCTTGGCGCGGAGGGGCGTCCCGTCGACTCGGCCTGTTGGCGACAGCGCTTGCCGTCGTTACGGTCAGCGTCGGCATTTCCCGCGCAGAGACCGTCCAGAAGGGCGACCTGCGCGTTGCCTTCTCCGGGTCCTTCACGCCGCGGGCGCTACCGCGCAGCGGCACCGCGCCAGTCTCGGTCGCGATCGGGGGGCGTATCTCGACTAGCGACGGTAAGGTGCCGCCGCAGCTGCGGCGGATCGAACTGGCTATAAATCGCAACGGTCGCCTCAGCATGGTCGGCTTGCCGATCTGCCGCCTCGACGAGATCCAGCCGTCGACCAACAAGGGCGCGCTCGAAGCATGCCGCCGTTCGCTGGTCGGCGAAGGCAGCTTCACCGCCAACGTCGAGCTACCCCAGCAGGCCCCGTTCCCCTCCCGCGGCAAGGTCCTCGCCTTCGCTGGCCGCGAACATGGCGAGCCGGCGATCCTCGCCCACGTCTACGGCACCGACCCGATCCCTACCTCCTACACGCTGCCGTTTGCGATCGGCAACGCTCGCGGCACCTTCGGCACTGTCCTCACCGCCTCATTGCCGCGGGTTACCTCCGACTGGGGCTTCGTGACCGGAATCGACCTGACGCTGAACCGCCACGGTTTCGTCTCTGCCGGCTGCCCGGCCGCGGCTGGCTTCCCTGGCGCTGTCTTCCCACTCCTCCGCGCGAGCTTCGTCTTCACCGGCGGTCCCACGCTCAGTTCCGTCCTGAATCGCGGCTGTAAGACGCGCTAGGGCTAGGGCGACTCCTCCTCGGCGTCGTCGCGCCTTCTGTCGCGCCGCTCTTCCAGCCAGCCGAGCGCTTCCTGGGCGATGTCGTGTTTCTGTTCGATCAGCATCGCGATCAGCTCGGTTTCGCTGGATTTGACGCCGGCGACCAGCGCCTGGGAGAGGTAGTCCCACATCCGCAGGGTTTCCGAGACGGTCAGGTTGAGGGTGTCGGCGGATTCCTCGACCAGGGGTTTGACGCGGGCTTCGAAGTCGCCGAGCTCGAGCGGATCGTCGCGGACTTTGGAGGTCATGTTGGCGTGGCCGGCCAGAGCTCCGGCGACCCAGGCCTGGGCGAGGAAGGCGTCCATCTCAATCAGCCGCTCCTCGTCGAGGTTGAGTGACTCGGCGCTCTCCTTCAGCAGCGGCTCCAGAGCGCGGCGCTCGGCGGCGAGCATGTTCTGCATAAAGTTCTCTTGATCAAACACGGGGACACGGTAAACAGGAAGTTCACGGTGTCAAGGGCGGGGGCGCCGCGAGTCAGAGGCCAGCTGCGTGGCGGACCGCGAAATTCGGCGAATCAACGAGGACCGTGTGCCAGCGCGGGCCGCTGACTCCCGGCGGGTCATCGCGGGTGTCATAGCGCAGGCCGGCGACCTCCATGTAGACGTGTTTCGCGTTCGCGTAGACCGTGATCCATTCCCCGGCGCCCGCTGCTCCCCAGTAAGCGAGCTGTCCCGAGACCATCGTCGTCCCCAGCAGGGCGCCGCCGTGCAGGGCATAGCTGACCGCCCCCGAGCAGTCATAGCCGTGCGTGAAGAAGCTGACGTGGCCACCGCCCCAGACGTAGGGACGGCCGTCGATTTGGTTGGCAGCGGCAATCACCGCGCGCACGATTTGCGGCGCTCCGGGCGGCGCCACCGCGCGCCCGTTCTGCAGCGTCGCCCCGCAGGTGGCGCTGGTGCGCGCCACGCCCGGGGCTGGCGGCACGCAGCCGCTGCCGCCCCAGGGGACTTCGGCCGCCCGGGCGGGGGAGGGGGCGAGCAGCAGCGAGGCGAGGAGCGCGAGTCCGAGCGCTAAGGCCGTAGCGGCCACCCTCGCCCCCCGCGGGGTTCCCTGTCGAGCGGTGGGCGCGATGCCGAAAAGCCTACGCGACGCCGGTTAATGTGAGCGCGCCTTGATTTACCGTGCCCTCTTCCGCCTCGTACTCCAGCGCGTCGACCCGGAGCGGGCCCACGCGATGGCTGCGACGGGACTGCGAGTGTTCGCGGCCATCCCCGGTGCACTCTGGCTGCTGCGCCGCTTGCTGGCGCCGCCCTCCCCAGCGTTGCGTGTCCGCGCTCTCGGCCTCGAGTTCGCCGGGCCACTCGGCGTCGCCGCCGGGGTCGATAAGAACGCGACCTGGTTCGAGCCGCTACTGACGCTTGGCTTCGGCGCGGTTGAGGTCGGCACTGTCACCGCCCGCCAGCAGCCGGGCAACCCGCGTCCCCGCGTCACCCGCTTCCCGGCGCAAGGGGCGCTGCTCAACGCGATGGGCTTCCCCAACGACGGGGCTGTGCGGGTGGCGCCACGCCTGACCGGGCGCCGCTACGGCGTGCTCGGCGTCAACGTCGGCAAGTCGAAGGTGGCCGAGCTCGACGCGGCGGTCGCCGACTACCGCGAGTCGGTTCGCCTGCTCGCCCCAGGGGCCGACTATCTGGTCCTCAACGTCAGCTCGCCGAACACGCCGGGCCTGCGGGATCTGCAGACCGTGGAGCGACTCGGGTCGCTGATCGACGGCGTCCGCGAGGAGCTCACCGCGGCCGGTTGCGCCGAGCTGCCGCTGCTCATCAAGCTCGCCCCCGACCTCGACGACGCCGAGATCGAGCGGATCGCCGACCTCGCCGTCGAGCGGGGGCTGGCCGGCATCGTCGCCACCAACACGACCGTCGACCACAGCGTCCTCCCCGCCGGCGCCGCTACGCCGCTGCCCCATGGCGGCGGTGTCTCCGGCGAGCCGCTGAGCCCGCGCGCGCTCGCGGTGCTGCGTCTCCTCCACGCCCGTGTCGGCGGCCGGACCACGCTTGTCGCCGCGGGCGGCATCGGCGGTGCCGACGACGCCTGGGAGCGGATCCTCGCCGGCGCCACCCTGCTGCAGGCCTACACCGGCTTCGTCTACGGCGGCCCGCTCTGGCCCCGGCGGATCAACCGAGGTCTTGAGCGGCGCCTGCGGGAATCCCCCTGGGCGACGCTCGAGGAAGCCGTGGGTCAGGGCTGAGCCCGTGGCTCAGTCGGCCCGCACGTAGCTCTGGATCCCGATCCCGTCGCCGACCGTCCGCGACTCCGCCAGCCGCAGCGTCTTCTTCTCGGCGACCGGTCCGAACAGTCGCTTGCCCTCGCCGAGCACCACTGGGAAGACCATCAGCCGCAGCTCGTCGACCAGGTCGCGCTCGATCAGTCCCTGGACCAGCTCGGCGCTGCCGGCGACCAGCAGCACGCCGTCGATCTCGTCACGCAGCTTCGCCACCGCGTCGAGGTCCGGCAACACAGTCGAGTTGTTCCACTCCGGGTTGGCCAGCGTCGTTGAGACGACGTACTTCGGCATCCCGTTCATCTTCTCCGCGAAGCCGACCTCGTCTTCCATTTTCGGCCAGGCTTCGGCGAAGCCTTCGTAGGTAACCCGGCCGAGCAGCTGAGCCTCCGCCTCGACCAGCTCGTCGAGCTTGAACTTGTCGCCGTCCTCTCCGCGGTTGAACGCGAAGGTCCAGGCGCCGTGCCGCGAACTCTCGGACCCGCCCGGGTCCTCCATCACTCCATCGATCGAGACGAACTCGGTTACGACGATCTTCCCCATGGTGCTCTCCTTGGTCTTGGTCGGTTGAAGTTGCTTCTACCCCAACGACGAACGACGAGACGAGAAATCGACACGGGCACAGAATCGTTGCCTTGAAGCGACTGAAAGGACACGGAGATCCTCAGACACGTAACTTGCTGTCTGCAATGCTCCATGGCACGATGGAGGCGATGAGGCAGACCTGGAGCGACGATCGCCTCGACGATCTGAACGCCAAGGTCGATCGAGGCTTCGGCCAAGTCGACCGGCGATTTGAAGCGGTCAACAAGCGCTTTGATGAGATCGACAGGCGCTTCGAGAAGGTCCAGGACGAATTCATCGCGGTCCGCCGGGAGATGAAAGAGGGCTTCGAAGGTCTTCACAGGGCGATGATCCAAATCCTGATCGCCACGGTCACCTTCATGGCCGCCGGATTCAGCGGACTGATCGTCCTCATCTCTACGCAGCTCTGAGCCGCGTCGCCGTTCGCCTCAGAGCGCGATGTAGCGCAGCGCGATGTAGGCGCTCGCCAAAGCGAGGGAGATCAGGGTGGCGGGAACGCCGACCTTGAGGAAGGTGGTGAAGCCGATCGGGGTGCCGGCCTTTTCGGCGATGCCGGCGGCGGCGACGTTGGCACCGGCGGCGATCAGGGTGGCGTTGCCACCGAAGCAGGCGCCGAGGGACAGGGCCCACCAGTAGGCGTCGTCGCCGCTGGCGCCGGCGGCGTGCTGGAGGTTCTGGACGACCGGGACCATCGCCGTCGTGAAGGGGATGTTGTCGACCAGGGCGGAGCCGAGGGCCGAGGTCCAGAGGATCCCGAACAGTTCGGCGCTGCGGTTGCCGCCGGTGACGTCTTGGACCGCTTCGGCGACGTGGTCGATTGCGCCGGTTACCTCCAGCGCCCCGACCATCACGAACAGAGCGATGAAGAAGAAGATCGTCGTCCACTCGATCCCGGAGAGGACCTGCTCAACGTCGATGCGGGTCAGCAGCAGCCCGACCGCGGCGCCGGTCAGGGCGATCGTCGCCGGCTCGACGTGCAGCGCCTGGTGGGCGAAGAAGGCGAGGATCGTCAGCACCAGGACGGGTCCGGTGCGGCGCAGCTCGGTGAGGTCGCGGAGTGAAGCGGCGGCGTCGATCCGCATCACCGCCAACCGCGCACCCTCCTCGATTCGCAGCCGCCCGCGGAAGGCGAGGTACAGCAGCGGCACCACGACCGCGAAGGTGACGAGCACGATCGGGGCAAGGTTGACGATGAAGGAGTTGAAGCTCAGCCCGCTGGCGCCGGCGATGATCAGATTCGGCGGGTCGCCGATCAGCGTTGCCGTGCCGCCGAGGTTGGAGGCGATCACCTCGATGATCAGCAGCGGCACCGCCTCGATCTCGAGCGCGTCGGCGAGCAGGAAGGTGACAGGCCCGACCAGCAGGATCGTCGTCAGGTTGTCGAGAAAGGCGGAGAGCAGCGCCGTCGTCCCCGCCAGCGCCATCGTCAGCGCAAACGAGCGGCCGCCTGAGAGCTGACCGGCGCGGATCGCCAGGTAGTCGTAGACCCCGGTCTGCTGGGTCAGGTAGACGAGGATCATCATCCCGACCAGGAGGCCGATCGTGTTGAAGTCGATCGATTCGATCGCCTGCTGCTGGGAGAAGTCGCCGACGAAGAGGACGACGATTGCCGCTCCCAACAGCGCCACGTTGGTGCGGTGCAGCTTCTCGGCGGCAATCACGGCGATCGTGATCAGGAAGGTGGCGACGGCAATTGCCATCGGTGCAGCATTTCAATGCCCGACGAAGCGTGAAAGACTTCACGGGTGAACGTGCGTCGAGTGCTCAGAGCGGGGATCGCTTTGACGTGCTTGGGGGTGGCGTGCGGAGTCGGTACGGTCACCGCCCCGATCGCGCTCGCGGCGCCACTCTCGACCGCCGTCCACGCGAGCTCGGCGAGCGGGTTCTGGACCCCGGCGCGAATGCGGACTGCCCGCGCTCTCACCACGTCGCCGATGCGAGGCCCCGGCAGCGCGCCCTCGACTGCGGACACTGCCGCCCCCGGGCGGATTCCACCGCTCGACCCAGCCGGCGCCAATGCCAGCGCCGCCTTTGACCCGGTCGCCGATCCAGAGGGGGCGGGGAACCGCGAGAGCGGCGTCATCTTCATCGCCCTGGCTGGCAGGGAAGGGGTCGCTCGTTGCTCGGGCACCTCGGTCAGCGCCGGCAACCGCAGCCTTGTCTTCACCGCCGGCCATTGCGTCCACGAAGGCGGCGAACACGGTCGCTGGCTGGCCGGCAAGTGGGTTTTCGTGCCCGGCTACCACAACGGCGAACGTCCCTACGGGGTCTTCCCGGCTAAGTGGCTGGGCTCGACCAAACCCTGGCTGCAGCAGGGCAGCGAGAACGGCGACGTCGGCGCTGCCGTGGTCGGTCGCAACGAACGCGGCCAGCGGCTCGCCGACGCGGTCGGCGCCGCCGGCATCGCCTGGGGTCTTTCCCCGCGCCAGAACTTCGACATCCACGGCTACCCGGTGGCGCCCCCCTACAACGGCTCCAACCAGCGGCTCTGTGCCGGGACGCCCTACCTAGGCCACGATTTCGGCTCTTTCCTCTGGCCGGGGCCGCTCAACCTCGCGGTCGAATGCCCGGTCACCGGCGGCGCCTCTGGTGGCGGCTGGCTGATCGACGGCAACACCATCAACAGCGTCACCGACTACGGCTACGGCGAAAGCGGCCCGACCGACTACGGCGCCTACTTCGGCGACGCGGTCCACGACCTCTACAAGCGGGCGGCGGCGGTCAAGTGACGGCACCTCGCTTCCGCTTCGCCGCGCTGGTGGCCGCAGCGTCGTTGCTCGTAGTGCTGGCGCTGCCGGGGCCGGCAGCGGCCGCGCCGGCAGCCTCGGCGCTCACCTTCTCGTTGCGCAACAGCGACGGCTACGAGGTGACGGTGACCGGCTTCGGCCCGACCGTCGGCATCGCCGTGCGGAAGCCGAATCACCACACCCAGACGGACTATCTGGTCCACGGCAAGGTGACGAAGAGCTCGATCCGGGCCAGCTTTCCCGGCCTTGGCCGGGTCGCCGTCAATTACCAGCCAGCGCAGCCGACCCCGAACGGCCACGTCCCCTGTCAGTCCGTCCTGCACGGCATCCACGGCAGTTTCCGCGGCAGGGTCGACTTCCGCGGTGAGAACGACTACACGACCATTCATGCCCACCGTGCCAAGGGGGTCCTGATCGACCTCCGCTTTCTGCGCCACTGCAGTGGCGGCATCTCCCACGGCGGCAAATCGAGCGAAGCCTTGATCAAGGCGCTGCTCGGAATCGGCGGGCCGCGGGCGAAGACGACCCATGTCCTCGCCGAATGGAAGCAACCACTGGGCGGCGTCTTCTTCGAAGCGACCCGGGTCGGCCGCGATCACACCGAGTTCTTCGCGATCGAGCAGCACACCAGCGGCCGCCTCGCGGTCATGCACATCGCCCGCGCCCACGGCTCGGCGAAGATGCTCGCCTCCGACCCGAGGCTGAGCTTCGCCAGCGTCAGCCCGCCCGCTCCCTTCAGCGGCACCGGCGACCTCCGCCACGAGTCCGACGGCCACAAGCGCTGGAGCGGAACCCTCACCGCCTCCTTCCCCGGCGCCCCGCACGTGCCGCTCACCGGCCCCGACTTCAAAACGGTCCTCTCCCGTAGCTGGGGCCCGCTACCGACCGTGCCGGCGCCGCTGCCGAAGCGGCTGCTCGCCGGGCTGCCGGAACAGCTGCTGGTGCACTAACCGGGAGGCTCGGGCGGCCCGCTACGGCGCCGGGACCTGTGCGGCCATCTGCGCGTAGCCGGCGGCGCTGGGGTGGATGCCGGTATCGCCGCTAATCACCCAGGGAGGCCCACCGCCTTCGGGGCCCTTGCAGAAGGAGAGCGGATGGTCGACCTCGAGCTCGTCCTGGGTCGGGTCGGACTGGACGCTCGGCCCGTCGACCATGTATTCGAGATAGGAGCAGGTGTATTTGGATGGGTAAACCGGCGAGACGTCGATGCCGACGTTGAAGTGGGGCGGGGCGATCGGCCGCAGCCGTTCTTTGTTGACTTCCACCGCCACCGCAGCGATTTCGCGGTCGAGCAGGGTGCCCATCTCGGCGATCTGGGTCGAGCTGTAGGCGAGCGCCGAGGAGGGGACGGTCAGCGGGTACTGCATTAGGTAGATGACCGCATCGGTCTTGTTGACGAGCTCCCGGTAAAGCTTGCCGAGGTTGGCGCGCAGTTCAACTTCGCTGAAGGCCCGTTCGACGCATTCGCTGAAGCCGCCGACGATCTCTGACCAGATGGCGCAGCCCATGTTGTCGACGCCGAAGAGGACTTCGGAGAGCAGCGGGTTGGCGCCGATCGTCATCAAGATGTAGTCGGGGAATTCGGACTCGATCCGCTTCGTCGTCGCGTAAAGCTGGCCGCCCGGCGCCCAGTCCTTTGGTTCGGAGCCGGAGACGGCGAAGTTGGCGTAGTTCTTGACGCTGTGTTCGTTCGCCCACTGAGCCGCCCAGGAGACGTTGTTTGAGAGCCCGTAGTCGGAGGCGTATTCGAGCTTGGTCCCCTTCTTGTTGGTGCGCACGGTCGAGTTGGAGGAGCAGGCGTCGTCGTACTCCCCTTCGCCCGGCTTGCAGTTGAGCAGTTCGCCAAACGGCATCAGCGAGCCGTCGTCGTAGTAGCCGAAACCGGCCGTGACCGAGTCGCCCATCGCCCGCACCACGGCGCCTTCGCTGCGTTCGCCGAGGACCTGGACTTGGATCGGGGAAGAAACGGCCGATGAACCTGCCGTGCTCGAAGCTTTGGGGACCCCATGGGACCCGCTTTCCTTCGAGCTTCGACGAAGCGGCGTGCCGACCAGCTCGATCGTCGCCGTGCCGCGGAAGTGGGTGCCGGAGCGGTAGACGAGACGGCCCTTGTAGATGTGGGCGTCGCCGCCGTCGGGGCGCGCGGCGATCCGCCAGCGCATCGCCGCGCCGCAGCGCGGTAGCGGGACCATTGTTCGCCGTGCCGGCCGGGCGCGCAGCTGCGGAATCGTGCTACAGAGCTGGCGGCTGGCGTGCGGCAACTGCACCCGGTGGCGCTCGTGGTCGCGCGAGTCGAGCTCGGCGATGCTGTCGCCGTTGATGTCGAGGGTGCCGCTGGCATCGACGACCACGGGCGCGTGCTGCCGTGCTCGCCGGGTCTGTTCGGCCGTCAGCGGGATCGCGTGCACGAAGCTGAAGGTCCGTCGCCGCTCGGGCAGCCGCAGGGCGCCGGCGTTGGCACGGGCGGAGACGTTCCAGGTGTACGACTGCCGATGCCCGGGCCACTCCAGCTTCGCCGAGAGCTCGAGCGGCTGGCCGGCGAGCTGGATCGGGTAGCGGATCGCGACCAGCAGCTCCGCCCGACCGCCGACCGGCGCCGTCATCCCGACCCGTTCGATCTCGACCCGGGCGGGCGGTTTCGTGTCTGCCGTCCCGGCCGGTCGCGCGATCGCCGTGGCGGGGCCCGTCAGGGCCAACGCCAGCAACACGACTGCGCAGGCAGCCATCCACCCACGCCGTTGTTCCCTCTCCTTATGAAGGGCGGGAAAGGAGCAGTGGGACAGGCGAGGCGGCTCGGCGGGCATGCCCGGAAGTTACCCGGACATGCCCGCAGCCAGTCAGTAACCGGGCGGGTGCCTGACCGCGAATCCGGCCGGGCTGACCGCATCTGGATGCCAGCGCGGGCCGGTGCCGGAGGGGTCGCCAACGGTGTCCCAACGCAGCCCGGCGATCACTGCGTAGACGTGCCCAGCGTTGGCGTAGATCGTGATCCAGCGGCCGGGCCCGGCTTCGCCCCAATGGGCCAGGGAGCCGGAGACCATCGGCACCCCGAGTAGGCCGGCGCCGTGCAGGGCGTAGCTGACCGAGCCGGAGCAGTCGTAGCCGCTGTCCCACCAGCGACCATGGCCGCCGCCCCATATATAGGGCTTGCTGCGGATCCGGTTTGCCGCCTGGATCGCCATGCGGACTGCGGGCGGCGCGCCTGGCGGGGCGATCGCCTTACCGCCGACCAGGTCGGCGCGGCTGACCGGGCCGCCGCCGGGGGTTGCCGGCGCGGCCGGGTCTTCGGTTCCCACAGTCGGCGGTTCCGGGGTGACGGCGGAGATGCCGCCGTAGACGGCCGCGCCGGCGTGCCCGGGTGACGCCGCGGCGAGCCCTGCCAGCGCCAGTAGGGCAATTGCGATGAGGTTGCGAGGGCGCCAGCTGGCGCCAAGGGTTGCGTACATCGATCCTCCCTCGTGGGCCGACGGGGTTAGCTGTCGGGCTAGCGCTGAAGGAGCCTGCGCCCCCACCGTGAGATGGGCTCGCCCCAAACCAATTGGGTCCCCCGTTCCCGGGCTCGGCCCGGGATTAGGCGTGATTTCCGGCTTCAACCGGCCAGATGGGCCGAAGTTGCGCCGTTCCCGATCTCACGTTCCGCCGCGATGGGGCGTTTGATCTATGAATGCCCACGCCGCCCGAGAGCCGCCTTGTCTGCGCCAGCCCCGTCGGGCCGCTGACGCTAGTCGAGCGCGAGGGCTGTCTGGTCGCGGTGCATTTCGGCGCCGACGTCCCCGCGACTGAGGCACCCACCGACCTTCTCGCCGAGGCCAGCCGTCAGCTCACCGGGTACTTCGACGGTGCCCGCCGCCGCTTCGAACTGCCGCTCAACCTCGCCGGCTCGACCTTCCAGCGCCGCGTCTGGGCGGCGCTGCGGACGATCCCTTACGGGGAGACGGTCAGCTACGGCGAGCTGGCGCGGCAGGTCGGCGCCCCGGGGGAGGCCCGCGAGGTCGGTGGCGCCGTCGGCCGCACCCCGACCCCGATCGTCGTCCCCTGCCACCGCGTGATCGGCGCCGACGGCTCGCTGGTCGGCTACGGCGGCGGTCTGCCGCGCAAGCGGGCCCTGCTCGACCTCGAGCAAGGGGTTCTGCCGCTCGCGGTCGCGGGTACCGAGGAGGCATGGGCTCCTCGGACTCCAGCTGGCTCGCGACCCTGAAGCGCACCGCGAGCGAGTTCAGAGAAGACAACCTCGCCGACTGGGCGGCGGCGCTCACCTACTACAGCCTGCTCTCGCTGTTCCCGGCCCTGATCGCGATGTTCTCGCTGATCGGGCTGTTCGGGGACCCGACCTCGACGACCAAAAGCCTGACCGAAATCATCACCGAAATCGGCCCTGAATCGGCGGCGGAAACCTTCTCCGGGCCGATCGAATCGTTGGTCGCCAACCGCAGCGCCGCCGGCTTCGCGTTGGTGCTCGGCGTCGCCGTCGCGATCTGGTCGGCCTCCGGCTACGTCGGCGCCTTCATCCGTGCCTCGAACGTCATCTACGAGACCCCCGAGGGGCGCTCCTTCTGGAAGCTGCGGCCGCTGCAACTGGCGATCACCCTGCTGCTGGTGCTGATGATGGCGCTGCTGGCGGTGGGCCTGGTCCTCACCGGCCCGGTCGTCAACGCGATCGCCGAACCGCTCGGGATCGGCGACACCGCGGTCGCGGTCTGGAACGTCGCCAAGTGGCCTGTGATGGGGGCGATCTTCATCACCATGGTCTCGGTCCTCTACTACGCCTCGCCGAACGTGAAGCTGCGCGGCTTCACCTGGGTCACCCCGGGCAGCCTCGTCGCGATCGTCGTCTGGGCGATCGCCTCTGCGCTCTTCGCCCTCTACGTCTCCAACTTCGGCTCCTACGACAAGACCTACGGCACGCTCGGCGGTCTCGTCGCCCTGCTGGTCTGGTTCTGGATCTCCAACCTGGCGATCCTCTTTGGCCACCAGCTCAACTCCGAGCGCGAGCGCAGCGCCGAGATCGAGGAAGGGGTGCCGCGGGCCGAGCGCGAGCTGCAGCTGGAGCCGCGCGCCGAGCCCAAGGACCAGTCGACGACCTGAGCCTAGAGCGGCGGCTTGCCGGGCTGGTAGAGCCAGCGCCGGAACAGCGGCTTCAGGTTCTCGCCGGCGACGTCTTCGGCCAGCGCTTCGAATTCGGCGATCGTGCCGTTGGCGTAGCGGTGCCCGGTCGCCCAGAGCCGCATCGCCGTCAGCAGGTGCCGGGTGCCGATCTCTTCGCGCAGTGCCTGCAGAGCCATGCCGCCGCGCGCGTAGACCGAGGAGCCGAAGAGGTGCTGTGGGGTGCCGGGCCGCCCCGAGGGCGGGTCCCAAAAGGCATGGTCGGAGGCCGGGGTCGCGTAGAGGCGGAGGAAGGTCTTCGCCACGGTCGGGCCACCGTGGTGCTCGGCGTAGAACCATTGCGTCCAGGTCGCAAAGCCCTCGTTGAGCCAGATTTCCGGCCAGCGCTCGATCCCGACTGAGTCGCCGAACCACTGGTGGGCGGTCTCGTGCACGAGGGTGGCGACGTCGGGGGCGAAGGCGTAGATCGGTCGCGTCTGCGTCTCCAGCGCGTAGCCGAGATGGGGGGCGTAGTCGACTACCGAGCCGGCCGTTTCGAAGGGGTAGGGCCCGAACAACGAGCTGATGAAGTGAATCGCCGTGGGCAGCGATTTCAGCGCCCGCTGGTGCCCTGCATAGCGGGGGTCGACGAGGGTCCAGGCCGGATGCCCGCCGCCCCCGCCGGAGACCAGCGTGCCGCGGCCGATGTCGAGCAGGGCGAGGTAAGGAGCCATCGGTTCGCGCTGGCGCCAACCGAAGGTCGCCAGGCCGCCACTGTGCTCGACTGGGCGCTTCCACCCGTTGGCAACTGCCGTCAGTTCGGCGGGGACCGTGATCGCGAAGTCGAAGCTCGCCTTGTCGGTAAGCGAGTCATTACAGGGGATCCAGGCCGGCGTCCCGTCTGGCTCGCCGACCGCGAGAGCGCCGTCGTCGGTGCGGTTCCAGCCCTCGCTGGTGCCGTCGGGGTCGATCACTCGGCGTGGCCGCCCGTCGTAGGAGACCGCGACCATGAAGGAGGTGCCGTCGGGGATCCGCCTCGCCGGCTCAACCTTCAGCTTGCCGCGCCCGCGGTGGAAGCCGGCCCCCTCGCCGTCAACCATGACCTTGCTGACGTGCAGGCCGTAGAGGTCGAGCGAGAAGCGGGAGAGGCTCTGCTGCGCGGTGGCCGCGATCGTCGTCGTCGCCCGCACCCGGCCGCTGCCCGGCGCGTAGCGCAACCGCACCGTGTACGAGGAGACGTCGTAGCCGCGATTGCCGGCGCGCGGGAAGAACGGTTCGTTGTCAGTGCTGCCGCCGCCGTCAGCGCGCGCCAGCGCCGCGGAGCCGAGCCCGGTGAGCAGCAGACAGAGAAGGAGAAGCTTGAGCCGGGTCACTTTGCGGTACGAATCGTATGTGCAGCGCCTCAGCTCCGAAAAGCTCTACGAGGGATTCATGGTCGACGTCATTCGCGGCCGCTTCCGTCGTGCCGACGGGGTCGAGGTCGAGCGGGAGGTGGTCGAGCACCCAGGTTCAGTCGGCGTTCTCGCCTACGACGAGCGGTTTGTTTACTTGGTCCGCCAGCCGCGCGAGGCAGTCGGGCACGACCGCTTGCTGGAGATCCCGGCCGGCAAGATCGACGCCGGCGAGAGCGCCATCGAGTGCGGCAAGCGTGAGCTCGCCGAGGAGACCGGTCTGGCGGCCGAGCGCTGGACCGAACTGCACACGATCTACGCCAGCCCCGGCTACGTCGACGAGGAGATCACGATCTTTGCCGCCACTCGCCTCAGCGAGGTCAAGGCCGAGCCCGACGCCGAGGAGCAGATCGAGATCGTGCGACTGCCGGTGGCCGAGATCGATTCGGCCCTGCCGGGGATAGCCGATGCGAAGACTTTGGTCGGCCTGCTGCTGCTCAAGCGCGAGCTCGGACGCTAGGCCACACGCGTACCCGCCGATGGAGGCGCGAGACTGCGCGGCGGTACGCAGGGCCGTTTCGCGCTCAACCGAGCGGGTACGGCGACTGCGACTGAATAGACAGAGCGAATGCGAACGAAAGCGATGGAGGCACAACCGAGATGGCGGACTTGAACGAGCGCGACGCGAAGCTGGTCCAGTACCTCAGCGAGGCGTACGGCAAGGAGCAGGAGCTGGTGGTCTCGCTCGAGGCCCACATCGCGATGGCGACTCGCGATCCTTATAAGAAACGCCTGAAAGCGCACCTCAAAGAGACCAAGGCTCATGGCAAAGCCCTGGCCCGGCGGATCAAGCAGCTGGGCGGCGGTACCCAGGTCGCCCAGAACGTCGCCGGCAAGGTCAAAGCGGTGGCGAAGGGGCCGCTGCACATGGTTCGTGGTGACGGTGAGCAGGAGAAGATGCTGAAGAACGCCAAGACCGAGTACTGGAACGAGCACGAGGAGATCGCCACCTACCTGGCGATCGAGGCGCTAGCGACGAAAGTCAAGGATTCCGAGACGGCGAAACTGGCCCGCGAGATCCGCCGCGAGGAGGAACGGATGGCGAAATTCCTCGAGGGCCAGATCAAGTCACTGACCGCGGCCGTCGTCAGCGAAGACATCCCGGCCGCGCAGCGCCGCGGCTCCTCCGGTCGCAAAGCCGGCAAAGCCAAAACCGCCAAATCCAAAGCTCCGAAAGCGAAAGCCGCCGGCGCGAAAAGCGGCAAAGCCAAAGCCGCCAAATCGAAAGCCGCCACGGCGAAACGGTCGACGGCGAAACGCTCCTCCGGCGCGAAAGCAAAAGTGAAATCCAAATCCGCTGGCGCGAAAAAAGCGGCTAAAGCCAAACGTGCCGGAAAAGCAGGCGCGCACGCTCGCAGCTGAGCTGAGTAGATCTGAAAGCCACCTCCCCCTCGTGCGGGGGGAGGTGGTTGTGGCCGAAGACGACGCATCGGTGCCGGGGAAGCGGGCGGCGATCAAACTGTGAGTCGATTCTGATGGCACGGAAGGCGAAGCTCAGCGAGTACGCGCGCAAGCGCGACTTCGCGGCGACGTCGGAGCCGGCGGCGAAGGCTCGCCGCCGCAAACGGGGAGCGCCACGCTTCGTCGTCCAGGAACACAGCGCCCGCCGCCTGCACTGGGACTTGCGGCTCGAGCACGAGGGGGTCGCCGCCTCCTGGGCGATCCCGAACGGGATCCCGATGGACCCCGAGGAAAACCGCAAGGCGGTCCACACCGAGGACCACCCGCTCGAGTACCTCGAGTGGGAGGGCAAGATCCCCAAAGGCGAGTACGGCGCCGGGACGATGCGGATTTGGGACCGCGGCACCTACGAGGCGGAGAAGTGGGAGGTCGGCAAAGTCGTGCTGCGCTTCGCCGGCGAGCGGCTGCAAGGCCGCTACGCGCTCTTCCATGCCGGCAAGGAAGAGAAGGACTGGATGATCCACCGCATCGACCCGCCGGCCGAGCAGCGCGACCCGTTTCCCGAGCAGGTGGTGCCGATGCTCGCCAAGTTGGCGCCGCTGCCGGCCAAAGACGAGGGTTGGGCGACCGAGGTGAAGTGGGACGGGGTGCGGGCGATCGCCTACTGCCGGCCGGGACGGCTGGAGCTGCAAACCCGCAACCTCAACGTCGTCACCAAGCAGTACCCGGAGGTGCGCCGGCTCTCCCGCCAACTCGGCGCCCGCGACGCCGTCCTCGACGGCGAGCTGGTCGCCTTCGACGCCGAGGGTCTGCCGAGCTTCGAGCGCCTCCAGCAGCGCATCCACCAGACCGACGCCAACGTGGTGCGGCGGCGGATGAAATCGCACCCGGTCACCTACGTCCTCTTCGACCTCCTTTATCTGGACGGCGAGGACCTCACCGGCGAGCCCTACAGCCGCCGCCGCGAGTTGCTTGAGGAGCTCGGGCTCGACGGCGAGAGCTGGCAGACCCCCGCCTACTCGGTCGGCCACGCGAAGGAGCTGCTCGCGGCGGCGACCGAGCGGAAGCTGGAGGGAATCGTCCTCAAGCGGCTCGACAGCAGCTACGCGCCGGGCAAGCGCAATGGCGCCTGGCTGAAGGTGAAGACCGTCGGCCGCCAGGAGTTTGTGATCGGCGGCTGGGTGCCGGGGGAGGGAAGGCGGCGCAACCGCATCGGCGCGATCCTGCTCGGCGCTTTCGATCAGGACGGTGAGCTCCGCTACGCCGGCAAAGTCGGCACCGGCTTCGCCGAGCGCGACCTCGACGAGCTGCTCGAGCGCCTGCGGCCGCTGGCCCGCGAGTCGAACCCGTTCGCCGCCCGGCGCGGCCCCCGTAACGCCACCTTCGTCGAGCCGCAGCTGGTCGCCGAGATCGAGTTCCGCGAGCTAACCGCCGAGGGCATGGTCCGCCACGGCTCCTTCAAGGGCCTGCGCGATGACAAGCCCGCCGCCGAGGTGGTGCTGGAGCGGCCGACCTGATCAGGCGGGGGTTCGCTCCCCTGCCGGAGCGGCGTCTTCGCGCTCGAAGAGGCTGACCAGCGCCGGGACCAGGAAGGTGCGCGCCAGGACCGTGTCGAGCAGCAGCCCGACCGCCATCGCGAAGGCCAGCTCGCGGAAGCTCTGCAATGGGATCAGCGCCACCGCCGCGAAGGAGAAGGCGAGGATCAGCCCGGCCACGGTGATCGCCCGGCTCGCCTGCGAGCCAGCCACCTCGATCCCCCGTCGCAGGCCGCGCCGGTCGGCCTCGTTCCAGATCCGGCTGATCAGGAAGACGTTGTAGTCGGAGCCGAGCGCCAGCAGCAGGATCGCCGTCGCCACCGGGACGAAGAAGGCGAGCTGTTCGTAGCCGAGCAGGCCCTGGAAGACATAGACGGTCAGCCCCAGTGAAGCAGCGACGACGAGGGCGCTGACCCCGACCAGGTAGAGCGGTGCCCGCCAGCTGCGCAGCAGCAGCCAGAGCATGATCAGCAGCACGGCGATCACTGCAGGGGCGACGCGCAGGAAGGCCTCGCGGGTGTCTTCGTCGAGTTCGGCGGAGATCGAGGTGTCGCCGGTAACTCCGGTCGCGACGCCGCCCAGCCCACTCTGGGTGAGCAATTCCGGCAACTGCCCTTCGAGGTCGCCGAGGTTCGCGATCGCGCCGGCGCCGTCGGGGTCAGAGTCGAGCACCAGCGCATAGCGGGCGGCGTTACCGCTGGGGGCGAGGAAGGCTCCGTAGCGAGCGCCGGGCAGTTCCTGCCGAGGCCCGATCACACCGTCCACGTGGGGCTGCGCCGCCAGCTGCGACTGCAGGGCCGCCAGCTGCCCCGGCTTGGTCGCGATCCCTTCCTCTTCTACGACCAGCATCGTCGGCCCGGCGGCGCCGGGACCGATGCTGTCGCTGAGCAGCCGGTAACCGCGCTGCGCCGAGGTTGAGTCCGGCAGGCCCGAGATCACCGGGTTGCCGAGGTGCAGCAGTCGCAGCCCGCTTGCCGCGGCGCCGAGCAGGACCAGGCAGAGGAAGGAGACGAGCAGCGGGTGCCGCGCCGCCCCGGCGATCAGGCGGCCGCGGCCCGAGGGCGCTGCGGTCTCTCCCGCCGCCTCCGGCTCGCGCGCCGTCCGGCTCCCCGGCCAGAGCAACAGCCGCCCGGCAATCGCCAGCACCGCCGGCACCAGGGTCAGCGCCACCAGGCCGCCGACCGTCACCGCGATCGCCAGCGCCGGCCCGAAGGCGGAGAGAAAGCGGACGCCGGAGAGCAGCAGCGTCAGCATCGCCCCGGCGATCATCAGCACTGCGGTGGCGATCACCGGCAGCAGCTCGGCGCCCGTCCCGGCAGCTGCCTTGTGCGAGCGCTCGCCGGCGCCGATGCGGTCGCGGTACCCGGAGACGAAGAAGACGAGGTAGTCGGTCAGCGTCCCGAACAGCAGGGCGACGATCACCGGGTCGGCAGCACTGGGGATCGAGAAGTCGAAGCGTTCGCCGGCCCAGCCGAGCAGGTGATCGGTGACCACGTAGGCGGTCGCCACCGCGGCGACGCCGAGCAGTGGGATCCCCAGCGAGCGGAAGTAGAGGGCGAGGATGCCGACGACGAGGGCGATCGTGGCGATCTCGACCCAGAGCAGGTTGTCTTCGATCAGGCCGGTTTCGGCGAGGTTGGCGGGCTGCGCTCCGGTCACCTCCATCGTTGCTGCGCCGCTTGCCCGCCGCAGGCCGTCGCCGAAGTTCTCGGCGGCTTCGAGCGCTTCCGGTTCGCTCAGCGCCGGGTCGGGATAGAGGTAGGCGACCAGGGTGGTGCCGAGCCGCCGCGCGGCGAGCAGGCCGGGGGCGTCGGTAATCGGGACCGCGTGGACTTCGCCGTGCTGCTGGCGGTCGACAGCGGCGATGTAGCGACCCGCCGCCGCGCTCTGGGCAGGCGAGAAGCCGCCCGGCTGGTGGGCGACGACGATCGTCCGGCTCAGCAGCGGTAGGCCGAAGGTGTCGAACGAGTCGCGTTCGACTTCCAGGGCCCGCGAGTCGCTCGGCAGCAGGCTGCCGAGTTCGCTGCTTTCGGCGTCGAAGGCGGAGGGGAGGTGGGCGGTGACCAGCAGCACCACCGCCACCCAGGCCGGGATGATGAGGAAGCGCAGCCAGACGATCGCTCGGGCGACGGCGCGGCTGGCGACCGAGCCCTGGGGAGTTGGATCGGATCTCTCTTCCATTGCGATCCCGCTCCCATACCCGGCAGGGCGCGGCCCAGACTGCAGGACCCAATCCACCCCTCGAAACCTGCGGTATGGTCAGCCGCGCGTGCCCCGGTCGGAGTTCACTGCAACGCGCATTGCCTGGGTCGGCGGGACGGCACTCGCCGTGTTCGTCTTCTGGGCCCTGACCGGTGGCAGCACCGGTGCCAGCGTCAGCTTCTTCTACGCGTTGCCGGTCGGGCTCGGGACCTGGTGGTGGGGGCGACGGGCTGGGGCCGTCCTCGTCGTCGGCGCCTTCGCCCTCTATCTCGTCGGCGACACGATCCACTCGGTGAACTACTTCTGGTCGGGACTGGTTGTGCGCGGGGTGGCCTTCGTCGCCGTCGCGGCTTTGACCGTCGCCGCCCGCGAGCGCATCACTGTGCTCGAGCACTCGGCCGAGGAACTCGACGCGATCCGCGCGGCGCTGACCCCGGCCACCCTGCCGAAGCTGCACGGCATCGATGCCGCCGCCGCCTTCGTCCCCTCTGAGCTCGGCCTCTCCGGTGACTTCTACCTTCTCACCAACGGCCCCGACGGCTCGACCCTGGCGATCGTCGGCGACGTCGTCGGCCACGGTCCCGCGGCGGCCCGACTCGCCACCTTCATCCGCGCCCGCTTCGCCGCCTTCGCCGCCAGCACCGCCGACCCGGCCGAGCTGCTGATGCTCGCCAACGGCGCTCTCGTCGACCGTCCGGCTGGCGCCGACGAGCTGGTCAGCGCTGTCTGCCTGCGCTTCCACGCCGACCAGCCGACCGTCTCTTGGGCGATCGCCGGCCACCCGCCGCCGCTGCGCCTATCCGACCTCGAGGAGCTGCAGCGCGACGGCGAGACCTTCCTGCTCGGCGCCACACGGGAGCTCTCGTTGGCCAACACCGCTACCGCGCTTGACGGCGACGATGGCGTCCTCGTCTACACCGACGGCGCCACCGACGTGCGCCGCGGCAGCTCCTTCCTCGGCCTCGACGGGCTCACCCGGCTGATCTCGCCGCTCACCTCTCTACCGGCCACCGAGATGGTGACCGGCGCCGAGCGAGCGATCCTCAGCTGGACCGACCGGCCGATTCGGGACGACCTCTGCCTGGTGGTTCTGAAGCCGGAGTGACGAAGTCCTCGGGAAACCGGAGTGACGAAGCCACACCTTCCGCATCTGAACCTTCTCTACTCCCTCTCCCAGAAACCTGATTCAACGGGCCGGACGGGGAGCGGCTACCCAGTTGGACTAAGCGGCCAAACATCGCCGTAGATCGCCCGCAGCCAGATCTCGACCAGGACGTCGAGCACTCGGTCCGTCGCGAGCGCCGGCTCCTCATCGGAGAGGCTGGCGTACTGGGCTCGCTCGTTCATCTGCACGAGGGCGATCGCCAGCTCGCGCGCCGGCACTCCGGGCGGGGCGGCGCCGCGGGTGCGCTCTGCCTCGATCACCTCGGTGACGTCCTCGACCCAGCCCTCCATCACCTGCGACCAGAGCTGCCGCGCCTCCGGGTTGGTGGCGCGCAGCTCGGCACCGGCGAGAATCAGCGAGCGGCGCTCCCGGAAGGCCTCGTAGAAGGCTTCGATCCCCTCCCGCCAGCCGGCCCGCGGGTCCTCGAGCAGTTTCGCGACGGCCGCCTCGCGACCGCCCCGGGCCTCCTCGACCAGCCGGTCGATCAGGGTCAGCACCACCGCGTCCTTGGAGGGAAAGTAGAAGTAGAAGGTGGGGCGGGAGATGCCGGCGCCGCGAGCTAGGTCGTCGACCGAGATCTCGCTCAGCGGCCGCTCGGCGAGCAGTCGCTCGGCGGTGGCGAGGATCTCCCGCTCGCGGTCGTCGCCGCTGGCCCTGGGAGCGCGGCGGCCACGGGCGCCGCTCTCGGCGCGGGCTGGGGTGCTTGCCTCCATTGCCTCCTACCGTACACGGCGTCGAGTCTCTCGACAAGCAGTTGACAGACTCGACAGTGTGTTGATAAGTTGCGTGGCGATGAGCGAGGCAGCCATTAACGGCGCTAGCGGGACGATCCCCGAGGTCAGCCCCGAGCACGTCGACGTGCTGATCGTCGGCGCCGGCCTCTCGGGCATCGGCGCCGCCTGTCATCTGCAGCGGCAACTGCCCGGTAAGAGCTACGCGATCCTCGAGGCGCGCGACGCGATCGGCGGCACCTGGGACCTCTTCCGCTACCCCGGCATCCGCTCCGACTCGGACATGTTCACGCTCGGCTACTCCTTCCGCCCCTGGGAGGACAGCAAGGCGATTGCCGACGGCCCCTCGATCCTTCGTTACGTCCGCGACACCGCCCGCGATTACGGGGTCGAGGAGAAGATCCGCTTCGGCCACCGGGTTGTGCGGGCGGACTGGTCGAGCGCCGAGGCGCGCTGGACCGTCACCGCCGAGCGCACCGACACTGGCGAGACCGTCAGCTTCAGCGCCGGCTTCCTCTACGGCTGCACCGGCTACTACCGCTACGACGAGGGCTACACCCCCGAGTTCCCCGGCATCGAGCGCTTCGGCGGCCAGGTGATTCACCCTCAGCACTGGCCCGAGGGGCTCGACTACGCCGGCAAGCGGGTTGTCGTGATTGGCAGCGGCGCCACCGCGGTGACCCTGGTCCCCTCGATGGCCGATCAGGCCGCCCAGGTGACGATGCTGCAGCGCTCACCGACCTATATCGCCACCCTGCCCGCCGTCGACCGCCTCGCCGAGCTGCTGCGTCGCTTCCTCCCCGAGCGCACCGTCTACTCGATCGTGCGCTGGAAGAACGTCGGCCGGATGCTGCTCAGCTACCAGCTCTCCCGCCGCGCCCCGAAGCTGATGCGGCGGCTGCTCCGCAAAGGCGTCGAGGCGCAGCTGCCCGAGGGCTACGACGTCGACACCGACTTCGAACCCCGCTACGACCCCTGGGACGAGCGCCTCTGCCTGGTCCCGGGCGGCGATCTGTTCCGCGCCCTGCGCTCCGGCAAGGCCGACATCGTCACCGACCGGATCAAAGCCTTCACCGAGACCGGGATCAAACTCGGGTCCGGGCGTGAGCTCGAGGCCGACATCGTCATCACCGCCACCGGCCTGAAGCTGCTGATCGTCGGCGGTATCGAGGCCAGCATCGACGGCGAGCCGATCGAGATCTCCCAGGCGGTCGGCTACAAGGGCATGATGTTCGGCGGCATCCCCAACTTCGCGATTGCGCTCGGCTACACCAACGCTTCCTGGACGCTGAAGTGCGATCTCGTCGCCGAATACGTCTGCCGCCTGCTCGCTTATATGGACGCCCGCGGCTACCGCGTCGCCACTCCGCGCGCCCCCGACCCCGCCCAGCCGACCGAGGCCTTCATCGACCTCAAATCCGGTTACGTGCTGCGCTCGATCGATCAGCTGCCCAAACAGGGCGCCTCCCACCCCTGGCGCCTGCACCAGAACTACCCCAAGGATATCCGCCTGCTGAAGCGCGGCCCGGTCGACGACGAGATGGACTTCGCCCGCGCCCCGATCGCCGCCGAGCAGGCCCTCACCGCTGCCTGACCTCGACGAGTCCGTTCTTCGTCCCGCATAGCGGGTTCAACGACGGACTCGTGACCCTTCCGGGGAGAATCCCCGGCCGTGAGCGAGATCCAGATCTTCATCGCGGCGCTGCTGGTCTCGGTGGCGCTGCTTAACGCGGTCGCCAACTGGCTCAAGGTCCCGTACCCGATCGTGCTGGTGGTCGGCGGACTCGCCCTCGGCCTGGTGCCGGGGATTCCCGAGATCGAACTGCCGCCCGACTTGGTGCTGCTGATCTTCCTGCCGCCGCTGCTCTACTCGGGCGCCTTTTTCGCCGACCTGACCTCGCTGCGCCGCGACGCGCGAGTGATCTCGCTGCTCTCGATCGGGCTGGTGCTGGCGACTGTGGTCGCGGTCGCCGTAGTCGCCCATGAGGCCTTCGGCCTCTCCTGGGAGACCGCCTTCGTGCTCGGCGCGATCGTCTCGCCGACCGACCCCACCGCGGCGACCGAGATCCTCCGCCGGGTCGGGATGCCGCGGCGGATCGTCAACGTGCTCGAGGGCGAGAGCCTCGTCAACGATGCCACCGCCCTCGTTACCTACAAGGTCGCAGTGGCGGCGGCGATTGGGGCCGGCTTCTCGGTCGCCGACGCCGGCCTGCGCTTCGTCGGCGGTGCTGCCGGCGGGATCGCGATCGGGTTGCTGGTCGGCTTCGTAGTCGCCGAGATCCGCAGCCGCGTCGACGAACCGAATACCGAGGTGACGATCTCGCTCTTCACCGGCTACGTGGCCTTCCTACCCGCCGACGAGCTCGGCCTCTCCGGGGTGCTGGCGACGGTCACGGCCGGCATCTACCTCGGCTGGCGGGCGCCGCGACTGGCCTCGCCGCAGACGCGGCTGCGCTCCTACGCGCTCTGGGAACTGCTCGTCTTCCTGCTCAACGCGACGCTCTTCATCCTCATTGGCCTGCAGCTGCCGGTGATCGCCGACGGCCTCAGCGACAGCGGCATCTCCGCCGGCACCGCGGTCGCCGACGCCGCCCTCATCTGCGCTGTCGTCGTCGCGGCCCGCTTCGCCTGGATGTTTGGCACCACCGTCCTGATCCGCGCCGTCGACCGGCGCCCCTCGCAGGTGGCCCGCCGCGGCAGCCTCGCCACCCGCATCGTCGGCGCCTGGGCAGGGATGCGCGGCGCTGTCTCGCTGGCGGCGGCGCTGGCCCTGCCGCTCAGCACCGACGCCGGCGCCGCCTTCCCGGATCGCGACCTGATCCTCTTCATCACCTTCGGCGTGATCCTTTTCACCTTGCTCGGCGAGGGCCTGACCCTGCCGCTGCTGATCCGCCGCCTCGACATCCGCGAGGAAGACGGCGTCGAGGACGGCGAGGAGCTGCGCGCCCGGCTAGTCACCGCTAGCGCGGCGCTGGAACGCCTCGACGAGCTGGAGGTGGAGGAGTGGACCCGCGACGACACGGTCGGCCGGGTGCGCGGCCAGTACGAGTTCCGCCGCCGTCGCTTCAAGGTCCGCACCGGCAAGATCGAGGATGAGGACGGGATCGAGGAGCGCTCGGTCTCCTACCAGCGGCTGATGCACGAGCTCTTCGATGCCCAGCGGTCGGCTTTGGTGGCGCTGCGCGATGGCGGCGAGATCTCCGGCGAAGTGATGCGGCGGATCGAGCGCGAGCTCGACCTCGAGGAGTCGCGGCTCGACTCCTGAGCGGGACCCAACGAGCGTCCACCCGGATGGCGTGATTCGTCCGTGGCCTCGCCGGGCGGGGTTATCTTTGTCGCTTACCAGTCATCTGATCGGAGCCTGAGATGAAACGTGTCACCAGTGCCGTCCTGTCCAGCGTCGTCGTCGCCCTGTTGCTCGCTGGTCTTGTCGCTGCCTCAGCCGCGGCCGCGCCCGTTGCCACCGCCTCCGCCTGCACGCCGGCGACCAACATCGAGGCGATCATCGACGACTCAGGCTCGATGGCGGTTACCGACGCCAACCTCCTGCGGGTCCAGGCGCTCAACCTGCTGATCGACACGCTCGACCCGAGCACCAACCTCGGTGCGGTCGAGTTCGGCGGCACCTTCTTCGGCGAAGGGTCCAGCGCCGACACCCTCTTCCCGTCGGAGCCGGTCGGCGCCAACGCCAACGCAATGCGGGCGGCGCTGAAAGAAAAGATCAAAGCCGACAACGGCGGCACCGACTACAACGCCGCCTTCAAACAATCCGACGCCGACAACGCCGGCGCCCAGGCGCGGATCTTCCTCACCGACGGCGGCCACGACATCGGCGAATACGAAAACGGCCACCTCGCCCACAACGTGCCGACCTACGTGATCGGCTTCGGTGCCGGCCTCGCCGGTCCCGAAGACAAAGCGCGGCTGGAAAAAATCGCCGCCGACACCGGCGGCTCCTTCTATCCGCTCACCGACAACAGCCAGCTGCAGTCGGTGATGAACAGCATTGGCGCTGCGGTCACCTGCCAGACGCCGCCACGTTCGTTCACCGACAAGCTCGCCCAGGGTCAGAGCAAACTGCACGGGGTGACCGTTGGCGCCAGCACGAAGACGCTGCAGATCGCGCTGACCTGGGCCAGCCCTCTGGATGCCTTCAAGATCACCGGCCTGAAGCTGGTCTCGGGCAAAAAAGTCCTCGCGATCGCGGCCCGGCCCCAGCACAAACCAGGGAAATTGCAGGTGACCCGCAACGCCAGCTCGACCTTTGTCGTCCTCAAGGTCTCGCACCTGCGCAAGGGCCGGCTGGTCTTCAAAGTCAGCGCCGCCAAAGTCGGCTCCGGCGAACCGCAGGCAACGCTGACCACGCAGGTCGGCCAGATCTCACACAAGTAGGGGGAGATAGGCGCCGCCTCGGGCGGGGCGGCGCCTAAAGTCCCGGCATGGGATTCCGCTCGCGCGGTTGGCGCGTGGTCGCCGCCTACGCCCTCGTCGCCGCGGGCACCCAGGTCCTCTGGCTCACCTACGCGCCGATCGACACCGCCTCGGCGCGCCACTACGGCGTCTCCAAGGAGGCGATCGGCTGGCTGGCGGAGATCTTCCCGCTGCTCTACGTGGTCCTGGCGCTGCCGGCCGGGCGCCTGCTCGATCGCAACTTCCGGCCGGTCCTCGCCGGCGGCGGGGCGCTCGTCGCAGTCGGCGGTCTGCTGCGGCTGGGCGGCCCCACTTTCGCCTGGGCGCTGGCCGGGCAGACGGCGGTGGCGGTGGCGCAGCCGGTCGTCCTCAACGCGGTCGGCAAGCTCGCCGCCGACTATCTGCCGGAGCGGGAGCGGCCGGCCGGGATCGCGGTCGGCGCCGGCGCTGGCTTCGCCGGGATGCTCGTTGCCCTGCTGCTCGGCCCGACCCTCGGCGGCCACGGCCAGATCGAGCGGCTGCTGATTGTCGAGGCGGCGATCGCGGTCGCCTGCGCGCTAGCGCTCGGACTCGCTCTGCGGGCCCCCGCCCCCGGCGAGCTGGGCGAGCTGAGCGGCGAGGAACCGCTGCGGCCTGCCGACGCGCCGCCGCCGGTCGCCGGGGTCAAGCGCGGCGCCGTCGGTGAGCTCTGGGCGCTGCCGGAGATGCGAACGATGGCCGGTCTCGTCTTCGTCGGCTTCGGCGTCTTCATCGCCCTCACCACCTGGCTGCAGACTCTGCTCGAACCGGCCGGCGTCTCCGAACAGGGCGCCGGTGCCCTGTTGGCCGGAATGCTCGTCACCGGGATGATCGGCTGCGCGGTGCTGCCGCCGCTGCTCGCCCGCCGCGGCGCCGAGCCGGCCTTCATGCGCGTCGCCGTGCTGACCGCGGCCGCCGGTCCGCTGTTGCTCGGCCTGCTCACCGCGACCCCGATTCGCGCCGTCGTCATCGTCGCGATGGGCTTCGTCCTCCTGCCGGCGCTGCCGGTCGTCCTCACCGCTGCCGAGCGCCTCGCCGGGGTCGCCGCCGCCGGCACCGCCGGGGCGATCGTCTGGCTGGCCGGCAACCTCGGCGGCCTCGTCGTCGCTCTGGTCGTCCAGGCGCTCGTCCACCACCCGCTGCCGGCCTTCCTGGCGATGGCCGCGATCGCCCTGCCGGCCCTGCCCCTCGCCAGCCGCTTCCCCGCCTCGCGGCCCTCCGGATCCTTGTAAGTCCAAAGCCGAGATTAGATTTATAAGGATCTAGCCCTGTCGCAATCGGGCCGCCCGCTTGGTCAAGTAACGCTGCTCCGGCAGGCTGTTGGTTAGCTCGGCCGCCCGCTCGTACTCGGTCACGGCAGCTTCGGCCTCACCCGCCCGTTCGAGCAGGTGGGCGCGGGCGGCGTGCAGGCGGTGATGGCTGCCGAGCGGCTCGTCGAGCTCGGCGAGCAGGGCCAGGCCCGCTTCCGGCCCCTCCGCCATCGCCACCGCGATCGCCCGGTTGAGGGTGACCATGGGGTTGGCGGCCATTCCTTCGAGCAGCGCGTAGAGGGCGGCGATTTCGGCCCAGTTCGTCGCCGCGGCGCCCTCCGCGCGGGCGTGCTCGGCGGTGATTGCGGCCTGCAGCTGGTACTCGCCGACGGCCCCGGCCGCGACCGCCTCGGCCAGCAGCGCCAGGCCCTCGTCGGTCCTGGCGCGGTCCCAGCGAGAGCGATCCTGCTCCTCCAGTGGCACCAGTTCACCGTCCGCGTCGGCCCGGGCCGGCCGCCGCGCGTCGGTCAGCAGCATCAGCGCCAGCAGGCCGGTCACCTCGGGATCGCGCGGCGCCGCCAGGTGGGCGATTCGGCCGAGGCGGATCGCTTCCTCGGCGAGGTCGGCGCGGGCCAGCTCACCACCACCGCTGCTCACGTAGCCCTCGTTGAAGATCAGGTAGACGACGCGCAGCACCGCCCGCAGCCGCTCCGCCCGTTCGGCCCCGGCCGGCATCCGGAATGGCTCCGGCGAGCGCTTGATCGTCTGCTTGGCGCGGCTGATCCGCTGCGCCATCGTCGCTTCGGGGACGAGGAAGGCGGCGGCGATCTCGGCCGTATCGAGGCCGGCGACGGCGCGCAGGGTAAGCGCGATCGCCGAGGCCGGCGTCAGCGCCGGGTGGCAGCACATGAACATCAGCGTCAGCGTGTCGTCGGCGTCGCCGATCTCACCCGGCTCCACTTGTGGCTCCGGCTCCGCCGCGGCAACCGCCTCCTCGCGGCCGCGCCGCGACGCCTCGCTGCGGATCCGGTCGGTCATCCGCCGCGAGGCGACGTGGACGAGCCAGCCAGTCGGGTTCTCCGGCGTGCCCTGCAGCGGCCACTGCCGCGCCGCGTCGATCATCGCCTCCTGGACCGCGTCCTCGGAGTCGGCGAAGTCGCCGAAGCGGCGCACAACCGCGGCGAGGACCCGCGGCGCCGCCTCGCGCAGCAGGTCCTCGGTCTCGGCCGCTGGCCTCACCTCAGTGCTCGACCGGACCCATCACCTCGCGGACCTCGATCCGCTGCCGGACCGGCTGCCCGTCGGGCCCGGGCGCAGCCGAGGTGATCGCGGCGATCTCCAGGGCGCGGTCGAGTGACTCGACGTCGATCACCCGGAAGCCGGCCAGCAGCTCCTTCGACTCGGGGAAGGGGCCGTCAGTGACGACCGGCGCGCCCTTGCCGTCGGCGACGACGAACTTGGCCAACTCCGGCGCCGTCAGCGCCGTCCCCTCGATCAACTCGCCGCGCTCGCGCAGTTCCACGTTGAGGTCCTTCTGGAAGTCGATGTGGGCCTGGACGTCCTCCGGTTTCCACTCGGTCATCGGGCCGATGTCCGCTTCGACCGAGCCGTAGTTCTGCAGCAGCATGAACTTCATCGTTGCCTCCTAGTTCGTCGCGCCCTCTTCACGGGGTGCGTTCACCAGTCTGTCGGAGCCGCGACGCCGTTCTCGACATGCCGGTCTCATTTGCCGTCAGCGCAGCGCTCTCCGGCCGGTTCGGTTCCTCTCCTGCCGGGTACCTGTCGCACGGCAGGAAAGAGGGAGAGGAAGAGGAGGTACAGATGGACACGCGAGCAGACCGAGGTGGCGGTATCGGCGGCATCTCCGTCGGCGGCATCATCGTCATCATCGGCATCGTGCTGATGTTCGTTTGGAGCTTCTGGATCGGCTTGATCGTTGCCCTTGTCGGCCTGATCGCCTTCGGCGGCTTCGCTCGGGGCAGGTGGTATTGAGGGCCTGACTCCGCCCACCGGGGCGGTTAGAGTCGGCCGGTGCGCTTCGTCCCGCTGCTGCTGGCCGGTTGCCTGCTGCTCGCCACTGCGAGCGGCGTGCAGGCGGCACCGGCCCGCGCCTCGGGTGCTGGCGTCGCGGTGGTCGCCTGCGTCAGCGGCAACAGCCACGCCGCCGCACGGCAGGGCTGCGAGCCGGTTCCTGGCGCCGGCTTCGAAGGCTCGCAGTCCTCCGGACTCGACGGCGTGGTCGGCCTGGCGGCGACGGGCGGTTCGCTCTACGCGGTTGGCAACCGCGGCAGCGCCGTCGCGCAGCTCGCCGCCGCCGGGCATTCCCTCACCTTCGCCGCCTGCCTGACCGGCGACAAGTTCCTCGACGCTTGCACGCAGATCCCCGGCGCCACCTCGAACGCCCCGGAGGCGCCGATTTCGCAGCCGACGGCGACGGCGCTCAGCCCCGACGGTCGCTTCCTCTACGTGGTGAGCGGTGATTTCCACGGCTCGGTCATCGCCCGCTTCGCCCGCGACCCACTCAGCGGCGCCCTCACCTACCTCGACTGCTTAACCGGCGACGAGGAAGCCGGCCCGGCTGGGCCGGGCGGCTGCGCCCTGGTCCCCACCGCCACCCGCGAAGGCTATGGCTCCGGGCTCTACGAAGCGAGTGGCGTCGCGATCGCCGCCGACGGTCGCCACCTCTACGTCACCGCCGCCGGCGACGGCAGCATCGCCTCCTTCGCCCGCGACCCGGCCAGTGGGGTTCTCAGCTTTGTCGAATGCCTCAGCAGCAACGTGAAGGCGAGTGGCTGCGCCCCCGCCACCGGCGGGGGCCGCCGACCGATCTTCGTCGGTATCGCGACGCCGCTGCTCTCGAGCGATGGCCGCTACCTCTACGCGGCGGCGGCCGAGGCGGAAACGGTCGGCGTCTTCGCTCTCGGCGCCGGCGGCCAGCTGCGCCTCGCCAGCTGCCTGACCCGCCGCGACGACGCCCGGCCCTGCCGACCCGGCTCGCAGCCGACCGGTCCGGTGGCGGCGCTCTCGCACCCCGGCGGCCTCGTCGCCAGTCCCGACGGCCGCTTTCTCTACGCCAGCTCGACCTATGGCACGCTCGTCACTCTGCGCCGCGACCGCGGCAGCGGCGCCCTCACCGCGAGTAGCTGTGTCAGCAGCGACCGGGCCGACGCCCGCCGCTGCGCGCTGACGCCGGCGACGCCGAAGCGCAGTCGCGGCACCCACCACGCGGCGCTCCTCACTGGCGCCCGCACGCCACTCCTGCGCGGCCGCGCCGAAGCCCTCGTCCCGGTCCGCACCATCGACGGGATCCTCCGCTTCCGCCGCGACCCACGCAGCGGCGCCCTCTCCTACCGCGGCTGCGCCAGCGCGCAGCTGATTCTCAGCGGCGACCGTGGCCCCTGCGCTTCCCTGCCCGGGGCCACCCGCACCGGCCCCGACAGCGGCTTCTACAAGCTGACCGCCCTGCTGCCCGCCTCCGGCGGCCTCGTCTACGCGGCCGCCTCGGGCGACGCTACGGTCTTCCTGCTGCGACCCTGAGAGGTGCGATGAGCGAGCAAGCAAAAGCCCCGACCGTGAGCCGCGATGGCGAGCTCTTCGTGCTCGATTTGGGGGACGGCGAGAACCGCTTCAACGCGGCTTGGGTCGAGGCCGTCGAGGCGGCGCTCGGAGAGGCCGAAGAGGCAGAGGCGCCGCGGGCGCTGGTCACCGTCGCCTCCGGCAAGTTCTGGTCGAACGGGCTCGACCTCGATTGGATGGCCGCCAACGGTGAGCAGGTGGAGTCGTTCCTGGCGCGGCTGCACGGCATCTTTGCCGGCTTCCTCGGGAGCGGCGTGCCGACCGTCGCCGCCGTCCAGGGGCACGTCTTCGCCGCCGGGGCGATGTTCGCGCTCG
>Ga0105242_10000204_pt1 | contig 46259 bp, 32 predicted proteins | sample KBSM24metaG_FD_81521 | JGI IMG/M metagenome (GOLD analysis project Ga0105242, IMG submission 81521) | Miscanthus rhizosphere microbial communities from Kellogg Biological Station, Michigan, USA - KBS M2-4 metaG | ecosystem: Host-associated > Plants > Roots > Rhizosphere > Soil | place...
CAGCGCTTCTTCATCGAAGACACTCGACTCGGAATCCCCGTTGACTTCACTAACGAGGGCTTGCGCGGTGTCGCCTTTTCGACCGCGACGAGCTTTCCTTCGGAACTGGGTCAGGGCCACACCTGGGATAAGGAATTGATTGGCGAAATTGGCCAAATCACAGCTGAAGAAGCGCGCGCCCTTGGCTACACCAACATCTATGCGCCTACGCTTGACGTATCGCGTGATCAGCGTTGGGGAAGAATTGAAGATACGTACGGCGAGGATCCTTATCTCGTGTCGCGACTTGGTGTTGAAATGGCGAAGGCAATGCAGAAGGACTATCAGGTTGCTTCGACAGCGAAACATTTCGCCGTTTACAGCATCGCCAAAGGAGCGCGCGAAGGCCAGGCGCGTACCGATCCCCAGGCGACGCGCCAGGAGGTCGAGAGTCTTTTTCTCCCTCCTTTCAAAGCCGCCATCAAAGAGGCCGGCATTCTCGGCGTTATGAGTTCTTACAACGATTATGATGGCGCGCCGGTCACCGGCAGCCATTATTGGTTGACTGAGCGCCTGCGAAACGACTTCGGCTTTCGCGGCTATGTCGTTTCAGATAGCGCCGCGGTTGAATATCTTTACAACAAGCACGGCGTCGCCACCGACATGAAAGACGCCGTGCGCCAATCGATCGAAGCCGGCCTCAATGTGAAGACCAATTTCACGCCGCCGGCCGACTTTGTCCTGCCTCTGCGCGAACTCGTTAAAGAGGGCAAGGTCTCGATGAAGACGCTGGATGATCGTGTGCGCGACGTGCTGCGGGTGAAATTTATTCTTGGCATATTCGATCATCCGTATGTCGAAGACGCCAGTCGCGCCGAAAGAATCGTGAACTCACCTGAGCATCAGCAGGTAGCGTTGCGCGCGGCTAGCGAAAGCATCGTGCTTTTGAAAAATGACCGGAACGCACTGCCGTTGAGCAAGGAGATTCGCTCGATTGCCGTCATCGGTCCAAATGCCGACGATGACAGCCTGACGCGCTATCGCTACGGGCCGAACGCAATCACCGGCGTCACGGTGCTGCAAGGTATTAAGAACAAGCTGGGTGATCGCGTCAAAGTAAATTACGCCAAAGGTTGCGACGCTACGAGCGAACACTGGCCCGAAACAGAAGTGTTGCCGGAGCCTTTAACTGAAAAGGAAAAGGACGACATTGGAAAAGCGGTCGACGCGGCAAAGAAATCAGACCTGGCAGTGGTCGTTTTGGGGGACTCGCCCACCACCGTCGGCGAGACAGCATCGCGGACCAGTCTGGACTTGCCCGGACGTCAACTCGAACTCGTTCAGGCTGTTTATGCAACAGGCAAACCGGTCGTGGTGGTCATGATTAACGGCCGGCCGATGAGCATTAATTGGGTGAACAAATATATTCCCGGAATTATTCAAACATGGTTTCCCGTGGCACAAGGTGGCACTGCGATCGCCGATGTGTTGTTCGGCGATTACAACCCAGGAGGAAAACTGACAGTCACGTTTCCAAAAACTGTCGGTCAAATTCCTTACAACTTCCCATCAAAGCCGAATGCGCAATGGGAAGGTGAAAAGACGCGCGTGAATGGAGCGCTCTATTACTTTGGGCACGGACTGAGCTACACGACATTCAAATACAGCAATTTGAGAATTAATCCGGAAAGGCAGGCCATACCGCGTCCCGCCAGTCCAAACAGCAGCTCAACCGCAAGCGAAGACTCAATCAACGTTACGATCACCTGCGATATAACGAACACTGGAACGCGCGGCGGCGACGAGGTCGTGCAACTCTACATTCACGAACTTGTAACCAGTGTTACGACGTACGAAAAGAATCTGCGCGGCTTCGAACGCATCCATCTGGGCCCCGGCGAGACGAAGACAATCAAGTTTGTTCTGAAGGGCGACGATCTCGCCGTATTGAATCGCCAGATGGGTTTCGTCGTCGAGCCTGGCAAATTCAAAGTGATGATTGGCTCGGGCTCCGAAGATATCCGGTTGAACGGCCAATTCGAGGTTCGCTAAAGAAAAATTAGCAATGACCTTCAGAAAGCATCTCGCTTTTCTTGCGACTGCGACTCTCGCGCTAGTCTTCTCTGCCAGTTCGCTTTCCAACTCATCATCAGCTTCGCCGCAGGCTAACGCGTACAACGTGATAACGTACGGCGCAACCGGCGACGGCAACACCCTCGACACTCAGGCTATCAATAAGGCAATCGATGCGGCCGCGGCCGCCGGTGGCGGCACGGTGTATTTTCCGGCTGGAAATTATTTGTCCGTTTCGATTCATTTAAAGAGCAACATCGCGCTCTATCTTGATCATGGTGCGACAATCGTCGCAGCCAATACCTCGAATGCGGCTAAATACGACCTGCCCGAGCCGAACGAATGGGACAAGTATCAGGACTTCGGTCACAGTCACTGGCACAACAGTCTGATCTGGGGCGACAACCTCTCAAACGTATCGCTCCTGGGACCGGGAATGATTTGGGGCAAAGGCCTGGTACGCGGTGGCAATCAATCGCGCACCCAGGAACAGAACGACGCGCTGAACGCGAATCGCGCGAACGAACCAAAGACTCCCTTCGGTTATCCCAATCCGCGTGACGCAGTCGAGCCGGGCTGGGGCAATAAGTCAATAGCTCTGAAGAATTGCCGCAATGTGCTTATCCGCGACATCACGATTCTGCATGGCGGGCACTTCGCGATTCTGGCTACCGGCGTTGATAACCTCACCATCGATAATCTTAAGATCGATACGAACCGCGACGGCATCGACATTGACGCGTGCAAGAACGTCCGCATTTCCAATTGCACGATTAACTCGCCGTTCGACGACGGCATCTGTCCAAAGAGTTCGTTTGCGCTTGGGTACGCGCGCGCGACCGAGAACGTCACGATCACGAATTGCCAGGTGAGCGGTTACGATGAAGGCACTTTGCTGGATGGCACCTACAAACGAGATTACAACCGTTACAGTGTCTTCAGCGGCTCCACAGGCAGAATAAAGTTCGGCACCGAATCAAACGGCGGCTTCAAGAACATCACTATCTCGAACTGCGTCTTCGATTATTGTCGGGGACTGGCACTTGAAGAAGTCGATGGCGGATTTCTGGAAGATGTGACAATTACAAACATCACCATGAGGGACATCGGCAACTCGCCCTTTTTTCTGCGGCTGGGCAGCCGTCTCCGCGGGCCGGAAGGTTTGGCCGTCGGCGCGTTGCGCCGTGTGAACATCAGCAACGTGATTGTTTACAACGCCGACGCCAAGTTCTCTTCAATCATTAGTGGCATCCCCGGACACGACATCGAAGATGTGCGTCTGAACAATATTCGCATTTACTACAAAGGCGGCGGCACCAGAGCGCAAGCTGCGCTCCAACCGCCGGAACGGGAGACGGACTATCCAGAGCCCGCCATGTTTGGCGTGCTGCCGGCTTACGGCTTTTTCATTCGCCATGTACGCGGACTCGAAATGAGCGAAATCAGCGTGAGTTACTTAAAGGACGACCTGCGCGCCCCGTTCATTCTCTCCGATGCGAAGTCCGTTGATCTGCGCAACATAAAGGCCCAACACGCGCCTGATATTCCGAGTTTCATGCTGAAGAACGTCGAGGACTTCTCACTACAGCAGAGTTGGCCTTTGACTGATATGAGGGTGAAGAAAGTAACGAGTCAGCAGTTTTGATTGAGTCCGCGACGTGGACGCTCGAAAATAGCCCGGCACTTCAGTGCTGGGTCACTGAATAATAAAAGGAGCAGCCCGTGAAACGGGCGACAGAACCTTCGGCCAGTGATCGTCAACCGTCCGCTACGCGGACTTGGTGGAAAAAATGCTTCGCTTCCCAGCGATAAATCGCTGGGCTATTTTCGACCGTCCGCTTCGCGGACTGGAGTTCTCATGACGACTCAAATGCTCAACCTCTGCCGATGTGTTTCTTTACTGACTCTTGCGGCGACTATCAGTTGCGCATTCGGTCAAACTCGCAAACCAAAGACGAATAACAAGCCATCACGCAATTCGGACACAGCCGCAAAGTCGAAACCTTCCAACTCAACGGCTCGGCCCGACCTCGCTAAAGATCCAACTCTCTACGTCGTCGGCTACGCCCATCTCGACACTGAGTGGCGTTGGGAATATCCGCAGGTGATTCAGGAATACCTCACCAAGACGATGCGGAACAACTTTGCGCTCTTCGAAAAATATCCGCACTACATTTTTAATTTTACCGGCGCGAACCGGTACCGTCTGATGAAGGAGTATTACCCTTCAGACTTCGAGCGACTGAAATATTACGTCTCGACTGGTCGATGGTTTCCCGCCGGTTCATCGATGGAAGAAGGCGACGTTAATTCGCCGAACGCGGAATCGATCATTCGGCAAATTCTTTACGGGAACAATTGGTTTCGAAGAGAGTTCGGAATGGCAAGCGATGAATACATGCTGCCGGATTGTTTCGGCTTCCCTGCTTCGCTGCCGAGCATCCTTGCGCATTCCGGCATTAAAGGTTTCTCAACTCAAAAGTTGTCTTCCGGGTGGCAGCCGGCACCGCACGTCGGCGGGCCCGAATCGCCGGAAAAAACTCCGGTGGGCATTCCTTTCAACGTCGGCATTTGGGAAGGCACCGATGGCCGCTCGGTGATCGCCGCGTTGAATCCGCTCAGTTACGGCAGCAACGTCCAGTACGACTTGAGCAAAGCTCCACCACCCCCGCCCGGGCCCGATCCGTCTCTTACTGCGCAGCAGAATCAAGCTCGCACGCGCACGGCGGAAGATTGGCCGAAACGAATTCAGACTAACGGTAGCCTCACGGGAGTCTTCGCTGACTACCATTACGTCGGGACGGGCGACGTTGGTGGCTCGCCGAATGAATCATCGGTGAAGTTGATGGAAGCAATTACGACGAGAAACAAAGCTTCTCTGCCGCAACTGTTTCCGTTCGGCTCGACGCCGGCGCCACCGAGTCCGCCTGTACAGGTTGGCGATGGAGCCATTCGCGTCGTCTGGTCAAAAGCCGATCAAATGTTCCAGGACATTCTGAATTGCTGCGCGCTCGATCGTTTGCCGCGATATAAAGGCGATCTCGAGTTGATCAATCACTCGGCTGGATCGATTACTTCGCAGGCCTATCAGAAGCGTTGGATGCGTAAGAACGAATTGCTGGCCGACGCGGCTGAGAAAGCTTCCGTCGGTGCCGAGTGGCTTGGCGGCCGCTCTTATCCGCGCGAAAGATTGAATAACGCGTGGACGCTGGTCATGGGCGGACAGTTCCATGATCTGCTTCCGGGCACCGCCACGCCCAAAGCTTTCGAGTTCGCCTGGAACGACGATGTGATCGCGATGAATCAGTTCGCGGGCGTGCTGACAAGCGCGACCACGGTGGTTGCTTCCGCGCTCGATACTAGCGTGCGAGGCGTTCCGGTGGTTGTTTACAATCCGCTCAACGTCGATCGCGAAGACATCGTTGAAGCGAACCTTTCCTTTCCGAACGGCGCACCGCGCGCCGTGCGAGTAGTTGGTCCTGACGGCAAGGAAGTTCCGTCGCAAATCTCGAACGGAAAGGTTCTATTCCCGGCAAGAGTTTCGTCCGTCGGCTTCGCGGTTTATGACGTTCAGCCGGCGGATTCGTTCCCGTCAGCAGGCGATCTGAAAGTTACTGAGTCATCTCTTGAAAACGCGCGCTATCGCATCACGATCGACAAGCACGGCGACGTTTCGGGAATCTTCGACAACCAACTCAATCGCGAATTGCTCTCCGCGCCGATTCGTCTCGCAATCTCCACTGACAATCCGCGCCAGTGGCCCGCGTGGAATATGGACTTTGAAGATGAGCAGCGCGCACCGCGTACCTTTGTTTCCGGCGACGCGAAAGTTCGAGTTGTGGAAGCCGGAGGAGTTCGTGTTGCTGTCGAAGTTGAACGCGAAACTGAAGGCTCGAAGTTCGTGCAGACCATCAGGCTATCCACCGGCGACGCGGGTAATCGCGTGGAGTTCAGCAACGTCATCGACTGGCAGACCAAAGAAGCAAATCTCAAAGCGACATTTCCCCTGGCAGCGGCGAACAATCTCGCCACTTACAATTGGGACGTTGGCACGATTCAACGTCCTAACGAAGAAGAACGTCAGTTTGAAGTCGCTTCACACCAATGGATCGATCTTACTGATAAGAGCGGCGCCCACGGCGCTACCGTTTTGACCGACTGCAAAAACGCTTCGGACAAGCCAAACGACAACACATTGCGGCTGACTTTGATTCGCACGCCCGGCACGCGCGGCGGCTATGCGGATCAAGGGACCCAAGACATCGGACGTCACGAGATTCTTTTTGGTCTTGCTGGCCATGCGAATGACTGGCGGCAATCGCAGACTGATTGGGAGGCGTATCGCCTTAACCAACCGTTGATTGCTTTCCAGAGTCCTTCACATCCGGGCGTACTCGGAAAGTCTTTCTCATTACTTAAAGTGAGCAATAACCGAATTCGCGTGATGGCGTTCAAGAAGGCTGAGCTCACCGACGAGTTAATTGTGCGGTTGGTTGAGATGGATGGAAAACCGGCCGCGAACGTTCGGCTCACTTTTTCCTCCGGCGTGGCCGCCGCGCGCGAAGTGAACGGTCAGGAGCAGCCGGTTGGAGCAGCCACAGTTGCGAATGGCGAACTGATAACTTCCTTCTCGGCTTATCAACCGCGAACGTTTGCGGTGAAGCTGGCGCCCGCTCGCACGCAAGTCGCGCGCGTCGTCTTTCAAATGGTGCCGCTTGACTACGACATGCCGGTTGCGTCGCGCATGAACCGGCCCGCTGACGGCAGCTTTGACTGGGCCCCAAACAATCAGGGCGCATCGCAAGGCAAGGCTCTTCCAGCCGAGTTGTTGCCGCGGCAGATCAACTTTGGCGCAATTCGCTTTGACTTAGCGCCGGCCGAAAAACCCAACGCCGTCGTGGCTTATGGCCAGACGATTAGCTTGCCAGCCGGAAAATACAATCGCGTTTATCTGCTGGCCGCGGCCAGCAACAGCGACCAAATCGCAACTTTTAAGTTTGGCGCGCAACCGGCCAGCGTAAACATTCAGGAATGGACCGGGTTTGTCGGCCAATGGGACGATCGAATTTGGAAGATAACTGAGCAACAGATTCCGCCGCCGCAAGGCTCGCCGCCGGGAACGCCGCCGCGCACGCGCACAAACGTGTACGGCGAGATGGTTGGCTTGCGGCCGGGTTTCATCAAGCGCGCCGACATCGCGTGGTTCAGTTCGCAACGCCGCGCCGCGGATGGCAGCGCCGAGCCTTACGCGTATTCATATCTCTTTGCGTATGCGCTCGACATTCCCGCCGGCGCACGAACGATCACGCTGCCCGATAACGAGCGCGTTCGCATTCTCGCGATGACCGTGGCGAATGAGCCATCCATGGTGACCCCAGCGCAACCGCTGTATGACACGTTAGAGCGACGATGAGTCTGGCCCCTCTGAGCAATTCGGCTTTGCCGTCCGATGTGCGGAAGGTCTTTGACCTTCCGAATCAAGACGGTGTTTTTCTTCGGGCTCTGCCCGGTAACCGGGGCATAGCCCCACCGGTGAGAAAGATGATCTTCTGGTGGGGCAAAGCCGCCACCGCACATCAAGTGGCAAAGCCACGACGTGTCCGCTGCCCAACCATTCTGGCATCGCTCTTTCGACTCTCTTTTACAATTGCCATTCTTTTGATTGCGGCAAAGATCGGTTTTGCCCAAACGAAGATCACTATCGATCACAACACCGGCGCGGCGATTAATCCGGAATTCAAGTTCAAGTCAGTCCCTTCCCCTTCGCGCGACGACGTGGCCACGAAAGCCCGCGTCCTGATGGTCGATGGCGAAGCTGACGGGAACAGTGCAGGCATCGAGGCGCTTACAGATGGCTTGCTGCCAACTTCAGATGATCAGCCGCGGCGGAACTTTTTCGTCACAGCCGGCAGTGGTGGCGCTCGTTTGTTGATTGATCTCGGTCGCGTGATTGAAGTCGCGCAGGTGAACTCGTACTCGTGGCATCCGAACTCGCGGGCGCCACAGGTCTATCGCCTCTGGGCCAGCGACGGCCGCGATTCGAAGTTCATCGCCGATCCAAAAGCCAATGTCGATCCGCGTAACGTAGGATGGCAGCTACTCGCGACAGTGGACACGCGGTCGGACGACGCAGACAAAGATGGCGGACAGTTTGGCGTCAGCATTACCGACCTGCGCGGAAGTCTCGGCCGGATCCGCTATTTGCTGTTCGATTGCTATGTGACCGAGGTCGCGGACAACTTTGGCAATACCTTCTACAGCGAAATCGACGTCGTAGCGAAGAAATGAAGACCGCCACTGTGAGCATTGACTACGAACCATTCGGCGTCACGCCCGACGGCGAAGAGGTGCAACTCTTTTCCCTCGAAAACGATCAAGGAATGCGCGTCAAGATTATCAATTACGGCGGGATCATCACGCACATCGACGTCCCCGATCGCAGCGGCAGGATTGATGATGTCGTCCTCGGACATGACACCCTCGAAGGCTACCTAAGTCGTTCGAGATACTTCGGCGCGCTCATTGGCCGACATGCTAATAGAATCGCGCGCGGGCGGTTCGTCTTGAACAGCGTCGAGTATTCGCTCGCACTCAATAACGGCCCGAATCATCTGCACGGTGGATTGAAGGGATTCGACAAGGTTGTTTGGGCAGCACGCGAAATCGACGATGGCATTCAGCTCAGTTATCTCAGCAAAGATGGCGAAGAAAATTACCCGGGAAACGTGCGCGCAAGTGTTGCCTACTCATTGACAGAGACAAACGAACTGCGAATCGAGTATGCGGCGACGACCGACAACGACACGATCATCAATCTGACTAACCATTCGTATTTCAACCTCTGCGGTGGTGGCACAATTCTGGAACATGAAGTCACGATCAATGCCGACGCGTTTACGCCAGTCGACGAAACCTTGATTCCCACCGGCGAGGTTCGAGATGTGAAGGACACGCCGATGGATTTCACGTCAGCGACAGCGATCGGAGCGCGCATCAACAGTGAGTATGAACAAGTCACAATTGCCGGTGGCTACGATCATAATTTCGTGTTACGCGGTGAGATGAGCCAAATGCGCACCGCAGCAACTGTGCATGATCCAAAGAGCGGCAGAACGATGGAAGTCTCGACGACGCAGCCGGGTTTGCAGTTCTATTCAGGAAATTTTCTGGATGGCACCCTGGTCGGAAAGTGCGGCCGCGCTTATGTGAAGCATTCTGCTTGTTGTTTCGAGACGCAGCATTTTCCCGACTCGCCGAACCATCCTGGTTTCCCGTCGACGGTGTTGAAACCAGGCGAAGAGTATCGGCAGACGGCAATTTTCAAATTTTCGGCGTCGTAAGCGGAGCAGTGCCGTAGGCACGAAATATTTATAGAGCCTGATTCGATAATTGATTTAATCGGCAACGAGTGAAATGGCAAAGCCAGTTCACTCGTTGCGAGGATTAAAGGACTACACAACCATAAATATATTTCGCCGCTCGGCGGCTAACGAAAAGCTCGGCGTCTAATCTAGGGAGGTCAACCAATGAATCAACTTCATCGTTCAATGATTGCGGTGTCCACTGCAACTCTATTTAGCTTGGCAATCATTGCGGGGCTGGCCTCAGCTACACAATCCCCCGAACCACTCACCGGCAACTGGGTCGTGCGCACGCCGGCTACGAATAACGACGGCACCTTTCGCACGACTTATCTCAACTTAAAACAGGAAGCCCAGAAGATCACCGGCACCATTCGCGTCACGCAATTCTTCTACAAGATTAGTGAGAGCACCGGCGGACCCGACGGGTTCACGCTCACCGGTTCGATGATGGATGGCAAGAACGAACGCAAGGTGCAATATGAAGGGAAGCTGGTCGGCGAGGAGTTGCATATCTCCACGCGCCGCCGTCCGCAGGATCCTCCTACACAGATGGTCGCCGTGCGCGCGCCCGCGGGCGAAGGCGCGATGCCGGCGCGCAATCCACTTCCCGCTCTACGCAAAGTCGCCGACAACGGCCTCGCGCGCACGCCGCCGATGGGCTGGAACAGTTGGAACAAATTCGCCAGCCGCGTCGATGATGCCACCGTGCGCACCATCGCCGACGCCATGGTCAGCAGCGGTATGCGCGACGCGGGTTACGTCTACATCAACATCGACGATACATGGGAAGCGGGCCGCGACGCACAGGGCAACATTCAAACGAACAAAAAATTTCCCGACATGAAGGCGCTCGCTGACTACGTGCACAGCAAAGGGTTGAAGCTGGGCATCTATTCCTCGCCCGGCCCCAACACCTGCGCCGGCTACGAGGGCAGTTACGGCCATGAAGAGCAGGACGCGCGCACTTACGCCGCCTGGGGCATCGATTATCTAAAGTACGACTGGTGCGGCGCGCGCAATCTCTACACCGACGAAGAAATGCCGCAGGTGTATCAAATCATGGGCGACGCTTTGCTGAAGCAGAAGCGTCCCATTGTTTACAGCCTTTGCCAATATGGCCGACTCGACGTTTGGAAGTGGGGCGCTGATGTTGGCGGCAATCTTTGGCGCACGACCGGCGACATTCGCGACGCGTGGGATTCCATGACGCGCATTGGTTTCAATCAGAATGATCTCGCGCCGTACGCGAAGCCGGGTCATTGGAACGATCCCGACATGCTCGAGATCGGCAACGGCGCGATGACGAACGATGAGTACAAAACTCACATGAGCCTCTGGGCCATTCTCGCGGCGCCGTTGCTCGCCGGAAACGATCTGCGCAGCATGACTCCCGAGATTCTCGCGATCCTAATTAACAAAGAAGTGATTGCAGTCGATCAAGACAAGCTCGGCAAACAAGGTCAGCGCGTCTGGCAGGCTGGTGATCAGGAGATCTGGACGCGCCAGTTGAGCAGTGGCGCGATCGCCGTGGCGCTCTTCAATCGCGCGAATGCGGAAGCGAAAGTCACCCTGCGTTCCGCCGATCTGAAACTCAACGGCATGCGCCAGGCTCGTGATTTGTGGACACATCAAGACGTCGCGTGGCCCTCAGATGGTGAGTATTCAGTCGTCATTCCGAGTCACGGAGTAATGATGCTGAGGTTGAGCGAGTAGGTTTTTCGGTGACCTAGAACGTTAAGCCAAATCCATACTTGAATAAGGGATCATAATTAGCATCGCCGACGTTGATGGGAATCTGGGCCATTGAGCGCGGCCAACTGAAGGAGAGCTTGCCCGTAGGTTTGTAATCACCGAAGAGGATATCCGTCACACCTCGACCTTCCGTTCCCGGAAGCCAGGCCGCGACAAAAGCATCGCATTGCTCCAGCGCGTAGTTAATAATCATCGGGCGGCCTGAAATTAGAATCACCACGACGGGAATGCCGGCCTGCTTCAGGTTTCTGATCGCGTTTATGTCTTCGCCTGACAGTGAAAGATCTTCCCGGTCGCCACGACCTTCGGCGTACGGTGTCTCGCCGACGACCACAACGCCGACGTCGGCGCCGCCCGCGCCGGAACCGTCTTTCGCAAACGTGACTTTGGTCGTGGGCGAAACCGTTTGTTGAACTGCTTTCAGGATCGTCGTACCGCCGGGCGTAACGTTTCCACTTCTTCCCTGCCAGTCGATTGTCCAACCACCGCATTGGTTGCCGAGGTCATCAGCATTCTTTCCAGCCACATGAATACGCCTAATTCTCTTCGAGATCGGTAGCGTGCGCTTCTCGTTCTTGAGCAGCACCAGAGATTGCCGCACGCCGGCGCGGGCCACGCTCCGGTGCCTCGCGGAACCAAACGTCTTGTGCAGGCGCCTGTCGGCAAGCGGTGAGCGACGCTTGTCCATCAGTCCCATGGCGAATTTGACTCGCAGAATGCGCATCACGGCATCATCGATGCGCGTCATGGGCACGCGCCGCTCGTCAACCAGTTCGCGGAGAAGACTGATGAAGCGGCGGTAATCTGTCGGCTCCATCGCCATGTCCATCCCGGCATTAATTGAAATCTCGATCGCTTTCTTGAAGTCTTCAGTGATTTGAATGATGGCCCGATAGTCGGAGATCAGAAACCCTTCGAAACCTAATTCCTGTTTAAGGATTTCCGTCAACAATCTTTTGCTGGCAGAGGCTTTCACACCGTTCCAACTGTTGTAAGAGACCATGATTGATCCGGCGCCGGCTTTAATGGCGCCGAGATATCCCGGCAGATGAATTCGGCGCAGCTCTGCTTCACTCAGACGCGTGTCGCCCTGATCGAGCAGACGCTTCTTTTCGCGAGTGGGCGTGCCAGTTCCCATCGTTGTGCCACCATCGCCGACGAAGTGCTTCGCGCACGCGAGCACACTCAAAGGATCGTTCAGGTCAGTTCGTTGGAAACCTCGGACGGCGGCTTCGCCCAGACGCGCAACGAGATCCGGTGACTCGCTGAATCCTTCGTAACTGCGACCCCAACGCTCGTCACGCGGAACAGTGACGCAAGGAGCAAACGTCCAGTTGATGCCGGTCGCCCGCACCTCTTCCGCGGTAACGCGCGCGGAACTTTCGACCAGTGTGGGATTCCTCGTGCATCCCAAACCGATGTTGTGCGGAAAGATGACTGCGCCCAGCACGTTGTTGTGGCCGTGGACAGCGTCGATTCCAAACAGCAGCGGAATGCCGAGGCGCGTCGTCAGCGCTCTTTTCTGGTAGCCGTCGTACATGTCGGTCCACGCTTCCAGGCTGTTGCCAGCTTTTGGATCTGAACTGCCACCACTAAGAAGCGAGCCGAGAAAAAGGTTCTCTATATCACTCACTTCGACAAGCGCGTTCTGTTCCGCTTGCGTCATCTGACCGACCTTTTCCTCGATCGTCATTGAACGCAGAACTTCCCTCACCTGCCGGTCGAAAGATGAAAGCGATCGCCGCCGAAAGGGACTTTTTGCCGGAGTTCCGGGGTTGGGTTGGGGGGCCAGGATCGTGACGCTCGCGGCGACCGATGATGCGAGAAACTGACGGCGATTAGGCCTGGTCATTTAGAAATGGTTAGCCGCTGGATAAAGCGCGCACGAGTAACCGGCAGCGGAGGAGAAAGGACAAGTTTCCTGCCGCGAGACTGTTGCTCGCCTTTATCCACCGCGCCGGGTGGACCGGGAGCGGTTACCACGTTGGTTTCGATTGCGGTCTTGAACTGACTTCGCGGTGGAAACTCGATCGATGGTTCGACGAGCAGCTTCACATCGCCGGCTACGATGTCGAAACGGTTCTCATCCAGTTTTTCGATCTTGTCGTCAGCGTGCAGTAACAGAGCGAGCATTGAAGGCTTGTTCATCTCAACCTCGTCTGTGATCGCAAATTGGGTGTCGGGCTGGTAGACAAACTGCCGCACAAATTTCTTCAAGCCGAGTTCAGGCAAATAAGCCGTGGTCGCGTCGCCACGCACAGTCACCTTATTTTGGTCGACCTTGAAGTCGATAATACGGATGCGATTCATCAGTTCGTAAGACATCTCGGCAAATGCGTCGTGACCATCGCCTTCCTTTCCCTGTCCCTTGCCGTTAATTAGCAGAGTGTTGTGGTGCTCGGTCAGGGGCACGCCCGCGTAGCCGCTGTCACCGGTTAGATATTGTCCGCGCGCAAAGATGATGAAGCTGTTCGCGTCAGGATGTGCGTGACCGGAAGACAGACGCCAATCCGGAAACTGTTTCAGCATCGCTTCAGTGTGATGGCCTTCGGGCGGGCCGCATTTGAATGCAAAGGCGGTGGCATTTCTCGACCAGTCGCTCCGCCAATAGAACACGTCGTGGTCGGCGAAATAGTGCGATGTCGTTTGCCGCTCAATCGGCACAGGTCTCAATTTCGCGTCGTACCATATCAGCGACCAGAAATCTTCCGCATTCACCTGGCCGAATTGCTTCAGCCATGCGGCCACACCTTGCGCTTCGCCATTTTGAAATCGTTGGGCGAGGCGATACACCAAATTGAAGTTCGTATTGAAGTGACCACCCGGATGCGTGCGTGGATATTCGTCACCTTTGTGCGCCCGCGTGAGCGGGCCTTCGAAGATGTCCCCGAAGTCAAAGACGTAATCGCCGGTCGGCAACATCGAGTGCGCGACGTACTCATGCATCTGGCGAAAACCTGGCCGGTCATAAAGATCCTCGCCGGTGGCGTGCACCTGGGCGTCGAGATAATGAACCAGCCATGGCGTTGAGAAGATCCAATATTCAAAACCTTCGTAGTAGTACCCGTCCTGCGAATAAGTCGCCAGCGTTCGATCGAAAATGGCGCGCGCCAGTGCGGCCCATTGCGGCGCTTCCGGCGTCTCGTCATACAGAGCGTAAGCCGCGACGCCGAGTCCGGCGATCGGAATGAAAGTGTGATTTTGACTGTAAGCGTAGGTCTTTCCCGATTTCGGTTTGAAATAATCTGCGAGCAAGCGGGCTTGCTTAATTAGCTTTTCGCGGTAACGCATACGTTCTTGAGCCGTCAGATCGTGATAGAGCAGATCGTATCCCCAGCCGAGGCCATAAAGGAGATGCCCCGCCGCCAAATCAACATTTGGTTTGTTGTTTGGGTAACCCCAGATGTCATAAGCAACGGCTGCATCCATGTACTTGCGCGCCGCGTTGAGATATTTCTTGTCACCCTCGATCTTATAGATAAGCGCCGCTTCCGCGATCGCTATCCCAACATCATTCTGTTGGCGGCGGCCAGTGGCGGGAGGCGGCGGCGGGTCAGCTGCGAGCGCACGCACGTGACTGATAGCCTGTTGCCACACTTCGCGATGCGTTGTGCGTGCGCGTTCGCGTAATTCAGCGAGTTCTTTTTCCGTCACATAGACGCGCGGGTGCACGCCCATCAATTCGGGTCGCAGCTTAGCGTTACGCGTGCGCATCAGCTCGACCAGCGGATGCTCGCCTTTGAGTTTGTTGCTTGAGCTGCGTTCTTGTTGAAGCTCGCGCGCGTCCTGGGCCAACAATTGCGCCGGCAGAATAATTGAAGCGAGCGCCAGCGCAGCCGCCAACGTGCGCCGCGAGTATTTTTTCGGCTGATTACTGATCATGTGGTCAACGATACACACAAATTCATCGTCTACGCTGGCGAAGCGAGACGACGTGATGGACAGGATTCAAATGATTGACATGATTAAGAAATTGCCAAAATCAATCCTGTAAATCCTGTCTAATAAATCTTTAATCCATAAACATGCCGCCGTTTATCTCGATCGTTTCGCCGGCGAGATAACTCGACGCACTCGAGGCCAGGAAACAAATAACTGAGGCAACCTCCTCGGGGTTTCCCACACGGCCCAGCGGAATGCCGGCAACGTATCCCTTCATCATCTCCGGCGTCGAAAACTGCTCGTGATAATGCGTGTCGATTACTCCCGGTGAAACCGCATTGACGCGAACACCGAACGGCGCAAGTTCCTTCGCCAGTCCCTTTGTGAATGTGATGATTCCACCCTTCGCGGTTGAGTAATGAATCGAGCCGAGCGCACCACCCGTGCGACCGGCGATCGAAGAGACATTAATAATCGCCCCGCTTTTGCGCTCCATCATCGAAGCGGCTACAGCGCGACAACAGAGAAACGCACTCTTCAAATTAAGATCAATTACTTCGTCCCAGCGCTCTTCCGTCAACTCCAGAATTCGCAGACGCTCAATCAAAGAGCCCGCGTTGTTGACCAGAATATCGATCGGGCCAAGCTCGTCCTGCGTCCGCTTGACGAGCGAATCGACTTCGGTCGCTTGCTTCACATCTGCCTGAACGACAATCGCGGTGCCGCCAACGGCCACGATTTCATCGCGCGTGGTTTCGGCGCCCTTTTTGTTTTGGTGAAAGTTGATCGCCACGCGCGCGCCGTTACTGGCCATGAGTTTCGCAGTCGCGGCCCCGATTCCTGACGAGGCGCCAGTGACGAGCGCCACCTCTCCGTTCAAACTAGAATTAATGCTCACAATTAATCTCCTGTACTCATTCAACAAGTATCGATGAAGGCTTCAAAGGCAAACGCTCGATGCGGCCCATCAGCGCGAACAAGACCGCCGTTCCCAACGGCGCCAGTAAACCGGCACTGACTAATACCGGCACATAAGAAAAGTGATCGACAATCCATCCCGTGCCCAAAACAAAGATCATCGAGCCTATTCCCGCTCCGGTGCCACCGAGCCCCGCAACTGAGGCCACGGCTTTGTCCGAGAAGAAATCGCTCGGCAGAGTCTGCACGTTATTAATCCAAACTTGAAATCCGAACAGCACGATCCCAATCAAAGCCAATGCAACCATCGCGCTTTGGGCAAACGCGGCAAAGATTCCAGCGGGCATAAGTACTGCGGCAACAAGTATGACCAGCTTACGCGCGCGATCAACCGACCAACCGCGCTTGATCAGATGCCCCGAGAGCCATCCGCCCGAGAGACTGCCGGCGTCGGCGAAAACATAAGGCACCCAGGCGAAGAGACCGATTTTGGTAAGCGAAAAGCCGCGCGCGTCCGCCAGGTATTTCGGGAGCCAACTAATGTAAAGCCACCAAACCGGATCGGTTAGGAATCGGGACAAAACAATGGCCCAAACCTGCCGATAGCGCAGGAGATCTCGCCATTTCAGCGGCGCACTCGACTCCGTTGCCTCGTCAGCTTGACCCTTACGAATCAGGTCCCGCTCCTCTCTACTCAGCCATTGATGTCGATCCGGGGACTGATAGAGCAAGAGCCAGAGAGCCAGCCAGAAAAACCCCAGCGCGCCGGTGACGATGAAAGTAGTCCGCCATCCGTACGCCAGACTCAGCCAAACGATCAGCGGCGGCGCGACGACCGAACCGATCGCAGCACCGCTGTTGAAGATGGCCATTCCGAACGCCCGCTCGTGTATCGGAAACCACTCCGCCACAGTCTTGGCGGCGCCGGGCCAGTTCCCCGCTTCGCCAAATCCAAGGACAAAACGAAACGCGCTGAAGCTGGCCAGGCCGCGCGCTAACGCGTGTGCCATCGCCGCGACTGACCACAGGCCAATCGAACACACGAATCCAATCTTCGTGCCGACGCGGTCATACAGTTTGCCTGAGACTCCCTGACTGATCGTATAAGCAAGCAAGAACCAGGCAAGGATACCGCCGTACTGTGTGTTGTTAAGTCCGAGATCCTTCGTGATGGCGGGAGCAAGAACAGAAATCGTCAAGCGATCGATGTAATTGATCAGTGTGGCCAGAAAGATGAGCCCCACGATCCACCAACGCAAGCCACGGATTTTGAAACCCGCTTCAGAAGTTGCGAGTTGCGTGCTTTTTGCGTCGAGCATTTTTACGATTAGATTGCGTGGAATGGAAAGGGGCCGACTTGTCACTCACACCCGGTCTAGAGCCGTGTGTGAGTGACAACCCCTCGTTGGATGTGTCAGCAAACAGACTTTAGAAAGTCAGCTGCAAACCAAACTGCATCTTGCGCATCGCGCTGGCCGACGTGATAACGCCAAAACTGGCGGACGTCGAACCATTGGCCGGAACGGAGGCGCCGGGTTGGCCGAGGTTCACGTGGTTGAAGGCATTCGTGGCCTCAGCCCGGAAGCGCAGCTTGACGCGCTCGGTCAAGTTAAAGTCGCGCGAGAGGGCCAGATCGACCGTGTTATAGCTCGGCCCATAGAGAAGATTGCGGGCTGAGTTGCCATCGGTCGCGACCCCGGTCACAACCGGGTTCTGTTGAAACGCGGCTGTGTTGAACCATCGCGCTGCGGTGGGATGGTCGAGGTGGGGGTCGCCAACCAACCGCGCCCGATCATTAGTGTTGCCGTCGAGGTTGGCGTCAACGTTGCCGTTGGTGACCGTGAACGGCAGGCCACTGCGGATCTTGATGATAGGGGCGATGCTCCATCCGTTGAAGACATGACGCAGCACCGCGTTGCTATCCTTGCCGAAGTAGTCGGGCCGGTAGGTCAAACTCATGCTGAAGATGTGTCGCTGATCAGTATCGGCGGCACCCTCATCTTCCGCGAGCTTGCTGTAGTTCTGCGCCAACCCCTGAGTAGTGCTGTTGTGGAGCTGCACACTGCTCCGGGTCTTGCTATAGGTATAGAAAGCGTTAAAGGTCACATGGTGGCTCATCCGCATGGCACTCGTGATTTGCAGGCCATGGTATGAGGCTTCCTGATCTGAATCGAGCTCCAACACCGCACCAAACAGCGGGTTAGGTCGCCGTGCCAGGATGTTGGCTCCGGAAGCGGTGGCAGTCGGCGTCACCACTGGGTAGTTAACATCCCGGCCGAATGGCAGTTTCCGTGCCAGCGTGCCAACATACCCCCCGCCGACGATCAGATCCTTAGTCACCTGACGTTGCACAGAAGCGTTCATCTGATACGTGCGCGGCCACTCGAAATCCGGTGCGACGGCAAAGAGGCCGCCACCGGTGGTAAACGTCCCTTTGTACGGGAAGGGATTTCCCCCAACGAAAGCGTTATAGGGATTGACGAGCGTTGCTCCCAGCGGGACGCCTGCCGCATTTGTCTTTTGGTTGATATTGGTAAACGTCAGTCGGGTGGAGAAAGGCTGGAAGTTGGTCATGGTGTTCCACTCGTTGCCCGAGATGCTGCCGTAAAACAGGCCGAACGCACCCCGGATCGACGTCTTCCCGTCGCCCGTCACGTCCCACGCAAAGCCAACGCGCGGCGAGAAATGGGTGAAGCTGGTTGGAATGCCGCCGCGTTCCACACCCGGATCCCCATAGAATAACGCCCCCACAGGCGCACTCGGGATGACCACGGACTTCTGACCCGGAACATAATTGACCACCCGGTTTAGAGGATCCGTGGGCGCCGTTTGCACATCCCAGCGCAGACCAAGATTGAGGGTCAGGCGGGGATGAACCTTGAAGTCATCCTGCACGAAGAGCGCCGTGTACCAGCTATTGGTGTAGCCCGTTACCGGGGCGTCCTGCGAGACCGCGCTCGGAATACCGATCATGAAATCAGCAAACGCGTTACCAGCCGCCGCAGTCACACCTGGGCCGGCTACCCTGGCCGTCGAATTTGCATTGAAGGTGAAAACGCCATAGTTGTTAAGCAGTGTCTGCTGGATGTCCTTGTTGAGCGAGATCTCTCCGCCCAACTTGAGCGAGTGCCTGCCCTTGATCCAACTGAAAACGTCGCGTACTGAGTAAAAGTTAGTGCCGGCCGTCGGCCCACCGATTTGCTGTCCCAGGGTGAAGTATCCAGTCACGGTGATCTGCGGCAAATTCGGAGTGCCCTGAATCGTGAATGCTGAACCCAGATCCGTCAGTGAGGTCGGGGGGATGTTTATGCGTCCGCCGAAATTCCGTGAGAAAGTCAGCCAGACCTGATTGATCTGCGCGGCACTGATGATCCAGACGTCGCTGGCGTTGACGCTATGCTGCCGCCACGTTGAATTCTGAAGGCTCCACGGCAAGTTGGGGCTGCCCGCCTTCGTGGTGCTGGTGCCTCCGGTATTAAAGTAGCTAACGCTCAAACGATGCGCGTCGTTGAGCTGGTAGTCAGCCTTTCCCAGATACTCATCGAAGTCATAGGGGGTGGGAATATTTCCCTGCCATCCAGCGTTGCCGTTGGGGAGCGTCACATTGGACAGGGGAATGTAGTTGTTGATGATCTTCATCGCCACTGGATCCTGACGGCCGGGGCAGATCACGTGCGTGACGCCGTTGCAAACGAAAGGTGCGTTGGTCGCCGGGTCGGTGGGCTTGGTCGCTGAAGCCGTGAAGTTGCCGGTGCGTTCCAGGGCCGTGGGTACGCGGGCGCCGCTCAGGAACGTGCTCGTTGCCTGGCGCAGTCCCGAGTAGGAAAAGAAGAAAAAGGCCTTGTCTTTCTTAATCGGACCGCCGAGAGTTGCGCCAAACTGGTTACGATGAAAGGGCGCCCGGGGCAGAGTAGATCCCCATTCATTGGCATTGAAGACCGTGTTGCGCAGATATTCAAACAGCGAGCCGTGAAACTGATTCGTGCCGGTCTTCGTGATCACGTTGATGATGCCGCTGGCATAACGGCCATACTCAGCGTTATAGCTGTTGGTCTGAACCTTGAACTCCTGGATGGCGTCCGGGTTCGGCAAGATGTTCCCGGTGTTGCGCAGGTTGGTCATGTTTATGCCGCCGTCCAGATAGTAATTCACTGAGCCGGTGCCACCGTCCGTGCCGCCGTTGATTAGCGTCCGCTGTTCCGGATAACCAAGGATGAAGGTACTCGTGCCGGTGGACGCAGTGGCCAACCCGTTGTTGTTGGACTGTACGCCGGGCGTGAGATCGAGCAGCGTGTAAACGTTGCGCTCAACCAGGGGCAGGTTATTAATTTCGGCCGACTGAATAGTTCGCGAGACGTCAGAAGTGCTGGTATTCACCTCCTGGGATGACGTGTCCGAGATCATCACGGTCTCAGTCACTTGCCCTACGCTAAGCGCGACATCGACGCGAGCTGTGTCGTTGACTTGGAGCACGATGTCGTTCAGCAATGCCTTCTTGAATCCGGTGTAGCTGACCTCGATACTGTACTTGCCGACCGGCAAGAATTCGAGTCGGTAAGCGCCCTCGTCGCCCGATAGCGTACTGCGGATGAGACCCGTCTCAACGTTGCGCGCAGTGACTTGTGCTCCGGTCACATTGGCGCCGCCCGAATCAGTCACGTTACCTACGATCGTGGCTGTCGTAACTTGCGCGGCGACTATCCCCGGGACAGCAAGCAACAATGCGGTGACTGCAAATTGAATCAATCGCGTACCAGCATTTTCCTGTTTAAACATATCAGCTACCTCCGATTCAGAAATTAAAGACCTTTCTAAAGCAACGCCTGAGTTGCTTTACAACGCGCCAACCCCTGTTCGATTCTGTGAACAATAGAGGACCGTGACCATCAAGCGACACGAGGCGCCGCAAATGTCGGCGCCGCAATCAAAGCGGCAGCGCCACGCAGACGTGGATACTCCTGACTGGATCCGATCTTGAGCGGTGTGCGCCCACTTTTTTCAGTCAAAGTCCTCGCTGCTAATCCGCGTGTGACTGCTGTTTCGATCAAATCCCACGCCGCCGTGATTTCCCCGTCGAGATAAACGCACTCAGGGTTTATGGCGTTCACGATCGTTCCCAATCCCAAGCCAAGAAAATGCCCTGTCGCTTCAATCGCTGCTGTCGCTTTTCTGTCCCCGCCCCGCGCCCGCGCGATCAAGTCCGGAACCGCAAAGGAGCCCTTCTTGGCGTCACGAAGTTTCTTTGGACTGAGTTTGTACAAATTCCAACCGAAGTAGCGGGAGAGCGTCGCCAGGTTCGAGATGTAAGCTTCCCAGCAGCCGGTGGCGCCGCACATACACCGCGGCCCATCCAGATTAAGCGGAACGTGAGCAAACTCGCCGGCAATGTGATCGCTGCCTCGCAGGAGCTCGCCATTCACAACGACACCCACGCCTACACCATCCGAGACGCTGACGTAAACAAAGTTCTGCAGGCGTGCCGATTCTCCGCGGTCCAGCCACAACAACGCAAGGGTACACGCGCGTCCTGAGTTCTCGATTTCAACCGGCAATCCCGTGGCGACGGCCAGCGGATTGCGCAGATCCACATCTCGCCAGCCCAGGGCCGGCGCATTCAAAACGCGCCCCGTACGCTGATCCACCATACCCGGTACGGCCACGCCCACACCTTCGATTCCGTCGGTAATTCCGTGCGTTTTTAGCATTCGGCGAATGCGATCGCGCAGGTCACGGACAAACTCGGTTATCGAAAAAATGGTGTCGTAAGCCTCTAAAGCCAGTTGCCGGCCCGAAAAATCACAAATCATCACATACGTCTTGCTGAATCGTACATCCACGGCGACAACCAGGCGATCATGACTCTTGATGTGAAGAAGCGTCGGCTTACGGCCGAATGCCGCTTCCCCGGTGGTGCCCTCATAGATCAAATCCTGATTCAGCAGTTCCTGAACCAGCACTCCCGCGACACCGCGAGTTACGTTCATCCGGCGGGCTAATTCAGCGCGAGAGATCGGCTGGTGCTCATGAATCACGTTGAGCGCGATTCGGCGATTGATGTCTCGTGAGGTTGACCGCGTTGCCACGCGAAAGTCTCTAGTGTTTATTTTGCGCATGAACCAGGACGGCCTACTTTGTACAAGCTGCGTACAATATGTGTGACAAGCAAAGCTGTCAAGCCTTTTTTTAGCCGTGCACAGCTCGCGCCCCCCATCACGTTTTTTCGGCAGTTGGATACTCCGGGCAGAGGAATGCCGTCAGATTCGTTCTGGGCGGAAAACGCGGAGCTGCGGGACGTTTGCGGGATGGTGTGTCACGACGTTCGCCCCGTTGCGACGCGCGCAATCGTAGCGTAAGCGTTACAGACCCTGCATCCTTACGTACCAATGCAACTAAGCGCGTGCTCATCGATCGCCTCTATGGTCTTATCCTCACGTGCACGTGAGACGTGTCATCCGTTGGTTCTCTCACGACCTATTCAGCCGCGCGTTCGCTTAGTAGTTGGCCGCATTAAAGTGAACTTTGCTCTCTAAAACCGCGCAACGCGAGGCCGAGCGCCCATTCTAAATCGCTTTCTGTTTTTCCAGTCCGGGCCGTCTCGAACAAGACATTGGCAAAAACATGGTCAGGATATCTCCGCGATCGTACTTCCGCCTTCACCAACGTAGTAAGTTGTGACGCCATTCTCGCTGGCAATCAATCTCTGGTTTGAACTTCCATATGTGTAGCTGGCGATGGTCACGTCATTGTCGTTTTTAACCTTCACCAAACGATTCGCCGCATCGTACTGATATTTTTGCCACACGCCGTTCGAGAACGTGCGCGTCTGATTGCCGCTGGCGTCGTAATTCCAACCGTCGTTTGCAATCCGATTATTCGACTGGTTGTACGCCATACCCTGCAAGCCATCGCGCGGGACGGTCACTGACGGCGCGTACGGGCTGATGCCGGCGACTTTGGTGTAGAACTCCGGAACAACTTGAAATGCCAAGAGAATGTTATCGCGACCATTGATCGGCACCAGGCTGGTCCAGTAATCCCAGCCCCCCCTGATCTGGTTCGCGATGTAAGAACGCTTTGTAGAGGTCATAGACAAAGTCGTGATCGCTGCGATTGCGATTCAGGTATTCCTGCGAATGAAACAATGTGCCACCGAGGTTCTGCATCTCCGTCAAGAACTGCTGTTGCCCCTGCGAATACGCAGAACGCAAAGTACTCAACTTGGCTTGTAGCTCGTTCGCATCGGGCGGGAAAAACCGATTGGCTACTTTTTGACCTATTTCTGGGGACACGTCGAGGCCTTATTCAATTAGCGCCCTCAGGCGCGCGCAACCAGGGCCTTAACCCCGAGAGGTTTTGGTATTCATTTCCTTAACGTGAGTTGATCCGTGAATCCTTGAAGCGGATGAATGGGTAGTGCTAAAGATTTCGTTTTGGAAGCGCTGCGCAGGTCGCCAAAACTTTATCCATTTGCAGGTCTAACTCGTAGCCGCGCTTCTATAGCGGATCTAATAGAGGGAATGGAAAAGCGCGAGACTGAGAACTCCACCTTACGTGCCTCCTCGTTCGGCTTGTCCTCCGCACAGGCCAGCCATGAATCTACGTGATACTCTCAACTCGTCATTTTCTCAAACGCCGCTTGATGGGAGGAAATATCCATTGCCGTTTGGTTCTTTCAATTTGCTCGCGATAGCGCATCAGGCGATGATCGACGCTGGCTTTAAGCCCGATGTGTCACAGCCAGTTTTGCAGGAGCTGCAGAATCTCAAGCTCTCAGTGTCAGATCAGGAACCGGAGATTCGCGATCTACGCGCATTGTTGTGGTCGTCAATCGACGACGCCACATCCCGCGACCTCGATCAGGTTGAATATGCGGAAAGCTTGCCCAATGGCGACGTGCGACTGCTGGTGGGCATTGCAGACGTCGATGCACTGGTCAAGAAAGACTCGCCGATCGATATGCACGCAGCGGAAAACAGTACCTCTGTGTATACGGGAGTGAGGACTTTTCCGATGCTACCGGAACAATTATCGACCAACATGACATCGTTAATTGGTGGCGCTGACCGAAACTCGATTGTGACCGAAATGGTCGTGGGAGCGGACGGCACTGTGAGGCAGAGTAATGTTTATCCGGCGTTACTGCACAACTACGCCAAACTATCTTATGAAGCAGTAGGCGGGTGGCTGGATCACAACGCCCCAATACCACCCGAAGTAGCGAAAGTGCCGAAGATGGAAGCGCAACTTCGACTGCAGTTTGAAGCGGCCGCATGCCTCCGCGAACTGCGCACACAACACGGGGCCCTGCAACTCGAAACCATACAGGCTACTCCTGTAGTCAGTAATACTGGACAAGTGACGGAACTCACCGCGACCGAGCACAACAGCGCGCGCGATATTATTGAGAGTTTCATGATCTCCGCGAATGTGGCAATGGCCCAATTTCTCGAAGCGCAGGGCGTCACGGCTATACGTCGGGTCGTCCGTGCGCCAGAACAATGGCCGCGCATTGTTGAGTTGGCTCACGAGTTCGGAGAGTCTTTGCCGGCTGAGCCAGACTCGCGCGCACTTGCTGACTTCCTCGCGCGGCGCAAAACGGCGGATCCGGTTCACTTCCCGGATCTTTCGCTGGCAGTGGTGAAGCTGCTCGGTCCTGGCGAATACGCCATAGAAAAACCTGGTGCGCCGAGCGAAGGACATTTCGGGCTCGCCGTGCATGACTATACCCATTCGACGGCGCCTAACAGGCGGCATGCCGACTTGATAATCCAGCGCTTGGTGAAAGCAACGCTCGGAAAAACCCCCAGCCCATACTCTGAGGAAGAGTTGCGAGAGATTGCTGCGCACTGCACCGAGCGTGAGGACGCGGCGCGCAAAGTAGAGCGAAAGATGCGCAAGGTCGCAGCAGCCGTCTTGCTTCAAAACAGAATCGGCGAGGACTTTGATGGGATCGTGACTGGCACCAATTCGAGAGGTACTTTCGTGCGACTAATAAAGCCACCTGCCGATGGGCTTGTTGTGCGCGGAGCGGCAGGCTTGCACGTCGGGGAAAAAGTGCGCGTGCGTCTTGTTTCGACTGAGCCGGAGCGTGGATTTATCGATTTTGCTCGGATCGGGCCGTGACGTAGGGTATTTGGGGCAATCGCATCTTTGCACACCTCGCCGAGATTTCTACTGACGACCCGAACGAAAAAGAAATCTTGAAACGCATCCACCGAATTCGACTTGCGGGCTTTGACGTTGCTCACGTCACTCACCGCCACGGGATGAACGACAAAACTGCTTTCGAAGTCGAGGCAGCGCTAATCGAACGCCTAACCTTTCGTTCTGAGCGCACTAAGCCGACGCGATACCCTTACGAATTTCGAACCGCGCCGCGCATAGGTTTCAGTAGCGAGCGCGCTCGGACAGCAATGTGCGTCTTTATCTCTCCAGAAGGGCGCTGAGAAGGTGATGGTGCGGCCCATCACGCTCATGCGCTTGCCTTGCTCACGCGATTCGCGAAAGATCTCTTGCGCTGCATCGTTTCGATAGGCGTAAACCAGGTAATTCTCGAAAGAACCTGCCGAACCGCTAACCTCCACGTGGAGTTGCACGGCCGCTTCCTCCTGACCGTCGCGATCGAAATGTGCATAAGCTACTGAGACAAGATTGGCTGCGACTATTGGAGGAATGCCTCCACCTGGTGCCTTGTATCGGCCATTGCGCAGAGTGAGCTTATCGTGAGGCAGTTCGTAATCCTTCAATTCATAAGCGAAGTTTCCAAAATCCACCGCGCGAATACCGGTGCGCTGTCTGACCGTCGCAAACGCAGTAAAGAAAAACAATGCTCCGAACACGCCCAGTCTCATCATCATCATCATATGCTTCGCCCTCGTTCATTGCTGTTTGATGGGAAACACGCTCCCGCGGATCGCGTCCTACGATGTTCGGCGGCAGCGAATTAGTTGACACGGTGCCAGGCGCCGAGGAATAGCCCGCCGACGTACGAAATACACCACTTTGGCTGACCGCCGCTCACCACGAAACGAACCTCTGTGTTCTCATCGATCGCGTACACGTTCTCTGCTTGCCTTAACAGCACGCCTTCACTCTGGCTCTCCAGGATTCGAAAATGCAGCTTTCCATCGCGGGCGAAAATCTCCGCGATCGCTTCATCAGAGTCGTAGTTTCCCGTGAACGCCGCGAGTTCTGCGCCGGGCACGGGCAGATCGAGCAGGACATTCTTCTTCAGTGCAAGCGCGGCGCGCGCAATGTCTGCGGCCATATCAGCAGGCGGGGCCGATCCGTCGTCCGTGTTTATCAGTATCGCAACCGTCAGATGGTCATCCGGAAAGGACGCCAACACCGTGCGGAACCCGCCCCCGCTTCCCGTATGCCCGAGCACCTGATGCCCATCGAGCGATCCCAGTCGCGTGCCCAATCCATAGTCTATCTTCGTCCCATCGGTCAGCGTGGTGGGCGTACGCATGAGTGCCAGTGATGACGGAGTGAGAACGCGTCCTGAATCCAGCGCCGCCTCCCACTTCAAAAGGTCGCTAGCGGTTGCACAAACAGCCCCGCCGGCGAAAGGCAACTTCCAAGTCATGAATGCCGCGTTGACCAGCGCACCGCCAACCAGTTCATAACCCGACGCGAGGTGCGGCACGACCATGCGCGCATAGCACAGTGAGGCCGAACTCATCCCCAGCGGCTTGAAGACGTGCTCGCGCACGTATGCGCCGTACTCCTGCTTCGTCACCCGCTCCACGACCATGCCCGCGAGGTAGAAGGCGGAGTTGTCGTAGCGCCAACGAGTACCCGGCTCGAAGTCGAATGGCTTATCTTTAATCAGCCCGAGCACCTGCTCGTGCGTTAGTTCGAGTCGCTCGTTGTCGGCGGCGTTGGGCAGTGAGGTGAAGCTGTAAATGCCCGAAGTATGATTGAGTAGTTGTCGCACGGTAACATGCCGCCCCTGCGTCGCCGCCTCCGGCACATACTTCGTTACGTCGTCGTCGAGCCGCAGCTTGCCTTCGTCAACCAGTTGCAGGACTACCGCCGCTAAGATGTTCTTGGAGATCGAGGCGATGTGGAAGACGGTCTCTGGCGTCACCGCAACGGAGTGCTCAACGTTAGCCATGCCGTAGCCGCGCGCGAGGATAACACGACCGTCACGCGCCACAGCGATCGATACTCCGGCGGTGTGACGCGAGAGTAACTGCTTCGCAACTGCGTCCACCCGGTTACCAAGCTCTTCGCTGGCTGGCAACTGAGCAAGCGCTGTTCCGCCGTAGAGACAGAAAATCATTGCGACAAGCACTCTTCTCATAGCTCTAGTTCAGACTCCTAGACCTACTAAGTTTTAGCCACCGAACGGCGGAGTTGACGCGGCGGCGCAAATTCATTCAAGCATCATCGGATCAGTCATGTGCGAAACACGCCGCGGCCGCTCGCGTCCAACGATTTGTTCGGTCGCCCCGCCCACCGAAGCAGGCTCGAGCCGCCGCCCGAGGCCGACGACTGGACGACATGGTTAGATGGCGCCCGCCTGTGAGGGCCCGCTGATTCGGTCGGGCGCAGCCTCAGAAGGTTGTAATCCCCTTAGCAGAAGCCAAAAGCCCATTGTCAGTTCGAAGAAAAAGATCGGAGCTCCATAAATCCCCACGCCGACGACCTTCGCAAGCTCGGGAAAAATGATGAACGAGAATGCGCTTGCTCCCATCAACAAGGACGCCAACATTCCCCATGCCGCCAATACTCTTGGGACATAACGCGACTTGAACCACAAATAACAAAACAGCGTGCTTCGAAGTCCAGCAAACACCAAGCCCACGCCATATCCGGCGCCATGTGCGCTCATCGATAGCCGCGCCAATGCTTGCAATCGATCCGGCTCAAGTACTCGCAAGTAATCGTCGCCGCTCAACAGGCGCAGAACTTCGAGGTCATTGAGCAGGGTGACAACAAAAATCGCCGTCTCGATCAGCCCCCAGAACGCCGCGAGCAAGGCCAGGTTCCGATTGACTGACTTGAGCACCACGTAAAGAGCTGTGATTAGTACTATATCGATCGCGAAGACAGTGAGGTTGCTGGCGGTGCCCAGACGAAAGAGTCTCTCGTGGGCCATGATATTACGAGCGGTGTCCACAGCGTTGTTATAGACAAGTAGTCGGCCGAGTACATAGAACTCGGCGAAGACCGCCGGCGGCAGCGCAAACAAGTAGGAGAATCCCACAACTGTCGCTGCTTTGCGTTGTGATTCGTCGATAGTGCCGATTGTCATTCCCCTTTCCCCACCATCTCGGTGCCGCCCACCGTATTTATTCCGCAGATGTGCGGCAGAAACCCAGATTTGGTAGTAATGCTGCACCCATGCCCAAACTCCTTGACTAGGTTCGCGAGACCAACCGGATGAAGCATTACAGCATTTGCACTGAGCAGGTCTACGTCAACTGGATCAAGCGTTACATCTTTTAGAGCCTTTATCGCTGATCTTGCAAGCAAGAAATCGATGGCAGCTTCGACGCAAACGGTGGCTCTCAGCGCGGCTATCCTCTCTGCACCGATTTTGACGCCCCTGAATTGCTGAATCGGGTTGATGTAGAACTCGGTCAGACATTCAGTTTGTTTTAGCGAATGTGGCGTTGGCTTTGATCCGGCCGCAGTCAAACGGCTTTCCATCTAGGAACCTGTCGTAGTGAGGTAGTTCTCTCATATTTACTTGCGTTACCTGCGAAGTTTTTGGAGCTTCGCCCGAGTGACTCAAAGTCACGAAGCAATTTACCTTGCAAAATCTCGCGCCTCTAAAGCCAATGGGGGACGTTTCGGGGGACAGTTCTAACAATTCCGTTGGGTTTGAAACGCTGAGATCAAGAATTCCTGAGTAAAATGGAGCGGGCGACGAGGCTCGAACTCGCAACTTTCAGCTTGGGAAGCTGACACTCTACCATTGAGTTACGCCCGCTCAAGAGCAAGGATGAGAGCGGAAGGATGAAGGATGAATTTCGTCATGTCAATAACGGAATCACATCAACTACTCTTGCTGCATTCTGCTTCTGTTTCTCAGTGTCTCGGTGAAATCTCCGTGTTTTGCGTTGAGTGTAATCCAAAAAGATCATTCACCACACAGGCACGGACTGTTCCCGGAGACAGAGAGAAAAACCGTCGATAGATTTCAGGAAATGTAATAGCTCCGTCATTGAGTTGTGACCTGCGCGACCAATTCATCCCAACGATCCTGGGACTTCAAAATCAATTCGATTACCTCGCGAACGGCGCCTTTACCACCGTTCAGAGTCGTCACATAGTGCGCCACGGCTTTGGTATCGTCGGCGGCATCTGCGACTGCAACCGCGAAGCCCACGCATCGCATCACTGCGACATCACCGAGATCATCTCCGATGTAACAGCATTCATCAACGCTGACTTTGGCGTCAGCAATGATTTCTTCGAAGGCCACGGCTTTGTCCTTTGCGTACTGATGGACATATTTCATCTTCAGTTCATGCGCGCGGCGTTCGACTGAACGCGATGCACGTCCCGAGATAATTCCGCTCTGCCAGCCGGCGCGATGCCAGACCGAGATTCCCTGCCCGTCGCGAGCGTGAAAAGCCTTCAGCTCGTCGCCATCAGGCGTCAACCAAAGTCGCGCATCCGTCATCACGCCGTCACAGTCCATCAGTAACAACTTAACGCGCCGCGCACGTTCAAGGATTTCGGGTTCGAGTTTCAAGTTTCAGGTTTCAAGTTTCAAGTTCACGGCTCGTTGCAAGTTTCGGAATGGCCGAACCTCTTGCTAAGTGTCGGACCACTATACGACCGCTTTTTGCGTTGTAACTTGAAACCTGAAACCTGAAACTTGAAACTCCGTTTTCTATTTCACTTCGAACAACTCAATCGCGTTTAGTTTCCATGCGCCGCCAACCCGCACCAACATGAAAACTGCCGTCCCCGAATGGTCGGCCCCGAGCTGTCGGGTCTGCATTGAAACATCGACGGCCACTTCGTTGGCGCTCAGCGCTTCTGTGCGCAGCACACGCGTCTCCCACAACTCAGGCTGTGTGCCAACTACCTGCTGAACAAATCGCTTTAGTTCCCCTGGCATCACCAGGGAAAGAATGTCGTTCTGCCGGCCGCTGCGCATCGCTGTGTCGAGTTGCGCAACGAAAGCCTTAACTGATTCGTCGATCGCGGGCGTTGACGCAGCGGCCGCCTCCGCACGAATTCGCGCGGCTCGCGCGTTTAGACTTGCGGCGTATTCAGCATCGGCCCGCGCTGCTTCGCCGAAAAGGCGCGCCGCGTCTTTCGCCTGGCCACGGCGCAACGCGATCTCGCCAAGTCCGATCGCCGTCCAGGCGAGGGTTGAAGGCGTAGGCAAACGATTGTCAGCCAATTGCTTGAATTCACGTTCGGCCTCATCGAGTTTGTTTTCTGCGAGCAGAGCGCGCGCGAACAGCACCCGCGCTTCCTGCATTTCCGGCGCAATTGCCACCAACTGCTTCGTCAGCGATTCGGCCTTCGCATAGTCCTGCGTGCCGAACAAACGCATCGCCTCACCCAACGAAGCCGAGACTTCGATTTGGCGCGGCGCTATGTCGTTCATGTAATCAAGTTGCGGATACAGCTTTTCCGGGTCGACTTCGACGCGCGTGATTGCCGTGGGACTGGAAAACGAAACCTGCGCAAAGTCATGGGCCGGTATAACCCCTTCCGTGGTTACCCTCTGCCCTGCACTCGTGATGCCCGCCACTGTTACTTTCGCATCAAAAGAACCTAGATTGCGTAGCGCTGCCGTCCACTTGCCGGCCTGCGCTTGCGGCAAACCGATGAGCAAATCCATGTCGGTGGACTGATCCAATTCCGAATCAAGAATGCCTTTCATCGTGGCGCCGCCGCGTTCGCTCAGCGCGGCTCGCAAACTCACGAGCGTAAGACCCTCGACCTTTTTTTGCGATGCCGATAAGCCGTCGCGAATCACCGCAAGAAACGCGTCACGGCCCATCAGGTTGGCAGCCAATCGCCAAACCATCGCCCCTTTATTGCCAACGGAATTGAAGTAAGTCGGATCGAGGGAAGTCGTACGCGCCAACGGCGCGTCGCGCTTGGCTATTGAAGCGTACGCCAGTCGTTGGCGCGCGCGTTCTTCATTCGCGGCATCGGCACCGAACTCTTTTTCAATGAACAGCGTGGCGACGTATCGTGCCAAACCTTCGCGAAGAACGCCGTAGCCTTCACCCCGAACGGCGGAGTTAGCGCCGATCCAAATCCGCGCAACGGCCTCAGCAATTCCCAGCGCGGTCACCGCGTCAACTTTCTTCCGGCGCAGCGCGCCCTCGCTCAGAAGAATTGCGCCGGCATCGTCAAAACCTGCTCCGCGTCTGACTGCGATCAGGCGAATCGGCAACTCGGGAGCGGCGCCGAACATGCTTGCATAGAAGCTTCGCGCGTTTGCCGCAAGCGCCATCAAGTTCTGCGCTTGCTTGCGCTCTTCTTCGCCGGAGCCTTTAGTAACAAGAGTCGTGATGCCGGCTGTATTGGCTCCTCCATCCACACGATCCCAGTCACCCACGACGAAGAATGGTTGAGCGTTCAGCGTCTGCTCAAAGACGCTGTTGCCACCTGCGCTCTTTTCGACCCCCGACGAAACTGCCGTCGCATTGCTGACGGTCAAACGAAATGGCGCGTAGTCCGGTCCGCGCACCGCGAATGCAGTGTTGGGCGCCGGGTACCACATCGCCGAGGGAAGGAATTGAGAACCCACCGGCGAAATGGCCGCAGTACCCGCGTTGTCTTCGATCGGTAGACGATAGTCCACGGTGACTGAGATCGAGTCATTCGCCGCGGTGGTGCTTGGCAGATTGATCAGGATTCGTTGTCCTCCGCCACGCGGTTCCGGCAACATCCGATAACCGGCCGTAGCGCTGCCAACGGTGACGCTCTTAATCTCTGCCTTCGCGTTGATTCGCAACGTCAGCGTGGTTCCGCCGCCCCGTCCGACGTTCCGCACGTTAAGCGTGGCACGCGCACTCAGGGCCCTTTCCGTATTGAGATTTGCGACAGTGATGTCAAAGTTCGTGACTTGCCAGGCGGCGCGCGCTTCGTCTTGTGCGCGACTATCAAAGGAAACGAACAAGGCGAGAACAAGAGAGATGAGGACTTTCCAAATAACTATTTTCATTTTGCAGTTTTCAATTTGCGTTCGCTTACCAGAGCGTGAATGTCTCTCAAACTTTCGAGCAGCGGTCCCATGCGCTCAAGCGGCAACATGTTCGGTCCGTCCGACGGCGCGCGTTCGGGCGCTTCATGTACTTCCATGAAGACCGCGTCGACGCCGCACGCGACGCCGGCGCGCGCAAGCGGTTCGATGTACTGCGGCAAACCTCCAGTTGCATCGCCCTTCCCGCCCGGCAGCTGCAGCGAGTGCGTCACATCGAAAACCACCGGCACGCCGAACTTACTCATGATCGGAAACGACCTCATGTCAACAACGAGATTGTTGTAGCCAAAGCTCACTCCGCGCTCGGTGATCATGACGCGTTCATTGCCTGCGCTCTGAGCTTTCTCAACCACGGTCCGCGCGTCTTCCGGTGCAAGAAATTGGCCCTTCTTGATGTTGACAGCGCGTCCGGATTTTGCGGCAGCGATGATCAAATCCGTTTGCCGGCAAAGAAAAGCTGGGATTTGCAGAATGTCTGCAACTTCAGCGGTCACCTCAATCTGAGCAACATCGTGAACGTCGGTAACAACCGGCACGTTCAGCTCCTTCTTGATCGTCGCAAGAATCTCGAGACCGGAATTCATCCCAAGGCCACGGAAGCTTTTGATCGACGAACGATTCGCCTTGTCGAAGGAAGACTTGAATACAAAATCGAGCCCAGCCGATTGCGCACGCGCCAGGCATTCACGCGCCATCATCATCGCGTGCTCTTCAGATTCAATGACGCACGGACCAGCAATGATCGTCAATCGACCGTCACCGAAAGTCGCACTACCAACTTGAAATGATTTGATCATCTCTGACCGCGCGATAGACGTAGCACTATAATATGGAAGGATTGAGGTTGCTAACCGGCGCGCGGTGATTCCCCGATCGCTCCGACTAATTAAAAATTCCCTTGAGCTTGTCCCACGCCTGTTTTAGTTTGGACGGCTTTTCGCGAGTTCTGCGCGGGTGATTCGCAGGTGTCGGCTCTGGTGTTGGCGTCGGAGATTCGATCGGAGTCGCAGAAGACGCCGGGGATGGACTCGTTGAAGGGCTGGCGCTCGTCACGGCATTCAAAGCTCCGCTGTTACGCCACCAACGCCCGACCACGACGCCCGAACCGAGAATCAGAAGGGCCAGAATCACAGTGGCGACCGCCACATCGCGCTTTCGCTTTTTCGTTTCAGCGATGCCGATATTGAGCCGCGAAATTTCCCGGCGGATGGGACTCGCCACCGCGACCTCAGCACCGTTCCCTTCGGTTGCGTGGGAGGCCGCTTGCACTTGCCGCAGTCTTTCAAGATCGATCACCAAACTGCCCGAGGGACTTTCAGCACCAGACTGGCGCAGCGCTGCGAAGGTTAACGGGGTTGCGTTGCTGCCTGAGTGCTCCAGCCCCAGCGCCTCGGCCGCCGACAACAATGCCTGACGAAACTCTTCGGCGTTCGCAAATCTCTTCGCCGGATCCTTCGCCAAGGCGCGTTCGACGATTGCGCGCAGCTTCTCAGGCACAGACGCCGGCAATGGCGGCGGCGGTTCTGAGACCTGACGAAAGACAATGGCGAGCGGGGTCTCAGCATTGAAAGGTGGCGCGCCGGACAACATCTCGTAAAGAATGATGCCCAGACTGTAGACGTCCGAAGCCGGCGTTGCCGGTCCACTTCCGGAGCACTGCTCCGGCGACATGTAGCGCGGCGTGCCGATCAGTGCGCCAACCTGTGTCAAAGTTTGATAATCGTCGTCCGCCTGCTCTTCAACCGCGAATTTCGCGACACCAAAGTCGAGTACTTTTACAACCGCGAGCGTGTCGGGCCGTTGGGCAATCAAAATATTCCCAGGTTTTAGATCGCGATGGATCAGTCCTGCGTCGTGCGCCGCAGCAACGGCAGCAGACGTCTGAAGCATAATTGACACCGCACGCGCGACATCGAACGGTCCTTCGCGCATAAGCGCATCGCGTAGAGTGTGTCCTTCGAGCATCTCCATCACGATGTAGAGGTAGCCATCGGCGGTCGTGCCAAAGTCAGTAACGCTGACCGCGTTCGGATGCTGCATGCGACCGGCGGCCCGCGCTTCGCGACGAAATCGCTGCTGCGCGGTCTCGTCGCCGACGAACCTTTGACTCAGGACCTTGATTGCGACGGGCCTGTCGATCAGCAAGTGAGTGGCGCGATAGACTGTTCCCATCCCACCACCCCCGAGCCGTTCATTCAGTCGATATTTTTCATCGAAAACGCGGTTCAGCAGTGGATCGAGGGGAATGTCGGCGATGGTAGCGTCCGCCTGTAGCGGCGTCTGATCGGCCGGACACACCAGCACATCGTTAGAAAACCGCCGGCCGCATCTGGGACACTGGAGCATCGATGATTCGAGGGATTTAGCAGAGAGAGTGCGCCATCATTATCGCGCAAACCGGCTTGTGAGCGTTAGTGCGGTCAGAATAGGAAGAATGAGGTCAGTTGTTCGCGACCCAATCTTTCGCCGATACGAAAGACTGTTTGTCATAGATCAGCACGATGGTTCCGATCGGCATCCGCTTGTACAAATCAATCGCGGCAGAGTTAGGAACACGAATGCAGCCGTGACTCGCGGGCGTGTCTGGAACAGAAGAGTTGCCGTGAATCGCTAATCCATCGCTGAAGTAGTTCGGATAGTAGAGCATGCCCAGCGGCGATTTTCTCCAACCGGCAATTTTCGCGTAAATCTTGAAACGGCCACGCGGCGTATAAGCCAAACCGCTCATGCCCTTTTCGCGATAATGCTTGTTGCTGCCGGTGGAAACCGGAAGAACCTTTTTTACGGCGCCGTCATCGTCCATTAACAGCAGAACTTGCCGGTCAAGATCGACTTCGACATGTCGATAGCCCGCATCGCGCGCCTCGGGCGCGCTCGCGTTCATGATTGCTTCAAAGTCGGCACGCGTAAGCCGGCCCGTGGCTTTGCGACCCTCGTACTTCTGAAACGCAATCAAAGCAGTGCGGCCAGAGCCGTAACCCATCTCAGTCAAACGAATCGCCGCCTGTTTCGTTTCGGCACTCGTCACACGATTCGGCGTTTTCCTGGTTGAGCCGAATGAACTGGCTGACGTGACGAGCGCGAGCGCCACCAGCGCCGCGCGACAACAACTCGCAGAGTATAACTTCGTGAAATTATGAGTAACTAGAATGCGCATTCAGGGTTGCGATCGTGATGCAAAGATACTCGATCACGACCCTTTAGATCATTTCAAATTCTTAACGTTTAAGTGCACTCAGCTGTCATGAATCAAAACGCTTCGATTGCTGAATCACCCAGCGGGTGTAGTAACCTTATGATTCGCGCCCCTACCATAGCGAATATTCCGCCCTCAAAATTGCATTGGCCGCGGAGTTATCTGTCAAAGCGCTTTGTATCCATGAATCGACAATTCAGGTTGGTCCTGCTTCTCATCGTCAGCATTGCCGCGGGAGTCGGAGTTTGGGCGGCATTTCGGTTTACCGCGCCGCAAAAGTTCTGGCGTCGGGCTGAGCCTGCTAACAACTCGGCGCCGATCAACTACAACGACACTGAACGCTGGACTCGGGCGATTGAAAAGGTCAAAGAGGAACGGACGGCAGTCGTGGGTGACGCACCGCTGGACGTTCCGCCCGAATTGCGTCACTACGAAGATCGTCATTGGTTTCTGGCCACGCAGGTAGCGGAAGTGAAGAAACAGAACCTGCAAACGTGCCAGGATTTTCTCGGTGTCGCCGGCATGATCCTGCGAAACGAATTGGCGCCCGTACCGGTTGTGACCGACGACTATGTCCTGTTCGGCGTCGGCGCGAAGGCTGATGAGAGCGCGTTTACGCGTTATGAAGATGATCACACTGTGGGTGTCTACGATGAAACCGAGTTGAGCGCAGCCTATCAGCGCTTGATGAACGAGCGTCAACAAGTTCAGAACAGCGTCACGCAATTGAAGAAGCAGCTCGCATCATTGAAGAGTCGCGAGCGGGGAAGACGGGCGGACCTTCAGAAACAGCTAAACGAACAGCAACAGCAATTGAGCTCGATCGACGAAGAGAAGGCGGCGCTTGATCAGTCATACGGACAACCTCGCGAACGCGAGAAATTATTCAGCGACTACAAATCATTGCAGACACTCGCCCAGGAGTTCCGCGGACGCACCTACGACATCAGCACGGGAACCGATCGGCAGGCGCTGAAGATTGCCATGCTCAGTTCGCTGCGTCCTGCGGCTTTGAAAATCCTGGAAGAAGTTGCCGCCACCTATCACAAGCAGTTCGACCGGCCTTTGCCGGTCAGTTCGCTTGTGCGGCCCGAGGAGTATCAGCACGTGCTGCGCCGCTATAACCGCGCCGCCACAACCATTGATACACCGCCGCATTCAACCGGCCTGGCGTTCGATATCGATTATCGTTTCATGAGCGTTCCTGAACAGAACTTTGTCATGAACGAACTCGCCAGCTTAAAGCGCGACGGCCGCATCGAGGTTCTGCGCGAGCGTGCGGCAAATTTTCATGTATTCGCATTTATCGACGGTGTGCGCCCGAGCGATGATCTGATCACGGCGGCACTGGATGAAGTGGGCGGCTCCCTTCCCGACGACAGCGAAGAAGCGAACGACAAGCCATCGAAGGCAAAAGCCAAAGCGCCACGGAAATCCAGCGCTTCGCACGGCAAGAGCGAACCCGCCCAGCAAACCAGGAAGGCAACTCACAACAAGTCAGCGGCGAGAAAGCGTCGACGCTGAAAGCCGGGACGGCTAAGGGCCGGGAGCGAAGGGCAAAGCGTAAGACACTGCCCCTTGCTCTTTGCTCTCGTCCGCCTTGGCACCGTTCTTGCCCATTTCTCACTTTGCACGCCCGACTGACTTATTTGCGGACGAAGGGATCTAAAAATGGGCTACGCAACTTCCAATCATCGAACACCTGACAAAAAGGAAACGCATTGTTTTGTTTGCGGCACAACGCTCTCACGCTCGCGCGGCGACCAGGCTGATGAAGTCTGTCTAATCTGTCGCGCGGCCATTCTCGATCGCGTCTTTAGTGCGCGACGACAGATTGTGGACAACGTGAGGCTGCGTCGCTGACCGCTTGAAATATGTGTAGGCTACTTCCGTATCGAAACGTTAACCGACGCGTGCAGCGCATGCTGATCGTTTTGTCCCTGCTGTGCCTCGTAGGGCTGCCGGCATGCGAGCCGGCGAACCGTTCGGGTAACGGTAATTCTGCGAATTCGAACACAACCGGCGCGGCCGCCGAACCCACAATCGAAGCCTCGCCGGTTTCGAAAACCGACGATCAATGGCAAGTGATAAGCGCGGACCACATCACGTTGTCAGTCACAGCGCCGGGTGCCCAATCGGTGAAAATTCTTTACCGACCCGCATTCACTGAAGGGCGACACGTTGAATTGAAGAAGCTGAATGCACCGACGGATGCAGCTTCCGGAAAGTTTTCATCTCAACTCAAAGTACCTACGGATTTTGCCGGCGAGGTCTGGGCGGAAGCTTCCTATCGCGACGGCGCAAAGAAAGAGACGAAGCCGATTTCGCTGACGATTGAATCGATTTCAGCTGATGAACTCGCGGGCGCGTCGTACAAACACTCCGACGAGTCCGCGCGCTCCGACAAAATCACGGGCGGCCACATCGAGCAAACCACACTCCAGCCCGGCAACGGCGATATCCACATCACGGTCAACATCCCTGCGTTTCAACTGACGCTATGGCAGGGCAACAAAGAAGCCAAAACGTATCAAATCGGAATTGGCCGCAAGGATTTTCAGTTGCCGAGCGGCCTGCGGTACGCGAAACAGATCGTCTTTAATCCGGATTGGATTCCGCCCGACAGCGAGTGGGTTCAGAAACATGATGTCTCGCCCGGCGAAGTCGTCGAAGCTGACGACCCGCGCAATCCTCTCGGCAAGGTGAAAATTCCTATCGGCAATGGCGGCATCCTGATTCATCAGGCATTCAAGCCTTCAGACATAGGTCATCTGGTGTCGCACGGATGCGTGCGTCTCGTCCTTAATGAGCTGTACGGATTTATCGACGAAATTATTGCCGCGCGATCGCTGAAGGTTTCTAACCAACAACTTGAGCATGCCAAGCAGAGCAAGGATCGCTTCTCGATCAAACTCGATGCTCCGCTCGTCGTTGACATCAACTACGATACCCAGGTCGTCGAAGGCGGCGTGCTTCACCTTTATCCCGATGTTTACAACAAGAACACGCTCAGTGTGGAAAATGTGCGGGCCGAATTGAAGGAGGCCGGCGTCGATGATGCGAAGCTTGATGATAAAACTATCCAGCAAATGATCGATAAGGTCACGATGAACGAGGAGTTCACCGCCAGCATCGCTGACATTAAAGCCGGTCGTGCTTTGGAAGCGGGAAAGACCCAGCCACTCACGTCTGCATCTGCGATGAAAAAGCCTACCTCCAAATCCAAGCGCACACGCTAAGTCTTTCTCAAACCACACTTCGCGCTCGGCACTTTGCCCCTGGCGCGTTACCCTTGGCAACTTGCCGTTTTCTTCTATTTTCCCGCCCGTTCTTGTGGTAATTTTGCGTCAAACCATGAGGAGTCTTCGCGCATCTCAGTATTCTGCCCGACAAACGAAACCTCACAAAAAGGCTGGAAAAGAAGTGCTTATGAAGACCCTCAGCTTTCGTACTGTGCAGCTTATTGCCGTCCTCGCCATCGTGACTTCGGTCGCCACTGTGGCAACGCGCAGCAGCCGGGGCCAGGCGCCCGCCGCCAAGATCGAAGCCCAACAGAAGACGGAGGCGCCACCTCAAAAATCTGAGACGCTGGTGAAACCCACGGTGATGACCACCGATCGTGCGCCCATGAATACGGCGGCGACTTCTTCGTTCGCAGATGCCGTCGCGCAAAACACAGCGTTCAGGAATGATTTAATTTGGACGTTCGGCAGCAAACAGCAACATGGCTGGTACCTATACGATTTGCTGATCGGCCGCACGCTGAATCTCAAACCTGAAGCATCGACGTCTGATTTCGCGAGCGCAATTGCCGCTTGGCAGAAGCAAAAGGGCCTCACGCCGACTGGCATTCTTGATGAAGATTCCTGGATGACGTTCGTGTCCGCATGGCAGAGCAATCGACTGAAAGACAAGACACCGGCGACTCCGGATCAGTTGCTGGTGGCGCCACCGTCCGATTTCTACGATCCGGCGCGTCTGGAAGAGCTGCGACAGGTTGAGAAGAGCACTTACGCCGCCTACAAGCAGCTGCTCGCGGCTGCGATTGCTGATCCAACTCTGAAGCTTGAGCATACTTCGCCTACTGAGCTCGCAGCGAACGAGAAATTCCTGAAGATCGTGTCTTCGTTCCGCTCGCGCGAGTATCAGGAGAAGCTTCGCCGCGAAGCACCAAACGCCGGCAGCGCCGGCCTGGCGGTGAACAGCCCGCACTTCACCGGTCGCGCTCTCGATTTATACGTAGGCGGTGATCCGGTGGACACGAAGGACGCGAACCGCGCAATTCAGGTCAACACGCCCGCTTACCAGTGGCTCGTGAAAAACGCCGAGCGCTTCGGATTTCGGCCATATTTTTATGAGCCGTGGCACTGGGAATATGTCCGGTAATTTGTGGCACGCGCATCTTGCGCGTGATCACGGGCGAGACGCCCGTGCCACCGCAAATTTTGTCGTAACTTCTCCCGCTTTTCTTCGTATACATAAGGTAATGATTAACTCCTCACGCAAATCCTCGAGTCTTTTTGTGCGGTTTCAAGCCACGGCGTTTCTGCTGGGAGTGCTGGTCATTTGTACCGGATCGGCGGCCGCTCAAGACAACAGCAAGCCCGCGACCGCGACCCCGTCGACAGATGTGAGCGCGGCGGCAAATGACTTCAAGTCCAGCCTCTCAGCGCTTTCGACGCTCTACCAGAACGAGGTGCAGCGGCTTGAGACGCAGAACGGCAAACTGAAAGAGCTGTACACGCAAGGACTGATTGCCCGCGTCGATTTGGATAAGAGCGACAAGGAACTTGCCGACGCACGCGCTAAAGTCGAGGAAGTGGCGAAGCAGATCGCCGAAGCAAACAAGCCGCCGACTGGTCCTTTAATCGCCGCGAACGATTTTGCTTCCAACACAAATTGGACGACCGGCAATGCGCGTATCGACGGACTGATCCGGTTTTACGGAAATCAGCATGGCGTCGATCCGTTCTTGATTTATTGCCTGATGTCGCAGGAATCGAAGTTCACCTCGGGCGCCATCAGCCCGAAAGGTGCGATGGGCTTGATGCAGCTAATGCCCGGAACCGCGGAGCGTTACGGCGTCACGAATCCTTACGACGTTGCGCAAAACATCTCTGGCGGCACGCGCTACTTGAAAGACCTTCTCAAGATGTTCAATGGCCGAGTCGATCTCGCGCTCGCCGGGTACAACGCCGGTGAAGGCGCCGTTATGAAGTACGGCAACACCATTCCGCCTTACAACGAAACTCAAAACTATGTAAAGATAATCATTAAGCGGTACCGGAAGAAACAAGTCTCGTAATCAGCCCCTCAAAAAAATTTCCATGTCCGAAAACGTCCACCTCACCGCCGCGGATTCGTGTATCTTCTTATGCGAATCATGCGCTTTGATCGCCGCACCTGCTCACAGGCGCGTTTGACGCGCGATGCCCGCTTTGATGGGCGATTCTTTATCGGTGTGCGCAGCACACGCATTTATTGCCGCCCGATTTGTCCGGTGCGCGCCGCGAAAGAAGAAAACGTCACTTATTTTCTGACAGCTGCCGCCGCGGCGGAAGCCGGCTATCGCCCGTGCATGCGTTGCCGTCCCGAGTCTTCACCCGGCACACCCGCATGGTTAGGAACGTCGGCTACAGTTGGCCGCGCCCTGCGTTTGATCAGCGAAGGCGGCGTCGAAGACAAAGGCATCGAGCGACTCGCCGCGCGACTCGGCATCGGCAGTCGGCAACTGCGCCGTCTCTTTCTCCAGCATCTGGGCGCCACGCCCTCCGCAGTGATCAAAACGCGACGTTTGCACTTCGCCAAGAAATTGATCGACGAAACTGCTCTGCCTTTCAGTCAAATTGCGGACGCCTCCGGTTTCGGCAGTGTGCGGCGATTCAATAGCGCCTTTCGAAAAACCTACGGGCGCGCGCCGTCCGAGATCAGAAGATTTAGCCATTCGTATCGTTCATTTAAATCAACCGATGAGTACGAATTTCGGCTCAGCTTTCGTCCGCCGTTCCAATGGTCTGCGTTTCAGGAGTTTTTGGCGAAGCGCGCAATTCCTGGTGTCGAATTCGTTGATTCTGATTCTTATCGTCGCACCATCGCTTTCAACGGCTGTTCGGGAACTCTGCGCGTAGCCCTCGAAGAGAGTAAGGCCGGGTTGCGCGTTCAGATTTCGCTCGCTGATCCGCGCTGGCTATTTCAGATCATTGAGAGAGTTCGCCGCTTATTTGATCTGACGGCTGACCCGCGCGAAATCAGCGCGCACCTTGTACGCGATCCCCTGCTCGCTGGACGAATCAAAAGGAGATCGGGTTTACGAATCCCGGGAAGTTGGGATGGGCTGGAGTTGGCCGTGCGCGCGATTCTCGGTCAACAAGTTTCCGTTGCGGGCGCCGGCACACTCGCTGGTCGTCTGGTCGAACGTTTCGGCTTGAAGATCGGCGACACTCCGCCACTGACGCACTTGTTTCCCAACGCTGAACAACTAGCCAAAGCGAACATCGAGCAAATCGGACTGCCGAAGGCGCGCGCGGAAACCATCAGGACACTCGCGCGGCGCGTTGCTGACGGTCGCATAAGTTTTGACGCAGTTCAGGACACAGAAGAGTTTCGATCGCACTTGCTGGAGATCCCGGGGATTGGCGATTGGACCGCTCAATACATCGCGATGCGAGCGCTCAACGATACTGACGCTTTTCCCTCGGGCGATCTCGGCCTGATGCGCGCTATGTCGTTAAGCAACGCGCGTGAAATCGTACAGCGAGCTGAGGCGTGGCGGCCATGGCGAGCTTATGCCGCGATGTATCTGTGGCAAACAAACGGCGCGAAAGCTCAAACCAAGCGCGCGCTCGGGAAGTTGAAAGTGCAAGCATCAATGTTCGCGGGATAATTGCACAAAAAATCGATGAAAAAACATTCAATCATCTTTGCATTCGTCGCGCTGCTCACAATCATCGGCGCCGCAGATTACGCGAGCGCACAGGAGACAAAGCTGAGATGGTTTGGTCATGCAGCGTTTTCGATCACTACGCCGACAGGAAAAGTTCTGCTGATCGATCCGTGGTTGCGCAATCCAGCAAACCCTGATGTGAAGATCGGGAAGGACCCGCTCACGGCTCTTTCCAAAGTCGACTACATCCTTATCACCCACGGTCATCGCGACCACGTCGGCGACGCCGTTGAGATTGCGAAGAAGACCGGGGCTGCTCTCATCGCGAATCCTGAACTGTCCGCAAATCTGGTAAAGCTTGTCGATTTTCCGGCAAAACAGACCGGCACGTACATCATGCAAATGGGCGGCGAAATTCAAATTGCCGATGGCGAAGTAACCGTCGCGATGACCGAAGCCGTGCACTCGAGCAGCGTCTTTAATCCGAAAGCCGGACCAAATGAACCGGAACGCGCCTACGGCGGCAGTCCCGCCGGTTTCGTCGTCATGGTCAAGAATGGTCCAACCATCTATCACTCGGGCGACACTGCTTACTTCAAAGACATGGAAGTCATCGGCGAGACGTATTCAATCGACCTCGCGCTCATCAATATTAGCCAGATGGGGGCGAAGCTATCGGCGCGAGCAGCTCAGTCATTGCGAGCAAAACTGGTTATTCCCATGCACTTCGCGACTTTCGAGGGACTACTGCCAAACGCTAATGAATTCGCGGCCGAAGCGAAGAAACTAAAGATCGGAGTCTATGAAATGACGCCGGGTGAAACGATCTCGTTTCGCGGGAGGCAAATGACGCAGACAAGGAGGGCAGCAGGTGATGAGCGCTGAACTTGGCATGCAATCAGACCAGCAGACGCTCGAGCGTCTGAATCAAGAATACGTCGAAGCGTTCATGAACGCTGACGTCGATTGGTACCGCGAACATCTCGCCGACGAGTTTATCGTTATCGAGTCTGACGGATCGCTTTTCAACAAAGAGCAGTTTCTGCGCAACACCGTGAAAGGACCCGATGTCGCCGATTACAAGCTACACGAAGTCGACATTCGCATTTACGGTAACGCAGCGCTGGTGCGCGCGACCGGAGTGTGGACGCGCGAAGATGGAAAGATGGGCATGAGCCGCTACACCGATGTTTACGTTCGCAAGCACGGCGGCTGGAAGACTGTTTCAGCACAGATCACGCGCACCTCGCGCATGGGACCGCGGGGCCGATACAAACAAGCGAAGTAGACGTGTCAGAAGCCCGACCGCTAGGGAGGACCACTCTACTGCCCCGTCAGTAACAATCCGAGGCAATTCAATGAACACCGTCAAACCTATGCGAACATTTCTTTTGGTCTTCTCACTTATTCTAGTTTCTTCGGCTGGTCCGCGCGCGCAAACCAAATCAACGCCAGCCCTGCGCGACGGCTCACACGATTTCGATTTCGAGATTGGCAAGTGGAAGACTCACTTGCGCCGCCTGACTAAGCCTCTGACGGGTTCGACGACGTGGGTTGAATACGACGGCACGACAGTCGTCAGCAAAGTGTGGAACGGCAAAGCGAATCTGGTGGAACTCGACGTTACCGGGCCGGCGGGTCACATCGAAGCACTGAGCCTGCGCCTCTACAATCCTGACTCACATCAATGGAGTCTGAATTTTGCTAACCGCGCCGGCGGAACGATGGCGATCCCTACAATTGGCGAGTTCAAAAACGGCCGTGGTGAGATTTACGATCAGGAAGCTTTGAACGGACACGCGATCCTGGTGCGCTTCATTATCTCCGACATCACGCCAAACTCCTGCCACTTCGAGCAAGCTTTCTCAGACGATGGCGGTAAAAACTGGGAAGCAAATTGGATTGCGACGGATACGCGCGTGAAGGAGTGAAGACTAACCAAGGGGCAGATGCGCGCCGATTTGATAAGTAACCGCCACCCAAAACGAGGCCCACGCAAATCCGCTCAACAGGTTTAGTAGACTGTACTTCTTTGCCGGCATGCCGGCAGTCGCGCAGACCAACGGAATCGTGATTCGCAACCCGGCAGCAAATCGGGAAAGCAGGACCGCAACCGTGCCGTGGCGCAGCACAAACTTACTTACCTTCGGATACCATTTACTAAGCCGCTTTGACTTCTTGATGGCGCGCGCGGCGCGTTCGTGAGCCGCGTAGAAATAGACTTGATCGCCCGCCGACCCGCCAATCGCGGCCGCCAGAATCGTCAGGCGCCAGTCGAGCAGTCCAGCGCCGCACAAAGTGCCCGCGGTAATAAGGACGGCTTCCCCTTCCCAAAACGCGGCGAAAAGAATCGCGAAGTAGCCCCATCGCGATAAAAACCTGATTGCCATGCTTTTGTCGAACGAGCCGGGCTCGTTAAGTAGGAGCGTCCCGATCACCGATAGATTCAATAATAAACCGAAGGTGTCTCGCACGGATTCTAATTTGGGCTCACGACATGGGCAGTGCGCCTGGGCGCTTCGTCGTCGGTCAAATCGTTTGAAAGCGGCGCAAGGTCTGCGGCGAGTTCCTGCACCGCGCTTAGTACGCGCTCGACGTCCGAAGTACGCAGACGGGAATAAACCGGAAGCTGTAGCGCCGCGGCGGTTTTCTCTGCGCCCGGGCAATTCGCGGCAAATTCTTTGAAGAGCGGAAGAGAAGAGCAAACGTCCACGTGCGTCATTTCGAAATCAACGCCGCGTCGAATCGCGCGCCGTTTTGCAAGTCTTGGATCAGAGACATAGATGCAATATTGATAGTAAACGTGATCGACGTCGTCGCTCACGCGCGGCGTTTGGATAGCCGCGCAGTTTGCCAATCCGCGAGTGTAGACGTCCGCGTGCCTTTGCGATCGGTCGTTGAATTCATCTAGTTTGTTCAGTGCGCGAATTCCCAGAATGGCCTGAACGTTTGAAAATCGCCTTCGATATGCCCGTGGAAACGCGTCGAGCGGCCGAATCTTCTCCCAAAAGTATTTCGACAGATCCCTATCGCTAACGAGCGACAAAGCAGCTCCGGCGGGAAATCCCCACCATGCGAACCCTTTCGGACTCACCAGGGATCTCGACGCTAAGCCCAGACCGAAGCGTTTGATTAACTCGCGCGTGCTTGGAAACGGCTCAATCTCAGCTTGCGCGCGGATCTTAGCCGCGATGGTCGGATCGTCGGTTAGCGCCATACCGCCGCCATATGTGTTGACTCCTTTCAACATTTGAAAGCTGAAGAACGCCGCGTGGCCAAACGTGCCGACACGCCGGCCGCGAAAGCGGGCGCCGGCTGCCTGAGCGCAGTCTTCGATGACGATCAAGTTGCGCCTTTCCGCAATGCGCATGATTTGATTCATCTCGCAGGGCTGACCGTAAAGATGCGTCGGCACAATTGCGCGCGTACGTTCAGTAATCGCCGCCTCGATTGCCTCTGGATCGATGTTGAAAGTTTGTGGATCGACATCGACGAAGACAGGCCGTAAACCGGCGCGTCGCGCCATTTCCGGCACCACCCAAAAGGTTAATGCGGGAAAGATTATTTCACTCTGCGGCGGCAGCTCGAGGGCGCGCAGAATATAAAAGAATGCCATTCGCCCGAACGAGGCAGTCACCGCGTTGTCGCTCGCATGAAAGTCGGCGAAGCGCTCTTCGAATTCCGTCAGCGCCGGGCCTTGGACTGCTTCGCCGCGACGAAACGCGGCGACGATCTCCTGCTCGTCGCCGGGAATCGTGCGAATGCCGTATCGAGCAATTGCGCGCATTATGCTGGCGTCACCTTTCTTTCGATCAGCCAGGGACGGTCGAAGTGTTCTTGCCAGTGCCACGACCACTCATCGATCTTTTTGCATACCGGTAAGTGGGCGTACCGGTGCACGCCTGCGAGATTCAGAATATTAGATGGCCGCAAGAAGAAACGCGAATAACACATCCCCAACATCAGACGCGCGCGCCGTGGCGTCAGCGTCGGATGGCGAAAGTTGAGTGTGTAGCC
>Ga0105242_10000205_pt1 | contig 46070 bp, 76 predicted proteins | sample KBSM24metaG_FD_81521 | JGI IMG/M metagenome (GOLD analysis project Ga0105242, IMG submission 81521) | Miscanthus rhizosphere microbial communities from Kellogg Biological Station, Michigan, USA - KBS M2-4 metaG | ecosystem: Host-associated > Plants > Roots > Rhizosphere > Soil | place...
TGTCCCCCCAGACTGGATCGACCACGACCACGACGATGGTCACCGTCACTGCGGCAGGTTGCGCTGTGCGGTCTTGCCAGTTCCAGGGATCAGCCTCGGCGACCGCCTTCGTCACCACTGGAATCTCTCTGTCGTCTGCCGCCAACGATTTCCAGGCGACCGACAACACCGGATTTACGGTCACCGGAACGCCGACCGCATGGCTGGCGACGACGGGCACCGCCGCCGCTGCTCGTGTTCAGATCCTCAGGAACACGATCCGGTGGCTGATGTCTGGTGTTGCGGTGCCTGTCGTCGACTTCACGTCGGGGTCAGGGACGGCCCCCGCCGACTGGGTCATCGCTGACAACTGCCTGTCGAATCTTACGGCTGCCTCCACGGTGGTCATCAAGGGCGTCGCGTCCGCCACCGGACACATCGTCTTCAATTACCTGGAGACCGTCGCCGGTACCGCTGCTGCCGTGGCAATCACCACGCCCGGTGGAATGGTCATGTATCAGAACTTCGTCGCGCAGGGCGGTAAGCAGGCCATCGCCATCACCACGGGTGGCAACTCGTCGTAACGGGGCGTCATGCAGCACTTCAAGGTCGAATACCAAGACGGCTCGTCTCTCGGGTCGAACTACCCGCATACGCCTACCGACTTCGACGCGTCTCTCCAGGTCTACCTGGAAGATATGCTGTCGCAGGGGTACACGTTCGCGAATGTCCTTCCTAACGGCAACCAGGCCGGTCACTTCATCTTCACGGTGACGGCGAAGTAAGGAGATGGGGCGTGGCTTCGCCCAACCTCTACACCAACGGCTTCGGAGGCGCGTCAGGGTCAACCCTGGCAACCTCCAAGCCTACGTACGCCCTCAACGGCGGACACGTCTGGTACGTGCTCAGCACGACGGGGGCGAACGCTGCCAGCCCAGCGGGACAGGACCGCGCCAAGCCGCTGGCAACGGCCGCTCAGGCCGTCACGAACGCCTCGGCAGGTGACACCATCGTGTTCCTGTCGGGGCATACCGAGAACCTGGCAGCCGCAATCGCCGCGTCGAAGCTGGGGCTGAAGTTCGTCTCTGAGGGCACCGGGGCGAATGCGGCCCGCTTCACCTGCGCGTCTACCGGCGGGTGCTTCAACATCACGGCTGGCACGGTTCTTTCGGGGCTGTACTTCCCGGCCTCGACGACGGCGGCGACTAACGCGCGGGTTGACGTGGCAACCGCCGCGCCGTGTGACATCGAGAATTGTTACTTCGAGATGGGCGCCAGCGACACGACTGCTGCCATCCGCTGGGGATCGGTCGCATCGTCCGTTGGTCTCGACATCACCGGATGCACGTTCATCGCCACGGCTGCCACTCAGGCTGCCATCGGCATCAGCGTGGTAACGAACGCGGCTTCTGGACTGCGGCTTGCCGACATCACTCTCGACGGCGGCACGGTCGGGTTCTCTGACTTCGTCATTAAGCTGGCAGTGGCCGTCACGAACATCGACGCGCGCAACGTGCACCAGCTGAATAACTCGCACGTCAGCCTGGCGGCCGGGTGCACCGGCTCGTGGATCCCTGGGACAGTTTCCGGCGGGAGTCGTCTCGAACAAGCGTAGAATACGGCCATGGCTAAGAAGTATCTCTATCCATGCGCTGGCTGTGGGAAGGGGACGAAGAACGGCCTCAGGTCTCTGTGCATCGACTGCTGGCGCGCATACAACACGATAGAGGCGAAGTTCTGGCGCAAGGTCGCCAAGTCCGATGGCTGCTGGATATGGACTGGCGCCAAGTATTCGAACGGTTACGGTCACCTGTGCGAGCGCGGCAGGAATTACCTTGCCCATAGGCTGGCATGGGAACTCGTCACAGGATCAGCTCCGCCTGCCGACAAGCTGCTGTGCCACACGTGCGACGTTCGCCAGTGCGTGAACCCCGCGCATCTTTTCGTCGGGACCTACAAGGACAACGCAGAGGACTGCAAGCGCAAGGGGCGGAATAACTCCGGCGACAGGAACGGGATGTGCGCTCGTCGCAGGGCAGAGAGGGCGCGTGTACACGAGGCCAATTAAATTCGAGCCCGGCACGTTCCTTCGCTATTGCGAAATTTGCGGCATCCGCTTCCGCGCGAACGAGCTGGTACGGTCTACGGACGGCAAGTTTCGCTGTCTGCGGTACTGCGTCGAAGAGACCCAGCTGGACCGCGACCGTGCGTCAGCTGCTGCCAGTCGCCGCCGGGAAGCGCCCCCGCCTCCGTTCGGCGCACCGTACCTGTTCAAGGACATCTATTCGATCGAGGGCGTCCTGTTCGACTTCCTTGCGAACAACAGGTACAGGGACACGTCGGGGCCGTCGGCTGGTTCTGGAGGTGTGAGATTCGGGGCGCCCCCAGAAATCACGTTCCGAAATCTAGGCCTCGCACCTGCGTTTAGCACGACGGTAAACTCTTTTACGTGTGCCGGCGAGGCGATGAGGTACCTGTACGGGCTGATCGTCGAGAACAAGCGGCCGTCGTCATGGATAGTGCGCTCCAAGGCGAAGTTGCGAGAACTTGCCGACTATCTCATCGCCGCTCAGGTTGGATTCGGGACACTCCCCGCCGAAACGAAGGCGAACTCTATTCGCTACGGGATGCTGTTCTCTGCGAACAATCCTACGACAAACGAGGCCGGGGCCTGCGGGCTCGGCCTTATGTATGCCTACCTCCTGTTCGGAGACGTAAAATACCTGACCAGTGCCCGAGCCGTAGCGGACTGGCTTACCAACATGCAGCAGGGCGGCCTGCTCACTTCGGCGTTTTCTTCTACCGACTCGACAGGCGCGAACCGAATAAACTACGGCACATGGACTAGAGCGTGCGACAGGACGACGAACCTGAATTACGACCACGTCTATCGCCACGATTCCCTGGTGTGTCTGGAGTTCCTTAAGCTGCTCTATGCCACCGTCGGCGACGAGCTGCACGGGGCGGATTCGACGCTGTCCGGCGTGTTCACCCAGGCGCCGCAGCAACTTCTATCGACGTCTATTGCATCGGCGCGAGCGTTCTGGTCAGTCGGATGCTTCGACGCCGTGACGGGTTCAGCCATCAACGGCCTGTCGACGACGACACCGCGCGAGCTGTTCAACAGTTTCCCGACTACGAAAACTGGGTTCTCCAACGGGACCGGGTCCTGGGAATACCAGGATGGACCAAGCGCCAGCGGGACGCTCATTACCGCTGCGAACTACGCGATAGCGCTGCGAGCGCTATACGCTTACGAGGGCTATTCGTCGCAGGTCTCGAGCGTCTGGACTTGGCTCATGGGTTTTACGAGCAACCCGGCGTTCCAGCCGACGACGACCAGCATCGGGCAGGACGCTCCGACCGTTCTATCTCTCTCTGGGACCTACAAGCCGAAGTTGTGCCTATCGACGACGCTGCAAGTCCGCGCGACTGGTACACTTGCAACCGTGGCAATGAACGGGTCGAGTCAGTACGACTGGCAGTGCGTCGGACTCCTGGCGCCGATTCAGGGTGTCCAGGACCCTGGCTCGCTCGACACTGCGAAGGACTACATGTCCAATGGAACGAGCCGGCCTGAGGACTACGACCAGGGCACGAACGTCACAAACTATCTCATGTGCCAGGGTCTTTCCGGACTGTCCGGGCAAATCGCAGCGTCGCCGACCGCCGTTGTCGACTGGCGCGCCGATCTGGCCGCCAAGGCCGGCCAAGCCTTCCGCTACGGCAATGTCGTAACCCCAACCGTGCAGGTCTGACCATGGCGCAACCGCAGGGATACAACCAGTTCAGCAACTACAACATGGTCCCCGGACAGGGCGGTCAACAGGGCCAGGGCTTCGGTCCGCAGCGTCAGCGGTCGTCAAGCGACCTGAACCAAACGCCACCAACTGGCGATCCGGGCCGCCCGCAAAGCCAGTACCCGTCCGGGACGTTTCAGCAGGGCCAGCAGTCGTACCCGTGGCAGCAGATGATGCAGCGGAACCAGTCGCAGTCCACGGCTCCTCAGTCGGCACCGCAGCAAGCCGGCGCTGCCGGTCAGACTGCTCCGGATACGCAGCAGCAGACATACGCGCCACAGACTCAGCGGCCGCCGCAGATGCCGGCGATGCAACAGCAGCCTTCCGGGCACATGGAGATGGGCGACTACAATGCACCTGGCGCGTGGTCCAACGGCTACAACCCGCACATGGTCTACGACCAGCCTGCGGCCATGGCCATGCCTCAGCGCCCTGCGCAGTCGCAGTATCCTGCCGGCACCTTCCAGGGCGGACCAGTTACATCGCCGGCGATGCCTAGGACGCCAACGCCTGCGCCTGCTGCATCGCCAGCGGCCCCCGCGCTAACCAATGGCATCCCGACGTGGATGCTGGGACAGGCCGCCAGTGCTGCCGCTGCGCCACAGGGACCCGATCCGATGTCTGGCGAGGGCTGGAAGAACGGCATGAGCCCGCAGGCGTTCCAGGCGCAGAACCAGTACTACGGGCAGACCGGGTACTACGGCGACCTCGGACAGGTTCAGGCGCAGATGGCAGGAGGCGCTCAGTCGGCCGGCATCCCTCAGGGTGTGCTCGGACCTGACTCATACACGCAGAATACCGCGAACTCCTACGCGGCCAAGTGGCAGCCTGCCGCGACTCCGCAGCAGCTCGTCTCGCAAGACCTGTCGAACTGGGAAGCCAACCGATGGAACCCTAGGTAATGGCCGTTCCAGCGACGTCGACATACAACCCGAACCGGGCTCGCATCGTTCAGCTCGCCTTGACGAACGTCGGGGCTATCGGCCCTGGCGCGGTCAATCCTGCACAGGATGCCGCTCAGCTCGTGGCGCACGCCAACGATGTGCTGAACATCCTGGTCAAGTCGATGGACGCAGACGGGATCATGCAGTGGCGCTCGGGGCCGCGCACGTTCACGACGGTCGCCGGACAGGTCGCTTACACGCTCCCCGAGGACGTCTACGACATTGACCAGCCGGGGAGGTACACCATCTCGGGATACACAACCGGCACACAGGTCCAGCCGATGAGCCAGGACATGTGGATGACGCTCGGAGACCGCACGCTGACGGGAATCCCGATTCAGTACTACCTGCTCAAGAATCTCAACGCGAATGGCCTCGAGCAGAACACGTTGTACTTCTACCCCATCCCACAGAACACTGGCGACTCGTTCGAGTACAACGCCGTGACGAAGGCCCGCGACCAGAGCACCGACGCGGATACGATGGACGTCCCGCAGCTATGGGTGCGGTGCCTCGTGTATGGGCTGTCCGCTGACCTGGCTCCTGGGTACGGGTTGGACATGAACCGCGTGCAGTACTTCCAGAAGCTCTTCGAAGACGAGCGGCAGCGGTGCTTGGAGCAGGACGTGCTGCATGCTGACATTCAGGTGGCCCCCTGGGGAAGCTACTACGGCGGCGGCGTAGGCCGCACCGGAAACTACCGATAGGAGCATGAGATGGCAGCTGGCGCGCGACTGATTGACTCAATGTACCTGTCAGGGGCGGGCAGCGCAGCCGCATCTGGCACCGTTAACTTCTACGGCGTCGGGACGCTCGTGCCGGCCATCGTGTACGCCGACGACACGCTGTCGACTCCGCTCACGCAGCCCATTACGCTCGACGCAAGCGGAAAGCTACCGTCCCCCGTCTACACCGCGACGCCGCTGCGCATGATAGTGAAGTCGTCTGGCGGGACGACGCTGTACGACGTCGCGCGGCTCGACGGCGACAGGGCCGAACTCGTGGGCGTGTCGAACGCTGCGTGGACCGCGACCGACCTGAACAGCGTCTTGACGGCGGTGCAGTCTAGTCTTGGCGGCACTGACGCGCGGTTCCTCGCGGCCTCGGCCGGCGCAGTCGCCAGGAACGTACAGGCGAAGTTCTCCGAGGTGCAGCTTTCGGTAAAGGACTTCGGCGCCGTCGGTAACGGCATCGCCGATGACACGGTTGCTATCCAGGCCACGATCACCTCCGTCAGGACCGCGGGCGGCGGGACGGTGTACATCCCTCCTGGTACCTACAAGATCACGTCTACGCTGACGCTCAGCACGAACAGCGTCATCATCGCGGGCGCCGGGATCGGGACGTCCATCATCAGCAACGCCGGTACAGGCGCGGTAATCACGCTGTCCAACGGGACATACCGGGCGGCCATCAGGGACCTGCAAATCTCCGGTGGCTCTTCTGCTGGGTCTGCCATTTCTGTCGCCGGTGGGACAGCTACGTACCTTGAGAGGATCTATATCGACGGCATCGCCAAGGCGGTTTCGGGAGCAGGCGGCACGATCTACATGTATTCGTCGACGCTCATCGGCACGACGACTGCCGTTGACACCACGGGCCCAGTCTATGCCATGGCGACGTCATTCACCGGCGCTAGTACGTACGGGCTCACCGTGGTCGGAAGCGTCCAGGTGTATCTAACCGGCTGCACGCTTGGCGGCCCGACGGCGGGACTGAACATCGGAGCCGGCGCATCGCTTACGGCGGCTGGATGCGTGTCCGGATTCGGTAGCCCTGGTCTCAACATCGCCGTCGGTGCGGGCGAGGTACTAAGCGGCGGCTGCGACTGGGGAACCGTCACGGACGGCCGAACTGGCGCCCCGGTGAACTACGTGTTCGCTGGCGCCAACAACATGACGCCGCTCCCGAATCAGGCCGACGTAATCCGCGTCGAGCAGCAGACGGGCGGCGTCGTGACGACCATCAACAACATCTCGACGATGTACATGGGCAAGGAGTTCACGCTTGTCTGCACGAACACGTCGGGCGGCGCGTCGAACTTCACCTTCGGGGCCGCCTACGTGCTGTCTGCTGCGGTCGCACCTGCGGCGGCCAATCGTGTAGCGCTCAAGCTGTACTACGACCCGAGGACGTCAAAAGTGTACGAGGTTGGACGAGCGGCGACAGCGAACTAGCTCTGTGGTAGCCTAGTAAGGCAACGAGCCCGAGCCGTGGGGTAGCCGCCCCGGCCTCGTGATCTGGCGACGGGTCACGCGTGCCAACAGGCGTCATCGACATCTCAAACGGGCAGGTCGCATCAGCCGAGGACACTCCCGGCCGTGCTCGCACGGTGACGAACTTCCTTCCCGATGTGCTCGGGAATAACGTGGTTCGCCCTGGCATCTCCAACGCCACGTTCGACCCGACGAACAGCCGGGTCGCGTCCGGCACGAATGCCGACGTCATCGGCGCGTACGTCTGGACGAACCCAGTCGACCGCACGGACTACCTGATTTACGTCCGCCGCGACCGTACCATCTGGGCGAAGAATCTCCTGACGCTGGTCAAGACGGCTCTCTCGAGCGCGGTCATCACGACTCAGCTCGACGGCAACGCTGGGCGGGTTACCTTCGCCGAAGATTCTGGCCGCCTCATCCTGGCCGGCGGCGGACAGCTTCAGACGTGGGCGGGCGTCATCGGCGTACTGTCGTCTCGGCTCGCGGCGTTCACTCTTGGCGTGAATCAGCCGCCGCTCGGCTGCACGCACGTCGTGAAGCTGGCGAACTACGTCGTTGCGAACAATCAGTACCCCGGATCGCTGAACCAGTTCATATGGTCGGCCATCGGCGACGGGTCGGACGGCACGTGGCCACCGCTGAACTTCAACACGGCAGACGCGCGCCCTGACCCTGTCATCGCCGTCTGGGAGAACCTGCGCGAGCTGTACATCTTCGGCACGCAGACGATCCAGACCTACGGCATCACGGCTGATTCGGCGCTGCCGTTTCAAGCGTCGGCGTCGGTTGGTCTAGGCACGACGTCGCCATACTCCATCATCCGCCTGGATACTACGTTCGCGCTGCTCGACAACCAGAAGCGTTTCGTGTCCACCGACGGGCGCGGGTTCGACGTGATGAGCGACGCCATCGCGAAGACGATCCAGGACATCTCGACCGTCTCGGACTGCTGGGGATTTCGCGCCATCATCGGCCACTGGGATCTGCTCGTGTGGGTCTTCCCGGCGGCGAAGACGGCCTACTACTACGAGCAGAACCAGAAGAAGTGGGGCACGCTGCGCGGCTGGAACGGCACCGACGACTTCACCGCCATCCGCATCGGGGCGTACGTCTACTGGCCCGGCGGCGGGATGCACATGATCGGTGACTCGCTGTATGACAACATCTTCACCTGGGAGCCGTCGGTGACGACGGACGTCTCTCCCGCCGGTACCGCCACGCTGCCCATCGTCGCCGAGCGCATCACCGGCAGAATCAGCTACGACACCACGAAGCGGAAGCGGCGCAACGGCGTGCGCGTGACGCTTCGTCGCGGGTCGGCAACGCAGGTCGGCTCGTCCATCGAGATCGCCAAGGCCGACGACGATGGGCCGTGGAGTTCGCCGACGACGCTCGACTTGGGGACGACGGCTGGCGACCTGTCCAGCTCGCGTCCGTGGTACCCGGATGGCGTGTACCGTCGCGCCCAGTATCGGTTGCGCTACTCCAACGCGGCCGAAAACACGGTGGTAGGCATCGAAGAGGACTACTCGGTGATGGCAAGCTAATGGCAGTTACCTCTGAAGTAACCAACCCTGACGGCTCGGTCACGCGGAAGTACTCCGACGGGGCAGAGACCACCTATCGCGCTGACGGCACGATGGCGTCGGTGACCATCGGCGGGATCACTACGCAATACGACCCGTCCGGGCAGGTGACGTCGAACACGAAGGCGGACGGCTCGACTGCGACCGCCGCCGACGCCGCTGCGTACAACGACGCCAACAACAAGATCGACTGGCGCGCCGCCGCTCGCACTGGCCTGGAGAGCGCCAAGACGCTGTCCGAGAAGGCAAATCTCGTCGGCATGGCCACCGGCAGTCAGGCTCCCGGATTCGACAACAACGCCATCAACAGCCAGATCGACAAGACTCTCGGCGGAAGCGGCTCGACCTTCGGAGGTGTTCCCATTCCTGGCACAAGCGGAAGCGGAGGAAGCGGGAGCCTGTCCGGGGCGGTAAACGACATCGCGAACAAGGCGTACGGATACGCCACCGAGAACCGAGACTTTCAGCTCCAAGGGATGAACCAGGCGAACGCGGCGCTTCAGCCAGCGGCGCAGTCCTATGCCGGGATGTTCGGCCCTGGCGGCTCGATGACGACGCCTGGCACCGGCGAGCAGGCGTTCAACCAGTACGGGCAGAATCTCATCGCGCCGACTGCGCAGTCCAAGGCGCTCGCCACTGCATCGCCGTTCCTGTCAGGCCAGTCGCCTGGCATGCAGGCGTACGGCAACGTAGCCGGACAACTCTCCGGTCCGACGCTGTCTCAGCAGACCTATGGGGCGTATGCCGGCCTGCTCGACCAGCCAAGCCAGGGAGAGAATTACTTCAACCAGACGTCTGGGCAGTACGGGTCTAACAAGCTCGGCGACGCCTACTCTGGCCTGAATGCCAAGTACGACGCCCCGACGAACCTCCAGGACAACCTTGGCAGCATCGCCAACGGCTACGCGCAGCCATCTGCCAGCCAGCAGCGCTACGACCAGACGTCCGGCAAGTACGACTCCAACCTCCTGTCGAGCAACTACGGCTCGCTGGCGTCGAACTTCACCGGGCCGACTAATCTCCAGTCGAATCTCGGCAGCATCCAGGGCGGCTACGCTGCTCCGAGCGCGTCACAGTCGACATTTCAGCAGCAGTCCAATCAGCTCGGCGGCCCTGGCTCGCTCGAGAAGTTCGCGGCGTCTGACTTGGCGGGGGACAACCCGTACTTCAAGCAGCTTCAGGAGCAGCAGTCGGCAGACATCGACGCTAGCTTCAACGCTCGCGGGGCGTACAACAGCGGCGCGGCGATGAAGGCTCAGGCGCTCGGGGCGTCCAACCTTCGTGCGCAGCAGTACCAGCAAGAGGGGCAGCTCCAGGGCGCCGCGCAATCTGCCATGCAGTCGCGCCTAGGGCAGCAGCAGGGCGCTGCGGGCGCCTCGGACGCGGCTCGCTACGCCGGGCTGGCGGGTCAAACCGGCGTACTGTCCACGGCGGATCAACAGAAGCTTGCCAACGCGAACAGCCTTGTCGGGCTGACGGGCGCTGCGTCTGGCATGGATCTTTCGTACCTCCAGGGCGGACAACAGGCAGCGGGAGCATCAGACACGGCCAGGTACGCCGGGCTTTCCGGGCTTACGAACTCGCTCAGCACGGCCGACTCTCAGCGCCTGGCGGCTACGAACGCACAGGCCGGCCTAGCGAATAGCGCGTCAGGGATGGACCTGTCCTATCTTCAGGGCGGCCAGAACGCGGCTAACGCCGCCGGTCAGGCCGGTCTCGCTCGCACGCAGGCTGGTATCAACCTCACGCAGGGCACGGACGCCACGAATCTGGCGCAGAGTCTCGGGTACGTCGGCGCCGCGAATCAGTCCGGGGCCGGCCAGGTCTCCCAATACAGCGCCCTCGGTAACATGGCGCAGGGACAGGATGCCGCCACGCAGGCCGCATACATGAACTACATGAACCAGGCGGCGGCCATGCAGGGGCAGGCACAGCAGCGGCAGCAGATGGGCTTCCAGGACGCGTCTGGCCTAGGCGCCATGCAGTCCGGGAACATCATGGCCGGCTACAACAACGCTGGAAACCAGTATGCCAGCATGATCAGCGCCGGCATGGGCGCCCAGCTCAACGCCGCGCAGCTCGCGGCGCAGCAGCAGCAGAACAGCGCGAATAACAATCTCGCCCTCGGCAACCTGCTCATCAACGGGTACAAGGCGTATGCGACAGGCGGCGCAAGCGCGGTTCCGGGTGGCGTCGGAGGCAGTGGCGGCGGCGTTACCTATGGAACCGGCGGCGTTCCGATCGTGGAGTAATCGATGCAACTACCCTGGGTAACAGCCCCCGAGAACCGAACGCCCGAACTGCTCGGGTCCATCGGCGAATCGCTCGTCGGCGCCGCCAAGGCGCGCGAAGAGAAGCAGCGCTACGCCGCCGCCCAGCTCCGTCAGCAGAAGCTCGACGAGCAGCAGGCGCAGCTACATGCTGCCCAGATCGCAAACTACGAGAGCGAGGCTGCCCAGCGTGCGGCACAGGCCGAGGAGCAGAAGAAGCTGCGTCAGGCCGCTGCGGTCAAGGATATCCAGGCCAGCCTCGACGCCGGCAAGATCGACGAAGCTAAGCTAAAGGCCGCTCAGTACAAGATTGAGTTGGGAGACGCGCCGCAACCAATCTCGCAACAGCCTGGCAACACCGTCATGGCGCCGACGAATCGCGACCTGACGGCGCCTCCAGGCGAAGGCGAGGCGACGACCGACGTCATGGCGGCGAATCAGGCTGCCATCGCGCAGAACCAGCCTCTTGCGCCGAAGAAGGCCCCGTACATCATCGGCGGCCAGAAGTACGACCCGGAGCAGACGAAGGCCGCCGAGCAGGCACAGCGCGAGGAGACCGCTGCGCGCGTCGGCAAGGCGTACGAACCGCTCGGGTACGGGTCGCAGGCATCGGCGCTGGCACTCGGCGACACCGGCAAGGCAGCCGACATCGACACGCTCATCGCCCAGCGCATGAAGGCCGACCAGTCCGACAAGGAGCGGCGTGAGCTTCTTGGCCTCAAGAACACGTTCACGACCGAGCGGGACGAGCGCAACAAGCTCACGCGCCAGGAGCAGATCGACATCGCGGCCGCGCACGATAGGGCGAAGATTGCCGGCGGAATCGCTGCTGGCGGTGGCGCCAGGACAGATCAGGCAAACCTCGCCGCGTACAAGTACGCCGACAACCTGGTCAAGGACGGAGCGAAGGAACTCGGTCTCCCGAAGCTGAATGAGACGCTGAACCTGTTCGACATCGCGCAAGAGGAACTCAAGAAAGACAGCGGCGCGGCTCAAATCGGCGCCCGCATGGTGGCCGAGCGCGCTCTGCGTGGCGGTCCGCCTACCCAGTACATGGACCAGCAGGAAGCGAGCCACCTCGGCGGCCTATGGGCGCGGTTTACTGGGGCCATCCAAACCGCGGCAAACGGCCAGCTCGGCGATGAGCAGCGGGCAGCCATCTCGCAGGAGATCGACGCCGCCAGGCAGCAGTACATCGCCGCCCGTGACCGACGTCTGGCCGCTATTCGCGACCGCATCCAGAGCGAGCCAGGGCTGGAGAACCTCCACGGCACGGCGAACGCGCGTTTCAAGCAGACCGCCGAGGGCATGGGCGCGAAGGCCGAAGACATCTTCCCCGGCGAGGGCAACGCCCTGCCGCCCGTTGGTGCCGGGTCGGTTGCGGCTACGAAACAAGCGGCTCCGAAGGCCAAGCCGACCGTCGGCGACACGCTGAAGTCGGCCGGCAAGAAGAAGTCAGGTGGCGAGAGCGACGAGGCGCGTAAAAAGCGTCTGCTTATGGAGTTGAGCGATGGCTGATTACGTCGTCGAGCCCATCAAGCCGCAGCGTTCGCTGGCTGAAATCATCAGTGAGGCGGTCGACGCTGGCCTGTCTGACGCCGAGATCAAGGCCGCCGTGGCGAAGAGGAAGGTCACAGCAATGCCTGCCGGTCACGGGCGCGGAGACGAGCTGTTCCAGCCCGACCCGTCCCCGGCTGACGTCAAGACGGTCGGCCGTCGCCTGCCGAAGCAAGACATCACGGAGACCGGCGACGTCGACCTTGGAAAGCTCGGCCTTGGGCCTGCCGCCGCGGGGTCGAATCTTGTAGCCGGGACGTCGTTCCCTGGCGCGCCGTCTGCCAACGGCCCAGCCGAGGCACGCGGCTTCCTACGCTTCGCAGCCGGCGGCGTGGGCGGGATGGCTGCCGGCGGCGCTGCGCGCGCCCTAGGGGCTCCCGGGGCCGTCCAGAACATCGTAGGCGGTGCCGCAGCCGGCGCGGCTCCGTCGGCCATGCAGGGCGACGCACCTGGCGAGATTGCCAAGAACGCGGCCATCGCCGCCTCCGTGCCAACCGTGGGAGCGCTGTTGGAGCGTGGAGGCCAGCACATCATGGCGTCCCGCGGTGCTAAGGCACGCGCGCTGCTCGAGAAGAACGGCGCGAACGTCGGCATCGGCGACTCCGGGTCTGGCCTGCCTGAACTCGACGCCGTGCCGGGAAAGGTCACGGACGCCGATATCGGAGCTCAGGCCCGCCGGTCAGGAGAGGCGCTGCTTGCCGAGAATGACAAGCGGTTCGATGCCGAAGGTCGCCAGCCGTACAAGGCTTCGATCGGGCAGATAGACAAGGGCCAGGGGCGCAACCTAGTCGATATACAGCCGTTTCGCAGGAAGATGGTCGACGTCGCCCTGGACCCCTCCACTGACCCGGCTACGGCCAGTTTCCTAAAGGGACAGATCGCCGAGATCGATGCGCAGTACCCGTCTCAAGGAACTGGAAAGCGGTACGCCCCTGAGTCGTGGGTCAACGGCAAGACGTCGATGCTTTGGGACCGGGCGAACCCGTCGAAGCTGGCAGTCGGCGCCGGGTCGGTCCAGGACGCCAAGCTCGCGGACGTGGCAAGCGTCGGGCAGGCGATGCGCGAGCAGGGTCCCTACGCAGAGGCCAACGCCAAGTACAGAGAGGCAAAGCGAGAATCTGGCGAGTTCCGCAAGGCGCTAGGCCTGAAGCCGACGCCGTCGTCTGATGAGTCTATCGACGAGCGGAGGGCGGCGAACACCCTGGCTAGGCGCGGGCAGAAGACGACCACGGCCGGCATCCAGAACGGCGACGAGCGGCTGGCTAAGCTCATCGAGAACAATCCCGAACTAGAACGTGTAGCGATCGCTCCCGAACTTCTGCGCGCCAAGGCCGACCTGCAGTTCGGTGTCCCGATGCACGGCGGCCTCATCCCGCAGATGGGCGTCCACTCGGCCATCGTCCACAACGTCAACCCACTGGCAGGCCGCGTTCTCTACAACCCTGCGCGCGCCGCGATGCCGCTCGGCCAGTCGATGCAAGGCGCCGGGGCGCTAACGTCGCAATTCTCAGCGATGCAGGCGGCAATGGACATGAAGCGACAGCGTGACGCCGCCGCAATTCAAACGCTCTTCGGTAAGAAAGCCGAGGAGAAACGCCCCGGTGAGGTACCATAGGAGGCAATATGGCGTTCGCAGGAAAAGCAGCACAACGCTTGGAGCGGTCGACGAAAGGCATGGGCGCCGATCGTACCGTAACGAGCAACGACGTGGAGATGGTCAAAATGGGCAAGAGCAGACCGGACCTGACTGGTGGCAGCCTCAACCGTGGCGGTGGCAAGGGCGTGCCGTGGGGCAAGGTCGGTAGCGGCGAAGGAAAGACGCTGTACGGCTCTCTCGGCAAGGACGGCGGCTCGACCTATAAGCGGTCGACAATGACGTCTGACAGCTCGTACACCAAGTCCAACACCACGCGCGAGAAGCTGGGGCGTACGGGAGAGACCTTCTCGCCGAAGACCCGCGGCAAGTAAGCCATGCTCCTCCAGGCAACCAACAGGCCGATCTGGATTGCGCGCGGCGTGCTCGTCCCCGCGACAGGGTCGGGCGAGCAGTCACCACCTGGCAGCGGCGCGACCATCACAATCTACGACTCGACGGCGAACGCCAACGCATTGCAGTTCAACACCGAGGTTCCGTTTTCTCGGCTCGTGCTGCATATCGACGCCGACGCGAATAGCGCCGCGAGCGGCGTGATCATCGAAGGGTCGACCAACAACGGCGCGACCTGGACTGTGATGCAGGCGGCACAGACGTACCTGACGGCGAGCGGCCCGACTGACTATGACATTCTTGTCACGATGCCGCAGGTGCGCTTGCGCTACACGAACACCGCCGCCGTGCTGACCCGCTGGAACATGTCGCTCGAGGGCATCATGGGCGACCGGTCTAAGGGGACGTAAATGCCGTCATATGTAGCGCTTCCTGGACCGTTCATAGACGAGAGAACGCAGACCGGCACATCGTACACATCGCCGACGTGGGCCGCCGGAACATACCGGCAGATCGCGTTTGAGATAATCTTCACTGCCGGCGGCGCTGGCGGCGTTGCAACGATCACGCTGGCAGGCGGGCTAGTCGGCTCTTATGACTCATTCACTGTCCTGGCGTCAGGAGCATCAGCGACGCCGCTCGGCGTGCTCCAGGCATGGGCGTGCGCGACCGATGTTAAGGCCGCATGGTCTGGCACGATCGACGTTCGCACGGCAGGTCCGAAGCTGCTCAAGTCGTCGTACGTCAACGGCATTGGCGGCACCCCAATCCGCGCCCTCATGACAGGTGACCACCCGGATACGTCCAATCCTGTCACGGGGTTCGTGGTTACGTGTTCAGTCTCAAGCACGTTCACGGTCACGCTGTCTGGGGTCCCGGCGTAGACAATGCCACCGCTCTACGTACCGCTTCCGGGAACCACGGACTACTCGGCGCAGACGGCGTGGAGCATCGACGAGAGCAACGTAACTGGAGTTGCGAACGACTCGAACAGTGGCGCCGACGATGCCCACCCGCTGCTATCAGCCGACGAGCTAATCCGTCGAGTCGGCCGCTGGAACATCCCCGCTGGATCTACGGTTGTCGTGCGCTGGCTCAGCGACACCACCCACTCGACTCTGAACCTTAGCGCCATCGCTCCCGCAAGCTTGGCCACGGGAGGCGTCGCGCCGTCTCTCATCTTCCTGGGTGTTCCGACGGTCATTCGCTCGGGAACGCTAACCGGTGTCAGCGACGCGCCGTGGACGGTGGCTGACTCGTCGCTTGCTACTTCATGGTCTGCGGCTGGGTGCCTGTCTACGTCGTCTGGCGTGCGCATCATCCGCAAGACCGACGGAACAAAACACGCCTTCATGGGATACGAGAACGTAGCCAAGACGGCGCAGACTAGCCCTACGACCGGATACACGGCGTCTCCGGTGGCCGCTCCCGGCACAGCCGCTGCATCGTTCGTCAACGGGGAGTCGTATGAGGTTATTTCGGTCCCTAAATTCCCGCGCGTAACGTGCCCGCAGCTCGCGGCCGGGTTCAACGGGACATATTTCATCTACCTAGATGCCGCTGGGTTCACCGGCGGTCGCGCGAACGTAAGGCTAAGCGGATTCCGCAACTTCGCCTCAATCGCCGGGGACAACGTGGCTGGAGCGACGTCCGTTCTCGGCGGCGCTTGGATCTCTGGAGGCGCATTTTCCGCCTCTGGCGGAGCAACCGGATTCGACAGGTGCATCGTACTTGGCTCAGCACTTCAGTGCGGTCCGTGGCCAGGCGACAACAACAGCTTTGTCAACGTCATCGCCAAGGCCGGCCAGCTGCGCATGTCACACGATGCATTCGGCCGACTCGGCACACTGTACGCCTACGACTGCACGGGCACGGCTATCCAGCTTGATAATCTTGCCAACTGCACCATCGATGCCATCCACGGCTCCGGTAACGCAGGCACAATCGTCGACGTCCGCGACTCTGGCTGCTCGGTCAACTCAGCAAGTACCATCGCTTCGTTTGATGCGACAACCGGCGCTGCGAACCCAGTGACCATCGTCGGCGTCGGCAAGGCATGGGCAGCGTTGCCGTTCTGGTCTGCGACGCAGAACGCCGGGTTCGTGACGAACTAGTACGTATATCCAAGATACGACCACGTTCCGCTGACAGTTATCCCGGCTCCTGTCGTGTTGCGGACCTGCATCGTGAGAGTACCTGGCGACGCAACGAACGCATAGTCGACCTGGATGCCGGACGGGATCGACGCTGGAGGTGATACCGTTACGTACATGCCGGTCACGGTGTTGTCAAAGCCTGTGTCAGACCCGCCGACGGTGACGTCGGTGAATGTAACCCTGCCGACGGTCCCTGCCGCAATGAGCTGCGTCCACGAGAACTGACCCGCTCTGAACTTCTGCGCCCGCTCCCACATTCGACGCGCCGTGCGAAACGTCTCGACCGGGTTGCGTGAGTTTTCGTTGGGGAACGGATATGGCCAAATCAGCGGCATTTGGTGATATTCTAATTGAAAATGACCGATCAGGGGCGCCACCTGACCGCCATTTCCATCGCCGCAGCGGTGGCAGTCGCGGCGTCCATCTTCAAGGTCTGCGACCAGCAGCTGTACATGATCGCGTCGGGCATCATCGCCGGTGAGTACGCCCTGGCGCGCTCTGCTCCGTCGGTGACGAGCAACAACAACCATCCCGTCACCATCAACCAACAGGAGCCGCGTGGAGCCCCATGATAGGAGACGACTCGCCGGGGGTGATGCTGCAACGGGTGCGGGAAGTGATAGTCAGGCAGAGACTCGGCGAGAAGGGCGCTACGGCTGCTCCGACCTCGGCGTTATCGTCGGAACGGTTGGGCCTGCTCTTGTCGAAATGGAACGCTATCTTGGTCGACCTGAGGACTCTTCGCTCATCGAGCGAGCGGTAGCGATGGACAAGCTGCTCAAGCAGCTCAGCGAGGCGGCAGAGGAGACGCGGCGGTACCTGCACGACTGCGTGGTTGATGCGGTGGCGAGGGGAGCCGGCGGTGGGTGACACCGACGAGGAGTACGTGCTCGAGTACGACGACGCGCATGAGCTGCCGTTCGCCGAAGAGCAGACGCCGACGAAGCCCGAAGACCCCGGTGCGTGCTGGCGGTGCTGGCGAATCATGCCGGTGCAAATCGTTGCGCCTGCCCCCGGCTCGACGCATGAGGCGATGCGGTTCCACACGTGCATCGCTTCGGCCGGTGGCGGCTGGTCAGTATGTGCGGTCCATATGGTTCTGCGCCTCGGCGAATGGGAGCTGTATTTCGGACCGGAGCGGCGCGCGGCGAAGCTGCCGCCACCGCACGCCGAGCGGCGGCGCTTCCCTCCGCGAAAGGACGACGTATGACCGACGCATCGAAGTTCGTGGCCGACCTGATTCGATGGGAAGGCAGCGTGTCGCACATGTACCGCGATACGCTCGGGTACGTGACCGTCGGCGTTGGCAACCTTGTTCACGACGGCCTCGATGCTGTCTCGCTGCCGTTCCTTGTCGACGGGGAGCGGCCGGCGACGCCGAAGGAGATTGGCGACGACTTCCTGCGTGTCATCGCGCTCGCCAAGGGCATGCCCGCCCGCGCCTACCGGTCCCCGAATCCGCCGCACATCGAGCTGTCGCAGGCGTCGATTGGCGACCTGCTTCGCAACCGACTTGACCGCGAGTTCCTGCCCGGCATCCACCGCCTGCTTCCCGACTTCGACGGTTACCCGGTGACAGCACAATCGGCGCTGGTCGATATCGCCTTCAACTGCGGCGTATCAGGGCTGTCGACGTTCTCGCACCTGCTGGAGGCGTGCCGTAAGCGCGATTGGAAGATGGCGGCGTATGCCTGTCACAGGAAAACGAGCAGGGTCGAGCGGAACCAGTGGACGGAGAACAAGTTCCTGGAGGCTGCATGACCCGCTGGCGCTGCATCCTGCTCCCGTGGCATCGGCCGGTGATGCGCTGGTTCGGCGACAGGTGGCACAGGCACGGAATCATCGTGACGTGCTCGTGCGGCAACACCTACGAGGCGCTGCCATGACCCGCCTTATCCTCGCCGTCCTACTCCTCGCCTCCTGTCGCCAGCAAGTCAACTGGCTGCCCGATCCTCCGTGGTCAGCGGTGCCCGTCACCGTGCGGTGGGACGGCATCGATCCGGTGTTCGACGGCTCGCTGCACTACGCGGTCGACGCCTGGAATCACGCCGCTGGCTGCGACGTGCTGCGTGAAGCTGCCGATGCGCGGGTGACGGTTTCGACGTACGACGGGACGGCATGCGGCGCACCGGCTCAGCTCGAGCGGGCCCTTGGCGCGACGGCTGGAACCTGGCGGTGCTCGGCGAACTCGGCCGAGGTACGCTTTCAGGTGATGTCGGACATCCGCAGCGTCTACGTCATCGCGGCGCACGAACTCGGGCACGTCCTAGGGCTGGGACATGACCGCAGCGCCATCATGCAGGAGGCGCCGACGCTTTACGACTCTGCGGCGGGGCACAACTTGGCCGCGCTCCCGTGGCCGTCCGACGCTGACGGGGCTGCCGTCGGCAAGAGGTACTGCCGATGAACGACGATGAGGTGCTCACGCTTCACGCCGAGATTCGTGGGCTGAGAGAGAAGTTGTCAAGGGCCGAACGCTGCCTCGCGTTCACCGTCGAGCACGTCAAGGCGCTGATCGTCGTCAAGTCCGTGGCCGAATTGCGTCAGGTGCGAGGCGGCGCCGAAAACTGGCTGGCCAAGCTTGAGGAGGCTGGCAAGCCATGCTGACTCGCACGCGCCTCATCCTGGCCGGAGCCCTCGTCATGGCCCTCTGCGGCTCGTTCGCAGCCGGACGCTATACGCGCACCGTGCAGACCCGCGATGTCGTCCGCACAGAGACGCAGTGGAAGGACCGCGAGGTGGTGAAGGTCGTCCACGACGTGCAGACCGTCCACGACGTGGCGACCCAGACGCGCACGGTGACAGTCACGAAATGGGCGAAAGCTCCCGACGGCTCGCCCGTGGTCACGCAGGAGACGCACGCGGAGCGCGACCAGCAGGCCGAGACAAAGCGCCAGGATCACACGCAGGGCACGCAGGAGCGGCGGAGCGAGGCGCACCAGGCGACCGTCAAGACGCATACGACCGAATCACGGCCGAATTGGTCCGTGTCAGTCTTTGCCGGCGTTCAGGACGGCGGAAAGCGGCTGGTCGCCGCGCTACCAGGGCCGCTTGTCGTAGGCGTATCCGCCGAGCACCGTCTCATTGGTCCGCTCTCCGCCGGCATCTGGGGAACTACCGGTCGCGCGGCTGGTATCTCGGTGCGCCTGGATTTCTGACAGCTGCACCCTGAGCGGGTCCGGGCGAGGCTGCGGTTCCAGCGCTGGCGCATCGACTCGCTTGTACCGCGGCCCGCAGAGCGTCTCGGCAGCGCGCGCAAACATGCGTCCGACGCGCGTCACCTGGCCGTTTCCACCTTGCGCGTGGAAGTGGAAGTTCCCGGTGCCACCGCCACCGGCGCCTAGGACCATCTCTCGATGGTCGGACGGGAACGCCAGCCCGCACTTGAGGCAGACCCATACGTCCGTAGTCGGGCCAACCTCTCCTGGTCCTCGGCGCTTTCCCTTCCCCTTGCCGTGAAGTCCCATTCGATCCTCCTATCCTAGCGCCCCGACCGCCCGGAGCGCATCTTCCTCGGTCAGCACGACGACGAAGCTTTCGGGGAATCGCTGCCGCATCCACTCTTCTGAGTCGGTAAGCTCGCGCTTCGAAGGCGGCTTGCTAGGGTCCTTTACCTCAATGAACACCGGCGCCCCTGTCTTTCGGTGCCGCGCCAGGAAGTCGTAGCCGACTCCGCCATGTTGTCGCATATCCTTGGCTACGGTGACCTTGCGCAGCGCCTTGCCGATGGCCGAGTGGTTACCGTCGACATTCGATGCGTACCTCACTTGGGCGCCGGCTTCCCGTCGCGGATGGCCTCGGCGATGTCCGCCTCGTCGAACTGGTCGCGCCGGTGTGCCAGCTTGAACTTTAGCAGTTCTGCGCACGCGACACGGACGCACCGCTCGCGCTCGGCAGCGACCGCCTGCTTTACCGATACCAGCGCCTCGTCGCGCTCCGACGTCAGTACGGACAATTCGGCTTTCAAGCGCGCGTTTTCATCGCGGTCGGCCGTGGCGAGCCTGCGTGCCTCGTCACGCTCGCGTCGGTACTTCTCTCGGTCGCACCTCACGCGCTCGATGGCATCGCTGTACGCCTCGCGCTCCCGTTCGGCGGCGGCGAGCCGCGCTTCGAGGACAGTGACCTCGTCGGCAAGCTTCTCGACGCTAGCGCGGCGCTCGTCTTTCCGGTCCCATGCCCAACGGATTCTCCTGATCCTCGCGCTCAGCGGCTCGGCGGGTGCGCCCTGGGCCGGCGCGGGCGGCAACGGGTTGGTCGGGTGCTCTGCATTCCAGCGGTCACGGGCGCCAGCTTCTAGCGCGGAGGTGATTTGCGCGTCCGTGATGACTGGATATGCAGCGCGCTCCTCGGGAGACAGGCTACGCAGGACCGACGGCACCTCATCAGCCGCTCTTGCAGGTTGCTCGGCGGGCGGCTCGACCTTGACGATGCGCATACCGGCTTCCCATCCAATCATGAACTCGCTCTTCATGCCGCCACGTTAAGCACGGCGAAGACCCCTCGCAGTTCCTTGGCCGCCACGTCCCTCGCGGACACTGCTTCGGCGAAGTCATCGAAGTACTCGATCCAAACCGGCCTCCCGCTTGAGTCCTGAATCCTGGCCCTCCACTTTCGCATGTCCTTCCTCCAGTCGACGCCAATCGCTCCGCTTGTGTTCCTGGTCGTGATGCGCCGATTCCACGAGTTCGTTTTCGGCGTCGCCGCGCGCAGATTGTCCTCTGCGTTGTTTAACGGCTGTCCGTCAGCGTGGTCGAGCAGCTTAGCGCTGGCGTTCCCCATCAGCGCCCATACGAGCTGATGCAACATCAGTCCCTTCCGGCGCTTGCGCTTGCCACACGCGCGCAGGCCCCCGTCGGGATGCGGGATCCATGTCCTCGCCATCAGCCGCCTTCCTTCGGCGCGGTGGTCGCAATAGACAAGCGACCATGAGTGTTTCTCTATCTCATCACGGAATCTCTCCGGGGCGATCACGGATACAGTTCCAAACCGTGCGCTCACTATTTCGAACGTGAAATTCACGGCGTTCCACCGACTGGCACGATCGCGCCCATCTCGACGGCGTGGACCGCGCAGGATCTTGGTTCACTTCCGTGGCGATACCCGTACCTAGGATGACCTGGACAACGCGCATCCCTCGTGCAGGTGTCATCGTCTTCGACGCCGTCAGTCGTCCACCCATCCGCCAACTTGTACCCCGGCGGGATAGGTCCGGCAGCGGCGGGCGTGGCTTTCGGCTCCGTAGCAACAGGCTCCGTTTCCGCCGCTGCCGAAAATTTGGTGACCGCCGTCTCCAGCTTCGCGATTCGGTCGGCCATGCGGTGGATGACCGAGTTGTGCACTTCCCTGCCCAGGTCTCCCATCTCGCAGATTTCGCAGTAGCTCATCGTTCAACTCCAGGCTTCGCGCTGTTTTCCAGGTCCCACAGCTTCGCCGCGATCCACTTGATATCGCTGCCGTGGTACCTGTACTGATCTCCACCTTCAAGGGCAGCGAGACGCGCCTCCATCTCGGCCTTTAGCACGGCAATACGTTGTCCCCGCGGCATGTTCTTTTCTTCCTCCGGGGTCATGTCTCCTCCCCTCCGAGCGCCAAGGCGCGCCGGGCAATGCGCTCGATGTAATCGAGGCCTCGGCAATTGCGATATCCGGCGTGTAGATTGTGTTCGCAGGCGCCAAGGTCTGAGCAGTCCTTGGCCTCCGCGACGTCACGCAGCAGCTGCTCCAGCGCCGCCTTGTACCTCAGCGCCTCGGGGCACGAGCAGCGCTCGACGGGGCGCGGGTCCGGGTTCAGCGGCTTCCGTGCTTCAGCGCATCCAGGCGTGCAGTAGTACACGCCTGTCGCCAGATGCTCGCACCATTCCAGCGAGCCACATGTCGGCTCGCACGTCCGCCCCGCCTCGGGCTTGTCGGCGGTCATGGAGTTCCCCTCAGCTTCGCGACCATGGCGAGACGCTTGTGCTCCACGCACGTCCCGTACTCAGGGAGCCATCCGCATGATCCGTCCTCGTTCGGAAGGCACGCGCGGTCAACTTCCTCGCTGCCAAGGTCAAGATTCTCAAGCAGCTCCAAGCACTCGGCGCGCTCCTTCGCCGCGACCGCGATGATGTCGGTCACCTGCGCGTTGCGGCCGTCAAGCTCGGCTCGCAGCGTGATTTCCGTCGTCTGCCGAACCAGCGCGTCGGCCATCAGCTTCTCGTTCTCCGCTCGCAGCCGCTCGTTTTCGTCGGCGATGGCGACGATGACCGCGGCGTGAGGCGGCTCCGGGTATCGGCCGATCCTTGACCGCGCCCATGCAACTTGCGCCGCAATCTCCTCCTTGCTCGGCGCGCTCATGGCCTGACCTCGATGTGCGATAGGTGAACGCCGCCGGTCACGCCAAAGACCTTCACTATCACCGAACCATCTCCGATCGCCCACGCCTCTGATCGCGTCGTTGTATCAAGCGGCGGAACGCCGTCGATCGGTGGATAGATCGGCCAGTACCTGACCGAGGTCCCTATCGGATGCGCGGCGTTCCACGACTCGGCGGTATGGCCGGCACTCAACTGGCGTCGCCGCGCGTTCCGCTTCCTGTCCATGCTCTTCCCGACGTACGGCATCACTTCCCTCCCATCAGCCAGACGACCAGGTCCAACGGCCCGGCCAGCAGTCCCCACGCGCCGCACACGATGACGGCGAACTCCAGCGGGCGAATGCGCGAAATGTTCATGACTCCGGTTGTACCCGATTGACCGATGCTTACGCAAGCGCTATTTTGAACCAATGACAACCGCATCGTCCATCAAGAAGAAGAAAGCAGTCAGCGCCGCCGCGAGTGCCATGGCGAAGGCCAGGGCGAAGAAACTCAGCCCGAAACGCCGCGAAAAAATAGCCCGCGACGCGGCTAACGCGCGATGGCAGAAGGTCAAGCTGGACGCGTCTCTGACTCCCGGCGACTGGACATCAGACGAGCCTGACGAAATTCCTTGACGATGGATGCTTGCGCAAGTAAGGTCTTAGTCATGACGAACGAACACGAGGCCCGCTGTGAATGCGGCCACCTGCTCTGGCAGCACGAGGATGGCATCGGCTGCCTCATCCCGGACTGCCCGTGTGCAGAGTACGAATGGGACCGCGCCTGCTCGCACTGCGGCAACGTTCACGACCCGGACATCAGCGCCGACATCGCGGAGGACATGAAATGAAGCTCGCACCACTTGTTCCCGAGCCAGAGCCTATCTCGGCGCTCATCGCAGCAATCGTCAGATTCGAGTCAGCGCCCGTCGACGAGTTCGAGGCGCCTACCAAGGTTGAGCGGCCGTGCGCCGCGGAAGGGATGGAGTGAACCATGTTGACCAACAAGAAGCGAGCCATTCAGAAGACCAGCAACATCAAGCCTGCTCCGGCTGGTCATCACGTGACGCCGGAGATGCGCAAGGCGCACGCGGTGTCCATCGCGAACCGTGACGACGCGCGATACATGCACGCCGAAGACTGCACGTGCGGAAACCATAAGCGAAGGTCGGCCTAGCCGTGCGCTCCTACGTTCTCCTCATCGGTTCCTGGCTCGGCGTCGACAACCGTACCGCCGTCCAACTGCTCACCGCCGACGAGGTCGAGTGCCTGCTGGTCGAGGCGATGTGCCGAAAGGCGGTGTGGTCGTGATTGGAATGGGCGCGATGATTCGCATGCTCGGCGGACAAAACGACGCTGCCAAGCTCGTGGAGTCGGTCGGCAAGAAAATCGCATCTGTCAAGGTCGACGGAGACGTGCTTCGGTTCGACATGGAAGACGGATCTACCTTCGGCCTGACGGACATGGCGCAGTCGTGCTGCGAGTCGAGGCACATGAGCTGTGACGACGACCTGACGAAGTTCACGGGCGCCGAGTTCAGAGGCGCACGCATCGCCGACGGTCCGCGAAAGGACGACGAATACGGATACTGCGATGACAGCCAGTTCCTGATCGTCGAGACAAGCCTCGGCGAGTTCACCGTCGTCAACCACAACGAGCACAACGGCTATTACGGTGGGTTTTCCATGGAGGTCGTCCCATGACCATCGACGAGAAGCTGACCGAGGTGACCCGTCGGGCCATCGAGAGCCTTGACCTGACCGGCGCGTTTAAGGCCGACCACCCGAGCACGCTCGGCCTGCACGTCTACAATCACGACGGCTACTGGACTATCGAGCGGATTCGAGATGGCGAGGTCGTCGACGTCTACGTCGGTGCGCCCGATCTGGCCGACGCACTGAACCACATCGCACACTGGCTGAGGACGGCGTGATCATCATGGACCTTACGGACGCGGACAAGCGGCAGCTCGACATCTTGCAGGGCCGCGACAAGGACAAGGATGCCATCGCGCAGCACTACCGCGAGTGCGGCGCCGCTGGGTACTTCGCGCGGCGGGCGCTTCAGTACGTGCGCGTCGCCGGGCACCCGCCCGCACAGCTGGTCCGGATGCTCGAGGAGTTCGCGTTGGAACTCGGAAGGACGGGAGATTGAAACATGCCTCACTGGAGATCGATGATGGATTCGGAGTGGCTGCGCGCGTGCGACCTTGCAGGGCGCGAGCCGACGGTGATTATCTCGAAGGTCGTTGGCGGCCAGGTAGTCGGCGAGGGTGGCAAGAAGAGCAAGAAACCGATCCTCTTCTTCAGGGGGAAGGACAAGCCGCTAGCCATAGGCGCGACCATCGGTAAGACCATTCAGGGGCTCTACGGGCCCAAGACAGAGGACTGGGTCGGCAAGGCTGTCACGCTCTACACGACGACGACCAACTCGACGGGTGGCGAGACGGTAGAGTGCATTAGGGTACGTAACGTCGTTCCAAACGCTGCCCGCGCATCGACGAGCTCGCCTGCCAAGACAGAGACGCCGCCGACGGCTGGCTTCCCGGTTGACCGCGAGTCTGGCAGCGACGACGGGTATGACGACGATGCGGCGCGAGCTGCTGCGGCTCCTGGACCTGGAGAGACGCCATGATCGACGAGGCGGTTACGGCGCGGCCGATGCTCGATGCCGATGGAGTCAGGTTCAGCCGATTGAAGCTCTTCGCAGAATCGCCCATGCACTACCTGGCCAACGTACGGCCGAAGTCGTCCGTGCTGGACGGCGGCACGGCGGTCCATTCCATTCTGCTCGGAGGCAAGCGAGTGACGTACTACGCCGAGGAGACGGCGTCAGGTGCGTCATCCCCGCGGCGGGGCGCCAAGTGGGAGTCGTTCAAGGCGGACAACTCCGACGCGGTCATTTTGTCGCGCTCCGAATACGACTCGGCGAACCGCATCGCCGAGGCCGTCCGGTCGAACGAGCTGGCCATGATGGCGCTGACGGGCGTCAAGGAACAGACGCTGCGGTTCGACTGGCAGGGTCTCCAGGCACGCACGACTCCGGACTGCCGAGCGAATGACCACACGTTCGTCACCGAACTCAAGACCTGCCGCTCGTCGCGTCCTGGCCGCTTCGCATCGCAAGCGTTCTGGATGTACTACCATGCGCAGATGGCGTTCCATATCGAGGGGATGAAGGCTAACCGGCTAGTCAAGCTCAAGCAGACGCCGATCGCATACATCGTCGCCGTCTGTTCGGCCGAGCCGTATCCGGTCACCGTCTTCAAGCTGACCGACAAGGCGCTGGAACAGGGACGCAAGTCGCTGGTGCTATGGACAGAGCAGCTTCGCGGGTGCATCGCCTCGCGGCACTTCCCGGCGTACTCGCAGGCCGTCGTGGACCTGGACGTACCTGAAGGTGACGAGCTGGTGTTCGCTGATGGCGAGACGGAGAGCGAAAACATTCCCTTCTGATCGAAAGGACCGGGCAAAATGGGTAGCGTTAACAAGGTGATTCTCGTCGGCAACCTTGGTGCCGACCCGGAGCTGAAATACACACCGTCGAACAAGGCTGTCTGCAACCTCCGTGTCGCCACGCAAGAGGCGTGGAAGGACAAGAGCGGCGCGAAGCAGGAAAAGACCGAGTGGCACCGCGTGACCGTCTGGGGCGACATGGGCGAGAACTGCTCGAAGTACCTTGCCAAGGGCCGGTCGGTCTACGTCGAGGGGCGCTTGCAGACCCGCAGCTACGACAAGGACGGGCAGAAGCACTACGCCACGGATATTATCGCCGAGAAGGTCGTGTTCCTTGGCGGTGCTCGCGGCGAAGGTGCTGCCGGAGGCAAGTCAGACGATGCGTCGCCGCCTCCCATCTCCGACGAGGACGTGCCGTTTTGACACGGGCAAGCGCGCACGAGGTCGTGAGGCAGGTCGCTCTGCTGCGAGGCGTCCCTGTCCATCACGTCCTGGGGCCGCGCAAGTGGACTAACCTGGTCAAAGTCCGCTTCGAGATCGCGTCAATCCTGCGCGGTATGGGAATGAGCTACCCAGAGATCGGACGCGCCATGAACCGCGACCATTCTACAATCCACGTCCTGCTCAACGGCAAGGCGCGCAACCCTAAGCTGTACATCAACGACGACGCACGCATGACGTTCGCCAGGCTAGTAGCCGGAGGCGACTGGAGGCCGACCACATGAACCGCCGCCCACTCACACCCGTCCGCTGGCTGAATCTCCTGGCCGTGATGCTCGGCATGCTGGCCGTGCTGGTCGCGAAAGGGCTGCCGTGATCATCCAGCGCAACATCGAGCTGGACGAACGCCGATGCTACGACTGCGGCAGGTTCTGCGCGACAGAACGCGGCATCTCGTACACGTGCCCGTACTGCGCCGACAGACGTGCTGACGAGCGAATCGAGAACATGGAGGCCATGCGCCGGTCGATGGCCGCGCTCCGGGGCGCGCTCACGAAGGCGAAGGCACGTCGATGACGACCCTCCGCTACAAGCTACTCGCCGACGTGCCGCCACCCGCGTACCAAACGGCCGGCGCGTCAGGCATCGACCTGTGCGCGGCTGTCGCATTCTCGCTTCGCCAGGGACAAAGGGTCAAGGTGGCAACCGGCCTGTGCGTCGAAATACCAGTCGGTTTCGAGGGTCAAATCAGGCCGCGGTCGTCGATGTCTGCGGAGGGTGTCGACGTCACTCTCGGCACGATCGACTCTGACTATCGAGGAGAAATTTCGGTCCTCCTGACGCGCCTTACGGATGCCAATCCGCTTGCCATGTTCGATGCTCCGATTGAGTTCGCAAGGGGCGACCGCATCGCCCAGCTCGTAATCGCACCGGTCGAGCGCGTCGAACTGGTCCGCGTCGAGCAGCTTAGCGAGACGGCGCGCGGTAGAGGGGGCTTCGGCTCTACTGGCCGATGAGCGGTCCCAGAGTCACATCGGGCCGCGATTCTGAGCAGACCGTGCGCACGCCGCGCGATCTGCTCGATGCGGTCGAGCGCCGCTTCGGGAAGATGGACTTCGACCTGGCGGCGACACTCGATAACTGCATTGTCGAGCGCGACGGTGACCACCACTTCGGTCCTGGGTCTGCGCTTGCGACCGACTCGATGCTGACCGACTGGTCCGCTGACGTCGACGGCAGGCTGTGGCTCAACCCGGAGTTCGCGGACATCGGCAAATGGGCCAAGAAGTGCTCGGAGACGATCTGCGATGGAGACAAGCGCGTGTTCTTGTTCGTCCCTCTTACGACCGCTAACTGGGCTTGCGACTACGTGCACGGCAAGGCTCTTGTGCTCGGTCTTAACCCGCGCATTACCTTCGTCGGCCACACGTCGGCATACCCGAAGGACATGATGCTAGCCGTGTACGGCGAACCGCCTCGATTCGAAACGTGGCGGTGGAAGCGATGATCCGCATCACGCTCGTCAAGTGCTACGCGTGCCGTCACAGCTTCTTCCTGTTCGGTCGCGGCGTGTGCCCAAGGTGCGGCACTTAGTCAGTGCGGACGTTACCGGACGCTCCCTAGTTCGAGTCATGTAGGTAACTGTGTAGTTTCGTGGGGCGGACTTTTCTCTTGACGTGAAAGCAACAATCTGCGACTGTGGTTGTGTCTAGGTCAGGGGGATTCATCCATGCACAAGAGCCCTTCAGAGCTGCCCGTTCCTCCTCGTGACCTAGACAATCGCGTGGGTGACCGGGACGGTCAGCTCCGAGGGGCTCTTTCCGTTTTGGAGGCAGAGATGGCAAAGAAGCCGTCCTACTCGGACTTGCTTAAGGACCCCAGGTGGCAGCGCAAGCGTCTCGAGATCCTTGACCGCGATGGCTGGACGTGCCGCGAATGCTCCTCCAGGGAAAAGACGCTGCACGTACACCACAGGTCGTACGACGGTCGCAAGCCGTGGGAGTACGAAGAGGATCTTCTGCTGACTCTGTGCGAGGACTGCCATGGCTCGGTAACGGAGGCAGCTAAGGCTCTTAAGCAGGTACTCTCTGAGATCTGGCCAGGAGACCTTGAAGTTGTCCTTGGATTTGCTGCTGCATTGCTGGCAACTAAGCGAGGTGGTCGACAGGAAATCGGAAGCCTGTGTCAAGCCACTGGCGCAGCCGCCTATTACGGGCTTCTGCCCGATGAAGTCATGGCATCTTCGGAGAACGGATCCGTCGACGCTCAACGTCTGGAGCTAGTCGGAGCTGCCAGGTCTACCGCCTTTGTCGACGCCAGGCTGATGGGGATTGAGTCAATTATCGGTAAGCGCGGAGAGGGTAAGTGAACGTGTTCTGCCCTCACTGCGGATCCGAGTTCGCTCTGACCATGCTCAAGGGCGGCGCCGCCGATGTGACGCAGCAGGATAAGCAAATCAGCACGACTACTACGCAAATCTGCACGAGCAACACTGCAGTTTTGCGCATATCTGGATCCGATCCGGATCTTAATTCTTCCCTGATCGGATCCGGATCCAGATCGCGCAAATTTGCTTACTCGACGGAATTCCTGACATTTTGGGCGGTGTACCCGAAGCGGCGCAACAAGGGCGACGCCTGGAGGGCATGGTGTGCAGCAAAACCGCTGCTTGCAGATTTGCTTAACGCGCTGTCCTGGCAGTGCAATTCTTCTGAGTGGCTGAAAGACGGTGGCCAGTACGTTCCGTACCCAGCCACGTACATTAGGGCCAGGGGGTGGGAGGACGAACCTACGAAGATCGTCGCTCCTGTCGCAAATGGAAGCGTTCCAGCGGCGTCCCAGTCGGACTACTGCGACTGGCACCTGACGCAGCGGAACAACGGTAAGGCGAGCTTCAAGCCGCGCGATACGTGCCCCGAGTGCAAGCACGTAAAGGCGCTGAACGGCACGCGAGTGTCGGACGTGTACCAGGAGGACCCGATGGTAACCGACATCAAGAGGCGCCGTGGACTTCTCTAGGGTCACGTCGCGCTCGAGCGTTCCTGTATCAAGGTGCCACGAGATGCCAGCGGCGATGCGGGCGAACCTGGCCGAGGCAGAGAAGATGCTGCCTGTCGCCGAGGACAGGCTTCTACAGGCGAACGACGCCGTGCGCGACTGGACTGAGCAACTCGGCAAGATCGAGCTCGCCAAGCGTCGCGAGCAGGTCGACTACTGGCGTAACCAGATCTGGCGTAACCAGTCCGACCGCCGTCATTGGCTCGTCCAGGCGCAGGCGTGGCGCGACTGCCTTGCCATCCACCCGGAGATGGCCGACGTCGCTGCCGGTTCGAAGTGCTCGCACGGCTACTCGACGCCGATGTGCGTGGTTGTCGAGCCGGAACTTAAGCGAGCTCGCGACCGCGTGCCAGGGGAGGACGACGAATGAGCACCGTCAAGCACCGACCGATGATTCGCACGAAGGCGCTGTGCTACCGACTGCCGCCAGGGCCGATTGTTAGGTGGCGCAACTCGCCGCGAGTTCCTGGCCGGCAGACGTGCGCAGTTTGCCAGGGTCGCGGCTGGCACGGAAACAAGTCAGGTGCGCTGTGCCGTAACTGCGACGGCGATGGGTTCAGGTGGATCGACGAAAGGAAGCCATGAAATCGTCACGTGACACTCCGCCGCGCGTCGGCATGCAGGTACGCCTTGGCGACGGAGAATCGAAGAAAATCGCGAAGATCGACCACGGCAAAGGTTGCGCCATTGTAACGGCCGACGAATGCAGCTGGTTTGCTCCATGGCAGAGAGCCGAGGGAGAGCCTTGCTACTGGAACGACGGGGACGTGACCATCGAGTGGACGCCGCCCACCGACGCCGAGCGGCGGCTGTTCATGGAGGCGGCTCGGCACTGCGCTAGCGCAGGGGCGGATGGCTGGTGTACGGGGTATTGCGACTGGTGCAACGACACGATGCAAATGGACCCGGGAGTACAGTACGAAATCGCCGAAAGCCTCGCGCTCGACGGTGCCGACTACGACGATATGCCCGACTTCGAGGAGCTGGAGCGATGACGCGCGTGACGGACGAGGACCTGAAATGGCTGGCGGCTGAAATCCGCGCGCTGCCAACGGAGCCGACGAAATGACCGCCGCGGACGCACTTCGCCGGTTGCTCGCGGACGTCGAATCAGGCCGTACATGTGAAGGCATCTTTCGTCCGCTGTATGGGATGGACGACGTGCTCGACTACCTCGAACGCCTGGCGCTCGACGGGCTGGCGGGGGAGGCGACTGGTACATGCCAGAACTCGTTTATGGGTGGCGTTCACGGGCCAGCCAATCCGATCGTGGTCAACGGCATTTGCGAGACGTGCGCCGCAAAGCAGGATGGCTACTAGCCAACCGAGAAGTCCAAGCCATGAACGCGTCAACGAAGCAGAAGGCATGCAGTCAATGTGGGCGTTCGTTTCGCGCCAGGCCGTGCGGATTCAGCCACGCGGCGATCGGCGGATGGTGGCCGAAGAATACGAGGAAGAAATGACGCGCGACCCGTGGAAGCTGGTTACGAGCGTCGATGAACTGCGCGATGGTATGACGGTGGAACTGCGTCCGTGCGTGACGTCAGGAAGGAACGAGCGCGTCGTTTTGCTACGGAGCGATGACGAGCCAGGCGTGTGCGGCGGATGCATGCTTAAGCCAACGAGCCCATTCGACTGGGTATCGGCGGGATGGAGCGATGACACACTGTCGGACGTGCTGTGCGCCAAGGGAGCCATTCAAGACCGCCGCCTCTACGCGCTCATCGACGACGACACCGCGGCCGACGAGACGACGGTGACGCGGAGACGGGAGATGGTTGAGTGATGGGCGACGACAAACGGACCGAAAGCGAGCGCGCCGACGACCTGCTCAACAGTCTGTCAGCAGGACGTAGCCTGAAGGCACGGCAGCGCAACCGTCGTCTGATCCACGAGGCGATGCGGAAGCTCGCATGGGACGCCGGATACATCGGATGGCGCACGGCAAATGAAATGCAGGAACGGAAGCCGTGAAGGCCAAGCGCGCGAAGCCGACGCGGGTCTACCCGGCTGAGTCGGACCCGCGACATGTGAACGGGAAAGCCCTGCGCGACTTCGTAGACAGCGGAGCATGGCGACCTGAGTGGCCCCCGAAGCCGGCGCCGCCGCTAATCCTGTCGCCGCGGTCCGCGGAAATCATGAAGAACCTGGCAATGGACGAGCGCCACGCCATCGAGCACGCCGAGTTCATGCGCGCCAACACGACCGAGGCGCTGGCACGCGAGTTCGGCCCGTGGGTCAAGGCGGCCGATGGGTCGTGGTTCAGGGATAGGTCGAAGAGGAGGAGGAAACGATGAGTATCGACTACGGACGGCTGACCGCGCAGGACAGGCGGGAGATACGGGAGGCGGCCAATGTGCTGCGCGAGAGCCTGACTCGACTAGGGCCAGGCCCTTTCTTGCCACCGTGGGCAGTAGCAGCCGCGACGGAGTTCGACGACGATGATGACTTTCCGTTCGTGAGATGCGCCGTCGCCACCCACATCCTCGAATCGCTGCTCATGACCGACAGGCGGTTCCGGTGACCGCGCCTCGCCCCGGCCCGCGACACTACCGCAACGGCCCTGACATCGACGTCGCCATGTGCGGCCAGCGCGGCGCCATGCTGCCGTTCGCTCGGGCCATCGGTAACGTGACGTGCCAGGACTGCAAGGACAGGCTCGACAAGGTCATGCCCAGGCGAAGGAACAGGCGCGAGTTTCTGGCGATGGTTCAGGCTACGAGTCGAGCGCAGCGGTAGGATAGGAGGAGCCATGAAGACTCACGAACTCGCGAAACTGCTACTGACTCTGCCTGATCTGCCGGTTGCCACGTCCGCGTGTGGCCACCAGTACATGACGAGACTCATGAGCCAATCGCACGGACCGCTCAAGGTCGGCCTGCTCAAGACCTACGGCGGCGACCACATCGTCATCGGCAACATCCTCGAGATGAACATGAACAGGCCGAATTGGTTCGTGTCCGAGATGCTGCACGGCACGGCTCCATGGAGGGGATGGAGGACAGGCGAGTCGCTCGATGCAGGGAAGCCCGAGAACAACGCCGAGGAGATCAAGTGCGCCGTGGAGGAGAACGCCAAGCACCTGGCTGACACGGCGGCGTACCTTAAGCGATGCGAAGAGACAGGAGAGCGGCCTACATGGACACTGTGACGCCTGAGCCAACCTGCGACGCGCCCATCAAGACAGCCGACGGCACGGTCGTCGCCACCTGCAACCTGCGGCCAGGCCATCTCGGGAAGTGCCGAGAAGTGTGCTGGGAGATTGCGGGGCCGAAGCTGATGGAGGCTAAGTCAGCTGTGCTAGCCAACTCAATGCGTGGCGGATGGAAATCTGCTCCGATATGCGAGATGTGTGGGATGACAAGGAAACAGGGTCCGCATGGCGATGAAGAAGGAGCTCGGCACGACTTCGTAGTTCCCCGTGAGATTGCGGGGCGACCGTGACGCCTGACGAGTTCTTCGAGAAGTGGCGCACGGCGTGGGACAGGCACATGCGACGATGCAAGACGATGCAATGCGAGCCGTGCCCTGAGCATGCGGAGTTCGGCGGCTCCGCTGCGTGCAGAGCATGCAAGTGGACGAGTGACGAGCCAAGGCCGACCACGTCTCCCGCCAGCGACGAGCCTCCGATCGGCCGCACATGACGCGAGGCGATTCATGACCGACGAGGCGGATGGCGAGTTGCACCCGTCGGAGTCAGAGGTCGCCAGCAGGCTCATAGCGGCCTTCGGTTCGTTCGAGGCAGCCGAGGACGCCAGGCGACGACTCCTTGAAGTCGCGCGTCAGAGGAAACGAGCCGATGCGCTCCTGACGCTCATGCGAGCCGAGACGTGGATCGCGTTACGTGCTCGGTTAAGTGAAAGGCGCACATGACGCGAGGTACTACTGGAGCGAGGGAGGACCGATGACCAGTGAAGACGAGGCAGCACTGAAGGCAGCGCTAGACGCGATGTTCGCTGATTTCGTAGACAACAGGCGACGAGCCAACCAGCAGTCTGGGTTCGTGTCGGACAAGCCCAGCGAGACGCGCGTGCTGTGCGAGGGCATCTTCGAAGGCCCGAGGTTTGACGTGCACTGCAAGACGTGCGGCAAGCAGATCTACGAGGGCTTCGCGAACAAGGATGGAGACTGCTACTGCATGGACCACGGCAAGCTGGGCCCCCGCGCCTCGCTCATTCAGCTGCCCAAGTGACTGTGGCATTTTGCCCCGCACTGGGGAGATTTGACCCAGTAGAGATAATAAACACCCGTTTATTTAGATCGTAGGTGCGCTGATTCGCGTCCATTTCAGGCTGCGGTCACGAGGCGACGGGTTTGGGTGCTTCTGCGGTCCGCGAACCTTGCCCTTGTCGCTGCGTGGCTTGCGTGGCCTATCGTCAACCCTGCCCATGGGACGACCAAGCACCTTGCCGCCCGATGCAAGGGCAGCCAGCGCCGCCTTTGTGCGGAGTCCGATCATGCGCCGTTCGAATCTAGCTACGACGTCAAGGATTCCGCGCATAAGCTCAGCGCCGGGGTCGTCGCCATCGGAGCCGTCACAGCAGACAAGTGTCGCACCAGCTCTCTCGAGCTCCCTCTCGGTAAGCAATGCAACCAGCGGGTCTCGAGCCAGGCGGTCACGCTTGGCGACGATCAGGTGAGCGGCGCGCAGGTCCTTGACCGCTGCGATAGCCTCGGCGAGGCCGTACCTATCTTCAATTGGAGCTCCACCAGAGACTACCTCGGTGACTATTGAAAGGACGTCAATCCCGCGCCCAGCGGCAGCCTTGCGAATGTCAGCTTCCTGAGCCTCCAACCCGAGCACCTGGTCGGACGTGGAAACCCGAATCAACCCGATCGCAGTTGGATTTGCCATGGCTCAAGATGTATCACGATTGATAAGGAGTTGGATAGATTTATTTGCTCGTATATATCTTACGCAACTGTTCAGTGTGTCAGCGCGCCACACGTGCGCCGGCCCACCGTGCTACGTGGCCCGTGCTACCGAGCCTGCCGTGGCGCTGGACGTGGCCGACCCGGCGAACCCGGACCCCCAAAACAGCCCCGCCCCTCTGCGTGGGTGTACTCCTCTGCATACGAAAATTCACCCCCACGATTCACGTGTAGCGGTCATGTGCAGGGCATGCTACTGTCCCGTTCAGCCATCCCGTGCTCGAGAGACGTATCGCCCCAATGACGACCAGGCCAGGCGAAGGTCACGCGAGCAATCGCGGTAGGGCACGGGGTGGCGCCTGGCACTATCTGCCGACGCCGTCGTTCCGTGGTACTACTGGGTTGCGCGGGTTTCGGTTGGGTGCCCCATTCTCGACGTCGCGAGGCGAAGAGAGATGCCGCAAGGCGAACCGATGACAGCCTGGAAAGACAGGCAGATTCGCCGACGTAAGCTCAACTGGTAGAGCGGGCCGTGGCAGCACAAGCGGCGGGTTGCTGGTTCGAAGCCAGCCGTCGGCACATCGTATAGCGCAAGCACCGAACCATTCTGAGATCCGGATCTGATCTATGCACTATGCTCTCTGCTATCTGTAATCTCTTGTCACGTTACGGTTGACTCACCCGTCACGTTACGTAACAATGACTGTCCATGGCTGGTTACGTGAAGCTGGATTCGGGGATGCTCAACTCGACCGTGTGGTTGGACCGTGACGTCCGTGACGTGTTCATCACGGCGCTACTAATGGCCGAGCTGCGTGAGCTACGGGAGCCGACGCCGCAGATCGAGGTTACGTCGCTCAAGCAGACCGGTTGGATGGTGCCGCCGGGATGGTACGGTGTGGCACATGCTGCCAGTTCCGGCATCGTTGCTCGAGCCGGCGTCCCGCTTGCTGACGGCATAGCAGCGCTGGTCAAGATGGGCAGCCCAGAACTCGACAGCCGGTCGGGTGACTTCGAGGGCCGGCGCCTGGTCCGCATCGACGGCGGCTTCGTGGTCCTGAACTACATGCGGTATCGAGAGAAGGACTACAGTGCCGCCGAGCGCATGGCCAGGTATCGGGCTCGAAAGGCAGCGGCAGCGATCGACCCAGGCGAGGTTGCGCGGCTGGCACGTATGGCGATTCGTGAACGCAAGGACTGACCGATGAAACTCCTACTCGCCACCGTTCTCTTCCTGGCCTCCTGCGGTCGCCTCGAGGTGCATCACGAGTGGGTGGTCGACCCGCCGCCGAACGCTGACGTGGCTGCCCAGGCGGTCTTCCAGTCTTACGGCATGAAGTCCATGCCAATCGTGTACTGGTACGGGCCTGAGCACCTGAATTGCGCTGGCGGATACGGCTGGATCAGTCAGACCGGCGACTGCGTGTCGGGTGAGCAGGAAGACGGCGTAGTGATCCTGCCACTGTGGGACGGGATGCGATTCAGCGTGCCGGCTGTCGGCGGATTCCCGGCGTGGGTGGCCGACCTGCCCCATGAGTTCGCCCACGAGGCGTCTGACCAGCTCGGCGAGGGCGGCTGCGCTGACCACAACTGCCACTGGTTCGCGCACGGCGGCGAGGGCGAGCAGGCAACGGCCGCTCTCGCCCTTCTCGGCCTCTGACGCGGCATAGAAACAGCGGGTAGCGCACGCTACGCGTTGACAGTGACCATACACGTATCGTATCGTCACTTCACATGGCCAATTGCGCTGACTGCGGCCAGAACCCGAAGCGCGGGTGCAAGCCGGACTGCCCGCGGGACAAGACGCGGTCGGTGTGGGCGCGCTACCGGGCGCGAAAGAAGGCCAAGGCGCAGGAAGTTATTAGAGCGCTTCCAGGCGGGTCCTGGGGCGGCCCGCATGACTTCTGCGTCGGGAAGACGAAGTGCTCCTGTGCCTGAGTCGTCGCAGCCGAACACGCGCGTCATGCCGCCGATCGTGTGGGGCGAGGGCTACCGACAGCCGTGCCTACGTCCTGGCTGTGACAATGTTTTGTGCATTGACCAGCTGGAGGATGGCGACATCTGGGGATGTGTGAAGTGCCGAGCCGCCCACGAATTTTACACGGCGTACTCGTCCGTGACGCGTGCTGGCGGGGTCAAGTACGGCATGGTCCGCCTGCTCATCGGCGACCACCGGCGGGACAAGGGCGAGCCCGGCATCGCGGAGTTCGTCGAATGAGCTTCGCCCAACAGCACCCGGTCCTGCTCATCTCGGCGGCGATTCTCATCTGCATGGTCCTTGGCCTGTCGCAGCCGAGGCCGCGCTGATGGGTTACGGCCCTCCCCCGCTCGCCCGCGACGCCTATCACGAGGAGCGCCTTTACTGGCAGCGCAACCCTCCTAAGCGGCCGGCTGGCTACATCACGACGAAGGAAGCGGCGATGGTGCTCGAGATGGCGCCAGCCGACATGCTGAAGAAGAAATCGCTGCTCAAGCACGTCAAACGCGGCGGCCAGATTTGGTGGAACGCGCAGGAGGTTGCCGACCACAAGGCCATCCGCGACGAGCGAAAGGTGCTTCGGGAGGCAAAGAAGCGTGGCGGCTAAGTCCTACGGCGACCGGGCTGCCAGGGTGGCGCGCATGAGCGAGCGGACCCGCCTCGACGCGCTCAAGATCATGCGTCGGGTGTTGTCGGTGGCCTCGAAAGAGCCTGACAGGGTCGAGAAGGACGCGATGTTGCCGAAGATGGAGGCGCCTTTCTACCTCCATGCGGCCATGCAGTTCGGCGTGGACAGCGTACGCCGCGAGATCGACAAGCAGGAAGGACCCGGGACGACCCTGAACGTGCTCATCATGGGCCAGGCGCCGACGAATGAGGCGTGGTTGCAGGCCGTGAAGGACTCGCAGCAGCCGAAGCTCATCGATGCGACCGTCGAGGAGCCAAAGAAGTCGTGACCATCGAGGAGGTAGAATCCAGGTGGGGCGGTTACTGGCTTGAGACCGCGATGGTCGCGCTGTCCGTGCGAGTCAGGCCGGACGGTCTAATCGAGGCGCACCGTCCTACGTCTGACGAATTAGAGGCACACCTGTCAGAGCGGTTCGGATCTCCTGACAAGCTCCCGTTTAGGAACCTTACCTGCGAGTCGCCCGCGCTGGCATACGTCTTCACGGGGAAGACATGATTTCGGAGGCCATCTGGAAGCCGACTCCGAAGCAGGGCCTCGCCCTGTCGTGTCCGGTGTTCGAGCTCCTATACGGCGGCGGTGTCGGGGGCGGAAAAACCGACTTCCTGCGCGTCGACTTCATCCCTCAGCTCGAGGTAGCTACCAAGAAGTGGCGAGAGACCGGAAAGAAGTCGCTCGGTAACGCGCTGCTGGTTAGGAAAGAGTTCCCTCGGCTCAGGGACATCATCCGCCAGCAGCAAGAGCTGTTCCCGCAGATAGACGCAGGCGTTTCGTGGCGGGAGAACGAGCACGCTTTCAGGTTTTCGTGCGGCTACATGTTCGAGGTTGGCCACCTAGAGGGCCCGAACGACGAACAGAACTACCAGGGACGGCAATTCACCTGGCTAGGGTTCGACCAGCTTGAGGAGATCCCGAAGTACCAGTACGACTTCCTAAAGATGCGTGTCCGCAGCGCAGATCCGCATCTCCAGCCGCTTCACCGCGTCCGCAGCACCTGCAATCCGATGGGTCGGCACGTCGGGTGGGTCAAGGAACGGTTCTACGACCCCTGCAAACAGGGCTTCAAGATCATCAGCGAGACCGTAGAAACCTCGCAGGGCAAGAGGACGCTCGAGCGCGTTTGGGTGCCGGCTCTACTGCGTGACAACCCGCACATGCCGCCGGAGTACGAGGCTCAGCTTTTGCTGATGCCTGACCACTACCAGCGCGCATTTCTTTACGGCGACTGGGACGTCGTCCCTGGCTCGTTCTTCGGCGACGTGTTCGACCCGCGCATTCACGTGTGCGACCCGTTCGAGCTTCCGAAGAACTGGGAAGTGTTCCGCGCCGCCGACTGGGGATCGCGCGCGCCGGCCTGCTGCCTGTGGATCGCCGTCGACAACGACAGCAACCTCGTGGTCGTCGAGGAGCTATACGGTCCTGGGCAGACTGGAACCATCTTCGGTAAGAAGATTCTCGAGATAGAAGAAGCCTGGGGCTGGACCGACTCCAAGGGCTTCTCGAAGCTGCACGGCTACATGGACCACCAGGGCCGCCAGAGCTACGGCGCCGAAGGGCCGACGCCCACCGAAGCGATGATTGAGATGGGCATCTCGTGGTTCGACGCCGATAAGGAGCGAAAACTCGGCTGGACAGAGATTCGGCGCCGCCTGATGGAGCGCAGCGGCCCCGCCGGCAAGACGCCCGGACTGCGCATCTTCCGCAACTGCCGGAACCTCATCCGTACCTTGCCGAATCTTGTTGCCAAGCCGGAAGACATGGACGACATCGACAGCAAACAGGAAGACCACGCCGCAGACGCGCTCCGCTACGGATGCATGTCGCGGCCCATGTCTCGGTACGGAGAGGACACTGGCAAGACGGAGATGGACGCGTGGGAGCAGCTCATTGCCGCTCGCAAGCTTCACTCTGACATCAAGGGCGCTCGGAACCCTACGACGGGATACTAGGGAGGGACCATGTACGACGTGAGAGTTGTGAACGGCGAGGGTGAGAAGATTTTCGGGCCATACGAGCGCATGGAAGACGCCGCCACGGAGCGCGACCGCTGGGTTGCCACTGGCGGATGCTCGACCATCGAGATTCGGCCCATCAAGGTCGCCTCTGAAGACCCGACCCCGCGCCCGGTGAAGAAGAAGTGAACGACCTTACCGGCGGCGCGATGACGCCCGAGATGGGCGATGAAGACGGCGACGAGACCGTGTCGGTGAGCCTCAACGAGCCCGGGGAAGAAGCCGCGCCCGCTGTTCCGCCTCCCGCCGGACCGCCAGAATCCATCAACCTAGTCGAGTTCCTTCCGAAAGGCGAGGCCGACCGGATCGCTCAGCGCGTGGTGACCGACTTCACTGCCGACGTCGAGTCCGGCTCGAAGCACATGGAGCGGCTCAAGCGGTGGGCCGAACTCTACTCGTCGGTGATGAAGGCGAAGACGTGGCCATTCGACCGCGCCGCCAACGTCAACGTGCCGCTAGTCGAGTACACGGTGCTCCAGATTCAGGGCCGGCTGTTCGACATGATTTTGCCGGCCAAGGGCGAGCTTTTCCACTCGCTACCGCTCGATCAGCGCCCCGAGGAGTTGGACCGCGCCAACCGGACCGAACTCAAGCTGAACTACCTGTGCCGGCACGAGATCCCCGGCTTCATCCAGATTTACGACGAGCTTCTTTTCCAGATGTCGCTCTACGGCTCGGCGTTCATGAGCTACATGTGGAACGAAGAGGAGGGCTATCCGCAGCCCGAGTGCATCTCGGCGGCTGACATGGTCGTTCCATTCGGCTCCAAGTCGAAGTCGCCGCAAATGAAGGGCGTCCCGCGCTACACGCGCATTCGCTGGATGACCTATTACGACCTGATGGAGAAGGGCGCCGAGGGCTTTTTCTACGGCACGGAGGAAATCAAGGCGGTCCCGGCGTCCGAGGGCAAAAACTCCGAGATGCAGGAGACGATTAACGAGATTTCTGGCATGGACAAGCCCGGTTTCTCGACGATCGAGGACGACGAGCGCGAAGTGCTCGAGATGCATATCCGCTGGCTAAAGATGCCGAACGCTCCGGACAAGCATCCGTCGTTTGACGGCAAGCCGCACGCCGTTATCGCCTGGGTGGACGCCGAGAGCGAGCGACTTTTGCGACTCGTGCTGCGCGAGGAGCCCGATCCGAAGGATCAACAGCGCTTCGACAAGGAGAAAGCTGCCGTAGACGCCGCTCGGCAGGCGCTCCAGCAGTTCATCGACGCGAACGGCGTCCAGGCGGACCCGATGACGGGTCAGCTCATCCCGATCCCGAAGCCGCCGCCCGTTCCTCCCGAGCCGAAGCCGGTACGTGTGCGCGAAGTGACGTTTTTCACGCACTACCGAGCCTTCCCGAGCGAGGGATTCTACGGGCTCGGCTACGGCGACATTTGCGGGCCGCTTAACGAGGCGATGAATACCATCGTCAACCAGTCCATCGACCGCGGCACCGTCAACAACGCGCGCGGCGGCTTCGTTTCGCGTCAGCTTCGCTTCAATCGCGGCGCCCTGACCCTCCAGCCAGGACAGTTCGTTGAGATCGACGCCCCGCCGGCCGCGATGAAGGACGGTTTGCAGCCGATGCCGGCGATTCCGGCCGACCCGACGATGATGGAGATCGCCGGGATGATCGAGCAGTGGGCGCAGCGTTCGGCGGGGTCTGGCGACACGCTCAGCGGCGAGCCCATCGGGTCGAACGAGACCGCCCGCGCAGCCATGTTGCGGAACGAGAACGCGCAGAAGCAAATCAACGTGCTCGGTTCGCGCGTCATCTCGTACATGAAGAACGACGTGGACATGATCTGGCGCCTGCTGTCGGTCTTCCTTCCCGAAGGCGATAATCAGAGCGTCTTGGGACAGGACGGTCAGCCGACGAACATCCAGGTATCGCGCGCCGACTTCATCGCCGACCAGCGCGTCTTCCCTGCCGCTGACCCGCGCGTAACGTCACGCTCGCAGCGTATCAATGACGCCGCCGAGGCGATGCAGATGGCGATGCAGAACCCGATTCTCGCCCAGAACCCGAACGTCATCCGCGCCCTGACCGAGCGAGAACTGCACGCCCGCGACATGGCAGACATCATCACGCTCCTCGCGCCGAATCCGCCGCCTCCACCGCCCCCTGTCCCTCAGACGCAGGAGAACGCGGACTTCCTTCAGGGCAAGCAGCCGCAAGTCAACCCGCAGGACAACCATCGCCAGCACCTCGAAGAGATGGCGACGTTCAAGATGTCGCCCGAGTATCAGGCCATGACGCCAGAGCAGCAGCAGGCTTTCGAGCAGCACGGCCGCAACCACATCGGCGAAGCGATGAAACAGGAGCACGCGAATGGACAACCCCCAGGACCAGTTAACGTTCCTCCTCCTGTCGGAGGCTGACCTGTCCCGATGGCGGGAGGACCCGGTAACGGTCCTATTCCTGCGCCACCTGGACCGCCTCAGGGACCTCCACCAAGCTGAGTGCGTTAACCATGGCCTCGTCGCCCACCCGCAGACGCCAGCGTACGCTGGCCGCGCTGACATTGCAGATCGGCTACTAAGGGACTGCACCGAGCCGCGCATCAAGGAAGATTTGGTCACCACCGACAGCACATTCGTAGACCCCCGGCTCAAAAAGGTGAGAAAACATGGTCAAACCGACGCTCAATAACCCGGTAGTCCGCAGCGGCGCGAAGATTCCCCTCTACCCGACCGGCGACCGCGTGGTCGTCGAGAAGCTGGAGAGCGCCGAGGAGATGGTAGGCGGCATCGTCATCCCCGGCACGGAGAAGGCCGTCAGCTTGTACGCCACGGTCATCGCGGCCGGCCCGCTCGCAATGGACGTGCTCCGCGACGCATGCATCGGCATCGGCGACACGGTGTGCATTGGAAAGTACAGCGGTGTCGCGTGGGAATGGCGTCCAGACGGAGGCGTTAAGTTCGAGCGCGTCGAGATCATCAACGTCAAGGACATCTACGGGTCAGTCGAGCTCTGCGACAAGATCATGACCGGCAAGCTCGGCATCGACCTGCACCAGGAGAGCGACGGCGTGACCCGTCACCGATTCTTCGAGGAACAAGAGTTCACGGTCGGGCCAGCGCTCGAAGAGTCTCCCAGGAATAGCGAGACGAAGGAGGTTGCGTAAATGGCACTCTCGAAAGAAGCCGCCAAGGATTCCGAGCTTCCCGAGGAAGTCGTCGCTGAAGTCGAGGCCGCTGAGGGCGGTCAAGACGCAGGCGGCGAAGATGAAGGAGAGCAGCAAGTCACCGTCCGCCTGTCGCGCCGAAAGAAAGAGCAGCAGGAGCGCGAGGAGCGCATGGCTGCGCTCGAATCTGACCGGACTGCCCGCGCGCAAGAGGCCGAACGACTGCGGCAGGAACTCGCCCAGACCCGCGAGGCTCAGGCTCGCATGCAAGGCATCCTCGAGCAGATGCAGCGCATGCCCGCCGGACGCGATGGCGGCCGAGAAGATGCGCCGGTCGATCTGCGCGACAAGCTTGACGAACTGCGAAGGCAGGCTGGCACGGCTCTCGGCAAGCAGGATCTCGAGGAGTACCACCGCAATCTAGAGGCGGTAATGGACGTCAAGGCCGAGATGAAGGCCCGCGCCATCGTCGCCGCCCAGCAGAAGAACATGCCGGCTCCGCAGCAGCAGGCGCCGCAAAAACCCGACTGGGTGCGCGCCATCGAGTTCCAGTATCCCGACGTGCTCACTGACCCGCGCGGTCAGCACACGGTAGGCATCTTCGACAGCCTCCTCGGTCAGTCGGAGCAGTTCGGGCCGCAGCGATTGCACAAGGCTTTCCAGCGCGCCCGCACCGAGCTCGGCTTGGCTCAGGCGCCGGCCGCTTCGAACCAGGCGCGTCAGCTCCACACCGGCATCAGCTCCAGCTCCGTTGGACGCCGGACCGCGAACGGAGACAGCACGATCAAGATGCCTAGAGAGTCGCTGGATGTAGGCAGGAAAGCAGGCATGACCAGCGCGGAGTACGCAAAGGCTTGGCGCGATTCGTACGGCAGCGAATGAAGCGTAACGTATAGCGGACGCAAACCGCTTGACATTGTTGGGCGGTTCAATTCACAATTCATCAACCGGACACAGTCCCTCGGCCAAATAGGTCACAGGTGGTCCACCAGCCCGAGTCGGCGAGAACGCTAAACCGACCTCGTGATGCAGCGGTGGATCATCGATGGCATGGCCGAAAGGTAAGTCGAGAAAGCCGGTAGGCGGCGAAGTGCGGCAGGATGCCGCTCCCGCTCCAGTCCAGCAGGTCTGGCGCACCGACCAGACGAACGAGCGCCCCGGGTTCAAGCGCCAGTTCATGCGCGAGAACGAGGTGAACGACCGGAGCCGTCCGAAGTCGGTCTTCAATCGCGAGACCGGTGAGATGGTCCGAGTCGCCCCCTGGGCCGTGGTGTCCGAGGCGGACGCCGGGCTCGTGCGCGAGCGCCCCGACCTGGCTCAGCCGGTCGATACGGTGGCCCGCATGGGTCCTCACGTTCTCATGGAGATCCCCGAGGACGACTGGAACATGTTGCAGCACGAGAAGGACGCCGTTGCCGATGCGCAGGCCGACCGTCTCATGGCGGGGCAGCACTTCGAGGCGACCGACGAATCGGTCGTCCGTATCAAGCAGAACAAGTTTGCAGTTCACCCCGCCTTGATGGGCGGCCTGGTCAACGGAGGGTAACGTCACATGGCAAATGCAGCTCGTACCGGTTTCTGGCCCGTCCACAACCAGGGCGCCACGGCGACCCAGGAAAAGCGGGTCCGCGTCGCTTCGAACAACGGCACCGCTGTCTTCCTCGGCGACTGCGTGACCCGCACTGCTGCTGGCGTCTGGGGCCTCGCGACGCCCGGCGCTGGCGTGTCCGGAATCTCGCAGGGGGCCAGCTACTACGACTCGTCCCAGCTCGTCCGCAAGGAGGGCGCGTACCTGCCAGCCTCGACGACCTACTCCTCGACGGCGTTCGACATGTACGGGGAGACTGACCAGTCCTTCCTCCGCATCACGGCCGACCCGCTGAACGTTCGCTACGAGTGCCAGGCGAAGGCTTCCACCACGGGCGCCATCACCGACACCACGAAGAACGCCAACTTCTCGGCCGGCGCCGGCTCGACCACGACCGGTATCTCGGGACACCTGCTCGATACGCTGGCGACGACCGCCGCTCTCGACTTCTCCGTCATGGACGTCAAGCGCAACGTCCTGAACGACCCGACAGCGGTGAACTTCAAGTTCATCGTCCAAATCAACATCCTGACCGTCCCGCCCGTCGCCGCTGGCGCGGCCGGAAACTAAGGAGCCGACCGATGCCGATGAATTCAGCCAGTATCTACAAGTCCATCGAGCCGGTGGTCCGCCACTTCTGGGGACTCTCGAAGCAGGAGGCCAAGCCGGTCTTCTCGCAGATCTTCGACACCGAAGAGACCGAAGAGCCGATTCTCGACGCCGTGGAGTACGGCGGCCCCGGAACGATGACCTACAAGCCCGAGAACGACCGCATCGTCTCGGACCAGATCATCCAGGGAGTCAACAAGCGGTGGGCGGCGCAGACCTTCGCGACGGCCATCGAAATTAGCCTGGAAGCCGTCGAGGACACGAAGTACGGCGCCATCAAGACGGCAGCCAAGTCCCTCGGCCGAGCTGCCAACCTGACCCCCGAGTACCTGGCCGCGCAGTTCCTCGACCGCGCGTTCAACACGTCTTACCCGGCGCTCGGCGATAACCTGACCCTGTGCAACACCGCCCACCTCATCCCCAAGGGCGGAACGTACAGCAACCAGCTCTCGACCCCATACTCTCTGTCCGAGTTCGCGCTCGAGCAGATTTTCCAGAACCTCGCGGTCATCCCCTGGACCGACGGCATGATCATGCCGCTGACCCCGAAGAAGCTGGTCGTGCCGGTCGCTCTGGGGCCGCTGGCCTGGAAGCTCTCGGCGACCCAGCTTCAGGTAGGTTCGGCGAACAATGACCTCAGCTACATCGCCGGCAAGTTCGAGCCGGTGGTCTTCCCCTTCCTCGGGTCGAACACTCGGTACTTCGTGACCACGAACGCCGACGACGGTCTGTTCTGGAAGTGGCGTGTCAAGCCGCAGTTCATGCGTGACAACGTCGACATGCTGACCCAAGCGCTGTTCATCTCGCGGTTCCGAGCCTACTGGGGCTGCATCGACGGCCGCGGCATCTACGGCGTCAACGCGGTGTAAGGAGCGACCATGCCAGTGACCAATTTTCCAGGGGGAGCTAGTAGCTACGGCATCCCCCTTGTGGGACAGGGCACCGTCTATGACATGCCGTGGGGCGCAACGTGGTTCGTCAACAACCGTACCGGCATCGTCAACGGCGACGGCACGAACAGGGATCGACCCATGGTGTCGCTGGCGGATGCGCTCGCTCGCGCGTCTGCGTATGACACCATCTATGTCGGTCCCGGGCATGCCGAAAACGTCACGGCGTCGAACACGTTCAGCGGTGCAGTCACCGGCGGGCCTAACACCGGCGCGCAGACCATCCCGCAGGGCGTTCGCATCATCGGGGAGGGCTCCGGGACAAACCGGCCGACCTTCACGCTGACGGCGGTTGCATCTACCTTCGCCCTGGCGGCGGCGAACTCGTCGATCGAGAACGTGCGCATCCTGTCCCCCCAGACTGGATCGACCACGACCACGACGATGGTCACCGTCACTGCGGCAGGTTGCGCTGTGCGGTCTTGCCAGTTCCAGGGATCAGCCTCGGCGACCGCCTTCGTCACCACTGGAA
>Ga0105242_10000216_pt1 | contig 45132 bp, 34 predicted proteins | sample KBSM24metaG_FD_81521 | JGI IMG/M metagenome (GOLD analysis project Ga0105242, IMG submission 81521) | Miscanthus rhizosphere microbial communities from Kellogg Biological Station, Michigan, USA - KBS M2-4 metaG | ecosystem: Host-associated > Plants > Roots > Rhizosphere > Soil | place...
CAAAGTGTCCTGCCGGTTCCTTCGCCAGCCGGAAACCACGTCATAACCTTCATCGAGTTTGTCGAGCAACCTCACGATGTCCGCCGGATCGTTTTGCAGATCCGCATCCATCGGGATCAGTACCCGGCCGCGGGCGGCATGAATGCCGGCGGCCATCGCGGGCGTCTGTCCGTAGTTGCGGCGGAACGCGATTACTCTCACGCGCGGATCGTTCCCGGCGATCTCACGAAGCACATTCAGACTGCCGTCCGTCGAGCCGTCATCCACGTAAATAATTTCAGCCGAACGGCCGAGTTGCGCGAGCGACGCATTCAACTTTTCATGAAGCGGCCTGAGGTTCGGTTCTTCGTTGTAGACGGGAAAGAACACCGAAATGTCGGGGACGGTGCGATCGGTCGCGCGGCGGGCCGGCGCGGCCACAGGTTCGTTTTGCTGATCGTAAACTTTCATCTACCAGGCGGTGGGCATTAGCTTCGCGGCAAATCGCGGATCTCGCCATTGTGATGAGCACATTCGACGTCCATGATGATCCTGATCTGTTCCATCGACTGCTTGCTGAGATTCAATCTGTACGATAGCACGCAACGTTTCGGCCATGTTAGTCGCAGAACATATTTGCCGGGTCTGAGGCCGGCAAACGCAAAGCGAAAGCGTTCATCCGGAAAGGTCATCGCCAGCCGCTTGTTTGCGCCGTCAAGAATTTCAACGGGAAAAGTGCGCAGGTCATCCGGCGTATTGTTCGTGAAGTAAATGATGCCGGCCGCCCTCCGCTGGCTCTGACCCGGAGCGACCATGCTGGTCGCACCAATGATGATCAGCGCCGTCATGAAAAGCTTGCCGGCTGCAGAAACCCGACCGTCACGGAGGGTGCAAAGGGACAGCGTTACGTTTTTGATCAAATTAAAGATAGTCTTCAAATTGGGCACCCTCCCTAACGGTCGGGTTTCTGTTGCCTAAACCAATCGACGAATAGGGCGATGCCGTCTTCAATCTGTGTCTGCGGATTGTAATTAAGCAGCCGCCGCGCCTTGTCAATATCGGCAAACGTTTGCGGCACATCGCCGGGCTGCGTGGGCTGTCGATCGATTTGCGCTTTCCGGCCCAGCGCGTTTTCCAATAGCGAAATCAATTCTCGCAACTCGACCGTGCGCGACTCGCCGAGGTTGATGACTTCATAGTTACTTCGATCGTAATCGATGGCCGCGCGGACGCCGCCGATGATGTCATCGACGTACGTATAATCACGGCGCGTCGTGCCGTCGCCAAACACCGGGATCGACTTGCCGGCATCGATCAGCTTCGCAAATTTATGAATGGCGAGGTCCGGTCTTTGGCGCGCGCCGTACACCGTGAAGAACCGTAAACAAACAGTGCGCAGATCGTAGAGATGCGAGTACGTGTGGCAGATCAATTCACCCGCCGCCTTGGTCGCCGCATAAGGCGAGATGGGATTGAAGATGGGATCGTCTTCACTGAACGGCACTTTTTTGTTTTCGCCGTAGACGGAAGACGACGATCCGAACACGAATTGCTTCACTTCGTGTTGGCGAGCCAGCTCCAAAAGATTGGTGGTGCCGTTGATATTCGTCTCGACGTACAGTCGCGGTTCGGTTAGCGACGGACGCACGCCGGCACGCGCGGCGAGATGCACTACACAATCGAACCGGCCTTTGTGAAAGACTTCCTCCAGCGAAAAGAAATCGCGGATATCGGCCTCGACCAGTTTGAAGTTTGAATTCGAAAAGTATGGTTCAATGTTCGCGCGTTTGATCGCCGGGTCGTAGAAATCGTTAAAGTCATCGATGACGGTGATGCGCCAATCGCCTTCCGATATCAGGCGATTTACCAGGTGCGAGCCGATGAATCCAGCGCCGCCGGTGATTAAGATGTCTCGGACCTTCATGTTCATATTCGAAGACAGGAGACAGGAGACAGAAGACAGAATGAATACTGGCGGCCGATTCTGACTCCTGACTTCTGACTTCTGACTTCTGGTCTTCTACTTCGTCGCATAGATCCAAAGGTGCCAGCCCCAACGCGCAGCCAGAGCGGATTCGATCGCCCGCGGCAACAGATTACCAACGACCGGTATGAAGCGCTTGTTCAGGAAGTACGCGCGCAATTCGACTTTACGAAACTGTTTGAATAAATCACGTGCTTCGCGCCGCGAATAAACCAACGCCAGCGGATTGCCCGCGCCGTCGGTGCTCTGGTTCAGCAGTTCCGCGGCCGAAAAATCTCCGTTGGCGTTCCGCAACGATGCCGCATGTTCGCGCAGTGAATCGATCGGTTCGCCGGTCAATCTGTGAACCAGCCTGATTCCGCTTTCGCTCTTCAACAAGCCGGCGCCCGCGCGACGCAACACGCGAATTCCAATCCGATAGTTATAGCTGCCGCGATGATACAGCATCACCATTGCTCGTCCGCCGGGCTTCAGCACTCGATGAATCTCGCTCACGGCGGCGTCGATGTCAGGCGTGTGATGAAGCACGCCGTGCGAGTAGACCAGGTCGAACGACTGGTCCGCGAAATCGAGTTTCTCGGCATCACTAACGCGAAAGTCGCCTCGCAATCCCGACAGAGCAAATCGCCGGCGCGCCAAATCAACCGCGGCTTCCGTGAGATCGATTCCGGTGTATTCCGCGCCGGCGCCGGCGAATTGTGCGCCGTCGGTGCCGAGGCCGCATCCGATCTCCAGCACCTTGAGGCCGCGCGTGCCGGCGAAATTTGCGGCCAACGGAATGTGCCACTCTTTTTCGTATCGATGCTTCTCGACGCGCTCGAAAAATTCGCGCGAGCCCATTGCGGCATCGCTGAATTTCGTGCCGCACGGATGTTGCTGCCAGAATTCTCTGACCCGCTCTTTTAATTCTGCATTACCTGACATGACGTCAACGCCTGTTCTGTCAGTCCATTATTAACGAGCAGCCTCAGGGTAACCAAGAGTGTCGACGAGAAAAATGGAACGGAGTTAGAATCCCAACCGTCTAATGACCATGAAGCTGCTGGCACTAATTATTCTGTTGATTCCGGCTTCCGCCTTTGCGCAAACGCCGAAACTCAACATTCGAATGGAGCATAATTCCTCTGAGGAGCAGGAGCAAAAGCATCAGCTCGAAGAGTTTGCTAAGCACTACGATCTCTCGAAGTACACCATCACTCGCGACATCGTGATTAATCAGTATGCGGCTAACCATTCGTCGCCGGTGCTGACACTGAACCTCCGGTTTCTCGGAAACGAAGACGATCGTTCGCTCTCTTTTTATGTCCATGAACAGGCGCATTGGCTGCTGATGACGCGGTACCGCAACCAAACCCGCCAGATGGTTGATGAGTTGATGAAGCTGTATCCGAACATCGACATTGATCCACCACACGGCGACGGCAATCTGCGCAGCTCTTATGCGCATATGCTGGTAATCATGTTGGAGTGGCAGGCGTTAGAGAGTTTGATTGGTGTTAAGCGCGCCGAGGCGGTGCTGAAATTCAAGCGCCACCACCACTATACCGATTTGTTCGCGACCGTCCTGGACCACCGGCCAGAGATGGAAGCGCTTATGAAACGCTACGACCTGAAGTGGTGAAGTTATTTCTGCCCACGCTCCTGCACCATGTGCAAGCGCTCGATGACTTTTTGGTCGCTGAATCTCTGCGCGCCGGCTTTAGTCAATTTCTTCAATTCGCTGAACAGCTCTTTGTCAACTTCTTTGAAGTTGAAGCACGACATGCCCTGCATCCGCTTCTTTAGTTCGGGCGACATATCCTTCAATAAGTCAGGCAAAGCGTAGACGGACATCAAATGGAAGCTGACGTAACTCTTGCCCTTGCGCACCATGCCGAACGCGAGCGGCCGTTTGTTCCTCATGATGATGCGTGTGTTCAAAAGGTAATAGTCGTCAGTATCCTGGACTACATCCATCTTCTTCGAGTACGGTTTGAAGATTGATTTCAATTCTTCGAAGACTTTAGTGAAGTCAGATCTATCAGGCATATGAGATTCCTCCTCAGGTCGGAAACTCGACCGTCAGAGAGGGTGCACGTACCTGCGATTTGCACCTCCCTTACGGTCGAGTTTCTGCATCAATGTTCCATTCCGGCGGCAACAACCTACGCCGGCCATCGGACGCCAGGGTGATTCCCGCCTCATCGAGTTCTTTCCGGTCCCACAGTTTGCAGGTCACCTGGCGATGCGCTTGATCGAGCGCTTCGCAATAGTTCGTGTAGGTGCAGCGGCGCACGTCGTCGCCGCGACCGGCCATCACCTTGCGAAACCAATCCGGGTCGGCCAGTGCCTGACGCGCCATACCGATAATGTCGGCGTCACCGTTCTGCAGAATCTCTTCCGCCTGCTCGAACGTCGTGATGCCGCCCGTCGCGACAATCGGTGTGCTGAATCCGGCCGCATTCACCGCGCGTTTGATTTGATTGACCAACGGCACGCTGCGGCCAAACGGCCCGCGTGCATCTGACAACGTGGTCGGCATGCATTCGTAACCGCTCTGACCGGTGTAGGGATAGACGGCCTGGCCGACCTTCGGTTGTTCCGCGTCCTCGAACTTGCCGCCTTTTGAAATTGATAAGTAATCAAAACCGGCACGCGCAAATTCAATCGCGAAGTAAGTCGCGTCGTCGATGCGATTGCCGCCGGCGATCACTTCATCACCAAGAAAGCGGACACCGACGATGTAATTGGCGCCAACGCGCTCACGCACTGCCCGATAAACTTCCAAAGGCAGCCGCGCGCGATTCTCCCTTGGCCCGCCGTAACCATCGTCGCGATCATTCAGCGCGCTGAGGAACCCGGCCATCGTATACGCGTGCGCGTAATGCAATTCGACGCCGTCAAAGCCCACCTCACGCGCTCGCGATGCGGCGTCGGCAAAAATTGCGGGCAGCACCTGCGGCAATTCTTTGATGTGCGGCAGCTGCGTGTCCGTGACGCGTTCGCGATAACCGAAGCGCAACGCTTCCAGCTCGCGTTCGTTCAGCACATGCTCGAGGACATCATCCTCGGCACCTTGTAAGAACTCACGCGCGTTGGCTTCGTCGGCGTTAATCCAATTCGAATAGCCGGTGACTTCGGACAAACGCTCGCGATGCTGATTGGTGATCTCAAGGAAGCGCTGAAAATATTTTTGTGGATCGGGACGACGCTTGACGGCGAGAAAATCGATGATCTGAATGAAGAGCTTCGTCTGACCGTCGCTCGCTTCACGGACGGTTTCGACGAGTCGCTTCAATCCCGGAAGGAATCGATCGTGACCGATGCGCAACAGAGGGCCGCTGGGAATATCTCGTATGCCGGTCGCCTCAACTACCAAAGCCGCAGGCCGGCCGGCCGCGAACCGGCGATACCAGTCGAGATTATCCTGAGTCACGAATCCGTCTTCGGTGGCGCGCCAGGGGACCATCGCGGGGACCCAGGTGCGACTCCTGAGCGTCAACGCGCCGATGTTTATTGGTTGATACAGCAGAGCGCTGGAGGCCTCTGACATGGTCGGCCATCGCGTCTCGGGAATCGTGTGCTTGATTGGATTCGCGAACTTCCACATGAAGCAGAGACTTTAGCAGTGTCAGAACCGAGAGCGGTAGCGACCGGATCAAGAATGATGCTAATAGAAAAAAGGACCGCGGCTCGGGCCTCGCGGGCGCACCGTAATCCGGTCGCTACCGCTCTCGGTTCTGACACCGGCGTGATAAATTACCGTCCAGGTTTTCCATGACTGACGACCTTCTCAAATACCGTGCTGAATTTCCGATTCTCGAAAAAGCGGTCTACCTGATCTCGCACAGTCTCGGCGCGATGCCGCGCGCGACTTACGATCGGTTGCACGAGTATGCCGACATTTGGGCGACGCGCGGTGTGCGTGCCTGGGCCGAAGGCTGGTGGGACAAGCCGGTCACGGTGGGCAACGAGATCGCGCAAATCATCGGTGCCGACGCAAACACCGTGGTTATGCATCAGAATGTCTCGATCTGCCAGTCGCTCATTCTGTCTTGTCTGCTGCCGTTGCCCGCGAATTCAAAGCGCAGAAAGATCGTCTGCGAAGAATTGAATTTTCCTTCGGTGATGTACGTCTACGAGGCGCACGCGCGCGCGCACAACCTGCGGATTGAAACCGTGAAGTCCGACGATGGCATCACGATTTCAACCGAGCGAATGCTGGCGGCGATCGATGAAGAAACTCTGCTGGTTCCGATTTCGCATGTGTTGTTCAAGAGCGCGTACTTGCAGGATGCCCGGGCCATCACCGAACGCGCGCACGAAGTCGGCGCCCTGGTCGTCCTCGATACTTATCAATCGGCCGGCACGGTTCCGTTCAGTGTGAAAGATTTGAACGTGGATTTTGCGACCGGCGGTTCGGTCAAGTGGCTTTGCGGTGGACCGGGCGCGGGATATCTGTACGTGCGGCCCGATTTGATCGATAAGCTGGAGCCGAAGACGACCGGTTGGATGGCCCATGAACATCCGTTCGCGTTTGAAAATGAAATGCATTACGCGCCGAACGTGACCCGGTTCCTGCATGGCTCGCCGGCGATTCCCGCTCTGTATGCGGCCGAGTCAGGATACAAAATCATCAATGCCATCGGCGTCGACGCGATTCGCGAAAAGAGCGTGCGGCAGACTCAATACTTAATCTCGCTGGCTGAAGAAGCCGGCTTTCGCGTGACCAGCCCGCAGGATCCAAGTCGGCGTGGCGGCACCATCACAGTTTGGGATGACAACGCCGCGGCCATGACGAAGGAGTTGGTGCGCCGCGATTTTATCGTTGACTATCGGCCCGGCGCCGGCGTGCGCATCTCGCCGCACTTCTACACGAAAGACGAAGAGCTGGAACTAATCGTTGCGGAGATGAAAGGGATTCGCGACACAAGCGCTTACGAATCCGTTGAAATAGTCGGCGCCGCGTTTTGAATTGCCGCCGCACTGCAAAATGTCCAAAGACTACGGCAAAGACGCTCTGCTCTCATACAACAAGTATCTCCGCGTGGCGGAGCTGATTGATCTACAGACGTGTCTTTCGTCACCCGCGCAACACGACGAACTGCTCTTCATCACGGTCCATCAGGCTTATGAACTCTGGTTCAAACAGATTCTGCATGAGATTGACGCTGCCGCTACGCTGATGAAGGACGATCGCGATTTTGAAGCCACCCAGTCGTTGCGACGAATCGTGGAGATCGAAAAACTGCTGGTCGCGCAGATTCATATTCTCGAGACGATGTCACCGGTCAGGTTTCTGGGTTTTCGTGACGAGTTGAATCCCGCGAGCGGCTTTCAGTCGATGCAATTTCGCGAGATTGAATTCTCTTCGGGCCTGAAGAATGCGGAGACTCTGCGCGAGTTTGCCTCTGATGAGTTCGCCCACGCGCGACTGGCGGCGCGCATGAACGCCCCGTCGCTGTCCGAAGTCTTCTTCGCCTTATTGCGGCGGCGCGGCTTTGACACTCCCGCCGTCGATTCGCCGCGCGACGCCAAAGAGCGCCGCTCAAATTACGGCAAGCGCCAGCGCGCGATGGTCGAAGTCATGACGCACCCGGAAAAGTTTTACAAGGAATATCAATTATCCGAAGCCCTGCTCGAGCACGATGAATACTTTTCGCTCTGGCGCTCGCACCACATCAAAATGGTCGAACGCATGGTGGGGGCGAAGAAGGGCACTGGTGGCTCGGAAGGCATCGGCTATTTGCAGACCACCCTCGACAAGAAATTTTTCCCGGAGTTGTGGGAAGCGCGAACGTATCTAAGTTCGAAGCATGACTCTGCGACGTGTCCGTTTGCGAAAAGTTGAAGACCTCACATGAAAATTCGACACCTTCTGAAGTCTCAAAGCTAACCGCCTCTTCAAGAAGCCTGTCTGGAACCAACCCACTTCGAATTGCCTTAACATCCTCCGAGGCGTGGTAAAATGCGGCCAACCAAAGAGGGGTAATCTCATGGCGTCGAACATACAATATGTGACGAATCAAAACGGCGAGAAGACCGCGGTGATCGTGCCTATTGAGGAATATGAGGAACTGCTCGAAGACTTGCATTTGATCCGCGTCGCCAACGAAAGCAAGGATGAGCCCAGGCGTCCTTTTAGCGAGGTCATTGAAGAAATGCGCCAAGCCGGCGAGATCGATGTATAAGATCGTTATTACCTCACGTGCGGAACGAGAACTCAGACGCCTAGACAGACCCGTAAAGAATCGAATTGTTTCCGCCATCCAAGCTCTCTCCCAAAACCCTCATCCTCCTGGTTGCCTGAAAGTAAGGGGAGAAGATATTTGGAGGATCCGCATCGGCGATTGGCGTGTGGGTTATGGAATTGATGATCGAGTTCGGGTGGTCGATGTCATCAAGGTCGATCATAGGAGTCTGTTTTATAGCTAATCCAGGTTGAAGCCCTATCAAGGTGTAATCCTTAATTTCTACAACTCCCAGGCGTTGCGCAGACATAAAGGCAATGTCTCGCGCGCTGCTCGAGAATTGAACGTGACCCGCCGCGGTCTGCAACTAAAACTCGGGCGTTACCGCATACCGCCCTCCGAAGAACGTCCCGCCGCTTAGTTCAAAGGACTCGGACTGTTGTGATCGCAGGTGGGTTAGTGTGACCGATCGGATTTCAACCTGGGTTTCAATTTCAAATTACGGATGATCCGATGGAGATTGGTTGGATGCAGGCCGAGCCGTTTCGCGGCCACAGTGTAATTACCGTCCGCTCCTTCGATTGTTTTCATCACAATCAAGCTCTTAGCCTCATTAACGAGGTGATGGTAGTCGTCAGATTGAGCCGAACTTTCAGCCTCACTCTCAAACAGCACTTCAGGTAGATCTTCCGGCAAAATCAACTCCGTAACCCCAAGCACCACAGCGCGTTCGATTGCGTTCTCGAGTTCACGCACGTTACCCGGCCAGTCATAGCCTCGGAGGACGGCGCGAGCTTCGGAAGAGATGCCGTTGATGCGTCGCTTGCATTTTTTACTGTAGACGGATGTGAAATAGCTTGCGAGCAGTTGAATGTCATCCTTACGATCTCTTAACGGCGGCATGGTTACCGACAAGACGTTCAGGCGGTAATACAAATCTTGTCGAAAGTCGCCTTTCGCGACTGCGTCTTCCAGATTCTTATTTGTCGCCGTCACGATCCTGACATCTACTTTGATTGGTCGGGTTCCGCCCACGCGCTCAAATTCTCGTTGTTGCAAGACTCGCAAGAGCTTGGCCTGAATCAGCGGCGTGAGCTCACCGACCTCATCGAGAAAAAGTGTGCCGCCATCGGCCATCTCCAGCTTTCCTCGCTTCTGTGCAATTGCCCCCGTGAAAGCTCCTTTCTCATGACCGAAGAGTTCGCTTTCGAGTAAGCTTTCTGAAAGCGTGGCGCCGTTGATTGCGATGAACGTCTTTTCAGATCGCGCGCTGTTCAGGTGAATCGCATGCGCCGCGAGTTCCTTGCCGGTGCCGCTTTCACCGCGTATCAGTACGGTCGAATCGCTGGGCGCTGCTTTACCGATGAATTTATAGACGGCTTGCATCGACGGACTCTGCCCGATCATTTGATGCTGGACTCGAACCTCTTCCTGCAGCCGCCGGTTCTCATGTGCAAACCATTCGAAGTGTCGTGCATTCTCGAGTGCTGACGCGGCTATCCCGCCAATGCCCGTAAGCAACTGCAAGTGATCTTCATCAAAGCGTGATTCCGGATTGCTGGTGTCGAGATAGATCACCCCCAAACGTTTTTCGAAAACGGTCAACGGCACACAGAGCACCGAACAGACCCGCGCCGCCACCAGGCTAGGCGAGCTACTGATTGACTCGGTCGAAGCCAGGTCGTTACTCAGCAGCGCGACCTCATCCTGAAGTACCTGATTGATAATGGTATTGCTGCCTTTGAAAGTGTCGTCAGCTCCTGAGTGGCGATTCCATCCTTTGATTGACGTGAATTCAGGCAGATTGTCAGCCGGGACAATCGCGGCTCGTTCCGCGGGAATTACTCCGAAAACCAGTCTGAATAATTCTCGATATAGTTCTTCGCTATTTCGAATCGAGCCAATCGCCCGACTGATGCTCAAAAGCGCGTTCAAGTCACGAGTCACCCGGTCCGAGGCCGGCAATTGCGCCAGCAACTTATCCGGTCGCAAATAGAGGGCATCTTCTTTTCGCAGCCTGATGGTCGACCGTGTAATCAAATTGCCCTCGTCTGAGGTCGAAGGGTGTTTGGCGCCGGCTTCTGCCTCGTCAATCAGAAACAGCAGCACCACATCACCCAAAGCAATCTGATCGCCGTGATTCAAGACCTGGCTTTTGATCGGGAGCGAGTTAACAAAAGTGCCGTTGAAGCTGTCGAGATCAATGATTGTGAATTGACTCACTTCATTGTTGGGCAGGGTTGCTTGCCTAATCAGGCAATGCCGCCGGGAAACGGAAGCGTCGTTGAGACAGACACAGTTTCCTGCGTCACGACCTACTGAAATCTCGTTTTCATCAAGCTCGAAGGTCGCACCTTTGAGAGAACCGCTAATGGCGATGAGACGCGGGGTCATGGTGGCGGAAGGATATCAGAAACGACACTCAGAATAATCAAAACTGACAGTCTTCCGCGGTTATTCGACAGGAGTCGGCAAAATTTCGCGATCCTCCCGCATCCGAATAGGCCCCATTAACTCTGTTTCGCCCGCATAAGAGAAGGGGCCGACAAGGTAAGCGTTCGTGGCATGGAGTTAGCAATTGCGTTCATGCATCGCAAGGAGAAACTCATGGCGCAGAAACTAACAGCACAGCAAGCGATTGACGTTGCGGGCGACTGTGTTAGGCAGGTGACTGGCAGCACTCGGCCGCTTAATCTAGGTGAACAACTACTGCTCTACGGAGTCTTTACGCCGCAACAAGCTGCCGCCGTCCGCCACAATGTCGTGGCGAATGGGGTCATCGGTGTCCCGCGGTTCAACTTTTCTCTTGATCCCACATTCCTAATTACTTTGGGAAGCGGCAATACGATGGGACAGCTGGTTGCGGTCATTCGACAGAACTCTGTGCCGAATGCGCCAGGGCTACTCCTGGAAGCAGCCGGCGGCAACGAGTTAGAGCAGTTTGCCATTACCGCTATGCATTTCGCGGAGGCTGCAGCCAGATTCGCGGCGTCCTCGTCAAAGAAGATCCCCAAAACCCAAACACGCCAAAGGCGGACTTCGAAAAAGCGCCGGTGAACCAAAAGGGTGACAGGAACGAAGAGCTATGTGCAAAGGAGAGTCGATGAAAAGACTTACCAGGACAATTCAGATTTGTGCTCGTGTCTGGTCAATGATGTTCGTTCTCGCAGGAGGGCTTTCGATTGCGGCAGCGCAGTGTCAGGACGCAGCCCTGCAAGCGGCGGTAGCTGATCAGGCTAGTAAAACAATTTCGCTTGTCCTGTTCCCACGGATCACCAATGCGGATCAGGTTGTGGCCAGCAACCCCGGCAAGTGGACGATAGTTGATATCTCTCCCTCGCCGACGGCGCCTCCACCACAAATCGCGAGCGTGGTCCTGGCAGCAGACAGACTCTATCCCAACAATTTTCTTTCCGCCTCTTTGGATTATACGGGCACCTTCGATATAACCCGAAGATATGTACTCTCAAACGTCGATCTGACCTTCAATGGTTGCAAGCCGCCGAACCCGCCATCGACTGCCGTACTGTTTGAGCTGAAGAAGCAGTCGGTGCTTGTCTCCACGAAGGCAAACGGCGAAGCCGATTCCGATATCTACCTTGCCGGTCAACTAGAAGGAAGTCACAAAACCCGCGCGAACCAAACTGCGGACATCAAGGTTGAGATCCCATTCAGCCATCGTTTCCTCGGCCGGGATCGCGACATCGCGCCGTTCTTCAATCTCAAAGCCAGTAACTCAAAAAAATCGGACGCGGATTCGCTTAAGTTTGGGGGATTGATCCGCAGCACTTATGGGTTTCGTCATTTCGGATTGCGTAACGTGAGTTGGGAAACTGATGGCCGGATAGAAGCCGACCGACGATTTGGAAACGTCAATGCGCTGTGGGGTAATACGCTCTATCTTATTCCACCGCTCGTGGGGGAATCCAAGAACCTGAAAGTGTTGGCTTTCCTTCAGCCTCTGGTTGGTTTCGAGCTGGGGCACAATCTTAAAAGTCCCTTGAAGCTGGCTGAAGACCGGACTCTTGCACGCGCCACGGCAGGCGGCAGCCTCTATCTGCTTTTCAACACAGGCAACAAATATCTCGATTCGATTTCCTTTCAGACAGACTACATTCGGCGATGGCCGTTGCGGAGTGAGGTCACTTTTACAGAGGACGACAAGGGTAATTTGTTGCCTCTGTTCTTCGGCAGGAATCCGCGTGACTACGTCACTTCGAAAATCGAATTTAATGTCAACGACTTTTTTGGAATTGCAGTCGGATATGACTACGGCAGATTACCGCCGAATTTCAAGCTGGTAGATAGCCACTTCACGTTAGGGTTTGTCTACAAGAAGAGAATCGTTCGGCGAATTAAGTAGCGCTTTAGCACACCACTTAAAGAAGGAGAAACAAACATGAGCACACCAACAACGCAAACGGCGTCGTTTCAGCAAGCGAACAAATTTGCCCTGGCCGACGCTCAGGAAGAAAACCAGATTCTGGCTTCAAAGTTCTGGACCTGGGGCGAGATTAGGCGCGGCGACTGCACGATAGACGCAGGCGCAACGTTCACGCTCTTCTCAGATGGATCGACTCTCTGGGTTTGCGACATTAGCAGCACGGACTCGGGGGATGAGTGGGATGGCGGTTTCCGTGTAACCAACGCTGCCGGCGTCGTACTGTTCGACACTGGTAGATACCATTTCGACATTTCCGACGAGAACGTGAAAAAGAGATGGAATGAATTCCGAGGGCCAAATGGGCAGTTCGCTCAAGCTTTCAATGATGCCCAGGGAAACTCATTCACTTGTAGCTGCTAAGTTCACCTCAGAACCAGAACATCACGAAAATGGAGCACCAAATGGACAAGTTAATCACCGCGCTCGCGCCCGTTTTTGCCGCCGGCTTGGGCATTCAGCAATTAGGAGAATTGTTGTCGCCCGTCATCGACAAGATCAGCGCTGATTACAAGAAGATCGTTCTCGGGTTGGTATCCCTCATCATGGGGCTGGCGGTGGCCTTCATCGCCAACCTGCATGTCCTCCAACTCCTTGGTGCCTCGCGGCCGGAACGACTCAGCGTTGACGTATTCAACGCGATCGACGCCATCGTCACGGGCTTGATCGTCAGCGGCGGCACTGAGGGAATCAATTCAATCCTCAAGTTCTTGAAGTACACCAAAGAGGACAAGAAGAACGAAGCCGCGGCCAAGACACCGGCGAATGCGAATGCAGCTGCCGGAGTTGCGACGCCTGAGGCATTGACTGCGATGAGCAAGAAATAGGAATCATCGAGCGTTTAAATTTTTCGCACACCGACGGCGTCAGAAACCTGGCCGACGAAATAAAAGCTCTCACGCGATCCTGTCCACGGCTGATCCGAGTGAGGCTAGAGTTTGAGTCAGAATTTCAGAAGCAAAATAAGGAGAACCGATCATGCCAACTTACGCTGAATGTTTAGCTGCGCTTCCCGAGTTTCGCAACGAGCTGCATAGAAAAAGGAGCGAAGCGCAAGCCGAAGCTGTTGCCGCGTTTAACGCGCCGGGTGCGTTTGCGGTTCACGGAGCCTTCGCGGCGTTTGCAACGCCCTTTTCCAACGTTCACGCCACCGGCGTGGGCATTAGATCCAAAGGCGGTGAATATACGAACGAGGTAGTCATCAAGGTGTATGTGTTCGATAAGGTAAGCATGCCATCCGACGACGCCGGAATTTTAGGCCCCTGGAAGGGAGTTCCCGTCGACGTTGAGCAGCTACCAATCCAGCTTGTGCGCGGGCCGCAGGATCAAGTTTCCAGCGCCGCCGCGGTAATGGCGCCGCAGGCGCTGACTACCGAGCAACAGCGCCACAGACCTGTCGTGGGCGGTATCTCAATCAGCCCGCTGAACGCTGATTTCATCGGAACGCTGGGCTGCTTCCTGCGGCGCAAAACTGCGACTGCCGATCAGATTTTCGCGCTCAGCAATAATCACGTGCTGGCGGACGTTGATAACCTTCCCATGGGCACGCCGATTGTGCAGCCGGGTCCGGAGGTGGCGCAGACGAATCCTGCGGATGTCTTCGCGAAATTGGAGTTCGCCATCCCGATTCACTTTCCGACTGGGCCTAACGATCCGACGCTCAACCGGTTCGATGCCGCGATCGCGAGAATAACCGATTCAAGCCTGATTCAATTGAAGAAGACTCTCGGTTTGCCGAGAGAAGGCCTACCTGGATTTGACCCGACCGCGATTGCTACGCCCGAGCCAAACATGCGCGTTATGAAGGTTGGGCGAACGTCCGGGTTCACGCGCGGGGTTATTACCGCAACCAATGTTCAGGGAACTCAGGTGAACTATGGATCGCAGCAGTCTCCGCGACTCGCCGTGTACCGAGACACGATAGAGATTGTGGGTGACAACGGGTCATTCAGTCGGCCAGGTGACTCGGGCTCGGTTATTCTGGAGGAATCAACCGGACATCCGGTCGCGCTGCTTTTCGCGGGGGACGGAAAGACCACCACCGCCTGTGACTTCGGTCAACTGTGCCAGCAATTGAATGTCTTGCCGGCGTAGTTTTGATTATTGGTGACCACGCAAGGCTGTTAAGATAAGCGCATGCCGGCACCTGATGAACTCATCAAGATTTCCGAAAAGGCAATCAGTCACCCAGTCGTTACCAAGGCGGGCATAACAAAAACCGCCGACGGCAAATATGCGTTATTGACGACGGTCCGCAAGGGCACGCCGACGCCCATATCGGAGATAGACACAATGGCTGAGGGGTATCCGGTCATCTACAAAGAGGAAGAGGATTTCCCTCCGGTCGCCTGGCCGGCTAGACCTGGCGAGAAGTCTCCACGATAGGTTTGCAGTCTCAGAGAAAAGCTGCAAACTGGGGCCTTCATTTAACTGGGCTGAATGCGCAGCTCTTCGACTATGATAACGACGGCGAAAATCTTCTTTTGGACTCAAAGCTTACTGGTCACAGACCAACCTTACCGGGACGATCTGCCTGAAAGGAAAACATGATGACACAAACTTCGCGGCGAGGGTTCACGAAATCTTTGGCGGCTGCAGTGGCGACTGTGCCCGCGCTTATTGGGTTAGGTGCTTGTAAGCCGAACAACCCCAGCAGAGGAGCTGAAAGTTCGGCGACGCCGGCGACAGATCAATTGCCGAGAAAGAAGCCGTGTGTCGCGGGACTGACATTGGAGCCCCATGAACCACCCATGGGCCTTTATGATGGCTCCCTGGTGATAAATGTGCCGCCGAGCGGTCGCATTACAAGCGTCCAGCAGTTGAGTGGACCGCGTCCCTACAAACACATATTTGGGGGCGCAAACTATACCAGTATAGACGAGGTTAGAGTGCTCACCAGGCCGGGGAGTGGTCGACCATTTTTCATGCGGTATGCTTTGCCCCCAAACCCGAGTTATCAACTTCGAATTTGGCTGATCCAGCTCACGTCATCAGGCGGAGGGGCGCTGCAAAACGAATATGAGAACCCCGGAGCGGAGCCACATCTAATTGTGAAAGCCACCGCTCCTCAAATTGAATCGGCGGCCCAGCTTCTTGCCGGGCCTGACGCTGGTTTCAGTCACAAGTCTTCGGGACCGTACCGATACGACTATCCTTCGATGGCGCGCTACTTTCACATCGGCAGATGGCAGATCTCGGATGCGGAGGGCACGCCGGTCCAGGACTCGGTTACCGAAGAACTCTTTCAAGACCAGCTCCAGGATTCCTATGAGATATACGTTTCCTTCAACCATCCGTAGGGCTTTTCTGCTGCCACGCCATCCAAAGAAGGAGCCAAATCTGATCAGGGTGCGAAACCATGCTCCTAAGCCACGTTTGGTTTGCGCAATTGTGTACTTGGCGATTACTAGCTGGTTCATCGGCTGCAGCCTTCCGCTGACTCATGGCGACCAGCCTCAAGTCAGAAAATCATACGAAATGACTGAGTGTCGTGGAGAAGTCTGTCCTAACCGCGTACTTGTCAAGTTCGGCCAGTCGCTTGATAAAATCGGTGTCAAAAACATTGAATCGGCTGCGAGGGAGCAAACCGGCGGACCCGTGGCGGTCAGGCAGGTGGGGAACCTCAACGTCGTCTCGATCAGCGGCAGTCAAATTGATCCCCAGACGTTTATGCAAACGCCTGGTTTTACTGCGTTCAAAGACCGATTTGGTGTTGAATACGCCGAGCCGGATTTTATTCTGAGGCTCCACTCATTTCCGTCGGACGAATACTTTATTAATCAGTGGGGTTTGGTAAATTCCGGGCAGACACTCACGACGTGTGACAAATCGCTACCCAGCCACGACTCCCAAGGAACCAAGGGCGCAGATATAGACGTCCTTGACGCGTGGTCCAAGCCCGCAAAATTCATGAATTTTGTTGTGGCAACGCTCGACTCAGGGATTGACTACGAACACCCTGACATTAAAGCAAATATTTGGAAAGCTCCTAGGGACTTCGATATCGTGATCGGAGGAAGGCCAATTCATTGTCCAGCTGGAGCACACGGCTTCGACGCGATCAGAGATGTATGCGATCCCAAGGAATCAAAAAACAGTCACGGTACCAACGTAGTAGGAATAATTGGCGCCGTTCAAGACGATCGCTCCGGCACGGTGGGAGTCAACCCGCAAGTGTCGGTGATGGTAATGAAAGCGTTCGAGGACGAGACAGCCTGCGTGAGTCAGGTGGTTGACGCCATTGAGTTCATCAATAAAGTTAAGGCCAATCTGACGCTCAAAGCAGATATTAGAATAATCAATAATAGCTATGGCCAGCCGGCGGAAACAATTTCATGCGGCCAGATTCATCAGAATTGCGAGTCACGCGTGCTTCGAGAAGCCGTCGCCGCGACTCTGACAAGCGGCATCCTCTTTGTTGCGTCAGCTGGAAACGTCAAACGTGATACAGACTGCTTTCCGGAATTTCCAGCAAATTTTGATCTTGCCAATGTGATCGCCGTTTCTGCATCAACTAACACGGATGTGCTGGCCAGTGATTTCTCCAATTTTGGAGTACGGACAACGGATTTGATGGCTCCCGGGCAGGACATTTGCACGCCAGGAATTGGCGGTTACGGGTATCAATCCGGTACTTCGATGGCCGCACCTTTTGTAACCGGCGCCGCAGCTCTCCTGCTGTCACGCTGTGGCGCTTCTTTGGGTTACGCAGACTTGAAAAAAAAGCTAGTCGATAACGCAGATCTCAGGAGCTTCGATTTCAAAGGCCAAACTGTCACAGGGCGACGCTTGAATGTTGGCAAAGCAGCGTTGACTTGCCCCTAAATCTTGATCGACAAATCAAGACAGGCTAAAACTTCAAAGCGCCCGATGCCGTCATCAACTGCTTCCGATAAGCCACTACGTCCGGACGCGACTGATACCGTCGATAGTTCTCACTTCCGAATCGTTGCTCCAAGGCGCTGAAAATCTGGTCGGCCTTCAAGAATTCAGCGCGCGCGGTTTGATAGTCCCCCAGTAATTGGTGCGCGCGTCCGCTCATCAACTGAGCCCGCCACCCAGAGTCGAGCTGTTGAGTTTTTTCAAAAAGTCCGCTCGCTTCATTGGCTGCGGCCAGCGCGACCTGCGCGTCGCGAGATTCCACTATCTCCGCCAAGGCGAGTAAGGCTGAGCCTAGTAGACGCGGGTCGCCGGCCCGTCGCGACATCGCGACAGTCGCTGAAGCGGTGCGCTCGCCTTCCTGTTTTTTCCCGGAAAGAAACTGTGCTAAGGCGAGCGTGGCTTGCGCCTCGATCGCGGGGTGCTTGGTAATTGAGTTGTCTGCTTTGATGGCTCTATTGGCGTCGAAGATCGCGCCGGCAAAGTCACGCTGGCTTAGCCTCATCGGGGCGGTCGCAACAGAAATTCTGCCCCACAACTGTTTGAAATTTGTGTCGGGCTGCTCCGCGTACGCGGACGCCAAGTTAAAGTGACTGGCGGCGGCGTCATAGTCGCCGAGACGCCACTCCATTTCCGCTTTACTGACTAGGGCATAGCCGGCATACAGTTTGTTGCCCAGACTGTTGTAGATCGAATAGGCCTGATTAATATGATCGAGAGCTTCGTTGTATTTCTCCTGCTGACCGAGCACGGTGCCAATGTTCTTATGCGCCAAACCGATTTGAGCTTGATTGTCCAAGAGTTGCGCCTCGCTAAGCTCGCGTTCGTAAGCGATTCGTGCATCGACTAGTTGTCCTTTCAATGCGTAAGCCTGACCCAGGTAGATTTGGACCAGCATGATTTCCTTGCGATAAACGTTTTGCTCGAAAAAGGGAAGTGCCTGCTGTAACAAAGGCAAGCCTGCGTCCGCGTCATCTTGTTGTATATGAAGGCCGCCCAAAGCAAGTTGAGCGCGCGCCAAGATCACGCGGATGGCGCTCGCTTGGGCGCGAGTCAACGCTTCTTGAAAATATTTTTCGGCTTCGGAGATTTGGTTGCGAAAGAAGAAAACATAGCCAATCTCAAGGACGCTTTCCGTATAGAGATCGGTGAGATTATTGTTGGCCGCGACTACCCTGGCCTGGTTCGCATATGGTTCTGCCGCCTCAGCATGGCCGGTCAAACGTAAAGCGTTACTAAGCTGGAGGAGGGTTTTTGTTTCCTGCGACGGATTGGTAAACGTTCGTATGATCTGCAAAGCCTGCTGCAAAGGCTCGCCAGCATGGTCCGAATCGCCCTTAGTCACCAGGACGATACCTCGCTGGATTAGGCATTCTGCCATTCCTTCCGGATTCGATTGAAGCCGAAAAAGATCAAGCGCCTTATCCAGCGTTTGTTCGGCTGCGGGGAAATTCTGAAGCCTCCCTTGTAATGCGCCGGCCCGCAAGTACGCCGTCGCGTATTGGGGATCTTTGGAAATCGCTTGCTGATAGCTAGCGATGGCGTCCGTGAGATCCTCATACTTTTCATAGGCTCTGCCTAGGTCGACGTAAGCATAGGCCACGTCGGCCGCAGACACTTTCGGAATGGTTTTTTGATAACTTTCGACCGCGCGTTTAAAATCGTGGGACACAGTGCGGTTAATCGCCTCAAGATAGAGTGCATCGACGCTCGAAAGCGAAGAATTGCTCACGAGTAAATTAGCCTGCGAGATTTCCGCCGTCGCTTTATCAACGTAACCGAGTTCGGACCAACTCTCTGCCAGGCGCGCGTGAGCAAGGGCGAAGTTGCTATCCTGTTTCAGTGCCTCTTCCATCATTCGGCTTGCTTTGAAATAGGTGCCGCCCTGAATCGCCCGTGTGCCTTCGTCATACCAACGTTGGGCCTCGGGCGCCGGCTGGTAAAGCTTCGGTCTCGTCATCCGCCAACCAAGAAATGCCGCGACTGAAATCAGCAGAACGGCCAGCAGCACGTAGCGCATCGGAACTTGCGGACCGGACCGAGTGGAAGAAACAGCAGACGCCCCGCGTGTCTGCCGCGCGTGCAAGATCGAGTCGCTCGACAGTGACGAAGGAAGCGCTTTAGCTGTGCCGGAGTCGTGAAATGACAATGGCGACTGCAACTGAGTTATTAGTTCGGCCGCCGATTGATACCGGTCAGCCGGCTTTTTGGCCAGCGCCTTAAATGTAATCTGCTCAAGATGGTTGGCAATGCTGCCGTTGAATTCAGACGGTGGCGACGGATCGTCGCGGATGACTTTGGCGCAGATTTCGATATCACTTTTGCCCGCGAAGGCCGGCCGGCCAGTGAGGCATTCATAAAGCACTGACCCGAGAGAGAAGAGATCACTCCGCGCGTCCAAGTCCACACCTAATGCCTGTTCCGGTGACATATAAAGCGGCGTTCCGATGCGGACGTCTTCGCGCGTTTGCGTCTGCATCGCCGTCGGCTGGGCCAATTCCGCGCTGACGGTGCTTGGCGACACGACTTGTTTGGCCAAACCAAAGTCCAGCACCTTGACCACGCCACGGACATTTAGCGCGATGTTCGACGGCTTGATGTCGCGGTGCACGATGCCGTGACGATGAGCTTCGCCGAGGGCTTCGGCAACCTGCGTGATGATTTCTATGGCCCGCGCAATGGTCAGGGTCTCTTCACCTATGAGATGGGCCAGCGTCGGGCCTTCGATCAGCTCCATTACGATATAAGGCTGGCCGCTGTCAGTCTCGCCATAATCGTAAACGGTGGCGATGTTGGGATGGGAAAGTTTCGAGACCGCTTGCGCCTCACGCAGGAAACGAGATCTAAAGTGTTGGTCTTGGCGGTCGCGGTTAGCGGAGATAGTCTTAATTGCAACGCGGCGTCCCAGGAGCGTGTGTTCAGCCAGGTAGACCACGCCCATTCCGCCTTCGCCGATTTTTTCAATGACGCGATAGTGAGAAATAGTCTCGCCGATCATTGAGGCAAGCCTGTCTGCAAACAGCCACTAAGATAATCAAAACTTAAACTTGTGCCAACTGTTTTCAGAATAAGGGAATCTTCTCAGGAGGAAATGCATAAGGATAGTCGCGCTAGCCATGCCCTTTCCGCAACGCTGTCACCTGCGCTCATTATCACGGCGAATTCTGAGGCGTCAGGCGAATTCAATGAGACGCGCTTTCCCGGTCGCCGGTGATTAGCCTTGAACTCGCGAATAAGCGAAAAGCGGCGGGAAATAATGGGTGAAGAAAACTTCGCGTTATGATCGAAAACGGCAGGAATCTCTCACGCGATGCCCGAACAAAATTCACTTAATGACCGAAATAGGCACACAGATAAAATCTAGGGCCGGATAACCAGTTTAGATAGAGGTACCAAGCTGGGCATGCCCTTGTGGCGAGAATAGTTATGCATGAAGCGCCTCCGTGTCACTGGGCTGATTAAGCGCATTCCAGTTGGGGTTTCGTTTCTTAGAAAGAGTGAGTTTTCAAAATTAGAAGACTTGTCCCACACTCTGTCACGCAAAACGGTCCTGCGTGAAGCCAAAATCACGATGTGCTGAAGCGAATAGTTGCTTAAAGCCTTTGCCGAACGTTCCGATATCTCTGTTCGAGTTCTCGACCTGCTTTTGAAGATCTTGCTTCGTTTCTTTTCCTGATCGGTGTAATCTGCGCACTCTGCGGATGACTTAGACCAAGAAATTGAGCGAACCTATTTCCCCTAACACGATTATCGCTCAATACACCATCGTCTCGAAGATTGGCGCAGGCGGGATGGGTGAGGTGTGGCGCGCCCGCGACACGAGGCTTGGGCGTGACGTAGCGATCAAGTTTTTGCCCGCCGACTTTGCCGCAGACGCAGACCGTCTGCACCGCTTCGAACAAGAGGCGCGGGCAACTTCGGCACTTAATCATCCGAACATCCTTACCGTCTTCGATATCGGCAACCACGACGGCTCAGCCTTCATCGTGGCCGAGTTGCTTGAAGGTGAAGAGTTGCGTGAGCGCCTGAAACACGGGCACATTCCGCTGCGCAAAGCGATCAATTACGCGCAGCAGATCGTGAACGGACTCGCTGCTGCTCACGGGAAAGGCATCGTTCACAGGGATCTAAAGCCGGAGAATCTGTTCATCACGAACGACGAGCGCGTCAAGATTCTTGATTTTGGTCTCGCAAAGTTGTCGGCCGCGCCGGAATTCACCACCTCGGACATTTCCGAAGACGCCACCCGCAAGGTCCTGACCAACCCGGGCGTGGTCATGGGCACCGTCGGTTACATGTCGCCGGAACAGGTGCGGGGCGAATCGGTGGATCATCGTTCGGATATTTTTTCCTTCGGCGCAATCCTGCACGAAATGCTCACCAGCCGCCGCGCGTTCAAGCGCGAGACGATGGCCGAAACTATGACGGCAATTCTTAAGGAAGAGCCTGAGGAGTTGAGCGCTTCAAATCCAAACATCAGTCCGGCACTCGAGCGCATCGTCAATCGTTGTCTGGAAAAGAAAGCCGACCGGCGATTTCAATCGACGCAAGACCTGGGTTTCTATCTTCACGAATTGTCCACACCAACAAGCGTTTCCGGAGCCAGTAGGACAATGGCGGCGACTGCCGCGGTCGCTGAAGTCAAAGCGCCGCCGTGGCTGGCACGCATCCCCTGGATCGCATTAGCGGTCGTGTCCTTGCTGGCGATCGTCGCACTTTTCTTTGCGTTCAGGGGGCCACGTTCTGCTCCCGAGGCCCGAACTGTTCGGTTTAATATGGTTCATGGACAGCGGACCACCGGTGTTGGACAATTTGCCGTCTCGCCTGATGGCCGCAACCTCGTTATCTCCTCGCTCAATGAAGGAGGCAAGTCACAGCTTTTCATCCGCCCGCTGGACTCACTCACTGCGCGACCGCTGCCGAATACTGAAGGCGTGCAAGGCTTTCCGTTCTTCTCACCTGATAGCCGGTCGATAGCATTCATGGTCGGTGGCGGCGGCGGTCTCAAGAAATTCGATTTTGCAGATGGAACAGTACAGCCGATATGCAATATTCCATTCGGCGATCGGCGCGGCTTTGACGGCACTTGGAGCCGCGATGGGACGATAGTCTTTTTTGTCGGCGGTACGTCCTTTTACCGCGTGCCGGCAACTGGCGGCGAACCCCGTCCCATTGCGGGTTTGAATCCATCGGACGGACTGATGCGGTGGCCACACTTCCTTCCCGATGGCAATCACTTCCTGTATTTGCTGACGACGGCCCTGCAATCAAACTCGGAAGTATTTGTTACTTCGCTTGACGGTAAGGATGCAAAGCGTCTGGTCCTCGCACAGTCGAATGCAATTTACGCCACAGCTCCCAATGGCGGCGGTTACTTATTGTTTGCACGCAACGGGGCTTTGCTGACGCAATCGTTCGATGCGAAGACACTCACCGTTAGTGATCAACCCATGCGGGTGGCCGATCAGGTCAGGATCAATACCAACAGTCGCGGATTCTTTTCCGCTTCGGACAACGGCGTTCTTGTCTACGACCCGGTTACCGAGGGCGACTACCGTCAGCTTACCTGGTTTAATCGCGCTGGCCAGCAGCTCGAGGCGTTTGGTGACAAGGGCTCGTTCAATCAACTCAAACTTTCCCCGGATAAGAAAAGCGTTGCGTTATCGCGACGAGATCCAACCACCGGCGTTTTCGATCTGTATGTTGTCGATATCGCTAGGGGGGCCACCACCAGGCTCAGCTCGGGCCCCGCAGACGTCGCCGACTTCACCTGGTCGCCTGACAGCAACTATCTCGCGTGGGTGTCCGTTCGAGGTCAGAGTTATCGGCTGGTGCGAAAGCTTGCGAGTGGCTCCGGACCGGAAGAAATCTTGCTTGAGTCAGACAAACAAATCTTCGCGAACAGCTGGTCTGCGGACGGCAGGTTCATTCTTTACACCGAACTCGACCCAAACACCCGGCGCGACATCTGGGTGCTGCCACTCGAAGGCGACCGCAAGCCCTTCGCTTTTTTCCAATCGCCAACGGATGACACCCCTGGCGCATTCTCTCCTGACGGACACTGGGTCGCTTATGAATCTAATGAATCTTCCGCCCTGGAGGTTTACGTTCAGAGCTTTCCTGCTTCGGGTCGCAAGGTGCCAGTATCCACTAAAGGAGGACGCAGTCCCGTCTGGCGTGGCGACGGTAAAGAACTCTATTACATTGCGGCCGATGGAAACCTGATGGGCGTTGAGATTAAACCGGGCAGCACCTTTGAACTTGGCGTGCCCAAACCTTTGTTCGATGTGCCGGCCGCCAGCGGTCTCAGGACTCCGCCCTATGATGTGACCGCAGATGGTCAGCGGTTCCTGCTGCCAAAAGGACAAGTAGATCCGAATCCGTCGGCGCTGACCGTAGTTCTAAATTGGACCACAGATTTGAAGAAGTGAGCGAAACTATTTGCTCCAATACGAGGATCGCTCAGTGCACCAGCGTCTCGAGGATCGCGGACGCCGGAGTTACCACCGGATACCGGACTTCGTCCCGAACCGCGGTTACAGAACCTGATTCGCAAGACTCGGCTTCATGATCACTCTACCAGGATAGAAGGAGAAAACCACTCGTGCCAGATAACACCCCAATCAACTTCACATCTATAGCAGGTCCGCTGCTTGGCCATTACATGCAAGAAACAAACGCGCCCGGCATGTCAGGAGCGTTCGTTCAAGCGAACGAAACCGAGACTTTTAATGCGGGTTACACCGATACCTCAAAATTTCAAGACGTAACCGAGGATACGGTGTTCGGCATCGGTTCGGTTACCAAACTCTTCACCGCCCTCCTGCTCCAGTCGAAAGTCCATGCGAAGCAAATGAAGTTGAGCGATCCGGTGACCCAGTATCTGACCGAGTATCTGCCCAATCCTAACAGTTTACCGATCTCATCAGTGACCTTGCAGGATTTGGCAACCCACACCTCCGGAATGCCCGACGAGGCTCCGGGTAAACCGGCGACCCAACTGTTCCTCGACGAGCCGCCTTCGACGACGCTGACTCAGTGGTGGAAAAACTTCCAACCTGATCCGGGAGTTGGCCAGTGCTGGCGTTACTCGAATGCAGGCTTTGTCACGCTCGGCTTTGCGGTCGGCGGCAGTCCTAATACATACAATACCCAGCTCGCGTCACTCGTCACCACTCCGCTGAACATGCCGAACACGGGGGCACTCTTATGGCTCCCGCGGACCATCACATTGGCCTCGGCTTACAAGGGGACCCCGAATACTACGACGGAAGTGGATCATGTGGAGGTTGATTTGTACTCGACTGCGAGGGACATGGGGACCTTTCTTAATGCCTCGATCTTTCCCGATGAATCAACCGCGATTGGAAAGGCGATTAAGGAAACGCACAAGTCCCGCTATCAGGGCACTGAGTGTGGCAGCACGGGCCGGCGTGAAATGGGCCTGGCGTGGCAGATCTCCACCATGACTTCCGGTAGCCACCGTTATTCTGTGCTGTCCAAAAACGGAACGGCCGCTGGTTATGAAGCTTGGATTGGATTCATTCCCAAGCGGACAGGTTTTGCGGTGCTCACTAACAAAGTCATGACTGGTGAAACAGGCCAGCTCACGGTTTTGTGCCGAAAGATTATGCAGCAGATCGTGGACGCTATGACTCCTGGCAAGGGATGACGCGCGCCGTATATTAGCGCAGACGATGAGGGTACTTTGAATGTTTCCCAACCGGCGAAAATGTATTCACTGATGACTGGCAAGCCGACGCTAGGCACACAAGCGAAATTTACGGCCGGATAACCAGTTTAGACAGAGGGACTAAGCTGGGCATTCCCTTGTGCTGAAAACATCGTTCGCCGGCGGCGTGCACGCGGCGGCGGCAGGGCGTGCCTTTCTGGGTGCGCGCGCCGCAGATGTAAACCGCGTCGTCGGTGGTAGCGCTCAGGCTGGCATTGGCGTTGGATCCGCCGGGCTGTTTCGACGGGCGCTGAGTGTCGTTCGGATTCACCGGCAAATCGGCCAGCGGTGAATTCGCGGCGCGTTGAATCAAGAGCGTCGGCGGCGAGGGTCGCATGTATCTGCCGGTGGCGAACGCGAACCCGGCGATCAGCGCGATTACTATTATTGACCGGGCAGATGCGAACGTGCCGAATCGCTGCGCGCAGGCGTCGCACAGATTGCCGCGAAGCCGCGCACGCCAACCCTTGCGCGCGAGCCGTTCGCCACATTCGACACAGAAATTGGCCGCATGCATAGCGGGAGCCCTTGCGAGGTGCGCGCATTATATTTCATCGTGCGGTTCGCGATCATCTCTTTGACAACGTCATCCCCGGATACTAAAGTTAACCCGTCATTTTTGCTGGATTGCAACAACAACCGTTTCCGGTATTCCTTCATCTAAACACCGCCTCGACCTAACCGCACAGAAGTTCAGAAATGAAACGCAAAACCCTAGCGACAATCGTGATTACGATTCTGCTCCTGTTTATGATGGCCTGGAGTTTTGGATCGTCGGCAGCCAACAACCCGAACCAGCGCGAGCAAAGGCCGGAGACCGAGCAACAGCCGGGCAACGTCTTTGCTGATCAAGACGAGAATGAGCCCGATGCCGACCTCGGCAAGTTCGGGTCGCGCATCGATCGCGAAGCGTATCTCGAGGCGCGCGACGAATATATTGCTCGCAAACGCGGTATCGAGCCCGGCCGCCCTTTCGATCCGACCATGCGCGGGCGCGCGATCGAACAAATGGAGCGGCAGGAAAAGAACAGCCGGCTCGAATCGATAATCAATGGCGACTTAACGCCGGCCGCGGGCGGCGCCTGGGCGCCGATTGGTCCGCTGACGTTACCAAACGGCGTCGGTAGTAACAGCGGTCCAACCAGCGGACGCGTGACGGCCATCGCCGTCGATCCATCGAATGCGAACAAGGTTTATCTCGGTACGGCGCAGGGTGGCGTGTGGCGTTCGCTCGACGGTGGCACAACCTGGACTTCGATTTTTGATAATGCGCAGACAATGGCGGTTGGCGCCCTGGCGGTCGCGCCGTCCAGTCCGACAACTCTCTACGTCGGCACCGGTGAGTTCAATTCGTGCGCTGATTGCTTCTTCGGTGTCGGCCTCTATCGCATCGACAACGCCGACGGCGCGGCGACTTTGAATGGTCCGATCAATCCCAGCACCACGGTCGGCAATCTAACCTATCCGGTTTTCCAGGGCCGCTCGATCACGAAGATCCTGGTGCACCCAACCGATGCGGCGACGATTTGGGTATCGACCGCGCGTGGTGTCGGCGGCAGCGGCGCCAACCCTTTGAGCAATCAACTTCCGCCGCTGGCTACCCGTGGCGTCTATCGATCGAGCAACGCTACTTCCGGCAATCCCACTTTTCAAAAACTGGTGGTGAATACAGATAGCAGCCTCGATACGCCAGGCTCGGGTAACGCGGACATCTCGGACATGGTCATGGAGCCGGGGAACCCTGACAACATTCTGGTGGGCGCGATTGGCGGACAGAGCGGATTTGGCGGCGTCTATCGAACCACCAACGGCACCGCGGCCACCCCGGCGTTCACTCAAGTTTACGCGGCGTCGACAAGTGGACCACCGGCAGTCACCACCGGAGTACGCATCCAACTGGCAATCAACAAAGTCGGGTCGGTCGTAACCGCCTATGCGGCGACGAGCGAGACTCCGACCAATACGACTGGCTGCACCACAGCTAATTCGGGCGCGATTCACAAACAAGTCGATCCATTCAACAGCAGTGCAACCTGGTCTCCGCAACTCACCGGCGGGGGCGGATTCTGCGCCGGACAATGTTTCTATGACATGCCGATCGCCGTCGATCCGGGTGATGCGAATGTCGTCTATATTGGGGGACAGTCGGGGGCCAGCCCAACGTTAGCGTGTGGGGGAACTGTTAGAAAATCGACGGACGGTGGAAATGCTTTCACCAACGACAGCAATGGATTACATGCCGACGAGCACGCGCTGGTTTTTGACGGGGCAGGAAATATCCTGACAGGTAACGATGGCGGTATCTGGAAGAGGTCGGCTTCAGCCGCAGCAAACACTGCATGGAGTAATCTGAACACATCGCCGCTCAACACCCTCCAATTCGAGAGCATCGCAGTACATCCGACTGATCAGTTCCTGATGATTGGCGGCACCCAGGACAACGGGACTGAGTTTCAGCAAAGTTCATCAGGAAACTGGCGGCGCGCTGAAAGCGGTGACGGAGGTTACGCGGTAATCGATCAAAGCGCGACCGACACGACGAACGTAACGATGTATCACACGTTCTTTAATAACAATACGCAAATTGGTTTCGATCGCATCGTAAAGACTTCGTGTCTGCCCATCTTCGATTCATGGCCCGTACGCGGGGCGGGATTTGGTGCTAACGACACGACGACCTCTACTTGTGACGGGACCTCATTCGTTCTGAATAATGGATTGGTGCTCACCAACACAGTTTTGTTCTACGCGCCGATGGCGCTGGGCCCGGGTTCGCCGAACACGGTCTATTTCGGCGCCGACCGTTTGTATCGCTCAAACGATCGCGGCGACACGATGACGGCCGTCAGCCAGATTCCCCTGGCCAGTCCGGCTTCTCCGATCAGCACAATTGCTATATGGAAGGGCGGAGATAATATTCGCATTGCGGGTACGCAGAATGGACAAGTGTGGGCGACCTCAACCGGATCGTCGACCATGGTCAACATTACCCCGCCAACGCCTGCGAACCCCGCGGGCGGCACCAACAAATTCATCGGCCGCGCGGCGATCGATCCGAACAACAAGAACGTGGCCTATGTCACGCTCTCTTACTTTGCGCCGGCCGGGCAGGGAATTTGGAAGATTACGAATCTGAATGCGGCGGCGGGCGCGTCCCCGGCAGCGGCAGTTTGGCAGGCGGCGGGCAGCGGCATTCCGAGCGTGCCCATCAATGCCTTCGCCATCGACCCGCTCAACTCGAACAATCTCTACGCCGGCACAGACATCGGAGTTTATTTTTCCAGCGACGCCGGCGCCAGTTGGAGTCCATTCGGGTCAGGCCTCCCGCGAGTCGCCGTGTTCGACTTGCAGATTCAGCCGACCAGCCGCATCTTGCGCGCGGGCACACACGGTCGCGGCATTTGGGAGACGGCCCTGGCCAATCCCGCCGCGTCGACAATCCAGTTTCAGACCAGCACTACTTCAATCACGGAAGGAACGGGCAGCCAAACGATTGACGCGGTTGTCACGGTCACGCGTTCCGGCGATACGACGTTTCCGGCAACTGTGAATTACGCGACGGCGGATTCGTCGGGAGCCAACGGTTGCAATATTACTAATGGCGCGGCGTCGTCACGATGCGATTACATCGCCACCTCAGGCACACTGAATTTCGCTGCGAACGAAGTCAGCAAGACCATTACGATTCCAATTACTTATGACTCGTACGCGGAAGGGGGCGAGACCTTCACCGTGAACTTGAGTTCACCCACGGGGCTCAATGCTTCTTTGGGAGCAGTGACGACAAATACGATCACAATCAGTGATAGCGGATTCACGGGGCCGAACCAAATCGATAATGATGGGTTCTATGTCCGTCAGCATTACGTCGACTTTTTGAATCGCGAGCCGGACTCGTCAGGCCTGGGATTCTGGACCGGCCAGATGACCAATTGCAGTTCACCGCCGCCGGCGGATTTGCTGGTTTGCAAAATCAACGTGAGCGGTGCGTTCTTCCTCTCGATTGAATTCCAACAGACTGGATATTTGGTGGAGCGCATCTACAAGGCCGCGTTTGGCGATGCGAACGGCACTGCCGGTAGTCAAACGATCAGAGTGCCGGTGATCAGAATCAATCAGTTCCTGCCGGACACGCAACGCATCGGCCAGGGCGTGGTCGTCAATGTCGGTAACTGGCAACAGCAACTCGACGACAATAAGAATGCGTTCACCGAAGAGTTTGTCCAGCGTCCGGCATTTCTCACAGCGCTGCCGCTGTCGATGACGGCGACAGATTTCGTGAATAAACTGAATGACAACGCCAAAGACGTAAACAATGCGCTGCCGCTATCGACGACTGAACGCGACAACCTGGTGACGGCGTTGAATAACGGCACGATGACGCGGGCGCAGGTCCTCAGGGCAGTAGCGGAAGATGCGGACCTGGCGAATTCCGAAAAGAACCGCGCCTTTGTGTTGATGCAGTACTTTGGATACCTGCGGCGAAATCCGAACGACCCGCCCGAGAGTGGGCTGGACTATGGTGGTTATAATTTCTGGTTGGGCAAACTCAACGGCGCTAACGGAGATTTTATTGCGGCTGAAATGGTCAAAGCTTTCATTACTTCTCCTGAATATCGCCGCAGGTTTGGCGCAAACTAACCGTTGACTGAGCAACCGGGGGCCTTTTCCGTGAAACTAAGCGGAGAGGCCACTTGCGGTTGCGCGCAGGCAACGCTTACAATGTGCGCCCTGACTTTTAGTTAAAGAATTCGCGTTTCCTTAAATATTTTGGCCTAAACCCAGCAGGCCGGATCGCAATTAAGTCGAGCTTCGGTTTCTTAATGATCAGACTGGTAATCGCTTTTTTGTGCGCGGCCGCAGCGTGTATGCTCGTCGCCGGCGCGCTTTCCTCGTCGGCGCAAACTACTTCGGCCACGGCGCCGGACGCTTTTTTCACCCAGGTCACGAATTCAAATCGTTCGTCGGACACTACCCAGGTCGGAGCGTTTGCGAGTGACATCTCTGCCAACGGCCGCTTTTTGGTAGTCGAGTCCAACGGCGACATCGCGACCGAAAAAACCGCGACGCGCAACAACCAGGACGGCAATCGAGAGATTTTTCTTTACGATTATGCGCAGCGCCGGGTTTTTCAGCTGACGAACACGCGCAGCGTGATGAAGCCGCCCGGCAGTGCGTCGCCTTCGCCGAGTCCCAGCCCGAGCCCCAGCGTTTCGCCGAGCCCGACGCCGACCGTCAGTCCCACGCCGGCAGTCGACGAGCCGACGAATACGCTAATCGAAATCAGCAACAACCGGCCGATGATTAGCGTCGAGCCGCCGCTGGTGGGCGGCAACCGGACCTACACGATCGTGTTTAGTTCGAACGCTCCCGTGTCGCCGGCATCGTTTGACGGCACCGACCCGGGCGCGCCGACGAACACTGATATGAACCAGGAAATCTGGGTCTATCAGTTCACGGTTGCGGATACGGTAAATCTTTCCACGGGCGCTGATATCGGACCAATCGATCTGACGGCGGGCGCATTCACGCGCATCACCAACACGCCGGCAAGTCGCGCCCCGTCACCGGGCGGCATCTTGAGTAACGGCATCAGGTTTCCACCGTTCATTGCTGACGATAATCGCGACGCGACCATCAGCGACAACGGCAGCGTCATCGCTTTTACGTCATCACGTGATCTGGTTCCGGGTGGCAATCAAGATCCTACGGCGATCGATAAGCAGGGGAACCCCGAGATTTTCATCGCTAATATCGCCAACCCGGCTTCGCCGAAGTTCACCCAGGTAACGAACACGGTCACCAGTTCATTCAACAATCCGATCTTCAGTTCGGATCCAAACATGTCGGGAGACGGGTCGGTCCTGAGCTTCATTTCGAATGCGAACCTGACGTCGAACAATGACGACGGCGGGGGGTTGAGTAACGGCGAGATTTATGTGGCGAATATCAACGCCGCTGCCGGAACTGTCAGCAATATGCGGCAGGTGACCAAGACGAAGAACGGTCTGCCGACGCCCTCGCCCAGCGTCAATCCTGACCCCACCGCGTCAGCGAATTTCCTGACCTTCGGGCGGCGCATGAGCCGCGATGGCCGTTTCATCGGATTTGAATCTTTAGCGACTGATCCCAAAGCCAACGGCGCCAACACCAGCGCGTACGCGCCTTTTGTTTACGACGTCAGCACCGACACATTTACGCAGCTTGGGCCGCGCGCGGACAGCACTCAAATCGATCCCATCCTGCACGTGCCGGTCTTTACCGATTACGACGCAGCATTGCATCCGGCTTCGGTCATGTGGTCGTCGGCGCTGAATTTCACATCCAGCGGAACGCTGGTTAGTGACACGACGGGATTGAATCCGACGGCGACGACTCAGTTCTTCCTGACATCGCTGCCGGCAGCTGCGACGGGACCGTTTATCAGGATTTCCAACTTCCCATTCTCCGGCGGCGGGAGCGGCGCCATCGTCAGCAACACCAGACGGCGGTTCGCCTTTTCGCGCACCGCGGATCTGGGATTTAATAATACCGATCAGTCGAGCGAAGTCTTTTACGAATTGTCGCCGGCCATCACGAGTGAATCGGCTACCGCCCTTTCTTTGTTCACCGGCGCGAGCGGGATACCAGTGCCAATCGCCAGTCCCACCGCGACGCCGAGCCCGAGCGTAAGTCCGTCGCCAAGTCCCTCTCCGAGCCCGAGTCCGTCACCGAGTGCTTCAGTCAGCCCGAACGCCACACCCCAGGGGTTGGCGCCCGGCGAACTGGCGCAGGTTAAGGCGAGTTTCGGCGCGGTAACCAGCAGCACCGTCAGCAATGCGAACGCGTCTGAATCGAAGCGCGCGCCTTCGCTGCCGATCGAGCTGAATGGCGTCTCGGTGTCAGTCAGCGGCGCCGCCTGCGGTCTTTATTCAGTTAGTTCGACGCAAATCAACTTTGTTCTGCCGCCGGGACTGTCGGTGGGCGGAACGTTCCCGATCACGATTAATAATAATGGCGTGGTTTTCCGCGGCGCGTTACTGACGGTTGCGGGGCAGCCGGATATCTTTACCAGCACCAACGGACCGGGTGGCCGGGCCGTGGTGTGCAATGCGACGAACCCGGCTGCATGCACGTTAGAACCGTTTACGGTTACCACGAATGACGGCAGCGGAACACAGGTCGCTACCGTGTTGCGAGTCTCGTTGACGGGCGTGCGGACCATTTTGCCCGGCTCAATTACCGCCACCATCGGCACCACAGTCGTAAATGCGACGAGCAACACAGTTTCTGATTTGCCGGGAACCGACCTGGTGACATTTACCTTGCCGGCGACGGTCGATCTCGGTGATCTGCCGATCGTTATCATCGCGAACTCTAACTCCAGTCGTGACAAGACCACCGCGCCACACATTACGATCAATGCCGGCGGATCGGGATTACCTAATCCGGTCGACAGCTCGGCGTTCTTTGTGCGGCAACAGTATCTCGATTTCCTGAATCGCGAACCGGATGCACCGGGATTACAGTTCTGGACCAGCAACATCGATCAGTGCGGCACTGATCTGAACTGTGTCGCGGTCCAGCGCATTAACACGTCGGCAGCGTTCTTCCTCTCGATTGAATCGCAGCAGACAGGATTTTTGGTTTATCGGACCTACCGGGCCGCCTTCGGCAATCTCAATGGCGGACAGGCGCCGGTGCCGGTCACGCGACAACAGTTCCTGCCCGATGCGCGCCAGATCAGTAACGGCGTGATTGTTAACCAGACGGGATGGCAGCAGGCGCTGGAAACCAACAAGCAGAATTTCTTTGCTGATTTTGTCACGCGCTCGGATTTCCTGAGTAAGTATCCGGCCGGTCTGACGGCGCAACAGTTCGTCGACACGCTTTATGGCAATGCCGGCATCGCGACAAATGCGGCGCCGAATCGCGCGGCCGCGCTCAACGAACTAAGCTCGGCCCCAGCTGACAACACCGCGCGCGCGCACGCGCTGCGTCTGGTTGCCGAAGACGCAATGCTCTATCAGCAGGAATTCAACAAGGCATTCGTGTTGATGCAGTACTTCGGTTATCTCCAGCGCAATCCTTACGATCCGCCTGAGAAGACGCTTGATTATTCGGGCTACAACTTCTGGCTCAAGAAACTGAACGACTTCAACGGCGACTACATCAAGGCCGAGATGGTCAAGGCCTTCCTCTCGTCCGACGAATATCGGCAACGCTTCGCGCAGTAGCTTTCTGTAGCGCAACTTGTTAATTTGCGGGGCGCAAGCTCTCGAGCTTGCGCTACCATGCGTGTCGGACTCGATGGCTATCCACTGTGCGAACCTCTCACCGGAGTCGGTCACTACACACTCGAACTCAGTCGCGCCCTCGCCCTTAATAATCCTGCCGATCAGTTTGAATTGATCGCGCCGATCGATTTTCATCCGACGGTGGTCGCACAGCTCGCCCGCGAAAGTATTTCCAATCTCAATCTCGTCAACCTCGGGCTGAAGAATCCGCGCGGACGTTGGTGGTCTTATCACCTGCCGCGATACCTGAAACGAAGCCCGATCGATCTTTTTCACGGCACCAATTACGAGCTGCCGCTTTGGCCCACGCGCCGCGCGGTCGTGACGGTCCATGATCTGTCATCGTTGCTCTATCCGGAATTGCACCGGCAGCGGCTGGCGCGGCGAATGCGTCTGCGCCTGCCTCTGGCAGTGAAGATGGCGAAGGCGATTATCACGCCGACTGAAGCTGTCAAACGAGAGCTGTGCGCCCGCCTTAAAGTAAAGCCGGGAAAGGTGACCGCGATTCACGAAGCGCCGCGCGCATCGTTTCATCCGGTAGATCGCGACGAGTCGTCGCCAATCCGCCAGCGCCTGGGAATTGAAAATGACTTCCTGCTGTTTGTGGGAACGCTTGAGCCTCGCAAGAATCTGTTAACGCTGGTGAAAGCGTTCGGGCAAATTCTGCGCGAGACAACGTTGCGTCCGCAGCTCGTAGTGGCCGGCGGCGAAGGTTGGCTGATGGACGAAACGTTTTCTGCGATGTGCGATGAAGACTTGCGCGCGCGTCTCTGTCTTATGGGTTATCTGAACGATGACGAGCTGCGCGCGCTTTACTCATCGTGTAGCGCCTTCATTTATCCTTCATTGTACGAAGGTTTTGGCTTGCCGCCGCTCGAGGCGATGGCCTGCGGCGCGCCGGTGATTGCGAGCCGCATCGCTGCGTTGCAAGAGACTCTGGCTGACGCTGCGTCCCTGGTGCCGGCGACGGACACGGCGGCACTGGCCGGCACCCTCGTCGAGGTCCTCACAAAGACACAGCAACAAGCTCGGCTGCGTGCGTCCGGGTTGCGGCACGCCACGACGTTTTCGTGGCAAAAGGCGGCGGAATTGACGCGTGAAGTCTACGAAAACGTCTTAGGGTGACAGTTGTGAAAGTCCACATCGCGCGAATCTCAACACAGATTGGACCGATCTGAATCGAGATCGGAGCGATCTGAGTCCACGCCGGCGCGATCGAGGTTTGGACGCAAGTGATCCGAGTCGAGATCGGAGCGATCTGAATTTGGATCGGAGCGATCTGAGTCCAGTTCGGAGCGATCGAGGTTTGGACGCGAGTGATCCGAGTCGAGATCGGAGCGATCTGAATTTGGATCGGAGCGATCTGAGTCGAGATCGGGGCGATCTGAGTCCGGCTGGGAATGATCTCAGTCGCGATCGGCGCGAGCGTAACTATGATTGCCAGTTGGCAAACTACGATTTCCCATATCGCAAGCGGCACATCCTCAGCAGCGTTTTTAAGTAGGCCCAACCGAACTTGAAGAGCTTTGCATGAGATGTCCCCGATTGCCGCACCTGGTAATGGAACGGGACTTCCCTGATACGCCCGCCGTTGATGTGAATCTTGACGAGTATCTCTTCCAACACGTCAAAGTCGCGCGCCCCTAGATCGAGTTTTTCAATCTGGTTTCGATCGTACATGCGAAAGCCACTGGAGAGATCCTTCAACTTGAGACCGAGCAAAACGCCGTAGGTGCGATTCAGAATCGCACTGAGGATACGGCGGCCCATCGCCATGTCCGCTTTGCCGCCGTTGACGTAACGCGACGCGATCAGCACATCAGCGGACGCCCGATGGCGCCAAAAATCCTTCAGAAAGATCGGCGGATGCGAAAGGTCCGCGTCCATTGTGGCCACGTACGGCGCGCGCGCAGATGCAAAGCCGGCGAGCAGCGCGCCGCCATAACCACGTTCGGTCTGCAGGATGAAGCGGGCGTCGAGTGCGGCGACGACCGCTTTCGTATCGTCAACCGATCCGCCGTCGACCACGATGATCTCGGCTTTGATGCCCAGGTCCCCGATGACTTGTTGAATCAACGGCAGCAGTGCTTTGAGATTTTCAGCTTCGTTGAGTGCGGGAATCACCACCGACAGATCAGGTTCGCCAATGTCCGTGGACTGATGGGAAGAAGCAGGCATGCGCGCGTGTGTTTCCAGTCGGGCAAGTATAAAAGGTTCGGGGCGGAAACCCGACCGTCAGGGAGGGTGCTCGTTGACGCAACACGTGAGCACCCTCCCTGACGGTCGGGTTTCCGCGAAAAGAAAAAGGCTAGCAGATCGCCGCTAGCCTCATCCAGCGTAATTTATTTCGACGTTAGAACCGGTTCAGGTATTCAGGCGAAGTGATAAAGGCCTTGACCATTTCAGCGTTGATGAAGTTACCGTTGGCGGCGGACAATTTCCCGAGCCAGAAATCGTAGCCGGTGTAGTCGGTGTCGCCGTTACCATTGTTCGGATCGCGCCGCAGATAACCGAAGTACTGCATCAGCACAAAGGCGCGATTCTTTTCCTGGGTCGCGAGACTCGAGTTCTCGGCGACATCGCGGAACGCTTTGGCTCGATTCGTCACATTGCTGATGTCGGCCCCCCCCTGAAATTCGCCAATCGCCGTATTTCGTTCGCTGGTCGTTGGAGTTACTCCGTTCTTCAGGAACAGAGCATCGACAAAAGCTGCCGGCGTGGTTGCGTTCGGATACGCAGTTGTGAACCGCGCTCGCTGCACAAACGCCTGGCTGAACGAAACCTTGTTGGCTTCCAACTGCGCTTGCCAGTTGCCCTGGTTGACGATCACGCCATTGCCAATCTGTTTCACATCGGGAAGGAATTCGCCGTAGGTAACAATCGGCGCGGTAATATTGTGGTTGCCGCCGAGTGCCGAGTTTCCATTCGCATCTCCATAGGCCGTCTTATACATGCGCTCAACCAGGTAACCTGTATCCTGGAATTCGATCGAGAGAAAGAACGCACCCGAATCGTTGATGCGCGTGACATCGATGCAGGCCTGATTGCCGTTGCAACTGTTAATCTGGCCTAACCAGAAATTGAACCCGGCGGTGTCGGGCATGCGCGTCAGAAAATCGATGTACTGCTGCTGCACAAAGAAGTCGTTGTCGGCAATGGTAATGAATTGCGGCGGGTTCGAGCCGGGCCGCACGCGCAATGGCTTCACCTTGACGTTACCGTAGAAAAGGTCAGACGGCAGGCCCGGCGTTTCGGTGACAATCCTCAGCGTCGGCGGACTCTGCGCGTATCCAGCTCCGATTGCACAGGCAATGATGATGATGGCTATCGTTAGTTTCATCGGTTCTCCTGATCCGAATGATCTCCGAGTGAAATCGCCAGAAAACGGGGCCGGCTCCTGGTGGTGTGCCGTGACACCTTGAGGGTTTTCGAGTTTAGCCCTCGGGTTTGGGGGCTGTCAATGAATTATTAAGCCCCGCTGAAGTAGACGATCCACCAGCGGATTTGGCCGACTTTTATTGGGCAAAACGCTGATTGTATTCAGGCGCGGAGAGAAACGCCTTAACCATTTCGGCGGCGATGTAGTCGCCGTTCGTGCCGTTGAGCTTGCCCAACCAGAAATTATAACCGCCGTAGTCCAGGCCACTCTCTGGTGCGTCGTTTGGATTTCGCCGCAGGTAACCAAAATACTGCATCAGGACGAAAGCCCGGTTCTTTTCAGAATTCGCCAGGTCGGGATCTTCCGCCACCGCCCTGAGCACCTGCGCGCGCGTCATCGTACCGTTGTTGAGCGCCGCAACCAGGTTATCGCGTTCGGGAGCAGACAGCGGCATCACACCGTTAGTGTCCCTGGCATTATCATTCAGCTTGTTCACGAAGTCCGTGGCGGTCATAGATAACGGCAACGCCGTCAGGAACTCCGGCCGCTGCACGAACTCTTCAGTGAACGCGTTCTTGTTATCGTCCAGTTGCGGCCGCCAGTTGCCGACGTTGACCACCACGCCCTGACCAATGCGCTGTGTGTCCGGCAGGAACTGATTCAGCCTGACGAATGGTACCTTGATTGGTTGGCCGCCCGCCGTGCCATTCGCGTCGCCAAACGCAGCCTTGTAGATTCGTTCGACCAGATAACCCGTCTCTTGAAATTCAATCGACAGGAAAAACGCGCCGCTGACATTGATGCGACACACCAAAAGATCCGACGACCCGCAGTTCGTCGTTTGATTCGTCCAGAACGCGAGGCCTGACGAATCGGGCTCGCGACTGAGAAAGTCCAGATACTGCTGACGTACGAAGAATGAATTGTCGCTCAGCGGATTCGATCCACTCGCGCTGTCGTTATCGGTGATGGTGACGGTTGCGTTTATTTGCGCGCCGATATTAGTTCCGAGACCGTTGCTGATCGCGACTCCGAAAGTCTCGCTGCCCTCGGCAAACGCGTCGTCGACCACCGGAATGGTGACTGTCTTTGAAGCCTCGCCGGCGCCAAACTGCGCAACCCCAAAGGTGCTGACATAATCGCAACGCGACGAAGCCTTGCCGTTCACGGTCGCGCAGTTCTGCGTCCCCGCACTATCGCTGGTAGTAAAGCTGACCGTCGAGGGGCTGGTGAGATCGCCGGTCCTGGTCAAGGTGATGTCAGCGTGTCCCGCGCCCTCGCTGACCGTGTAACTGGCGGCAGTCAATTGCACGACGGTGCGCGGCGCAAACGTCGCGCTCTGGGCGTTGGTCAAAGTCTTCGGACTGAGTTCCGAAGTCAATTGATCGATGACGTAAGGATCGGCCTCGCCGCCTGAGATCCCCACGACCGGTTGCAGGTTCGTATTACCTGATCCGTAACGTGTGATGATGTTGCCGTCGGAACGCAACTCGATTTCAAAATTGATTTGATCTCCCGTGGTGCCGTCGCCGAATTGCACGCCCTGCCAGCGAAAGATGATGCGGCCCGCGCCCGGCTGCACGACGTACACGTCAGCGTCCGCCCGACGGCTGGTCCGCAGGTCGAGGTCATCCCACATGCCCGCGATCATTTTGTTCAGCGACAGATCGGCAGTCGAACCGGGCACGTCATCGGCGTCGCCATTGCTGCGTTTCGGCGGCGTCGAAAAATAAAGATTGCCATTCGTAGAGATGGTGACGGTGTTGTAGAGCTGGCCGAAGAATGAAAACGAAAACGGCAGGGCAAAATTTTCCAGATAACGATCGTCGAAGGTTAATCCGAGCGGGGTTCCGCCGGTCGAAAGCGCCGGCGAATTTCCCGAACTGAGCGTCGTCGTATACGGATCGGCAAAGTTTGGCGGCACCGTGACGCTGGTCGTGGCCGGCGTCCCTTCGTTACCGACATTGTCGAAGGCCCGTACCCGGATGGTACCGGCCGTGTGACGGTAAGGAATGTTAACCGTGACGTTCTGGCTGTTGCCGGATGCGACGGGCGCGACGCTCGTTAATGGCACTACCGCATTCGTGTTCTGGTCGACGAAACTCACATCGTAGAGCGAGGCCTGACCGGCGGCGCCATCGTCACCCGCAGCGGTCCATAACACCTTAACTTTGCGGCCTTTCTGCGAACCCGTTTGCAGGTTGGTCACAGTGCCCGGCGGGGTCGTGTCATTTTCTCCAGTTGCTTGCAGCGACTTGAAAACGTTAAGCCGCCGGCCCGTCAAAGATCTCCCCTGCAGCCCCGCGATCGCATCGCCATTGAAAGCCAGCAGCGCGCGCAATTGATTAACGGAGACATTGGAATTCGCCGCGCACAGCAAAGCAGCCGCGCCCGCGACCTGCGGACTCGCCATCGACGTGCCGCTCAAGTTGCCGTAGTTGTTGTTTGGCAAGGTGCTGAGAATGCTCGAGCCCGGCGCGCCCATCAACACTGAATGCGTACCGAAATTCGAAAAGCTCGCCAGACTGTCGGCACTGGTAGTGGCGGCGACAGAAATTACGTTCGGCAATGAATAGCCGGACGGGTAATGCGGATGCACGTCGCTGTCCGACGTTTCGTTGCCGGCGGCCGCTACAAAGAGCACGCCCGCCTGGCCCATGGCATTGATGGCGTCTGACTCAGCCTGAGAATAACCACCGCCGCCGTAACTCGCATTGACGACGCGAATGTTTGCGCCTTTCTGATGATTTGAACTCCCCCAAAGGTCCTTCATCTGCTTCACGTAGTTGTAGGCCTTGAGCGCGTCGGCCGAGGTGCCCGAGCCGGCGGCGTCGGAAATGAATCGCAGCGACATCAGACTAACTCGCCAATTAACGCCGACGACGCCCTGGTTGTTGTCGCCGACAGCGCCGACGGTTCCGGCCACGTGCGTCGCGTGCGGTTCGGCGATGATGTTTCCGGTGTTGTCCCGGAAATCGTAGCCGTTCACGTCACCGCTGATGCCGGTGATCGATCCGGGACTCGGGTTGGTCCAAATGTTTGCTTGCAGGTCGGTATGAGTCCGATCGATGCCTTCATCGATCACCGCCACGACGATGTTGCGGTCGCCTTGTGTAATGTCCCACGCCTGTGGTGCGCCGATTAGATTCATCGCATAAAGGCTGTTGTTTTGGCATGGCGGAGTGGGACCGTTTGCCGGAAAACACGGATCGTTCGGCAGCAACTCGAGGTGACGAAGATAGTTGGGTTCGGCATAGATGACATCATTGCGAGATGCCAGCGCGGCGACGCTCTGCAAAGTGTCGTCCGGCGCCATGCGGGCGATACGCAAACCGTCGACCAAATCGGATCCGTCAAAGCGATCTATTTCCACCGGGACTTGCTGTGCGGAACCGTCGTCGGTCGGAGTCGTAGACAGCTCCTTGCGACCGATCGTCAGATTTATTCGGCCTTCGACAGCGCGGCCAGGCTTGAACCGCACCAGAGCTTCACCGGGGACAAACTCGGGACGGTGACGCTTGCCATCAACAGCTTGCGCGGGGTTCCGCAGCGCATTTGACCGCCATGGCCAAATGATGGCCAGGGCAAAAACGAAGAGCACCAGCAAAGAGAACAGGAGCGGCCTGGCCCGGAGAAATCGAGCGGTGATCGGTCGGAAACTGAGTTTGGAATTGTTCACTTCGGACAACTTTGGATGCGCCAAATCGACGGGCGCTGCATCAGCGGCCAATAAATATAGCCTACCAGATGGTCGAGTAACAGGGCATTCGGGCAGTGGTACGTTTTGCTGGGAAGGCGGACGTCCCCGTCCGCCCTCAACGTAATCACACAGTTATGCGGACGAGGACGTCCGTCTTCCCAGCCTTAGCTCCGTTGATCTCAAAAGCATCAAGTACAAATTGGCCAGAAATTGTAAGGAGTATTGGAGAGGCCCGTGCTAAGATTACGCCCACAAATCGCCGCATCGCGCGGCGAGCAGTTTCAGTGACACCGCCTCCGCTCGCTGTAAGTTCGCGAGCTGCAACAGAAACAGCCGACCCCGACCCGGCATGGAAAACGGATGACTGGGAGGAGACTCAGTGCCGTGCTCGCGTTGCTTGCGCTTTTCGTCGCGCAGGCGCCGCTACGTGCGTACACGATTCAGTACCGTGATGCTTCAGGTCTTTCCCCGCGGCGGTGGTTAACCCAACCGATAATAATTTCGCTTTCGACTTCGCTGGCTTCGCCGCCGCCGAACATAAAAGCCGGCAGCGATGTCATCGGCGCCGTGCGGCGGGCGCTGCGTCACTGGTCGAGTGTCTCGAACGTGCAGTTCTTTGAGACGAGTTCGACCGCGCAGGCGATCAGCCCCGCGAACGCCGGCGATCATCTCAACCTGATCACCGTTGCGGCTGACAACGCCGCCGCGTTTCATTCCGAGGACAATCCTGGTCGCACGCGCGTGTTCGCTGATGCCAACGGGGCCATCACCGAAGCTGACATTGCTTTGAATCCGGACGTGCTCTTCTCGAGCGACGGCACGGTCGGCACATACGATCTGGAATCGACGTTCACACACGAGGTTGGCCATCTGCTGGGACTCGATCATTCCGCGATCATCGGTGCGACCATGCAGCCGCGACAGGCGATGAACGGGTTGTTTGGTCTGCCCGCATTCACCCAACGAAGCTTGTCATACGACGATGTCGCGGGCGCGCGGGCGTTGTATGGATCGCGCGCGGGAACGGGATCACTTGTTGGGCGGCTGGTTACCAATTCCTATGGCGGCCAATCGCAGCCGGTGTTTGGCGCCCATGTGTTCGCCGAGGAAACTTCAACCGGCCGAATCATGGCCGGCAGCATCACTCTGCACTCAGGCGATTATCGCATTGACGGTTTGCCCCCGGGAGGCTACCGCGTGATTGGTCAGGGTCTCGATGGCCCAATCGAACCGGAAGAGATCGCCACCGCCCGCGGGTCTTACGCTGGATTGGTTGATACCACGCCGCCGTTTCGCACCTACATCGCCACGAAAGCTGCGTCGCAAATCATTCCGGTGGCGACTGATAAGGCCACTTCGCTGGGGTTCTTTGTGTCGTCGAACCTGCCGCAACTCGTGCCGCGTCTTTTGGGTATGAACGGTGAACTGTCGACGGTGGCTTTACCTTTGACCGCCGGCAAGAAAGTTCGCGTATACATTGCGGGCGACGGGCTGGACGCCTTGCCGCCATCCGGCATCTCTTCAACGTCGCCATTCATCAGCATCGACCCCGAGAGCGTCATTGAAGAGCACTTCGATACGCCCTATCCGGCGATCAGTTTTGAAATCACCGTGGCGCGCAATACCCCAACCGGTGAATACAGCATAGTGTTGCAAACGTCCGAGGGCGAGATTGCTTACCTGGCCGGGGCCATAACGATAGACAATGCAGCCGAATGAATTGCCGAGCATAGACCTGGATGGGCCGCGGATCCCCTTGCCTTAATCCACCCCCGGCGTTAACATGCAGCCGTCCAAAACAGTTTGATTTATAGCGCAGCGGCTTTATCTTAACTTTCATTCGGAAGACTGAAGCGGAAGCCGGAGGTTCATCATGGTTGACTTTCTGCTGTCAATTGTAGGTTTGGTCTCCCTGCTTGGAGGAATTTACATATTCTTCTTCAGGTTCATTGGCCAAAACAAACCTTGGATGTGGGAAGGCATCACGTCGGTCGCGCTGGCGGTAATTTTTTGCGCCTGTGCGCTGCTGCTGTTCCTGCGCCATGTGAATAAGGAAGAGGAGATTCACATTACTCAGTAGCTATGGGTTGCAAGGATCGCTGCCCCCGACGGATGATTGCTTGCGATGGAACTGCGATAAAGATCTTGCCGGTGCGGTCGGTCCGTCACGACCGCCAGCGGAAATTTGATCGAGCGACGCCGTTTGCGCTTGCGGTGATCGAGCTTGCGTAAACGGCCGTTTTGTCTTTAGCGTGTCAGTGCGCCGAGCGGTGGCGAACGCATCAGATGACGCTTGCAATTGTGTACGATCCGATTAAGACTTCATCGAATTCCAGGAAGGTCTTGCTCTGGTTGCTGCCGCCCCCGACACTGACACAACGAAGGAGTAATCATTGATGCTTCACCAGGCAATTTTGTTAGCGCTGCAAACGGGAGTCACGGCGAAGCAGCCTGCGTACTTCGCGGTGGTGCTCGTTGGTTCGCTAATCGTCGGCGGGCTCGGATGGCTGATCGCGTCGGTGCTGGGTTTCGCCCGCGCCCGCGCCTTTGGCGCCCCGACGCGTTGGTTCAGCTTCGCGGCCGTCTGTCTGTTGATCTATCACATTCAATTCCTGCTGCTGGGATTTGTCGTGGTGATGGGCGCGCAGCAAAATGATTTTGATTCAGTGCTGGCGTTCGGGGCATTCTTTAATGTGTTTGTGGTATTGGGGGCCATTTGCGCGATCATGGGATTTGTGCGATTGACGAATCCGCCGCGCTAAAAACGTCCCCGCGCGTGCCGCACGCCGGCAGCGTGCGCACGGAAAGTTCATGTCGAGGAAACCTTTGCTGTTGGCCGCGTTCGCGTTAATTGCGGGCGCGGCAGTTTTATTGGCGACGTCCAGCTGGCGCGACCGCGGCCGGCCGGGATTCGTGCAGGCGCGCCACGGCCAATTCGTAATCGACGGCAAACCCTTTCGCTTCGTCGGCGCGAACGTCGCGGTGATGTATCGCGACGACGATCGCGCGAAAATGCCTGAGACGTTGCGGCAAGCCGCGCAACACGGAATCAAAGTCGTGCGCGTCTGGGCCTCCGGCGAAGGTGGGCCGAACGACGTGAAACCGATCGGCGCCGATTTCAAGGATTGGCCGCGCACGCATTCATTCCGCAACCAGCCTGACGAATGGAACGAAGCCGAATTCGCCTTCCTCGATCAAGTCCTCGCCGAAGCTGCAAAGAATAATCTGCGCGTCCAGCTGTGCCTGGTGAATTGGTGGCGCGACACCGGCGGCATCAGTCAGTACCTGCGCTGGGCTGGCATCAACGGCGCTGATGATGACGCTTATTCTTACGGGATCAATGATGAAAAGGCGATGCTGTTCTATTCGAATGAAACGGCGCGGCGTTTGTATCGGGCGCACATCGAAAAGATCGCCACCCGCCGCAACACAGTCACTGGCGTGCTTTACAAAGATGACCCGGCGATCTTCGGTTATGAATTGATTAATGAAGGCAAGTGCCTGACGGGACGATGGGAAGAACGCCGCGCGTGGATCGCTGAGATGAGCAGCTACCTGCGTTCACTCGATCCGGATCACATGATCGCGCCGGGAGAATGGGGTTATCGCCTGGCGGCCGAGCGCCGCGAATGGCTGGCCGATCACGCTCTGCCGAACATCGACTACTGCGACGTCCACAATTATCCGAAAGACGACAAGGACGTGGCAGTCGATTCGCCCAAAGCGCTGCATGAATTCATCGAGAATCGGGTGGCCGCCGCGTACGCACTTAAGAAGCCTCTGGTCTTTGGCGAATTCGGCATCGGGCCGGAAGGTTATAACGGCACGAGCGAACTCGATTGGTACCGGGCTTATTTTGATCACACCGCCAGAGACGGCGCGGGTGGCGCCATGTTTTGGATCATCACGCCGGATCCCGAACGCGGCTACGGAGTGACTTATTCGTCGCCGCGCGATGCGCAGTTGCTGAATGAGATACAAGGCGCGTCGCACGTGTTTGCTTCGCTGGTTAACGCCTCACCGCCGCCGCAATTGACTGAGCCCGGCAAGAATCTGATCCCGCGTCAGCTGGCTTTCGAGAGATCTCCGGGCGAATCGGCGGCGAAACCTAAAATCATCTTTCACGACGAAGATGCGAAGAACAAATCGATTCTTTACCGGTTCACGCCGAACAATGTGGCGAACGGCCGGTTCGAAAAACTTGGTGGCGGAGACGGTTACATTTGGGGCGCCGGCGCGGGCTTCTTCGAATACGTCGTGCCGGAACGCAACGACCGCCGCAAGGTTGGAACGATTACCGTGCGCGCGCACATTCAACCGGTACTGCCGACGGATGCAAAAAAGGAATGGGTGCGGACCTGCGTAACGCTTTTCATCGACGGCAAGTTCATGGGGTCGCGTCTGGTTCCCTGGGAAGATTCGAAATCGCCTCTGATTCAGGAATGGAAGATCGATTCGTGGAACGTTCGTCTGCGCGCCGCCCGTGGATATCCGCTGACAATCCGCTTTGCCGTTACGCCTGACTCAGACTGGCTTTACGGCATCAACATTTCAAACTGGCCGGAAGGTTACGAGTCGCATGAGGCGACGCCG